>ORMF012103541.1_pt1 | contig 10624 bp, 9 predicted proteins | sample 1779871 | NCBI WGS metagenome assembly ORMF01 (sample SAMEA104232316, study PRJEB22302) | groundwater metagenome | biome: forest; feature: aquifer; material: groundwater | place: USA | collected 2011-08-07 | depth 5.4 m
CAGGGGGCCGCGGCCGCGCGCGAGGCTCCTTGATCCCAGGTTTCGCCATGCCGACGCGCAGGCGGCCGAAGAATTCGCCGACGGTCGTCAACCCAAACCGTTTCAACTTTTGGCCCGGCTGATAGTCGTACTGGAAGGCGAGCTTGTGCAGCCGCCGGCCGCCTTGCATGGCCTGGCGGCTCTTTGCGAGCGCCGTCTCCTTGTCGCGAAACACCGTCGAGATGTCCTTGTCGGGCGACTCGCCGTCGAGCCAGATCCCGCCTAGGCGCGATCCCGTCGGTGATGCGGCCCTCTTTGGTGCCGCAGCCTGTTCTGCGTTCAACGACACTTTGCGTTTGGTGCCCGTCGCGCGCTCGGCATCGTCATCTTCTTCGTCATCGATGAGATCGGGCAGTGTACGCGTTCTCTGCGCGCCCGGTTTCGGGTCGGGCACGACGGGTGCCGGCGCACGTTTCCGTGCCGATGCCCCCTCCTCCTCCTCCTCTTTCTTTGTAGACAGCTTGCGTTTGGCCGCTCCGCCCTCGGCCCGGCCAATCGGTGCTTTGCCCGGCACCGTCTTCAAAGGGAGGGCGGCAGTCGGAATTTTTGTCGAGTCGGCGGCCGTCGAAATGCTCTTGTCGGTTTCGGGTTTTGATGTTGTCATCATGTTGTATCACGTCTGGATGGTATGTTTTTCTGCGGGTGAACATAGAGGGTGTCTCGAACTAGATGTTTTTTGAACTCGTGTATGTGTGGTGGGTGCGTGGTGCGCGGTGCGCGGTGCGCGGTGCGCGGTAAGTGGTGCGCGGTGCGCGGTGCCCGGTGCACTGGGGGCTTGGAGCGTGGTGCGCGGTGCACTGGGGGCTTGGAGCGCGGTGCGCGGTGCACTGGGGGCTTGGAGCGCGGTGCGCGGTGCGCGGTGTGCGGTGTGCGGTGCGCGGTGCGTGGTGCGCGGTGCACGGTCCGTGGAGCGGAACCGTAGAGCATGGGCGTGGTGTGGTGCGCGGTGTGATGCGCGACGCTGATGATTGGTGCATGGAGCGCGGTGCGCGGTGCGGCGCGGAAATGTTTGGTTAGAAAAACAGTGTCGTTACCATTCCTTCCATCCAACAACTCCCGCGCCTGTTCCATGTCGTCTCTCCGCACCGAATCCGAGCGATTCTTCGATATGCTCGTCCGCGAACAGGAGGAGGAGGGCGAGGTCGCCACCAGCGCCTATCGGTCGTCTCCAGTGAGGAAGCGGGGCCCAACACGCTCGTCGCACAGGCGTCAGGTGCGTAGCCGCCGCACTCGCATCGACATCACGACGCGAACAGTCAAGAACAGCAGGACAGAAGAGGGCGATGCAAGTGACACCTCCTCGGGCACCAGCAGCCGTAGCAGTCGCACCAGCAGCAGCAGCCGCACCTCGACCGCTAGCGACGACACGAGCTCGAGCGACGACGAAGACAATGAGTTTGATCCGGATGCCAACGTCGACATTGCATCGGACGCCGAAGAGATCGTGGACGAGGAAGAGAAGATAAGAGAGCAAGAGGCGCACGATGGCGGCGACGACGTCGAGCACTCGCATGGCAGCGGGGACGAGGACACACCTGGCGAAGACTCGGATGCCGACGATGGCATCTCCGAGCACGATGACGACCCGCACCGCGAAGCCGGCACCGACTCGGAATACAACCCATCATCATCGTCCTCGGATGATGGCGACGACGACAGTGACGCGAGCACATCCGCTAGCAGCAGTGGTGACTCTTCGGACTCGTCCTAGTCCATATCGATTTCTCTACTACTCAACCCATGTCCATCTATTATACACATTCAGAACCAAACACTGGTCGTGAAATCGAAAACAAAAGGAACCCTATTTCAGGCTGACGCGCCCTGGCCGCTATCGTCAAGCCGTGCCGCTATGCGACGGGTAGGACGGGTCCGACTCGGATGAGGCGCGTCTCATGGATGCCGGTGACCATGCCCGTCGTCTCGTCCACCCGCGCGACTCGAATCTTGTGCATCTGCAGCATCCGGTCGATGTCTTCTGATGTCAGGTCCCTGCCACCTTGTTCTGTCGCGGCCGTGGAGCTCATTTTTGGGCCAGCAACAGAGTCGGCAGTCGTAGAATTTTTATCGGTTGGTGTGGTGGTGTCCGACATGATGATGCGAGCGGATATTTTGACGGTACGTTTTGTTTTGTGTTGTGTTTTTTGAACAATCCCGGAATCGGTGGATCAAGGGAATCAGGGGAATCAGGAGAATGGGGCCTTGCATGCACGATGTCTCAGTCGATGCAGAACGCCAGGTCGGCCGGGTGCGCGGCGACCTCGTCGGGCGACTCGTCGTACAAGTGCAGCTCCACAAACTCAGGCACCTCGCCCAAGAATGTGCGCTTGCACCCGACAACAGTGTGCAAGCCGGGCGGCAGCTGGTCGGGAGCGGCCAGGAGCCGCTCGGCATCAAACGAACGGCCGAGCACCAGCGTCTCGAGCGCGTGCGGGAGCTGGAGGCGGCTCGTTCCCACAAACTGGCGCCCAAACTCGAGGCGCCGGACCGTGTCGGGCAGGCCGCCGCCGCGCGGGATGCCACCGTTAAACCGGTCGGGCAGCGTCAGCTCGTCCAGCGCGCGGGGCAGCATGCATGCCTTCCAGACTCCCGACGTCGTGGCCGTGCGCAGGTTGAGCGCGCCCAGGTGCGCTGGAAGCCGGCCGGCCTTGCGCGGATTGGGGAATTCAAAGGCGCGCGCGCACGTCAGGCGACGCAGCCCCGCCGGCAGCAGCGCCATCTCGCTCTGCGACAGGCTTCCGATGTGCAGCGCGCGCAAGCCCGACGGCAGCCAGCGCGGGACGGCCTCGTTCGACCCGAGCAGGAGTGTGTGTAGCGACGCAGGCAGTGCCGCCGGCTCTGCCATCCACCGTATGCCAGTGATGGCCAGGTACACGAGCCCGTCCGGCAGCGCGCCAGTCTCGACGCTCACAGGCTGCCCGCCGGGCGTGCGCAACGACACGTCGTCCAGGCACAGAAAGCGCTCCAGCCCGGCGGGCAGGACGCCGGGACGCAGACAGGGTGGGCCTGCGCCGGGCGCATTGGCACTGGCGGCGCGGCACACAAACGAGCGCACGGTGCCGGGCAGCGTGTGAGCCGGGACGCTCCCGATCGCTGTGTCGACGAGTGCCAAGTCGGCGAGCGCGGCGGGCCACCTTGTCGGCCAGCGCCCTTGGGCGAACGCACCGACGTTCAGTTTGCACACCGTGTCCGGCAGCCTATCGAACGCGGCACCGTCGAGTGGCCAGTCGCACTGCCCGGTCAGGTCCTGGAGCCGCGTCCCGGCGCCCAGCAGCAGCACGAGGTTGTGCACAATGGCGCGGCTCGGTGCGTCGTCGTTGAAGCATACGATCGTCACCTTGGATGCGCCCGGGAGCGCAGCGCACAGACGTGTGCGACGATCATCGTCCGGCAGCGAGGCGGCCGCCCGCGCGGCCTCGGCCACCTGCTCGGCATTCATGTCGGCCAGCAGCGCGAGCTCGCTGTCGGTGTCGTCTCGTTGGTAGGGCGGCGGCGCTCGCACGTCCAGGACAATCGTGTCGAGAGCAGTGGGGGGACTGCGCCGCGGCGCAATGTCGAATTTCATGAAGAAGCGGAACTTGTCGCGGTAGGTGCGCCAGTGCACTGCCGGTGGTACGGGATTTGCGGTGGGGGCGGGCGTATCTTTGCTGACATCAAACATCTTGTGTGAGTTCTGTGTGTATATAAAATGGGGCTCTGGGTTTGGAGGGCTGGCATGGCTAAAAAAGATGTTTGTGGTGCGTGGTGCGCGGTGCGCGGTGCGTGGTGCGCGGTGCCTGGAGCGCGGTGCGTGGAGCGCTGTGCGTGGTGCGTGGTGCGCGGTGTGTGGAGCGGGACAAGGTTTGGAAAGCGGGACTGAAACACAAGGTAATCCAAACCGGGATCATGATGATGCTGTTTTTAATGTGTGAACCCGGTGTGGGAAAAGGCGCGAAGGTCGCGTTTTGGGTCAGGTTGCGTGTAATGCTGTACTATAGAATATGAATTCAGAATCAAAATGGCGCCACCTCCACAGTGCGCATGCTTTACTAGGTCGATTCCCGGCGCGATAATGACGGGGACCACGGCACTGCCATTGGACCGCTTCTGTCATTTTTATCCTTGCATGATGCAACAAGGCATCTTGTCCACAGAAAATGGGTACGCGGCGGGTAAAACCATTCCTAGCATGGATTCCGGCAGACATTCGGGCCGCACCTCTTTCTGAAAGTCTCGACCAAACCTCACCTCTTCCAGATGGCCGAGTCGACGCAACGAATCGCATATCGGGCGGTTGAATGCGTCCCCAAACGACAGCTTTCGGAGCTGAGAGTGCGGTCCGAGGTGGGAGAGCAGGTTGAGAACGGGCTTGTTGAACTCGGCTCCAAAATGCAGCTCGGTCACGCTGGATGGCACCCGCAATTCGCCCACTTTTTGGTTGAACGCGCGGCCAAACCTCACAGTTTTCATACCATCCGGCAGTGCGAGCTGTTCTACAGGCTGGTTGAACGCGTCACCAAAGTGGATTCGGGTCAGGGTTGGCGACAGCCGGAGCCGCTCCACCTTCTGATTGAAGGAGTCGGGAAGGTCCAGTGCTGTCAGTGTGGCCGGGAGGTAGACTGTTGGTTGATCGAGAGACACGGCACACCGCAGCACGAATGGGTACACCCCTGGCGGCAGTTTCAACCTCTGCAGGGGCCGATTGAACCGGTTGCTCCTCACCACGACACGCGACACAGAGCCGGGAAGGCGCAGTTGTGCGATGGGTTGGTCGAAATCAACTCCACAGATGATCACCTCGGTCAGCCCGGCACAGGCCAGCATCTGCAATCCTTCAATTGGTTGATTGAAATGGCCGTCCTCATCGCCAATCCCCAATGTTTGCAGCGAGGCCGGGAGTTTGAGCGCCGCAACCGGCTGGTTGAACTGCATAGATGACAGGTGGAGACGTTCCAGCGTGTCGGGCATGCTCCATTCTTCTATGGGCTCGTTAAAGTCGCTCGACGACTGCAGATCAAAGAGGAGAAGACCGGTCGGTAACTTCCACCGGGCCAGGTTCCGGAAGGACCCGGTCTTCAACTGGATCATTTCCACCGAGTTCGGAAGAGACCACTCGTTCAGTGGGATGGGATCGCCCCAGTGAACAATGCCGATCGAGCGCACGCCGTCAGGGATGCATAGACAGTGCAGGTCGCGAATCGAACCGCACAATTCCAACCATTTCAAACCGAGTGGAAGCTGCAGGTGGGCAACCGAGTAGCCGGCCTCGTCCGCCGAGCCATGAGCATTATGACCCAGGTTCAGACTCAATCGTACGAGCCCGGCTGGAAGGTGCACCGAGCACAGGGATGTAGTCGGCAGACCCCACAACTCGATGCGTTTCAGTCCAGCGGGCCATTGGATAGCTGCTGCTTCGGATTCATTGCCCAGGTAGACGTCGCAGAAAATCATCTCCTCGAGTGCGGGCAACATGTCGAGCAGTTTCCGCGTTTGCGCAGGATCGGCCTCCTTCTGGTGGAGTTTCGTATGTGTCGTGAACTTTAGCGTTTTTTGGAGCCAATCGGTGTGACGCACCGTATCATTGCCCCTCACGAGAAACGTTTCCGCGTCGACCTCATTGAGCTCGAACGGTTGGTAGATTGGGATCGGTGGCAGTTTGCCCGAGATGCCGAGGTTGTAGCGCTTCCACAGGATGGGTATCGGGTCATTTACATGATCGAAGTTCCACCTGTTGTACGATTCATGCATCAGGTGCGCCCGCAACGTGTTGTGCTCCCCCATGCCGCGAACACGACCTCTCCCCGCGGCCTTGCTGTAGAGCGCGACGATGAATCGCAGAAATGTGCGCAGCGGGAGGAATGCAAGAAGGAGGAGAATCAGGTCGTCTGGCACGCGAGCAATCACATTCGGAGACGCAGGAGCCGCAGCGGGCGCGGGCGGCACAGTGGGCGCGGGCGGCACAGTGGGCACAGCCGTGCCCTTGATACATTTTCGTTTTCTGTTGGTCATCATGACACTTGTGTATACGATGTATAGTATATGTATGCGGGGCGAGGATTACAAGGTGTGTGTTTTTAAAAATAATAATTGAAAACTGCGGGATTCGATTTGCACCGATAGTGTGTAGCGTGATAGGTGTTTTTCTTTAGTTTTTCTTTAGACCTTGGCGCGCGTTAAATTAGCGTGGTGCGCGGTGCGTGGTGCGTGGTGCGCGGTGCGCGGTGGGTGCGCAGTGCATGGTGCATGGAGCGCGGTGCGTGGAGCGCGGTGCATGGTGCATGGAGCGCGGTGGGTGCGCAGTGCATGGTGCATGGAGCGCGGTGCGCGGTGCGCGGTGCGCGGTGCGCGGTGCGCGGTGCGTGGAGCGCGGTGGGTGCGCGGTAGGTGCATGGTGCATGGAGCGCGGTGCGCGGTGGGTGCGCAGTGCATAGTGCATGGAGCGCGGTGCGTGGTGCGCGGTGCGCGGTGCGCGGTGCGTTGGTGCGCGGTGCGTGGTGCATGGTGCGTGCAAGATTTTGGAGCGGGACAGAAAAACAACGTGGAATTCGAAACAGTGCTAGTGCATACCAACAGTGCACCATGGCACACATTCGATCGTCGTCGAAACGAAAGTGCACCGAGCCACCAGTAGTGACGAGGCCGGTGCGCCCCCGGCCCGAGTGGTGGATCGACGCCTACCCACCAAAAGCGTCCACCCAGTACGGGCTCTTGTGCGATACGTGGGGCATCGTTCACGAATTCCTGCCGTGCGCGTCGCAACTGGGCCTCGAGCGCGCGTGCCACCGCCTTCGCAACGGACTGGTGGATCGCCCCCTTCACGCACGCGGCGGGCAGCAGCACGCCGAGTGGGACTGGAACGACGTCCAGAGGCAACGAGCCGTCGCTGGTGCGCGCCGCATGAGGCGGCTCTGGTCGGTCCGCATCGTGCTACCAGACGCGGCCGAGGGACTGGGCTGGCTGCACGGCCACTATGCGGGTGATGAGTTGCGCCGCGACGCGACATGGCCAGACGCGCTCGTGGGCTTGCTGTGCGCGCGGCGCGTCTCGGTCGCGTTAAAGGGCAGGCCCGGCAGCGAGCTCGACAACACGCTGCGCATGCTGTCCAACCTGGTGCGGGTGTGCGGCGCCAACAAGTGCGCCATGCAGGAACTCTCCGTCTCGTGCCCGTACACAATCGACGGGGCCTGGCTCGAGGGCATGCCGCAGAGCATCCAGAGGCTGCGGCTCGACATGCCGCTGCACTCGTGGCCCAACGAATGGCCGGCCCAGCTCGCCGATCTGGCGATCCGCGTGTGCAACACGGACGAACTGCCGCCGCCCGGCAGCCTTCCGGGCACAGTGCGCGCGCTCACGCTGACAGTTGCGGGACTCGACATTCTCGACGTGCTCCTACTGCCCGCACGCACGCTGCCCGACCGCCTGGAGCGACTCCTAGTGGACAATGCGCACCACCACAGCACTCGAGTCGATCTCGGCGACCTGTCTGGCCTTACCGGCCTCACCGAGGCGGCCGTCTCGGGCCCGATCGGTCCAACGATCTGGCCCGCGCGCCTCACGCACCTCGTGCTGGCATCGTGCCGACTCGGCACGGCGGCGGCAGTGGCGGCACTGCGGCTGCCGCGGCGACTCGAGGCACTCTCGGTGCGCTCCATTTCGGTATGGGCCGTGTCGCGTCTGCCGCGGCGGCTCAAGACGCTCCGTGTCAGTGGCCGCCTCCGCCTTGGCCCCCCTCTGGTTGCCGGTGCCGCCGCCGACTTGGTGGTGTGGCCGCCCGCACTCTGCACCCTCGAGCTCGGACGCAGCCGAACCGACGGGCCTCTGCCGCCCAACGTTTTGCCCGAGTCGCTGCGCCGGCTCTCGCTCCCGCACGACTATTCGGTCGCGATCCAAGCCGGCACCGTGCCGCCCTACCTGCGCTCCCTGGACGTCGGCGGTGCGCCCGCGATCGCGTGCAGGCTGCTGCCGCGCACCCTGGAGACGCTGCGCGTCGGCGATCGGTTTACTGGGCCGCTGCGCGGAAACCAGATGCCGCACACCACACTGCGCACAGTGTTGGCGACGCCGCGCTCGTTCGGGCCCATGCAGCGTGTGGTGATGCGCTCCTGGCCGTCGCACGTGCGAATTGTTGTCGCCGAGGTCGATGATGACTCACACGGTGCATAGCTTGGTTTTCTGCATATATTCTATGCATTACACTTTGAATAAACATTCACTCAGGTCGGGAAAGGCACGGCAAAAAAAATGATCAACCGACTCACAGCAAGTCCAACATACCCGCACGGGCGCCAGCAGCAACCACAGCGAGAGTTTACACATGAATACGACAGCAGCAGACCCCATTCCGAGCCAAGACATCGAGCCCAGTGCGGCCGCCACCAAGATCGAGTTGATACCACCAGTTCCTCCTCCGGTGACCAAGGCGGCTCTGGCACCGCAACCGACCCAGCCCCTTCGAACACCTGCAGCGCCTGCAGCGCCTGCTCCAACGGCAGCATGCTACATCTGCGAGAAGGACTTCAAGACACACCGCGCGCTCGTTGCGCACGTCGAGCGAGGGTGCGCCGGCATCATCAAAGAGCCTGCGCAGGCGAGCTCTTCCACGTCCTCCTCTCGACGTGCTGGCGCACGGGCGGATCACTGGCACTCGGCCATCTCGGATGCGGCCTTCAAGCGAGCGAGTGCCGACTTTGTGCGCCACATCCAGTCGATGCCCAAGACGGCGGCCGAGGCCAGTGTCCGGCAGGCTGTGCACGACCGCGAAAACCGCCGGGTCACGGCGTCCGCGACCGAGCGCAACATCCGATTTTTGATCGGGTTTCTGGTCGCCGAGCGCGTGTGCGCGACCGAGGACCTGCTCTCGCTCTCTTCGTTTGCGAACGCCAACATATGCGAGCGCCTGCATAATGCGATGCGGGCGCGCCAGGCGGGGAGCGCGAGGATCTACCAGATCTTTCTCCTGGTCGACAAGGTGAGCGCGTGCACTGGCTTGGGTTGACTGACTTTCAATCCGCGTAGGTCTTGCACTATATCACCGCAAAGCAGAGGGCCACCATGCCACAATTTGTCGTGCACCAGATCCCGAGCTATGACCTCGTCCAGAATGTGAAGCGCACGTACCACGCCAAGTCCAAGAGGCTCAGTGCGATCGACCCGAACGTCGACATCCTGAGCACAGACGAGATCGCCCATTTGCGGACAGTCTCGATGGCCGTGCTCGCCGACATTCTCGCTCTCTTCGATGGCATGTCGAGCGACCAACAGGTTGAGGCGGCCGAGTCGTTTACGCGCCACCTCTTGCTTGCGACACTGGTCTGGGTGCCCACGCACCGGAGACAGGTGGGCTGCGCGCTGCATCACAATGTTGACGACCGCGATGTGCAGGTCTTTCTGGGCCTAGCATTTGCAGACGGGGCAACTGCACCGTCACGCGATCGCAATGACAATGGCCGCCCACCCGGCCCTACCCTTCAATTGACGGCAAGCGAGGCAGGCATCGCAGTAGCGACGATCACCGTGCACGGCGAGCAGACCAAGTCGCGCATCCCGATCGTGCAGCCGCTGCCGCCCGAACTGGCAGCCATGTTTGCATTCTACCACGACACGGTTCGGCCGCTCCGCATCGCCAAGATCCTCGCTGCGGGCCAGGTCGATACAGAGCGTTTGGTGTTTTGCAGCAGCGCGCGCGATGTCAACAAGGCGGCCGATATATATTCGTGGGTGCTCGAGCTGACACAAGAGCACGTTGGGCGCCGCGTCACGATGCAGCGGTTTCGGCACTCGATTTGCACGGCAATGTACGAGGCCGGCGCGAGCCCGGCAGAGATGGATGATCTGGCGTACACACTCTTCCTGCCAATATAATTCTTTCCCAGGTCCGCAATGAACCACGATCCGAGTACGGCGCGACGCTTCTACCGGCTGCCGCAGCAGCAGCGGCAGGCCACGCTCTCGACCGACCGGATGGCGTCGGTGTTTTCGGGCGCGCAGCAGCAACAACGGCAGGAACCGGTGTCGACGGGACTCGGCGGTGCGGTGGGCACGTCGCTCTGGGCTAGCGGCAGCCTCCTCAACACCGCCGTGGAACAGAAGTGGACCGAGCCGCCGCTGCTCACTCCTCGGCCGGGTCTGGCCACTTGCCACACCCAGGCGTTCGCGCCGCCTTTAGCTGCCTCCCTCAAACGACCACTATCAGGTGGCCTGCAGGCCTTTTCCTGGACGAATCACGCAGCCAAAAAGGCGAAAACGAGTGTGTAATGACCTTTTGACTACATGCGTGTGTGTGATGTGTCAATATATTCGAATAAATAAAGTAGATGAAGTACACAGGTGGCAACTAGTGTGCCAAACGTATACTTCATTGTCTCCGCTGACTTTATACATTATTAGCATTATAAATGAATTCAAATGACAAAATAAAGGGTCGTGCAACAGCCGGCACCCCCCTACCCGCTCATCTCGTCGTCAGCATCCTCGTTGTCAGAACGCGCCGCAGGCATCTGCGATAGCTACTCGGGCATCTGCGATAGCTGCCGAGTCAGGCTGGCCGCCAGACCGCGCAGGTCGCGCCATCGCACCGGAGTCTGTTTCCCCTCGACCAGCTCCCACG
>ORMF011777386.1_pt1 | contig 10623 bp, 10 predicted proteins | sample 1779871 | NCBI WGS metagenome assembly ORMF01 (sample SAMEA104232316, study PRJEB22302) | groundwater metagenome | biome: forest; feature: aquifer; material: groundwater | place: USA | collected 2011-08-07 | depth 5.4 m
AAGAAATTTTAAAAGAATATTCGATAGAACAGACGCACATTATTGCTCTTCGAGAGACTGGGTATAATTCTGTATATCAAATCGGCGAACGAGACAAAAAAGTCTTACGCGTAGGTTGTCGTGTGTCGGTCGATGATGTCAATTTTGAGCTTGATATGCTAGACAGGTTACGTTTTTCAGGTGTGCCAGTAGTTAAGTGGAATAAAGCCCGACAAGGAGATGCCTTGATACAACGAGAAAAATATATCGGCGTAATTTTCGATTATGTGAATGGGTACCACCCCGTGCTAGACAAACTTAATAAGCCAACGCATAAGGAGTGCTATACGGCAGGAAAAACACTTGGTCAAATCCACAATGCGACAGAAAACTACACCTCAAAATATGTACGTGGCAGAACAATTTTTTCTGAACTAGAAAGAGTAATAAAAAATCGTATCAGGTTTGATGAATATGTGGGCGGAAAGGAATTTGTTGAACAAGTTGAAAAGGCTTTACTATTCGGTCAATCATATAAAGGAAAAATTGCTTTGGTCCATAATGACTATCGAGTAGACAATCTTTTTTTTAAGAACGAAAATGAAATAAGTGCCGTGATTGATTTCGACTGGTCATGCATGGGGCATATCATCAAAGATGTTGCACACAGTGTTCTTGTTTGGTCATTTCCCGATGGGGGAGATTGTCATGATGCTGAAACCGTTAGACAATTTATGTCTGGCTATAATACGGAGAGCAACACAAAAATAAGCTATGATGACGACTTTGTTAGGTGGATACAATTTAGCGCTTTGGCGGATACCGCAACTTATTTTTGTGATAGATTAGATGGTCACGGACTCGAAAAAAGAATTACTAGATCCTATATGTATCAAAAGTTTCTCTATTTTTCACGCTAAAATGGAACCCTACCTCTATTTATCGGGATTAAAGAGACTAAGTGGTGAAGTGAGGGGAGACGAGACTATCCATCTAGGCATCCGTCCATACGGTTTTCACGCTGGAAATACTTTGGCTATACTCTTATACCCTTATCTTTTATGTAAATATGTCAAAGAACGAGGAATCGAGGCATCTTTCAGGTTTATTGTTTCTCTAAATGACTACGAGCAAGATTGTCTAGATGGTCCGGATATTATTAGATATCCTTTTAATGTTTATCCTAAAAATTCTTCCTTGAAACATACGCCAGATGAAAATAATTGTTGTGAATCTATTGTGGAACACTGGCAACCCATAATAAAAAAGGAGTTTGAAACACTATTTAAGGATTATCAGAAAGTTCAGATTACTTTTGTCAGAAATTCAGAATTGCGTGATCACCCTGTATTCAAAGAATTGCTTCTGAGAACTTTACGTAATCCACTTGAGCAAGGAGATATTATGAGAAAACTTTCTGGTAAAGAAGTCCTTGACACGCCACTTTCTTATGCCGGCGTGATTTGTCCAAATTGTAGAAGATCTCAGGGTGATACTAAGATAACAATGGGGGATGCTGTATCTTGGTCCTGCAAGAATTGTAAGATTTCTCTCGAGAAACCTTACAATCAATTTGACTACTGGTGGCATCATAAATCGATGCTTTTGGCACGTTTGAAAATTTTTAATATCGATATTACTATTAGTGGGGGGGACCATTATAATGAAGGCGATTTCTCTATTAGGAAAGCCCTTTTCGATCTTTTTTTTCAAGAGCAGAAAATTCCCAAAATGCTTTTTTCTCCACTGCTCGATGCTCTTGATGGAAGGAAAATGAGTAAAAGTAGAAGTAATATGGCACTCGCCGACAAATGGAAACTCCTTGCTGTTGCAGAGAATAATTTCACTGATACAATACAATTAACATCAGACTTACTTGCCGATTCCCTATGAGAAAAACTGTCATTGTTGTTGCTAATCCGTTCGGTTATGGTCCTGCCGGGAAGGCCTTATCGATTGTGGAAGAATTACATAAGCGACTTAAAAACGATAGGGTACTTTTTGCTGGTGGTGAGTTCGTAAGAGAAATAATTGATTCTGGTTCGGAAATTGTTGAGGTTGATGAAAGAGACGAAAGAGCTCTCACCGTGATTTTTAAAAAAATAGACAATCCTTATATAGTCAGTTCACAAAATCGTTTTGCTGTGAAAGTTGCTAAAGAACTAGAATTAACAGCGGCATTCTTTGATGGTCTTGCATGGTTTTGGAAAACCATACCCCCGGATCACCTCATTGCCGATCTTATTTTTTGGCCCCGTTTCCCCGATATGACTAAAAAAATTCCTCCAGGTCATTCTATTCATTTTATTGGGGCGATTGTCGAGAAAACACAAAGAGGGATTACTGCAGAGCAAAAAGATGATCAGTCAATTTTACTCAGTGTTGGTGGTGTTAAAAATCCGCTCACAGTAGAAATGCCAGTTGCGTATTTAAATTTATTGGCAGATGGCCTCAATTATCTCCAAAATACTTCGCTAGGAAAGAAAAGACGAATTATTGTTGCGGGCGGACATCATGCTCTTCTTTATTTAAAAGGGAAAATAATAAATCCAAATGTGTGTCTCAAGAACTTGCAACATATAGATTTCTTAAATTTACTGGAACGGATGCCTCATCTTGTGACAACAGGTGGACAAACTGCCACAACGGAAGCTTTTGCAATGGGGATTCCAGTCTCTTTTATTCTCCCGTTCAATCTTAGTCAATATGCGCTGGTAGAGGTTCTTAAAAAACATACCGCAGTTTCACGGTTCTTGCAGTGGTCTTCCTATTGTGACCTTCCAGACAACATTTCTGATTTCTCAGAGGGTGACGCGATGATTGAATTTAATAGATGTGCAGTAGAGATGAATGCAAATGAAAAGTTAATGGATGACTACAAAAAAGATTTTGCCGATCTTGTTTTAAGTACACCATTGCCAACGGAACAAAAAAAGTTTATTGAAAATGTGGGGGTTAATGGTGCAAAAGAATTGGTCGATACACTTATCAGCGAATGGGGACTTCAGTGAGAGAGGTGAAGCAGTTTAGTTTAGATTAAGAATGTATGAATTATAAGCTAAAATTGAATGATCGGCCGTTTAGATCAATACAAGCTGGTACAAAAAAGATTGAAGGTCGGGTGAAAAAAAAGATGATATTTTTTCTTACGATGATTTAAAGCCAAACGATACCATTACATTTACTAATAGATTCACTGGAGAAACAATGGCAGTTATTGTTGCGGCAGTAAGGCATTATCGAGACCCGCGCTCCATGCTTGAGAAAGAAGGCGTGTCGCATGTTCTTTCAAGTGGAAAGGATATTGAAGGAGGTGTTGAAAGTTATAATGGTTCCCCAGAATACAAGAAAAATATCCCGAAATATGGAATATATGCGATTGAATTGAAAGTGCAAAACCGTCTCTGACAGCCGAACCCTTTTTCTTGACATAAGATGTTCATTATTATACCTTGATATATAGATTAAGATGGTTTGAACATCGAAATGAATAGGTGACAATTATGATAAACATTACCGCAAAGGGAATAACAAAAGCTTATCAGACCGTGACAATTCTGGGTGGAGTAGATGTGGTCTTGAATGAAGGTGATAAAGTCGTATTGGTTGGTGAGAATGGTTCGGGTAAAAGCACACTACTTAAAATCCTCAGCGACGTGATCGAGCCAGACCAAGGTACTGTTACAGTTGAGCAGTATCAACAAGCTACCTATGTAGCTCAGGACTTCTCTGGTGATCTCGAGTCCAGCGGGTATGATTTCATCGGCTCTGATAAGATCCTCCGGCGGGCATTAAGAATGCTTGCCGAGTTAGATTTTTCAGAGGATCTATTGAGTCTGGAAACAAAACTTCTCAGTGGGGGACAGAAGAAGATTCTGGAAGTAGTCCGAGGATTTGCTTCTGGTGCGCGCTTCTTGTTTCTTGATGAGCCCGAAAACCATCTAGACTATTTTGGTCGAGAATGGCTCATCGAAGCAATCGAGAGGTATCGCGGGGGCGTGCTCATTGTTTCACATGACCAGTACCTCATCGATTCGGTCGCAAATAAAATCATAGAGCTTGAGGATGGCAAGCTTACATCATACCCTGGTGATTACCAGTTCTACCTTGACCAGCGAATGAGGCAACTGGAGGGACGATATCACCAGTGGGCGGAAAATCAGAAGGAGATCGAGCGTCACAAAGAGATGGTCGTCCAGCTTCGTCAGAAGGTGAAAAAGATCCGTAAGCTTGCGGGCACGTATCAGAACAAAGTAAGAGTACTTGACCGGCTCATTAAGGAGCAGATTGAGAGACCCAAACTTGAGCGTAAGGCGATCAATATAAAAGTCAGTGATGTTGAGAGAAAGGGCGGCAAGCGGATCCTGCTGATTCGCGACTTAACCCTTGATTTCGATGGTCATCCGATCTTCAGAAATGTTGACCTTCAACTTAATTTTGGAGAAAAGGTGTGCCTGTTCGGGCGTAATGGCTCGGGCAAGACATCACTCTTCAGACTGGTACAAAGCGAAATTGCTCCGACCAGTGGAGAGGTCAAGCTGGGGGTCAATCTTTCACTTGGCTACTTTGCTCAAAATCATGTAGAGGATTTGGATCTGTCCAGAACCCCTCTTGAAGAGCTTCAGACGACCACCCGTGAATCCGACTACAACACTCGTGTGCGACTCAGTAAGTTTCTGATAGATAGCACGAACGCTACGAAGAAAATCCAAGCATTAAGCGGCGGTCAGAAGACACGATTGCGTTTCGCAAAACTGTTTTCTCGCCCGATAGATTTCTTGATGCTCGATGAGCCGACTAATCACCTCGACCGGCTTTCGTGGCAAGTCCTAGTGCAGGCGATCAAAGATTTCCAAGGGACAGTGCTACTCATATCCCACGACCGAAATTTTATCGATGAGACAATGTCGAAACTTTGGGTAATCGATAATGCTTCAATTCGAGAGTTTCATGGGAATCTCTCTCAATTCATTGAACAGTAGCTCATTGAAGCTATTAGAACACAGTCATGTTAAAAGCATGACTGTTTTTTTTGTTAGCGTCATGTTATAGGATCGATTGATAGTTCTGTATGTATATGAACTTATAGAGTTCCAAGTAAATATCAGATTACGACAGAAGGAGCGTTTTGAAAGCCACTCTGATCTCAGCTAAGAAACGGTGAGTAACGGGGTAGGGCAAATTACAAAGCAGGTTGGAGTAGTGGAATGTAAATTGTCGCATCATTTCTCCTCTCAAATCCAGTTCAAATATTAAATACTGATAAGGTAAAAGAAGTGATATAATTTTGCTACGATGGACATCATCTATACTATTTTTGGAGCGATTTTCGGAGTGATTTTTGTGTTTGGCCCACTTTTATTAATGGTGGTGTTTCCGTTTGCATTTACATGTTTTTTTGTAATTAGCGCCGTAAAAGATTTTAGGAAGACTAAGCGAAAAGGAAAACTCTTTGCAATAATTCCGCTTACTATTTTGGTTTTTATTGTTTACACTTTTATTTATACAGCTTTGTTTGGCGGTGGATGCGGATTCTCTAGTAGGTGTAAAAGCACAGATGCTGGAACGAGAGCGAATTTAGTATACATACGAGAAATGGCGAATATTTTATACACAGAAAATACACCAAATAGTTTTGCTGGTCTTTGTACTGATACAAAGGTGAATTCATTTCTACAGTCTGCGAAGAAAACCTCAAAATCAAAAGTTGTAAATAGGAATATAGCCGAAGGGGGTTCTGATTCCGCTGTAACTTGTCATGTTTCAAATTCAAATGATTCGTGGGCGGTAGAGGTCCCCTTGAGAAACAATGCAGAGTATAAATCTTGGTGTGCGGATAGTTCTGGAGCTAGTAAATCAAATGGAGGAATTTATTTAGCTCCATTTGCAAGCAAATGTCCTTAAAGTCTATAGAGTATACAAAATAATATTCGATAAATATCGATAATTTATGTTATAAATATAGATAGTATTGTATTCGAAAAATATTGATGAAATGGTAGCTGACATAGTATCGTACACTCCCGCTATTTGTTAGATGGCAGGTTGGATCACGGAATATTACACTTAAGGTACGGGGAGTAAACAGTCCTAACTTTCATTGAAGACCATTTAATGGGAATACTTTAACTTTTTTATGTTATACAGGAAACCTATTCTACTCACAGAGCTCGACAAAAATATCAATGACATTACTGCTTTAAAGCAGGGGTTTGATTTTGTTGACGACCACGTCATTATTACTGATGAGAATGCAAATATTTTGTATGCCAATAAGGCAATGGAACGCGATACCGGTTTTTCAATTAATGAAGTAATCGGGAGAAATCCAGCCGATTTATGGGGAGGTAAAATGCCCCGAGAATTTTATGAAAATATGTGGCACAAGATAAAGGAGGAGAAGAAACCCTTCATCGGAGAGGTACAAAATATACGCAAGGATGGCGCGGAGTATTGGCAAGAACTTCATATTTCTCCAATATTAGACAAGGACGGGAACGTAAGATTCTTTATAGGTATAGAATCGAATATCACTGAACGAAAAACGAGAGATCAATTTCGCGAAGAATTTGTTTCCATTCTAAGCCATCAAAGTTTGACCCCGCTTACTGGAATCCGCTGGACGTTGCAATGGCTCTTGGAACGCGGTGGGATTACTCAAAAACAGCGAAGTATGCTCGAAGAAATTTATAATCATAGCGATGGACTAGTAGATCTCATTAAAGATTTAACTTTTCTTTCGCGGTTTGGCGCCGATCATCCCCAAAATGAAAACTTCAATCTCGCGACAGAAGTGGAAAATGTTATAAAAAATGCCAAAGAGCAACACCCGAGTATTTCATTTTCTTTCACTGCAGACGATCCTGTATCGCTGTACGCGAACAAAGTTCTTGTCGTGCGGTTATTCAGTAATATTATTTTTAACGCGGCTGAATATTCAGATCGGGATTCGCAAGGAAGTGTAATTGTTAGCTTAAAGAAAAAGGATAATAGCTATGTTTTTTTCTGCAACGACAATGGTATTGGTATTCCGGAGCAAGACCAAAATAAAGTATTCTCCAGATTGTTCCGCGCTTCGAATGCACATCTTATCAAAAGTGTTGGTAACGGGCTCGGACTTTTTATAGTCAAGATGATTACTGATAGTTATGGATGGCGAGTCTGGTTCAAGAGTGAAGCTGGTGAAGGTTCAACATTCTATGTCGAAATCCCTTTCGGTTGGAAACTTAAAAGTTAATTTCCCTAGAGATATAAAGATAATGGATAATGGGGGGGGTCAGGTACCTTTGAAGAAGAAAAAAGATCCCAGTTTTGGGAATGAAAATACTCCTCGAAAGAGGAGTTTTTTTAAACGATATTTTTATGCACAGTGCAAGGTCCATCCTTGTAAGATAGTATTAAAAGATGTCAAATTATCCTGAACTAGATAAGTATGTGGGCGATAGTAGAAATAATGGAATGCCAGATGATCAAATTCGCTCTGAATTGTTAAAAATTGGTTGGCAAGAGGCGGATGTTGAATCTGCTCTACCGACATCATTACCCAGTGAAATAATTAAGGAAGATGTTGTAAGTGCTATTCCTGTATCGGCAGAAAATGAAACTCGACTTTCACAGACTCTTATTAGTTATAAAAAAGGACTATTAATCGGGATAGTTACCTTGGTTGGTCTAGCTATAATCGCTTCAATAGGATATTTTCTGGCAAATCCATGTCCATCGAACTACTTGCTTATTCCAGGTAATGAGTCGCTTTTTACGAAAGATTTTTGTGTTGCTCAATATGAGATGAGAAATAAAAATGGAATCCCCGTTTCGGAGCCACATGGAATGCCATGGAGTGCAACAAGTCGTAATCAATCATTGTCATTGTGTAGCTCACTTGGAAGTGGCTATCATTTGATTTCAAACAGTGAATGGCAAACAATAGCTCGTAACATTGAATCAGTTCCGGACAATTGGTCGGGCCGAGAAATTGGAAAAGGATTTATTAATATTGGAAACTTTGCCTCCGAATTTGGGGGAGTTGTTGTTGATAATGCTTGCGCTACTGAAGGTTTTAACATTTCGCATCCGCACTGTCTTGACAATGACTCTCCAGATTTTGTTAGGAAGCGTTTCCATGTTTTATCAACTGGGAAAATTATTTGGGATATTGGGGGTAATGCTTTCGAATGGGTAAGCACTGACGTTAGTCCAAATGTTCCAGGAGACGCACGCGCACCAATATGTAGACTTCAAGGAATTTATAAGCAAAATTTTGGTCCAAGTGGTTCATACCAAGATAGTTGTGGCGATAAAAACACAGACGGTTTAGGTTGTCTTGAAGGCGAAGGCGGCACGGTGATTTTCCGAGGTGGTCAATCGGGGATGGAAAATAGTGCTTGGCAGACCTGCCCGGGTATTTTTTATACAAATACCAATGCATACTGGGATGCAAATACAGTTAATCCAGCGGCTCCGGGACTACGTTGTGTTTTAAGCTTAGATTAAGAAATTTTAAGTTAGGTATGTGCGCGGATTTATTATGGTAATAGGAACAGCCAGCATTAATTCAGTAATGATGTGTTCGACTAAACACATCAAGAAATATCTATGCCTTGCATATCATAAGACGCTCAATCACAGACTATGGCACTACAAAAAATTTAGCATTGGCGGGCATACCAGTTTCCTCGCGCTACCACTATGGGGAATATTTGGTGTCATATTCTTTCTACTTAGTAAAATGTTCGGGCTCTAAACTCAATGATTCATCTTCCTATAAATCTTGAAACTTTCTCCTTTTACAAAAGGGAAGTGGAAAATGATGTGAGTATCGCAAACAAATGCGGACGTGATTTTTTGTACTATGTTTTGGTTTACTTACGGCCAGACAAATTTGGTGAAGGAAAAATTACTCCAGTTGAAATCGAAAAACAGAAACTTTTTGGAGTACCAGTTTCAAAAAATTTTGCTTGGCTTCAAATTCAGTTCTTGAATACACCCAAGTATCTGGAGTCACTTGGCTTAACGCTCACTATAAATAAGAAAAAAATCAAAAATTTTCTTGATTTTGTAGTAGCGATTTTGTTTTCAAGGTTAAGTTACGATAGAGCTATCCGTTCAATAGAGAAACACGTGCATAACGGAGATGTTTGCGGTATCGATATTTCGATTGGAATTTTTGGCCTGCTTGATCATGTGATGTTTGTTTACGGATTTGATGAGGAGAATTTGTACGTAATTGATTCAATAGTCGCTCCGATTGAATACGAAAAGTATAGAACGGACGACAAACTTTTTATGAAATTATCAAAGGAAATAATCAAGAAAAGATGGACTCGATTTGGCAGAGTTTGGGTTGTTGATAGGATTGATAATATACATTAAATGTAATAACCTATGGAGGTAGAAAATTTGCCCTAATTCCGCTCCGAGCGGAACGGGCTAGCCCGGGCGCCGGTCGCCCTAGGGCGAACAATTTGTCAGACAAATTGTTTTAGCCGTTGTAGCTCCCCGATGGAATTTTTCAGACAAAATTCAACGGGGCAGGTAGCAGGACTTTTTAGTACGGACGTCATTTTTTTGTCCTGATATTTATCAAGACAAAAACATGCCGTTGTAGCTCAGCTGGTAGAGCACGTCATTGGTAATGACGAGGTCTCCGGTTCAAACCCGGACAACGGCTCAAGCTACGAAGTAGGTTGAGTCCCTCTTAAACGAGGCTAGAACTCACTTTATCAAAAATTCGTGATGAAGCCAATCTCGCACGCGCGGAGCGCGTGGTGGCTCTAAATTAAGCCGTACGCTCGACGAATCGCCCCGCCACCGCCTCGCGGACTCGGCAACCCCAAAAAAGAAAAAACGCCCTTTCCTTTTTTGTATTTTCGCGGGGGTGGATTTTTTCTAAAAATGGAAAGGACATTTTTCTTTTTGGGGTTCTGCCCGAAAAGATATTCGGGCAGTGTGGCGGGGCGAAATGCAATTCGGACGAGGCAAAGCAAAACTATTTTTGCGGAAGGAAAAGGATTTGCTTTGCCTCGGCTCTTTTTTCAGAACGGCTGGATTTGGATTTCCGCCGCGCAGGAGGGCGCGGGAGGAATGCGTGGCGAATTCGTTTTTGTTTTTTTGGCGGGGTAGTCTACAAAAAAAGAAAACCTCGCAGTCCATTCAGAAATCTCTGAAATGAAACTGCGAGGTTATGGTTGCTGATGAAGGAACTGAAGATAGTTGGTGTAAATCGCATGAGCAATTTTCGGCATTTGATTTTCTTCCGAGACAATCTCGAAATTACAAATTCCGATATATCGAGAGGATTCGTATGCCTCCAACTCTTTACACGCGCTTCGCAAGCGATGTCCGTCTGTGTCTCTCCCGTCTTTATGAGACAAGTCTTTCAATAACAGCTTTCACTGCTTGAACATATCGATCTTTCTCCTTTCGCTTGTACACCATGATGTACGACGGGTGTTGGATGGGTACATACAACCTCCCTTCGTGCTCAAAAGAGTGGTACTCATAAGATAGTTTTGGTATCTGTAATCCAAGCTGGCGGAAAACAAATGTTGCCGTTTTGTTGCCCAGTAACAGGACAACACGAGGATTAACTGTTTGAATCTCAATCTGCAGTTCGGGATAGCACAGAGTACACTCTTCAGGTGT
>ORMF010035664.1_pt1 | contig 10622 bp, 4 predicted proteins | sample 1779871 | NCBI WGS metagenome assembly ORMF01 (sample SAMEA104232316, study PRJEB22302) | groundwater metagenome | biome: forest; feature: aquifer; material: groundwater | place: USA | collected 2011-08-07 | depth 5.4 m
AAATGTGCCAGTGCTTTGTCGGGTAAAAAGAGCGCGAGAGCTGCGAGTGGATCGATGGTCATATGTGGGGGGCCATGTTAATTGGTATGCCCTCAGTATGCACGACCGCGCCCTCTTATCAATGCTTTTGCGTATGATCCCTTTTATCTGTAGTACGAAGAACGGAGATTCGAATCGGCAGGGCGATCGTATTTAACGCCGCCGTTTCCTTAAAGAAGGTTGTCAACCGCCTGAGCATGAGTCGCGGTAAAATTTTTTGACACAACAATAGGGCCTCGCCGATCGGCGCTACCAAAAGGAACCGTCACACACTCAACAATTTTCTTCGATCATTGTTGAAACTTCACTTGTTATTTCGTATTCGCTTCGTCCTTGGTGGTGAATACGCCTCCACATTGAACCCCGAATAGCCATTTATAATACTGCGGATCATATTACGCCGCCGTTTTCTTGAAGAAGGTCGTCAACCGCCTCAGCGTGAGTCGCTGTCAAATTTTTTGACAGAACAAGACTCTTTGGCCGTTTTTTTGTAGTCCGGCTTCATCCGCAACTCATCGTAAACGTGGAGTCGCCGACACCGCGAACTTCGCTCGTGTCAAAAAACTTTACTCGAGCAATTGCCGCGTGCGCTGAACTGCCAAGGCAGACTTGAATAAGTCAGGGATTATCCGCGATTCCAACCGGCTGGTCTTGTTGTTGCACTATTCACTTATCGCTCACTGCCAATCAAGAATTGTTAACGCGGGTTGACGTTTCATCGTTGGCCGGGGGTTGTTGGTGCCAAGGTTTTACTTTTCTATGTCGGAGCAAAATCGGTTTTGTCGAAAAAAAATTAAACGCTGCCGGAGGGCATGCATATGGAACGCTCACATTTAGTTAAGTATCGGCTCGGCGCGCTTCTCGTAGCGCTGGTTTTATTCCTGGCGCCCAGCATGGCGCACGCGGTGTGTCCGGCCGGCGGCGCGACTGTCACCGCCGACGTGGTCGTCTTCGACACGCCGATCATGTTTAACCGGTTGGGCTCGCAGAACCCGAACTGGATCACCTACGCGCTGGAGCGGGACGTGGTTGCAATTAGCGGCGGCAGCCCGGGTCCCGGCAACGCGCAGATGCGCAAGGACAAGCGCATCCGTCCGCTCGTCCTGCGTGTCAACGAGGGCGACTGCCTGCAGGTCAACTTCAAAAACTGGCTTTCGGCGGTTGCGAACCCATTCGTCGATCCCAACCGTGAGCCGCCGTTGAACAACGTTAATCCCTTCCTTCAGAATGACGACCAAGTCAAGGGCCGGTTCGCGGGCTTCCACGTGCGCGGGCTCCAGCTCGCCGACAACATCGCGTCCGATGCTTCGAACGTCGGGAAGAACGCGAGCAGTCTTGTCGGGTCAGGCGGCTCGAAGATCTACACCTACTTCGCCCCGCCGGGGACGCGCGGCGCCTATCTCGCAGACAGCTACGGGGCAACGTTCGGCGGCGAGGTAACCGCCGGCAACACGTCCCAGGGCATGTTCGCCGTCGTGAACGTCGAGCCAAAAGGCGCGCGATGGTACCGCAGCCAGGTGACCGAGGAGGAGTTGCGGCTGGCAACCACTGGAACGACGACGGCCGGCCAGCCAATCCTCAACTATGAGGCCAAGTATCCGAATGGCGCGCCTTGGATTGCCGAAAAGAAGGCCGGCCTGCCGATCCTGAACATCAGGAACGGGGAGGCCATCGTCCACTCGGACCTGAGGGCGATCATCGCCGGGCCGAACGCGGACGGGAGCTTCCCGATCGCTACCTACCCGCTCGAGAGCGTGGGCAAGCGCAACCCGGCCATTCCCAATCGGCTCGAGGCGTTCCGTGAGTTCACGATTGTCTTTCATGACGACGTCACGGCCGGGCAGGCGTTTCCCGGCTGGTTCGACGCCAATCCGGTGACCCGGCGCATCCTGCACGGTGTACGTGACAGCTTCATGGTCAACTACGGCTCGGGCGGTATCGGCTCAGAGATCCTGGGAAATCGCCTGGGCGTGGGTCCGATGTGGGACTGCCTCTCCTGCGCCTATGAGGAGTTTTTTCTCTCGTCGCAAGCTGTAGGCGACCCGGCAATGCTGGTGGACATTCCCGCCAACGTTGGACTTGAGCAGTGCGACATTGCCGGCAACAACTGCGCCGATGTCGGGCCGAAGGCCAACCTGGCGCTGTTCCCCGACGACCCGGCCAACGTGCATCACGGCTACCAGAACGACCGCATGGTGTTTAGGAACGTGCACGCGGGCAAAGAGCACCACATTTTCCACCTGCACAACCACCAGTGGCTGTTTGACCCCAATGACGACAACGCAAACAATCTTGACGCCCAGGCGCTTGGGCCAGGGTCGGGCTTCACGTACGAGATCAACTACGGCGGCGCCGGCAACCGCAACAAGAGCGCCGGCGACGCGATTTTCCACTGTCATTTCTATACGCATTTCGCCCAGGGTATGTGGGAGTTGTGGCGGATACATGACGTCTATGAGACGGGAACAAAGCTCCAGGTAAGCGGCACCGGCTTCCACACAGTTCCCTTCGGTCTATTCGACGGCACGCCGGCAATCCATCCGCTTGCCGGCAGCGGACTTCCAGCCGGCGCTCGGGTGCGGGCACTGCCCGACGGCGAGATCGTGGTCGGTACGCCGATCCCGGCCGTTGTGCCGCTTCCCGGTAAGGCGATGCCGCTTATGCCTGGCGATGTCGCGATAGTTCAGAAGAACGCCAACCCCGGCGTTGATGACGATCCCACTCAGGCTGGCATACAGCAGTTCGTAGAATCGAGCCAAGCCTTCGTCGTGGATCGGACCAAGAACCCCGGCTACCCGTTTTGGATCGCCGGCGTGGAGTGCGGCACTGATCCTAACACGTGCCCGCAGGGCCTCGTTGGCCAGCGGCCGCCGACCCCGGTTCTCGACATGCTGACCGAGGCTCAGGCCGCCAGCCTGCGCGCAGCCGACTCCACATTGTTCGGCAAGCTCAACACCCTCACCGGTGACGGTAATGGCGGCTGGGACGGCGGGCTGCCGCGCCACGCCCTAGATGGCTTCCTCGCCGTCGGCGGGCGCTCGCCTGCGGTGTTTCACCAAGAGGCGACGAAGTTGAGCTTCGACAAAGAAATCTTCATAGCAAAACCAGTTTGGTATCCCGAGGGCGGCACCGATGTGGAGAAAGTCGCCATAAAGTTCCATGCCCAGCGGAGCTACCCAAGCACGGCACTCAAGCTCGACGGCACCACCATGGCGGCGAATTACCTTACTAACGGCGGTCCGCCCCAGGCCGGATCGCCCATGTTCGAGCCCTGCATCGACGACCAAGGCAAGACGCTCTTCGCTAACGCCGGAGCCGGCCAGTGGTTCGGCGCGACCCCCGGCCAGTTTGTCAGCCTGGGCACCTCGCCGTTCAACGCAACGACCCCGCGCGTGTACAAGGGCGCCAACGTCCAGATCGACGCGGTCTTCAACAAACTGGGTTATCACTATCCCCAGCAGCGGATCTTATCGCTGTGGGAGGACGTGGCGAGCTTTATCAGCAAGGCAAAGCCGGCCGAGCCGTTCATCATCCGCAACAATACGCTCGACTGCACGCGGTACCTCCACACCAACTTGGTGCCGAAACGGTTCGAGGTGGATGACTACGAGATCACGACGCCGACCGACATCATTGGGCAGCACATCCACCTGCCCAAATGGGACCTACCGTCGGCCGATGGCTCAGCCAATGGTTGGAACTACGAGGACGGAACATTCTCGCCTGGCGCCGTGCGCGAACGGATCGAAGCCATCAATCACTTTAATCCGTCCGGGGCAGGCAATCCGGCGAATAGCGCAGGCGGCGGCGCGAACGCCCCGCTGGCGGCGCTGCCCCATCCGTTCTTCGCTGGTGGCCAAGGCGGTGAGTATCTCGGCGCGCGGACCACGATCCAGCGCTGGATGTTCGACCCGGTGATGAACACGAAGCATGTGGACCGCGGCCTTGGCCTTATCTTCACCCACGATCACTTAGGACCTTCCACGTTTCAGCAGGTCGGCCTGTACGCAACCGTCATGGTTGAACCGGCTGGATCGCAATGGAAGCACAACGAGACCGGCGCGGCCATGTACACCCGCCCGGACGGCGGGCCCGCGAGGCGGCAGGCCGCGACCCTGCCGGGAACGGGCCCACAGTTCCAGCCGTTCCGCGAGTTCTGGTTCCAGCACAGCGACTTCCAAAGCGCCTACGAGAAGGACGTTTACATCGGCGCCGGACCGGACGGCCGGCCCAACGGCGTCCTGCCGGATGCCAATACCTTCAGAACAGCGATCAACCCGTCGGTCAGGAAGGCGGCAAACCCGGTATTCCCGGACGTGGTACGAAACCCGGCGGACTGCGGCGACGGCACGCTGCGGCCGTGCCCCGAGGCGATCTCGGCGGACGACCCTGGATTCTTTGTGGTCAATTATCGAAATGAGCCGGTCGGCTGGCGGGTGTTCGACCCGAACAAGACCGGACCCGACGGCAAGCCCGGGATGCAGGCCGATGGCAAGCCCGGCGACTTGGCGTTCGCGCTCCACTCGCGGACGGACCGCAAGATCGCGGCGCTCAACACCCAGCTTGGCAACACGCCGTACCCGGCGTTGACCGGCGGTATCCTCAACGGCGATCCCTTTACCCCTCTCATGCGGGCCTATGCCGGTGACCTGATCAAAATCAGGTCCCAGGCCGGCGCGAATGAAGAAGAGCACAACTTCACCCTGGGCGGAGTCAAGTGGCTCCAGGGCGGCTCGGGTCATGGCCGGGCGCCGAACTCCGGCTGGCGAGCGGGCCAGCACCGCGGTATCTCCGAGCAGTTCACGTTCGCGGCGCCGCTGGTTCCGAACCCGGATTCGCTGCAGTCGCTGGTGTGGGCCGATTACGCCTATAACGCTAGCACAAACTTGGATGGGTGGTGGACCGGGACGTGGGGTCTCATGAGGTCCTACAACTTCCCGCAGAACGACCTCTTTAAGCTGCCAACGACCAAGGTGCCGAACGTGGTGGCCAACGCGACACAATTCAAGGATGTCTGTCCAGCCACAGCGCAGGTGAAGAGCTACGACTTGACGGCAGTGCTGGCTAACAACGTTCTCGGCAACGCAGTCGGCGCCACCGTTCCGGCCAACGTCAACCCGACAACTAACGTCGGCGGTCAGCTGAACCCAGCCGGGGGTACCCTGGTGTACAACCCGCGGCCGACCCCGCTTGCGATACCCGTCGACAACGCCGGCAATCCGTTGCCGGGCGCCCAGCCGAGGAGTGGCCCCCTCCACGATCCGACGGCGATTCTCCTGGTGCGGACGGCGGACCTCGGGACAAACGGCAAGCTGCTGGCCAACGCTCCCGTCGAGCCGGTCGTCCTGCGCGCCACGGCGGGCCAGTGCATCGAGGTAGAACTCACCAACAAGCTGCCCGCTACCATGCCCGACTTGCCGGGTTACTTTCAGATGTTGTCCGTAGTCCCGCGCGACAAGGACGACGCGCAGGGCGTGACTTACTTCGGCAACAACCTGATCCGGCCGTCGAGCTACGTGGGGCTCAGCCCGCAGCTCGTCGAGCACGACGTGACCAAGGTCGGCATGGCTGTCGGCAAGAACGTTGTCCTACCCGAGAACAACATCGGCCCGCTGGTCGGGCCGAACCAGACGCGGACTTTCCGCTGGTTCGCCGGGCACCTGACGGCGACTCCGGCCGGCACCACGACCATTCTCGGCGTGACGTTCTATAAACAGAACTTTAGCACCACCCCGATCGAGTACGGTGGCGCCAATCTGCTCCCGGCCGACGTGATCAAGCAGGGGCCCAAGGGCCTCATGGGCGCCGTCGTCGTCGGACCCGCGGGCGCGGCCATCGCCGAGAACGACCTGGTGTGGGACCATCAACAGAACAACCAGGCGGCGACCCGCAAGACTAGGGCGTCGGGGACATTCGGAACGAATATCCGCGACTTCGTGGCGGTGTTCCAGAAAGGGCAGAACCACTATTACAAGGACGGCACGCCGGTCCAGATGGTCGGCGCCGAGGATCCGGTGGGCGTAGCCGAGGACAGCGGCGATAGCGGCCAGACGGCGATCAACTACGGCACCGAGCCGATGTGGTTCCGCTTCGGGCTCCAGCCGCACACCGCGTTCGGCAATGCCCAGGTGCCGGGCAGCCTGGGCGCTGTGGCGAATCCTGAGATGGCCTATGACAATGACTTGGTGGGTGGTGAGCCGGCCACTCCGGTCTTCAAGGCCGCCGCCGGCGCTCAGGTGAGGTTGCATGTGGTCGAGCCGGCGGGCCAGCACCGCGGCAGCGTTTTTCACCTGCACGGCCATGTCTGGCAGAGGGCGCCGTATATCTGCCCTGGTCAGAACGACGGCTTGGGCGCGGCTCTTAATGGCAAGTGCAACTGGACCGATTTCGGCGCGGCGACTTTCGAGCTCGGCTCGCGCGTGATCGGCGTCAACCCGATCGGCATGTACGAGGGGGCTCGGGAGAGTGTAGTACCGGGCAATCACTTCACCATTCTCCTGCCCGGCGACGGCCTCGGGCCGACCGGCGGAGCCGGTGGGGTGGCCAAAGTGATGGGTGACTACCTCTTCCGCGACCAGAATGCCTTCGGCAATACCACGGGTCTCTGGGGAATCATGAGGGTTCAGTAGAACTGTCCATGGGACTCGGGGCTTAGAGAGGAAGCATGGGTGCAGCCCCGAAAAGGGGCTGCACCTGTTTTAGGGCCTGGAAAAGCGGAAAAAGTTTTCTACATCGAATGGTAACAGAATGATGAAAAAACAAATTGCCGATAGGCCATTGGTCAACAGCGCAATCCTGTGGCTCTGTCTGATCCTACTGGCCTCGTGGTTGAGTTCCGATGGGTTCAGCGGCGAGACCGAGAAAACAGCCACAGGATCGGATAGCGGGGCGGCAAAGCGGCTCGTTCGCGAGGGCCTCACCATTGAGTTCTCGACGCGGCCGGTGGGCCACAACGGAGAGTTGCGGGAGGGCGACTACGCCGACATCGCCTTTGGCATCAAGGACAGCTCGACGGGCAAGCCGGTGAGTTCGCTGGCGCCGGGCGCATGGATGGACCTCGGCCAACCGATCGCAGCGCGCGAGAAGGCGCCGCTGGACTGCCGGCAAAAGATGAGTCTCTATCTCTCGGGCCGGGTGGGCATCCGGCCGATGATCGACCTTAATAGCTATTACGTTTTGGCCCTGAACCTGGATTCGAGCATCTCGGTGGTGGATCCTATGGTGGGGATGGCGGGGAGAACATACCTCTATGCTCATATCGCGCTGACAAAGCCGGGCGCCGACTGGGCGAAGAGCGCCGACGACAAGCGGTTGTTTGTCACGATGCCGCGCGCCTCGCAGGTGGCGGTGGTGGACACGGAGAACTTTAAAGTCACAGGCAACGTGGACGTTGGCGGCCTGCCGATGCGTATCGTGATGCAGAGCGATGGGCGCTATCTCTGGGTGGGCGATGACAGCAGAGAGCCGGCGCGGAGCGGCGTTGTGGTGGTCGATGCGGCTACCCTCGCCGTGGCCGGCCGCATTCCGACGGGTCGAGGCCACCACGAGATTGCGCTCTCAGCGGACGATCGCTGGGCCTTGGCGACCAATCGCGAAGAGGGCACGGTGTCGGTGATCGATGTCCATAGCTTGAAGAGAGTCAAGGAAGTAAAGACCGGACCGCAACCTATTTCGATCGTCTACTCGCGCCAGAGCCGGGCCTTCTACGTCGCCGACGGCAAGAGCGGTGAAATCGCCGTGCTCGACAGCCAGAGCCATGAGATCGTGGCGCGCATCAAGGCGAAGCCGGGCCTTGGGCCGATGCGCTTCACTGCGGATGGCCGCTGGGGCTTTGTCACCAACAGCCTGGAGAACGCGGTTCACATCGTCGATAGTTCGAACAACCGCGTGGCCCATACCGTCACCGTCGGAAAGCGTCCCTACCAGCTAGCGATTACCCGGGCCTTTGCATATATCCGCTCGCTCGACTCGGAGAAGGTGAACATGATCTCGCTCTCGGAACTCGATCACGACCGGGCGCCGGCCGTGACCGAGTTTGGCGCCGGCACCGAGAGCCCGGGTTCGGCGGGGCCGGGGATGGCCGTGGCAGCGCCGATGGTGCCCGCGCTGGCAGAGTCGGCGGTGATGGTGGCGAATCCGGCGGACGGCAACGTGTACTACTACATGGAGGGGATGGTGGCGCCGATGGCGACGTTTCGGAACTACGGGCACCGGCCGATCGCGCTGGAGGTGGTCAACAGGAGCCTTAAGGAGACCGAGCCGGGCGTATACAAGACCACGGTGCGGCTGCCGGTCGCCGGCAAGTACGATGTCGGTTTCATGCTCCAGTCTCCGCGTATGGTTCACTGCTTTGCCGCCGAGGTCGCGCTAAACCCGGCGCTCAAGCGGGTGGGACCGGCGCTCGAGATCGAGCACCTGGTCAAGAGCCGTAGAGTCCCGGTGGGCGAGGCCGTGAAGCTGGCATTTAAACTGACGGACGCGGAGACCCAAAAGCCGCGGCCGGGGCTGGACGATGTGCGCGTCGTTTACCACATGGCTCCGGGACGCCAACGAAAAGAGGCGCCCGTGCGAGAGGTGGGGGACGGTCTTTACGAAGCCGCGCTCTCGATGTCCGAGGCCGGGGCCTACTACGTTTATGTGGCGGTGCCGTCGGCGAAGGTTGGTTTCGGAGACCTCACGTTTCTGAGCCTGATCGCTCAGACCGATGGGCCACCCAGCCGCGCGATGAGGTGATAGGCCGTGATGCTTGCACCATTCGACGAGACCTATTCCAACCATGAAGGCAGGCAGGGTGGACATTTCGAAATTCGCAATTCGAAATTCGAAATTTTCAAGGCAACTCTGGTGACGATGTTGAGCGCGTTGCTGGTGGCAGGTGTGGGATTGTTTGGCACAAACAGCTTCGCCCAAGACCACGAACTCCATGGGCCTCAGCCGGCACAGTTGCAGCTTGGCAAGGCCACCTCGATCCGTGTGAGGCTGCTCGATCTTGAGCTGACCAACCAGGAGCGGAAGACGGCAAGGTTCAAGAGCGACATGATCGGGAATCGGATCGTCGTCTTGGATAATATCTACACCAACTGTACAACGATCTGTCCGATTCTCACGGCCATCATGGTGAACGTCCACCATAAGATCGGCGTCCGCGCGGGCAACGAGGTTTCTCTGGTCTCGCTCAGCGTGGACCCGGCAACCGATACGCCGCAGCGTCTAAAGGCTTATGCGCGCCGCCACAAGGCCGTATGGAATCTGTGGACCGGACCGAAAGCTTCTATGGACCAGGTGTTGAAGGGCCTCGGGATCTACACGCCCGACTTTATCGACCATCCCTCGTCGATCCTGGTGGGTGACGGCGAGAGCGGGGAATGGACCCGTTATTACGGATTCGCCAGCCCGGAGCAAATTGTCAAAAGAGTCGACGAGCTTCTCGCAGCGCGGCCGAACACGAATCTCAAGATGGGAGCGGCTAACAAACAATGAAGGTTAGGACAGCGATAGCTTTTTTCATCGGGCCAATACTGGTCATCGGGTGGGCTACCGGGCACGCGGCGCAAAGCCAGACAAGCCAACAAGCGGCGAGTTTGCCAAAGGCAAAAGGCCCGGACGAACAAACCACGCGCAATTACTTTACCGATCTTCCGCTATTGAACCAGGAAGGCAAGCGCGTGCGCTTTTACAGCGATGTGCTGAAAGACCGGGTCGTGTTGATCAGCTTCATCTATACAAACTGTACCGAGGCGTGTCCCCTAATTATGCACAGGCTGCACCAAGTGAAAGATCAGCTCGGTGACGTTTTAGGCAAGCAGCTCTTTTTCGTCTCAATGAGCGTCGATCCGGCAAGGGATACGCCCCAGGCCTTGGCGAAATATGCCCGGCAAAACAAAGCCGAGCATCCGGGCTGGGTGTTTCTTACCGGCGAAAAGGCCAATGTCGATAAGATATTGACCAAACTGGGGCAGTATTCAGACAAGCCGGAGGCCCACTCGACCATGTTGTTGGCGGGCAATGTCGGCACGCGCCATTGGACGAAAGTGGGTCCCACGGTTTCGGTTGCGGCAGTCGCGACGAAACTACAGGATCTGGTGCTTGAATCGTCGTCGGCGAAATCTCCCGACAGCTCCGTTAGTTCAGGGCAAACACGAGATTAGGGCGACGAGTATGAGCGTTATTTCCCGGCGGCGCATATCGCATTGGATGTCGGCACTGCGGCGGGAAGCGCAAAAGTGGTCCGTGGGGCTCGCCGCGGCCTTGCTCACCGCGGCGGCTATCGCCGCTCTGGGCGCGAGAGAGGTGGGAGCCGGGGTGCTGTCCGCCGCAGAGGAGCGCGGCAGAGAAATCTACTTAAACGGCCAGAGCGCCTCGGGGCAAGAAATCACCGCTTTGGTCGGCCAGGGAATGACTCCTGCGCCCGGCAGTGCGCTGCCGTGCGGCACCTGCCATGGCTCTGACGGGCTGGGCCGACCTGAGGGCGGGGTGATTCCATCGAATATCACGTGGGGCTATCTGACCAAGCCTTACGGCACGGTTTCCCCTTTCGGCCAGCATCGCGCCGCCTATACATCGCAAACGCTGGCGCGAGCGAT
>ORMF010141427.1_pt1 | contig 10620 bp, 7 predicted proteins | sample 1779871 | NCBI WGS metagenome assembly ORMF01 (sample SAMEA104232316, study PRJEB22302) | groundwater metagenome | biome: forest; feature: aquifer; material: groundwater | place: USA | collected 2011-08-07 | depth 5.4 m
GCCGCCTCAGGCGCTATAGCCGGGAATCTTTGTCTCGTCGACGCGGTCGATCTGGTTCGCATCAAGGAACTGCTCGGCGTAGCGCAGGTATACCTTGCGCCGGATAAATACGTCGAACAGATCGGGATCGATGTGACCGCCTTCCTTGAACTTGCCCAGGATCTGCAGTGACTCGGTCAGTGTCTTGCCCTTCTTGTAGGGACGGTCCCTGGCGGTAAGCGCTTCGAAGATATCGGCGATGCCCATGACGCGCGCCTGCACCGACATCTGGTCGCGCGTGAGGCCGCGCGGATAGCCTTTTCCGTCCATGCGCTCGTGATGGCCGCCGGCGTATTCCGGCACACGCCGCAGATGCTTGGGCCAGGGCAGCGCCTCCAGCATCTTGATGGTGGCCACGATGTGGTAGTTGATGATCTCGCGCTCCTTGGCGGTGAGCGTACCCCGCGGGATGCTGAGGTTCTCGATCTCATCGTCAGTAAGGAAATGCGCGGTATTGCCGGACTGGTCCAGCCACTTGTAGTCGGCGATCTTCTTCACGTGCTCCTGTGCCTCCGGCGCCATGAACTCGCCGCCGATGTTGCACTTGCGCAGAAATTCGCGATCCTGGTCGAACTGGCGCATGCGCGCCTTGTAAACCTGTTCCAGCTGGTTGGCGCGCTCGCGTAGCGAAAAATCGTCCAGTCCCTGCTGCCGCAGCGCGGCGTTGTTCTTGAGCAGCTCGATCTCGGCATCGCGCTTGAGCACCTCGAAGCGGGTATCGATCAGGTGGATGCGGTCAAAAATCAGCTCGAGCTTGGTCGCCTTGTCGACGACGTGCACGGGCGTGGTCACCTTGCCGCAGTCGTGCAACAGGCCCGCAATCTTCAGTTCGTAGCGGTCCTTGTCGTTCATGTCGAAATCGCTGAGCGGCCCCTGCTTCGTCTCGTTCACCGCTTCGGCGAGCATCATGGTGAGTTCCGGCACCCGCTGGCAATGCCCGCCGGTGTAGGGGGATTTTTCGTCTATCGCCGTGTTGATCATGGCGATGAACGACTCGAACAGGGCCTCCAGCTGGTTGATCAGCTGGCGATTGGTTAGCGCGATAGCCGCCTGCGAGGCGAGCGACTCCGCCAGACGCTGGTCCGGATCCGAAAACGCCACGACCGCGCCGCTGCCCGGATCCTGGGAGTTGATCAGCTGCAGCACGCCGATGATCTCGTTCTCGTGATTCTTCATCGGCACGGTGAGGAACGATTTCGAGCGGTAGCCGGTCTTCTTGTCGAAGCTGCGCGTGCCGGTGAAGTCGAAGCCCTCCGCGGTATACGCATCGGCGATGTTGACAGTCTGGCCGGTCAAAGCGGCAAACGCAGCCACCATCTGGTTGTTGGGCGTGCCATCCTTGCCGTACAGATGGATCGGATAGAAGGGAATCGGAGTACCGGTGGTCCCACCCATGGCGATGTTGAGCGACTGGGTGCGCATGATCTCGAACTTCAGCCGCTTGGTGCCGTCATCCTCGGTCAGCAGGTACAGCGTGCCGCCATCGGCGCGGGTGATCGCCTTGGCGGCGAGAAGAATGCTTTCCAACAGCCGGTTGATGTCTCTTTCGGCCGAAAGCGACGCGCCGATTTCGTTCAGTTGCTCCAGCCGCCGAAACAGGTCGTCCACGGACTGGATCGCCATTGCCTGGGCGTTGGGCGCCGCCTCCACGTTATGTTTTCCCCATCGCCGCTCGGGCTTATTTGATACAGACCGCGCGCACCACGTGCATGTCGGTGAGGCCCATCAGGACTTTCTCCATGCCGTCCATTTTCAGGGTGCGCATGCCTTCGTTCAGGCAGCAAGCCAGCATTTCGGCGACGCGCGCGTGCTCCTGGATCAACTTCTTCAGCGGATCGGTACCGACCAGCAGCTCGTGCAGGCCGACCCGGCCCTTGTAGCCGCTGCCGCCGCAAGTGTCGCAGCCGATCTTCTTGTACATGGTGAACTGGCCCTTGTCGTTGCCGTAGTCCTTTACCCAATCCTTATACACGTTCTCGTAGCCCTCCTTGGGGTTCTGCTTGAAGGTCGAGGTATTGAGCAGCTCGCTGCAGTACTCGGTGAGGAAGGCCTTCATTTCCTCCGGAGCCGGGTTGTAGGCTTGCTTGCACTTGCCGCACAGGCGCTTCGCCAGGCGCTGCGCCAGAATGCCGAGCAGCGCATCGGAGAAGTTGAACGGATCCATGCCCATGTCGAGCAGGCGGATGATCGATTCCGTCGCGCTGTTGGTGTGCAGCGTGGCGAACACCAAGTGGCCGGTGAGCGAAGCCTCGATGCCGGTGCCCACCGTTTCCTTGTCGCGCATCTCACCCACCATGATGATGTCCGGATCGGCGCGCAGGAACGCTTTCATCACCATGGCGAAATCCAGCCCCGCCTTCTTGTTCACCTGCACCTGGCGCAAGCCCTTTTGCGTGATTTCGACCGGGTCCTCGGCGGTCCAGATCTTGGTATCCGGCGTATTGAGGTGTTTCAGCACCGAGTGCAGCGTAGTGGTCTTGCCCGAACCGGTCGGCCCGCAGACGAAGAACAAGCCATAGGGCTTGCTCACCACGACCTTCAAGGTCTCCAGGTTGTGCGGCGTGAGGCCGAGTTTTTCGAGCGGAATCGGCTCGCCGGCTGCGAGGATACGCATGACGATGTCCTCGACGCCTCCTTGGGTCGGAATGGTGGCGACCCGCAGCTCGATGTCCAGCGGCCCGAACTTCTTGAACTTGATCTTGCCGTCCTGCGGCCGGCGTTTCTCCGAAATGTCCAGGTCGCACATGATCTTGACGCGGGCGACAATGGCGTTGCGGTAAGAAGCCGGTATCTCGATGTAGGGCGCGAGCGACCCGTCCTTCCTGAAGCGGATCTCGGTCTTGCCTTTGCCCGGATAGGATTCGACGTGGATGTCGGAGGCCCCCTGGTTATAGGCGTCGATGACGATCTTGTTCACCAGCTTCACCAGCTCGTTATCGGCTGCCTGAGAGAGGTCATCGCCTGCACCCTCACCGCTGCTCTCTTCGCCTTCGTCAAGCCCGGAGAGCATTTCGCCGATATCACCAGTGTCGACGACCTCGGCACCATAAAATATATTGAGCGTCTCCTTGAACTCGCGCTGCGTGGTAACGCGGTACACCAGCTTGCTCTTTGGAAACACGTTCTGCACGATGCGCGAGCTCTTTACCCGCTCGGGATCGAGGCACAACACGACCACCCCGTCCTTGCTGTCGTCGATCGGCACCCACTGGTTTTGCTCGACATACTCCCGCTTCAGGTTCTTCAGCAGCTCCGGCGGCTTGATGCGGTCGGCCTTGAACGGCTCGTAGGGCACGCCGAAAAATTTCGACAGGGCCTGGCCGATGGCGGGCAGCTTCACCTGAAATTCCTCGACCAGCACCTGCTCCACATCCACCGCCTTCTTGCGCGCCGAGCGCGCGGCCAGATCGAACTCCGCCGGCGAGATCACCGCATCACTTACCAGGAAATCGTACTTGGTCTTGATGACCTGGGGTTTCTGCCGCTGCCGGAAAGCGATCGCCAGCGTCTGCGCCAGCAGGATCACGCCTTCTTCCATCAGCGGCAGGAAAGGCACCCCGGCCTTGTTGTTGATGATCTGGATGACGCCGATCAGCTCCTCGCCGTCCAACACCGGCGCCGCCAGCACCTGCTTGGTGCGGTAACCGGTGCGCTTGTCCACTTCCTGCAGGAAGCGCAGGTTCGCGTTGATCGCCTTCAGCTCCGCTTCATCGTAAATATCCTTGATGTTGACCATCTTCTTGGCGAAGGCGACATAGCCGGCGATGGATTGCTCGGCAATCGGCAGCCTCAAGTCCTTGAACGAATTGAGTCCGGTCTTGACCTTGGACACAATGGATTGCTTGTCCTCGCCAACGACATAAATGGTGAGTCGGTCGGCGTTGAACAGGCTGCAGATATCGGACGAAACCTCGAGCATGATCTCGTCGATGTTGGCGGTGGCATGGATCTTGTTGGTGACGTTCTGCAAGTTCTTCGAGAACATCAACCTGGCGTTGACGTCGGCCGATCCCGTTGCGGCGGCCGGCGGGGTATTCAGAACTGCGCTCATAGTCACCTCGTCAATCTATCCACGCAGCCAGCGGCTGCGGCTGCAACGACATGTTTCATACTATACGACAAAAAAAGCCTTCTGCGCCTTGTCCCTCGCCGGGCCGCCCCTCGCCGGGGTCCGCCCGCGCTGTTTGCCAGGGCCGCTGCCGCCACAGCGGCAGGCGCTCGCGGTTGTTCCTGCCTTCACGGAAGCCGGTCCCCGCCCCACAGCCCGCCTTCGAGCAAACAGACCTGGTAGCCGCGCTGCGCCAGCAGGAAAGCGGCGGCCGAGCTGCGCCTGCCGCTCTGGCAATAGACGACATATTCCCTGTTGATGTCCAATGCGCCGAATGCGTTGCGTATTTCGGATAGCGGAATGTTGACCGCTCCGGGCAACTTGTCGTATTGGTATTCGGACATGTAGCGCACATCTATCCACTGGGCGTCGTTCAACACCTTCTGCTTCGCCTGTTCCATATTGATTCCGCGCAGCAACGGTTCGCGCAACAGCGCGCCGAAATCCTGCTTGCTCAAGCGCAGCAGCTTGCCGTCCGTTTTCATGGTAACGGTAGCGTTGCGCCTGGCATCCGACACCAGCGCCTCTTCGCCGAAGGTGTCGCCACTCTTGAGTTCCGCCAGCGTCATGCTTACCCCGCCCACCATGCGCTCGACCTGACACCTGCCGGACTCGACCAGATAGTAGTAGTCGCCCTCTGCGCCTTCGCGGATGATCACCTCACCTTGTTTTGCCTCGATCCTCTCGAACCGCCGCAACAACTCGTCGATGTGGGCCGGCGGCAGCTGCGAAAAAGCGCCAAAGCGCAGGTTTTTGATGCCGAACAGCCCCGACATGACGCTCCAGTTCGCGCCGCTGGCGGGCCGCTTGTCCGACTGCTGCGCACCGGCCTGCTCCTGTACGGCCACCTGGTCCCAGGTGAGCATGATGTCGAGCAGGTCGTCGTCGATGCGCATCAGCTGCACATCGGTCACCGTCTTGGTCGACGTGAATGTGCGGCGCTTGCCCAGCGGGTAGCGCGCCTCGGCGGAGCCACCGACGATCACCTCGGAGCTGCCCTGGCCATATGCGAGCGCCATTTCGCCTCGCACCAGATAAATCGACTGACCGGCGATAGAGCGCAGGCGGAACGGATCCAGGTTGCGTTCGACGGACTCGATGTAGCACAGGTCCGCGAGTTCCTGCAGCCGCACGTCGGACATCGACGACAGCGGCTCGAGGTTTTTCAATGCTTCTAGGCTGACTTTGGTGGCTGCCATGCGCTTTTCCGGAAGGACATTCGTTCCCGTTGCCATCAAAACTCGAATACCTGGTTGTTCTGCAGCATGCGCGGCTTGTACTGCCCGGCGCACTCCTCGATCTCCTGCATGGTCAGCTCGATTTCGCCCGGTTTCAAATGGGTGATAAACACGTCGGCGTTGCGCTCCAGCTTCGCCAACTCTTCGGCCAGAAGGCTTGGGCACAGGTGCTTGGATGCAATCGCAAGATCGCGTTCGCGGTTGCAGAAGGCGGTTTCGATGATGATATAGCGCAAATTGGCGATCTGATTCACGACCTTCCACAGCGGATCGTGGGTGGTGGTATCGCCGGTAAACACCAGGCTCCCGCGGCCGGAGTCGACCTGATAGCCGACCGCCGGCACCGCGTGATTGGCCGGAAGCGGCGTGAACTTGCGTCCGGTGATTTCCACCGTCTCGCCGAGCTGCAACGCCCGATACCGCATCCACGGCTTGCTCGGGGTCGGGATCTGGGTGAAGTCCGGCCATATGCTCCAGTTGAACAGGTGGTTGCGCATTATCTCCAGCGTCGGCTCGGCCGCGTAGACGGTGAGCGGTTTGTTGCGCATGCCGCCGACGGTATCGACCAGAAACGGGATGGAGCAGACGTGATCCAGATGCGAGTGCGTGATGAATATGTGATCTATCAGCGTCAGTTCCGCGAGCGACACGTCGCCCACCCCTGTGCCGGCGTCGATGAGTATGTCATTGTCGATCAGCAGCGAGGTGGTGCGCAGATGCCGCCCACCGATTCCGCCACTGCATCCGAGCACCCTCAGCTTCATCGCGCCGCCCTATTTGGTCTTGAAGGTGGTCACGCCGTCCCAGTCGGCGCCGGGCGGATCGGCACGGCATTCCTTGATGCGCTCGAAATACAGCTGGTAGAGTTTGCAGTCCGGCGACATGCGTTGGACATTGAACAAGTCCATCTCGGCTTCGTCCCACTTCTGCGCGCGATATGCCCTCAGCGCCTTGTGCCAGAGCTTGATCTCGTCCATGACCTTCTGCTCGACTTGACCTTCCATGCCGATCGGCTCGAATATTTCCACCGGCTCGTCCTTGCCTTTCACTTTGACCCGGTCGATTTCGCGGAAAACCACGTCTTTCACGATCTGTCTCGTGTTCGGGCCGACGAGAATCCCGACTCCGTAGACGCGCGTCAAGCCCTCCAGGCGCGATGACAGGTTGACCGCGTCCCCCATTACCGTGTAGGCCTTGCGCAACTTCGAACCCATATCGCCGACGCGCATGTTGCCGGAGTTCACGCCGACGCCGATGCGAATGTCGGGCCAGCCGCGGGCGAGCATCTGCGCGCGCACCTTGTCGAGTTCGGTCTGCATGGCCATCGCGCTGATCACCCCCTGGCGCGCATGCTCGGGATCCTCCACCGGAGCTCCCCAGAAGGCCATGATCGCATCGCCGATGTACTTGTCGAGGGTGCCGCGGTTGTTGCGGATTACCATGCTCATCGAGGTGAGGTAGTCGTTGATGAACTGCGACAGCTCCTTCGGTTCCAGGCTCTCGGAGATCGAAGTGAAACCGACGATGTCGGAGAACAGCACCGTCAGTTCCTCGCTCTTGCCCTCCATGCTGTACTTCTCCGGATCCGCGGCCATCTTGTCGACCAGCTCCGGCGGCACGTACTGGCCGAACAACTCGGTGAACTGGCGCTTGCTGCGCGATTCAATGAAGTAGCCCCACGACATGTTGAACGCGAACAAAGCGGCGATCATCAGCAGGCTCGAGGCGAGCGGCAGAATCATGCCGCCTTTGGTCCATACGATCACATTGAGCCCGGTGATGAGCACGATCGCCAGCAATGACAGCAGCGTTGCCCTGAACGGGCTCAAAAGGGGCACCAGCATCGACAGCGCGATACCGCCGATCAGCAGCAGGATCACCTCGGCGCCGAGCATGTAGGCCGGCTTGTGCTTGAAGTCACTGTCCAGCATCGACGCAATCATGTTGGCGTGAATCTCCACACCCGGGTAGACGCTGCCCACCGGCGTGGATCGCAGATCCAGCAGGCCCGGGGCGGTGGTGCCGATCAGCGCGATCTTGCCGTTGAGATCGCTTTTCGGCACTTTGTCGAAATACACGTCCGCAAGCGAAATGTACTTGAAGCTGCCGCGCTTGCCGCGGTAGGGAATGAACGCGGCGACGTTCTCGTCCACCGGGATAGTGACCGGCCCCACCTTCAGCCATTCCAGCCCCGAGTAGCTCTTGCTGACGAATCGACCTGGCGCCATGCCGGGCTCCACCTTCGGGTGCCCCGCCAACACCCGGATCACGGCAAGCGACAAAGCCTCGTAATAGTCACCACGGTATTCGGCCAGCATGGGCACGCGGCGCGATACGCCGTCGGCATCGACCAGCGGATTGAAGTGGCCCGCGTTGGCGGCGCTGGCCTGAAATTCCGCAAGATTGCCGCCAAAACCCTTCCAGGGGGTGAAGCTGATGTTGCGGCCCTGGAAGGTTCCCTTGGGCAGCACCGGCTCGGGGATCGCGCCGGATTGCACCGCGTCCTCCTCGCTGTTGAAATAGAAACCCAGCACGATAGGCCGCCCCTTGAGGGTCTTGGCGAAAATGCCGTCGTAGTCGAGTTCTGGACGAAGTTCGTTGAGCGCCGACTGGAACTGCGCCTGGTCCTTCAACCTGCCCTTGGCGAGCTTGTCGAGCACCGGCAGGCCCGAGCTGTCGTCGGGTTCGGCGAACACCACGTCGAAGCCTACGATGACGATACCGTATTCATCGAAAAGTTTCGTCAGCAGCGCGGCGATCTTGTCGCGGCGCCAGGGCCAGCGTCCGAGCGCGGTCTTGTCCAGGCTGCGCTCGTCGATGTCCAGAATGACAATGCGCGGGTCCACCCCGCCAGGCATGGTGACGGCAAGCCGCGTGTCATAGATGATGTTGTCAAGCCTGGTAATGAGGCCGATGTTGTAGAAATCGGCGACATGACCGACGAATAGCAGCATGATCGCGAGGCCAAGCGCAATCCTGACGATATGCTGTTTCAAGCCACCTCCATCTTATCGTGGGGGGAGGAGATCAGAGCTTGAAGAAAAACTCCACCTTCACCCCGGCAAGCTCGATGATATCGTGGTCGTTGAGCGCGTGCGCCTGCAGTTCTATCGGTTTGCCGTTGACAACCGGCTTGGTCGCGCCTTCGACGTGGGTAATGAAAAAGCCTTGCGGACGGCGCGTGATCACCGCAACTTGCACGCCGGGTTTGCCAAGCGTGGTCAGCGGCTTGGTGAGTTCCAGTTCCTTGCCGGTGTTTGCGCCGGACAGGAGCTTCAACATGGCGTGGCGCACCGGCGTGGCCGGGGCGGGCGGGGCGGCGGGAGCGGGCGGGGGGGGGGCGGTGGCGCCCACCGACGCGGCCGTAATGCCGACTTGGGTGGCGGCGTGCGATCTGGCAGCCACTGCGGCGCTAGGCGCGCCGGCTGCCGCGGCAGCCGGCGCGGTAGCGGTGTGTCCTGGCGCCGCGGCCGCGGCTGCGGGCGCTTGAGGTTCCGGTGGTTTTCGCGCCGCCCCGGGGCGCAGGATCATGGTCTTCTCGAAATCGGCCGCCTTGACGGCCCCCGGCTGCACTTCGCTCATGTACTTCAGCTTGTACTTGCCGAGTTCGATGACGTCGTTGTTCTGCAGGAAATGCTTCTTCACCGTCTTGCCGTTGACGAAAGTGCCGTTGGTGCTGCCAAGATCCTCGAGGAACGAGTCCGCGAGTATGGTCACGATGACGGCGTGCTCGCCACTGACCGCAAGATTGTCGATCTGGATGTCGTTGTGCGGTTTGCGTCCGATGGTGGTGCGCTCCTTGGAAAGCGGGATTTCCTTGAGCACCAGACCGTCCATACTGAGTATCAGCTTCGCCATAGCATTTTCCCCGTACTATCTAAACCACCCAAAAACTTTCGACGCAAGGCCTTGTCCGGCCGGGAATTCGCGCAAAATCTTGATTAGAATGACCGACACGTTGTCGCGCCCGCCGTTGTCGTTCGCCATCTGCACCAGTTGCTGCGCCGCCAATTCGAGGTTGGCGCCAAGCGCCTGCAGCGCCATGCCGATATCATCGTCGCTCACCATATCCGACAGCCCGTCCGAGCACAGCAAATAAATGTCGCCGGGCAGGGTGTCGTATTCATGAATCTCCGGCTCCACCGCTGGATCGATGCCCAGTGCCCGGGTCACCAGATTCTTGTTCGACGAAAGCTTTGCCTGCTCCTTGGTGAGCATGCCGGCGTCGATTTGCTCCTGCAGCAGCGAATGGTCCTTGGTCACCTGGCTGAATTCGTCGCCGCGCATACGGTACAGGCGCGAATCACCGATGTGCGCCGCCATCATCTTGTTGTCGTAAAACAGCACCACCACCAGCGTCGTGCCCATGCCGGCATACTGCGGCTGGCTCTGCGCGGCCTGATAAATCGAAGTATTGACCTTCGCAACCTGGTCCTGCAGCATCTTCTGCGCGGCCTTCTTGCCGCTTTGCGGATCGACCTCATGCGGCGCGTGTTCCTCGAGCAGCTGCCGCAGTTCGGTGGTAAGCACCGTAGTGGCCATCCCGCTGGCCACTTCACCGGCATTGTAGCCCCCCATGCCGTCTGCCAGCACCGCAAGGCCTTTCTCCGCAAGCGCGGCGACCGAGTCCTCGTTGTTCGAGCGCACCATGCCGGGGTCGGTATGGCTGACAATCTCCAGGGCTTGGCTCAAATCCATGTGGCCTCGTCTCCTAGAGACTGATGTCCATGTCTACTCCGGCGCCACCCGCTGCCGCCGTGCCGCCGCCTGGAAAAGCCGCGCGCAGCGCTGCGGCGAATTCGTCCCCGGTCTGGTAGCGCTGGTCGGCGTCCTTGGCCATCGCCTTGTCGAGGAAAGCCACCAAAGCGGGCGGCAGCCCGGGCCGGACCAAGAAAATTTCGGTCGCCGGCTCATTGGCGATCTTGAACATCAACTGCGCCATGGAATCACCGACGAAAGGCAGCGCGCCACATAGCATCTGGTACAGGCTCACCGCCAGCGAGAATAGGTCACTGCGCCCGTCCACTTTCTTGCCCGAGAGCTGCTCCGGCGACATGTACGACGGCGTTCCGAGCACCATGCCCGTTTTGGTCTTGGAAGAGTCGGTGATGCGCGCGATGCCAAAGTCGGTGACCTTGGGCGCGTCGCTTTCCGGCTCGTACATGATGTTGGCCGGTTTGATATCGCGATGCACGATGTTTTGCTTGTGCGCATAGCCGAGCGCATCGGCGACGC
>ORMF011345398.1_pt1 | contig 10619 bp, 12 predicted proteins | sample 1779871 | NCBI WGS metagenome assembly ORMF01 (sample SAMEA104232316, study PRJEB22302) | groundwater metagenome | biome: forest; feature: aquifer; material: groundwater | place: USA | collected 2011-08-07 | depth 5.4 m
ACTAAAGCCGTTGAATTCCAATATGTTAGCTCTGAGGGGGGGGAGTAGTTACGGTAAGAAAAATGCAGCTAACTGTTTTTTGCCAGCACACTTAAAAACCTCGCATTGGCTATCACGACAGCCATGAAGCTAACGTTTCCAGTTCCTTCGCAATTTGTCGGTCAGCGTGAACTGTGTTTGCAATGTAGCCCCGTTTTTCTAAGCTCATTCGAGGTTAAGACGGTACCGGGTGTGTTTACGTTCGCCGTGCCGGAGTAAAGCCCCTTTACTCACTAAATCCTGCAAATCGCGGGTAACGGTGGCTCTGGGAGCGCCGGTAATGCCGATGTATTTTTCCGCACTCAATCCACCTATGAAGCCATCCGGGCCTTCGCGAAACATTCCGGTCAAAACCTTTTCCTGACGCGGATTAATTTGTCCGCGTAACCGGTCATAGAGTTTGGTTTTCTTAATCAGGAAATCAATCCACGTTGCTGTATAACTTTGGGCGTTTATGATCGTTTCCGCGAAATAGATTAGCCAGGCTGTTATTTCATTCTGCTTGTTTGCCCGTTCAAGCGCGCTGTAATAGGCTTTTTTGTTGCGTTCGATGGTGTAGGCAATGGCAATCAGCGTAGGTTGACCCAGACATTGGGCGAGCGCTTTTTCGGCAATCGCTCGTCCGATTCGGCCATTGCCGTCTTCGAAAGGATGGATGCTGACAAAATAAAGGTGGGCAATAGCGGCGCGCAATAAAGCCGGCAGCGGTGTTTTTCCCTTCGATGCGGTGGCGTTAAACCAGTCGATGAATCGCTCCATTTCCTGCATCATTTGCGATGATGGCGGCGCTTCAAAATGTACTTTCGGGGCATAGATAGTGCCGGATACGATTTGCATCGGTTCACTATGGGTTCGGTACCGGCCTATGTCGTTTAGATCATGGCGTCCGTTGGTCAGCATTTTGTGCCATTCGAACAGCGTAGTGTGGGAGAGCGGAGCTTCAAAACCCCGATATACTTCAACCATCATTTGGGCGATGCCTTGTTCGGCAGGAGAAATTTTGCGATTGTCGACGATCAGTCCGAATTGGCGACGAACAGATGACTGAAGGCTATCGCGATCAAGATATTCGCCTTCAATCTCCGATGTTTTCAACGCTTCATTGCTGATGAGTTCAATGGTTAATTGCTGCTTGTCCTCTTCATCAAGGTGTTTGAATGCACCGAACAAAAGACCGGCGCCAAGCAGCAATTGTTTCTCGAAATCATCAATCAGAGATTTGTCGTAGCTAAAATAAGGCCAATCAGGTTGTTGCCAGTTCCACGTCATGAGTTATACACCCTTAGTCTATAGCTCATAATATGTCTAATTATGAGTTATAGCAAGTGGCTTTATAATTCATTGCCGGTTGCGAAAAACAATTCCATTGCCATTCGCCGAACGGGCGACAGGAGTCTGGCCGTGTTTAAAAACGCTTTACCGGTTACACCACTTCGATCCACATCAGATGTTACTAAGCTCCGCTATCAATTGCCGGGCATCCTGCATGCATTGCTCCAGCAAATGATCAGGAACCTGCGGACTTTGGCTCAACGCCATCACTCTGACAACCGCCGCCACTTGTTCCGCAGTCAGCAATTGTTGCGGCAAGATGTCGGTGTATAGCCAAACACTGGTCGATTCCGGCGCGGGTGTGTGCGTTTGCCCCGCCAACACCGCCGTGGCGGTCAACATGCTGGTCGCGAGTAGATCAAGCACTCCGGCAGTACAGTGCTGTTGCATTAAAATTTCCGCCGCCTGTAATTTGTTCGTGGCGACTTTGATTAAGGGATTCACTGCCGCCACTGTTTCAACAACCGGCAACAGCTCATGTTCGCTAACCGGCGATAAGCCTAAACGCTGTAAACTGCGTAAGGCTTGCGCGGCAATGACCGCCACCGGCACATCGGCTTGCGATAAGGTTTCGGCGAGTTGTTCATCCTCTTGCGTACAATGCTCCAGCACTACCAGCAAGCCGCCGTTAGCGCCCATAATGCGTTGAATGCGCGGCGTAAAGGCGGTTTGTAATTGCACGATAAGCGCGCTAATCCGGCTGTTATCTTCAGCTATGATCGGGGGTTGTTTAATCGTCCCGGCTGTGGTTTCCTCATCGGTGACCGGCTGAATAGTTTCAGCCGTCTCTGCCTGCAATTCCGTTGCATCTTCTTTAACGGTACTGGGTTCAGCCAAATCATCGACCAAGGTTTCCAGCATTTTTTTGGAAACGCCGACTACATCTTCTGCTGCTTCCGGATTTACCACATTATCGAACAAATCGCGTTTGCCTTTCACTAAACCGGCTACGCGTTGTTCATAAGAATCTTCCGCCAACAGCAAGAATATCTGTACTTTGTGTTTTTGTCCCAGCCGATGGACTCTGGCAATACGCTGATCTAACACTGCCGGATTCCAGGGCATATCCATATTGATTAACACCGTTGCCATTTGCAGGTTCAAGCCCACGCCGCCCGCATCGGTAGAAATGAACACCTGTACGCTGTCGTCGTCGGCAAATTTATCCATTAATTCGCTACGTTTATGGGTCGGCACGCCGCCATGTAAAAGCACGCAACCCAAGCCCATACCGTTAACCACCGTCGTAATCATTTCGGTCATGGCTTTCCATTGCGAAAACACCACCACCTTGCAGTTACTCATCAGACACAAGTCATCCAACAACCTTGCCAATTCATCCAGTTTCGGCGAACCGAAGTTTTCCTTCTCCACTAACCCTGCCGCATTACAGGCCATACGCGCCTGTTGCAGTGCGGCCATCATGCGATTCTGTTCGCTGGGTGTCAGCGGTCTGCGTTTGGCAATGGTTGCCAATGTCGAAGCGGCCGACAAACCTGAATCGTGCAGTTCCCGCTGTTTTTGCGTCATCGCAATATCCAAGGTAACTTCGGTGCGATCCGGTAGCTGATCTCTAACCAGGCTGCGATTACGCCGCAACATGACAGAACTGATTTTTCGCCTAAGCTCCGATAAATTACGATAACCAATTACTTTGCCGCGCTCATCGGTCACATGAAAGTCCTGCAAGCAGCGCCATAATGGCCCCAACACACGGAAATCCACCACTTGCAACAAACTGTACAAATCTTCCAGTCGATTTTCCAACGGCGTGCCGCTTAAGACAAACGCGTAACGGGAAGGAATCAGTTTAATCGTGGAAGCGATTTTGGTGCGCCAGTTTTTGATGCGCTGCGCTTCATCCAAAATCAGCAAATCCGGTTTCAAGGTCTCGCTGATCACACTTAAATCGCGTAATACCAGTTCATAATTGACGATAAAAAACAGCGCATCGGCGCGATAATGTACGCCGCGATTTTCAGCGACGCCCTGCACAACTTGCACACTGCGGCCGGTAAATTTGGCGATTTCCCTGGCCCACTGCTGTTTTAACGAAGCAGGACAAACGATCAGGATTTTTTGCACGCCAGCATGATCGGCTAACCAAGTGCCGGCAGCAATCGCCTGTAAGGTTTTACCCAAGCCCATGTCGTCAGCCAGTAAGGCGCGGCCGCGAGACGCTAAAAAGGCCACACCCTCCACTTGGTAGGGGAACAATTTGGCTTTCACTCCGGGCAAGACGCCGTGCGATTGCATAATGTCTCGGGTAATCTGCTGCGCACGCAGTTGATGCATCGCATCTTCAGCACATTGCCGGGCATATTGCTGTGCATCTTCGCCCACTTGAATATCATCGCGTCCCGCCACCCGCTCTGCCAAACGGAAAAAATCATCGGGCAGCCGCGTTTTAAACAAGCCTTGCGCATCAAAAAATTCGGCCAGCAAAACGGCCAAATCGGCTGCCAATTCAGGAGTTTTATACAGACGCAGTTGCGGATTAGTGGCCGATTCCCAAGCCAGATAAACAAACGATAACGGTGAACCCTTAGCCTTTGATTCCTTGTATCCAGGACGTTTTTTAGCGTAATGCAGTATGGCTTCGATATGTTTGCAGGTACCCAGCCGGTTACTCGCCAAATCAGGACAAGTACAGTAATTCATGCGGGCGTCCAACGAACGGATATGCACCTGATAGGAACGTTGCCAATGCGTGGCCGACACAATCGAAGTCGCTTGCCAGATACCAAAACCCAGATTGCCGCTGATTAAACTGACTTTAACTTCATTACGGCCTTTTTTGACCCGCTCTGCAATGGCCTCTTCCATAGCACTGCCGATTCCTTCCCCGCTATCTTGGTCACTCGCCTGTTCGGCATAGCTATACAAAGCGGCAATCGCATGCTTGCATACCGGCTGCTCATCGGCGCAATCGCATTGCGCCAGCAATTGATCGTCTGCGCCTCGCGACAATTCTATCCAGTAAGGCTGGTCAGGCTTGGAGCCTTCCACCTGTGCCAACAGCACATTCTCTTGCGCATCCAGCGCAAAAACACGGTGCTCAATAAAATAAGAGAGGCCTTTTTTAATGGTGTTTTCGGATGCCAGCGTACTGAGACGTTCGGTATCAAAAAGAAAAAAATCATGACTCATAGCTATCTCGCCACATTGGAATGAGGGTTTTATTCTACACCCAATACGCATGTCCATTGACATCCGAAATAGTTACAACAATATGTGCATAGGGTTGAGTAAAGCGATAACAATCCTAGATTAAGAACTTAATTAAGACTAAAATTGGTCTTGATTGGTTCAATCAGGAGCAACGCCATGAAGTTTTCATCCCAAATCAAGCCCATCAGCTATCTCAAGAGCCACACGGCCGAGATTGTTAGAGAGCTTTCGGAAAGCCGCGAGCCCTTGCTGATCACTCAAAACGGCGAGGCTAAGCTTGTTGTCATGGATGTGAAGAGCTACGAAGAGCAGGAAGAAGCGCTTGCTTTGTTGAAAATTCTGGCGCTCGGGAACCGCGAGATCGAGCAAGGCAAATTCCGTGATGCGGAAGATGTATTTGCTGAACTGGACAAGACCGATCAGCCGTGAGTCTCAAAGTCGTCATCCTGGAATCGGCTGAGCATGACCTGAAAGAACTCAAGGGCTACATCGTCAAGAACTTCTCTGTTGAGACTTGGCGGAACACCTATGACAAGATCAAAGAGGTTATCCGCAATCTGAAGACCTTTCCTCTTGCAGGCGCCATGCCTGAAGAGTTCGAGAAGCTAAACCTTAGTCAATACAGACAGGTTCTGTCAGGGATGAATCGCATTATTTATGAAGTGCGGCAGGATACTATTTATATTCATATCATTACCGATGCGCGACGAGACTTGACGTCACTACTTACAAGATGGCTGTTACGAGTCATTTAGCCGGAAATAGCCGGGCGGGGATTGAGAAACGAAACCCATGCCGGCATCATTGTTAGGTTATTTTAGTTAAGCAAGCCGGTAAAAACTGTAATAAGATAGCCACAGTTTTTTATTTTTAAAAGAGTCACTTTATGCGACGTTTTATTCTACTGAGTTTGCTTGCCTTTTCGGTCTATGCTGTCGATGAGCAACCGCCAAAGCTTGAGGCCGTGCCGGAAGTGCCGGAACCGCCTTTGCCGGTGCAAAACGGTGAAACCATGGAGCCTGACATTACCATTATCCGTAAAGGTAAGGAGACCATTCAGGAATACCGGCGTGGCGGCAGGCTTTATATGATAAAAGTCGTACCGGCTGTCGGCCCCCCCTATTATTTTCTCGATACCAATGGCGACGGCAAAATGGATGTACGCCGCAGCGATCTGGACAGGGAATCTGACATCAATATCTGGAAGCTGCTGGAATGGTAGTCGCTTAACATCAGTGTCTGTATTTACTTGCATAACACGCCCGCAACTCGATCAATTCTTTAGTGCTTATAGCCTCGGTGAAGTCGTCAGTTTTGAGGGTATAACGGACGGCATAGACAATACCAATTATTCGGTAACCACCACGCAAGGCAGTTTCGTTTTGACTCTGTTTGAGTCGCTGACTGCCGATGAATTGCCGCATTTTTTAAAATTACTGGCGCACCTGGGCGAAAACAACTTGCCTTGTCCGAGGCCTCAAAGCGATCGGCAGGCAAACCCGTTGCGACAGCTTAATGGTAAACCGGCTGCGGTATTCAAGCGTTTATCCGGTACGGCAACGGCAACGCCATCCATTTTGCATTGCCAGGAAATCGGCTTGCAGCTGGCGAGTTTGCATCGCTGCACGCAGGACTACGTCTTCCCGATAAAAAACGGCAATGATTTAAGCTGGTGCAAAACGGCGCTGAGTAAAGTCGGCGCTCATTTATCGGCAACAGATCGTGAGCTGATTGCTGATGAACTGGCTTTCCAGGCAAAAAACAACCCGGTGCATCTGCCCCGAGGCGTCATTCACGCCGACCTGTTCAGGGATAATGTGTTGTTTGTTGATGACCGGCTTAGCGGTTTGTTGGATTTTTACAGCGCCTGCACCGATACCTTGTTGCTTGATGTTGCGATAACAGCTAACGATTGGTGCTGTGATAACGGGACGGTTAATGCCGAAAAGTTCACAGCGTTGTTAGCTGCTTATGAAAGCCTGAGGCCGTTGGAGCCGCTGGAGAAACAGCACTGGCCGATCATGCTCAGGGCGGCGGCGTTACGTTTCTGGTTATCGCGCCTGGAACATCAGTGTTATCCCCGACCCGGCGAAATAACCCAGCAAAAAGATCCGCTGATCTTTCGGCGTATACTGCTGCAACATCGGCAACAGACTTATTTATCGAGCAATGTAAATATTTTCAACCTCAGGAGCACAGCATGATTAAAATTCTTCACCTCACCTTTGTTTTATTGTCCATCTCCAGTTTTGTCGGCAGAGTCATTCTGGCGGAAATTCATCCGGAAATGCTGGAGCAAAAATGGTTAAAAATAGGGCCGCATATTGTCAATACCCTATTACTGATCACCGGTTTTACGCTGGTTTTTCAAGGTTCATGGTTGTCGGGCGAATACGGCTGGATTATTGCTAAAATAATAGCTCTTTTGGGATATGTCGGTTTGGGTATTGTTGCTATCAAGAGCCAGGGCGACTTGCGTTGGAAAGCCTTTGCCGGTGCGCTTGCCTGCTTTGTTTATATCGCAATTGTAGCGGTCAGCAAGCATGCATTCATATTTTTTTAACCGCTAGAAAACACGATTATAAAGAAAACTCAATTTTACTGATTTGTTGATCCAGCCACAGTAAAACATCTTTGCCTTTGTGCAACCGGGTTTCATCAAATTCAGGGGCTTGGTTGTGAGTTAATGCCGCCCAGCGGGACAGCTGGCTTTTTAGCTGTCCCTGTTCGCTGACCGTAAAATGATAGCGTTGTGTCAGTTGTTCAAGCAGCTTGGGTTCCGGCGTAGTTATCAGTTTTGACAGACGGCTTAATTCCGTCAGCAGGGTTTCAATCGTTGCGACATGCGCCGCTATTAATGAAGCAACCTGCTTGGGCTGGATGTTGTCGGCAGGCGATGATTCATTATCCGAAATAATTTTCAGGCAGTGGATTAACTCACCTGTCGAAAACCGTGCCGCAGTTTCATAAAATGCCGAGGCTTCCATATCGCAAAGATGGTGTTGGTCATAGCTAAGCTGTGGCCTTGATACCGTTTGGATATTTGCAGTCGGGCAAGGCGGCGTGAAAGCCAGCGGAGGATAATAGCTTTTCAGGCTGTCAACATCGGTGATTTTGTCGATTAAAAGCAGGCTGCCTACAGCATGGTCTTTATGTCCGGCGATACCGATATTAACCAGAACCGGATGATCAGCTGAAGCAAACAAAGCTTGGGTATAAGCCACCCCGGCAGCCATTGCGCTTTTCCCCAGCCCGGTTACTGTCAGACAGATGTTCTTATTGAAGTAAACCGCAAACGGCTGAACAGCCGTATCTTTCTTTAAATTGAAATGCTCGACCAGCGGCCTGGCTTCACAAGGCAAAGCAGCGTAGATAAAAATTCGGGGCGGGTGTTGTTGGTTCATATGCTGGAATGTGCTGGCGGCAAAGCGACGTAACTACTCAGCAGTTGGAAAACAGAACGGGGGAAGATAGCGTGGATTTGGCTGATAAAACGAAATATTTATATTTACGAGTGATAAACAGAAATAAAATCCGTTTAAATCCGTTTAAATCCGTCCAATCAGTGCCATCCGTGTTCCATCATAAATCCAACATCTGTAAGTACTTGCTTATTTCTTTTCCTGCATCACATGGAAAGCGTCTGCGTAAATATCAGCCATAGACGCGCCTTTCATAAACGCCATTCTTTTGGTTTGATTAACCATTTCCGGGTGTCCGCACAGGAAAACTCGCCATCCGTTCAGAGTTTCAATGGATGATAAGGCAATGTCATGAGCGCGGCCTCGGACGTGATCCGATTCAACATCTTCTCCAGAAAGACAGGGAGTGTAATAAAAATTATCAAACTCCTCAGCAAGTTCACGCATTTCGTCAATAAAATACAGGCCGTTAAGATCGCGGCTACCATGAAACAAGTGGATAGGGCCTGAGTGGTCCTGAGCCAAAGCGTCGGCAATAATGCCGTAAAGCGGTGCCAGGCCGCTGCCGGTTCCGACCAGTAATAAGGGCTGTTCTGCACGTCCAGGTAGATAATGACAAGAACCTTGCGCTTCTGAGATGGTTAATTGAGCGCCTAACTCCAATTCATCATATACCCAGCTGCTGAATTGACCATTCGGTAAACGACGAATATGAAATTCCAGGATGTTTTTGGGTAGCGGGATATTTGCAATCGAATAGCTGCGGGTTAAGCCATCGACTCGTTTTAAATTAACAAACTGACCGGCGAAAAAATTAAACTGGGTTTGGTATTCCAAAACCAAATGTACGATATCGGGCGTTAACAGTTGTTTTCTGATAACGACGGCTTCAATTGAAGCGCCTTGCCGGTTGGGCAAGGCAACGGTCATATCCTGCTCAGGATGACAAACGCAAGCCAGAAAATAATTCTGCTTTTGTAAGGTATCTTTAAGGCCGACTTGAGCGGAGACAGGTGGAGAGTTATCAAGACTGCGCATTAGGCAGGCTTGGCAAAGACCTTGGCGGCAACCATTAGGCACCTGTATGTTTTCCCTTAACAGGGTTTCCAATACAGTCTCATCCGGTTGACAGGAAAATGTTGATTCGCCAATAGTTATGCTTCGCATGGTCTCCACCTGGTATTTCAGTTATTTGCCCAATACGTCGTTGCGTGTACTTTCTGCAATAGCTGCAGCTTGAGCGATCAGTTCTTGCGGTACATTTAACTCGGTTAATGTTGCGCCAAGATGCTCCATGACGGCATCAAAATGACTTGCATTTAAGCCCATTTTGACAAGATGCGCATGAGCATTACGCATATCTTGACCGTTATAATTATTTGGACCGCCGAATGCCATGGTCAAAAAGGCTTTTTGTTTGGCTGCTTGTTTTTCCATGTCGGAATTGTCGAAAAAACGGTTAATGCGGTGATCCGCCAGCACTTTGCGATAAAAAATATCTACGGCAGCATTAACAGCCGCTTCGCCGCCGAGTTTTTCATACAGTGTTTGGCTTGAAGTTGTTTCTTGTGAATCGCTCATCATTGTCTCCAGTATTGTGTAGTGTCATTATTCTTATTTAAGCAAACTTGCTCATATGGAAGTTTATAACAACAGAGGAATTTATGCTATATAAAACTTTTATAAGTTATATATGTCATAATTAGTTATTATACCTAATAACTTTACAAAGTCATGACGAAAAGGATGAATCCGCTAATACCTCAAAAGATAAGTTTCCGCCAACATCAAATACTCGAACATTTGCTGGAAAATAGGAATGGCTTAAGCGTTGACGAGCTGGCTAAAGTACTGGATATTTCAAGAACGGGTGTACAGCAGCACTTTGTTGTTCTTGAGCGGGATGGGTATATCAAAAAAAGTATGCTCAATAAAACAGCCGGGCGTCCTGTGACTATTTATGTGATAACCGACAAAGGCAACAATTATTTTCCGAAGCAATATGCCTGGTTTTCAGAGTTAATTCTTAGCGATTTGCAACAGGAAATAAGCCCTGAACGGTTTAAAGCTTATATGCAAAAACTGGCTAACAAGCTGGCTGATAAGCTGCGTGGCAAGTTTGAAGGAAAAAATTTAACCGAACGTGTTAATGAGTTGGCCTTGATTATGGCCGATCTTGGTTTTCAAGTGAAAGTGGGCATAGAACCCGAAACTGAAAATCCAAATATTCAGGCTTGTAATTGTATTTATCACGATCTGGCTCAGGAACATCATGAGATTTGCGAGTTCGATTTGGCGCTTATGTCCTCGTTGCTGGATAAAGAAGTTGAGCAGTTAAGTTGCATGGCCAAGGGTGATTGCAACTGTAGTTTTAGAATTAAATAGTTTAAACAACGTCTATTGCATAACGTTTAATGAGTTGTTGGTAATAGCTTGCTTCATCGATTTTGCCGCGTTTGGTCACGCCGTTAAGGTAAGTATTGGCTTTTTTTACCAGCATATTTGCCGCTGCCTGCCGATTTTGCTCGGATAATTGACCGCCATCAATGATTTTTTGCAAAGCGCTGATCCGAAACCGATCCATTCCCCAGAATGCCATAGATAACTGGCCTTCATGACCGCCATGCTTGTTTATTTGCGGCTGTTCAACCAATA
>ORMF010539694.1_pt1 | contig 10617 bp, 9 predicted proteins | sample 1779871 | NCBI WGS metagenome assembly ORMF01 (sample SAMEA104232316, study PRJEB22302) | groundwater metagenome | biome: forest; feature: aquifer; material: groundwater | place: USA | collected 2011-08-07 | depth 5.4 m
CACCGGCAGGTTGGTCGTAGCGCCATCCCCCGCTACCGTCGGGAACTCACGCTGGCTAGCCGCCGTATCGGTATAGGTTTGCGTGGCAACCTGCTGGTTGGCGTGAGCCGAATAAGCCCAAACACCGGCATTGCCCTGATTCTTGTCGTGACAGGCCACACAGCCGATATCGTTCACGCTGCTGTAGATCGGGGTAGGGCTGATCTCTTGAAAGCGGTTCAGGATCAGAAACTTCTGGTTGCCTACCTTTGCATCAGTTTCCCTGAGATGGGGATCGTGGCAGGCGGAGCACTGAACCTGTCCCACATTGCCTGTTCCTGTCGGCTCCAGTGGCGCCTTGGGGTTGTAGCCGGAACTGCGAATTCCGATGATCGTACCTGTTCCGGCCGGGTATTTCTGGTTGGCGTCAACTCTGCGCAATTCGCCGTCACGATCAGACAGCGCAGTGGTGTAGTTCACCGAGATCGGGTGATCGTTGGTGAGATCTATCCCCAGGTTGCGCGTATAGCCGGTGGTTGCGCCACTGCCCGGAGGCATAACACCACCGGTGTCGGTACCGGTCATGGTGATCGTTTGTGTGCCTTGGTTAATCGGCGATCCCAAGCCATTCAATACATTCACGCTGCCGATGGCCAGCGTGCCATCGTGGCAGGACAGGCAAAGCTTGGAACTGCCGCCTGGTTGGTCGAGCGTGCCCTGTATGGCGTTGGCGTCAAGAGAAGAGGATGTGTAGGGCGCATAGGTCGCATTTGAGAGTTGGCGATTCCAAAGCGGCGCCACCCCCAGTGTGGCGCCGTGAGGCGTATGGCAGAAGACGCAGACCTGCGTCTCCGTGGTGGCTTTGACGGTGCGTGCAGGAACACTGCCACCGGAAGGAGTGGGAGTTCCAGCAGTTGCGGCAGATAAATTGTGCTTGGTGCCACGTATATCCGAAATGCGGGCGCCAAATGCGCTACCGCTAGCCAGAACAGCGCAAGCCATAATGAATCCTGCCACTCGCTGTCGCTTGTACCGGTTTGCATTCAACTGCGAACTTGCGCTGTTGCTTCTTATCACCATTTTCCCGCAATCCCTGCTTAACCCGCGCTGGTTGGAATCTAGCCCTTCGATAAAGTTCAGGGCAAATCCCGCTTGGGCAATTGCCAAAGACAAGTGGGAAACTGCGCTCTGCAAGAACAGAAAGTAATTTTTTGAACACAATTTTGAAATATTCACTGTTCTGCCTCTCCGCCCAAAAATTGGAATAATTCCACGCGGCCATTGAACATGTCGGCCACGAAAATCCGGTTATGCGCATCAACCCATACACCGGACGGAAGATAGAAATTACCCACCCCTTGCCCCATGCCGCCGATCGGCATCAGGAACTCGCCCTTTTTATTAAACACCAGCAAATGGTCGTAATATGACTCGATAATATAAACATTACCCTCATCGTCAACAGCCACCCCTTTGGGGCGCACCAGGTTGCCCACATTCATCCCGCGCTCGCCAATGATCCGCTTCGGTTCGCCGGTTTCAACTTCAAGCACCTGAACACGCGCATTCATTGTATCGGTTACATAAAGTTCGCCCTTCGCAAGCGCAAGATAGGTTGGATAGTTGAATTCACCCGGCTTTTCGCCACGCTGGCCCAGCGTGCGCAGCAATCGGCCATCGGAATCAAACACCTTGATGTCATGGTCATGAGTGTCGGCGACATAAAGCCGTTGCGTTGCAGCATCAAACGCCAAACCAACAGGATGGCGCAACTCGCCCCTGCCGATAATACCAACGCTTTCTCCCTTCCGGTTGAGACGCGCCACGAAACCCAGCTCAGAGTCGGCAACATAAACCTCGCCCGTCATGCCGAGCGCAATGCCTGCCGGCGCGGCAAAACGTGTGTATGCCGTGGCGCCATCCCATACAATAAGGCGGCCTTCCTGCGGGTCAAAGACAAGTACCGCTTGCCGGCTGCTATCGGTTACAAAAACCCGGCCATCCGCGTCCACCACGCCGGATTGGGGCCGCTGCAAAATTACCGGCGCTTCTTCAAAGTCAAACAGGCCGGCAAGCCAGTGCAAAAAGGCGCCCGCCCCTGTTTTCTTCTCCTGTGGTGCGCGGAAATTTTCCTCGCCAGTAAGCTCACCGGCAAAAACATAACGCGGTACATCACCATCCTTCACCGGCGGCCACGTCATGCGCTTAATTTCTGGTGATATAACGCCAAAGTTAAGTACGCCGCGTTCTGTACTCGCAGCGCAACCAGTTATCAAGGCTGCGACCAGCGCCACGCCCAGCCACTGGATTAGGTGTACCACAAAGTCGCTACGGGCTACCATTGCCATCCTCCAGCAAGCCTGTCGCAAAAAATCCCCAATAATTATTTTTATAATGACGTGCAATATCCGTGCCTAATAAACTAGCTACTGGCGCGCCGCACAGGAATATCTTGAGCATTTGGTTTAGTGGCGCCGCTTTTCAATATCGCCAACCCCGCGGGGTCCTTGGGGTATCTGGCTGCCATAAAAGCCACTGGCAAGCCCTGGTAAGCCAGAGTGGCAGCGGTAACAGAATTCCGGGCTCCAGGCAATTTCGTTGTTGTGGCACATGCCGCAATATTTCCCGTCGATGATATCGGCCATGGTAATGTCATTGCTGCCAGCCCGCATTCTAAAACCGTTTTCATTATGGCACACATCGCAAGTAAAGCGCAGGCGGTGAAACCAGTGAGGGAAGACCACTGGTTTCACGCCTTCTTTTTCGGCTCGTTTGTTGAGTACCACGTCACCGTATTCTCCCATCGCCATCGGCGTGGCCAGTGCCATGCCGATCGCCAGTATGATCAGCCATTGTTTTGTGGATACTCTCAATCTTTGTTCACCCGAAATCATGTCCACGCAGTCATATGGTTACTGCTTATTCGTTCCATTTGGCTCTGTCGGCGGGACGTAGACTTGATTCTGGCGGCGGTCAACGCTGTGACAATACGTGCACTGGGTGAGAGGAAACGCCACAGCGCCGTGGCAAAGACCGCACTGTTCACCCTGAAGGATCTGGTACATGCTTATTTTATTTGCCCCAATCTTGGATTTGAACAAGCGTTCGTGGCAGTTATTACAGGCAAGCCATTGCGTGTGTATTCGATGCGGGAAACGCACAACGGAGAAACTGCCCCGCAGATCCAGCAGCACATCCATGTCGAGCACCTGCCCCTTGGTTTCAGATGGGGTCTTGGTGCGACGCGGGTTGATCGCGCCGCGATCCAGCGCTTTTGCCCAGAGCACCCGGTTGCCCGCTGAGTCTGCAGGAAGTAAAGAGAGTCCTTCACCCGGTTCTTGCAATTGCTTGATGGCCAGTCCACTTGGATCATGCACCCCGTCTTTGGCGAGCGGCACCCAGTTTTTTTCCGACTGGCCCAATGGCAACTGGGCCTTGTCATCCAGCAACCACTGCCCACCCGCCGGCCATGTTGCACCGGCCAAAAGCAACATGAAAGCCGCATGGCTGACCGCCCTGTGAACGCGGGGCCAGCCGCCACCAGTGTAACGTTTCGTCAATTCTGCAATCACGTGCTTGCACATGCGTTAGGGGCGCATCTATAAAGTGACATGCTTGCCCCGTGGCGCAGGTTACCAGGCAACGCTGCCCGGCCTACGTTCTTGGCTGCAACCAGACACACGACGCCCTATGACCTGGAAACATTCACGCTGTTACTGATCCGTTTTCGGTCCCTGCGGCATGACCAACCCTGCTGCAGTAAGCGCAAGTTGCAGATAACCGGTGCCTGTATGCACAGTTGCCAGCGCACGGCGATAATCCTGCTGCCCTGCATACTCACGGGCCTGCTCGATCACCACACGATTACGCTCGACCAGGCTTTCGACATTCCGCTTGGCTTCCTCGGTCGGCTTGAGCTCAGCGATGGCCACCGGGATCAATTCCAGGTAGCTGCGATTTCGCTCAAGCTCGAATGCATACTCCTCGGCTGGTGTTTCAAACTTCGGCGTGTAATCAAGCAGCGTCGAGTCCATAACCCGGTTCAGTGCGGATCTCATGACTTGCTCGGCTTTTTCCAGTGCCCGCAGCGCATCGCCCGGGCGGCCTTCCACGGCGTGTTTTCTGGCTGCTTCCATCAGCCTGGAAATACCAAGGCTGGCGGACTCCTCTGTTTCTTTCTCCGTTGCGCCGGATTTCCGCCCGGCGTTTTTCAGGTAACCGAGATAGGATTTTTTCAGGGATTCGACACTTTCCAGTTTCTGCTCGTACTCGGCTCGTTGCTTGGCAGCGAGCGCCGCAGCATCGGGAACCTGGCGGCGTGCCTTGCCCATCGCCGACATGGCATCGTTAAGCTGTTTTTCTGCGCCGGCGAAATTTCCATCCTTCAGTGCGGCGAGGGCGCTGGCATAACTGTCTTTCGCCAAAGCAAAAAGCCTCTTGGCCTCGGCATCCTGGCTCGCCTGAATGCGCTCTGCGACAGATGCATCTTCGATCAAGCTGCGCGCAAATGCCTGCTTCTGAGCCAGTCCGGCCGGGATGTTTGCGCCACTCTGCGGCACAGGTGCCTGGGCAAATGCGATCTGCGCCAAACCCCAAGAGATAACCACAAACACCCAGCGGAACATGTTACAACCCGGCTAATTTCTGCGGCACATCCTTCTTGCTGGCTGCCTTCTGCGGTGCTTCCTTTTTCTGGGAATGGCACTTGGCGCATTGCGATACAGGGAACGCCACCTTGCCGTGGCAGACACCGCACTTCTGTCCAAGCATGATCAGGGGCATGCTGATTATATTCGCCCCCTTTTGCGGAACGAATATCGCCGGGTGGCAATTGGAGCACTCCAGCCACTCGGTGTGCTGCTTGTGCGGGAAGACCACATTGGGCATCGAACCCCTGGGCACGCGCAGGATATTCAAGTCCATCACTATTCCTTCCGCCATTGCGTTGGTGCGTTCCCAGCGGGGAGTGACTTTCTTGCTTTCGAGCGAAGCCACCCAGTCCGTATTGTTGCCGAAGTTGCTGCGCACCAATTCGGCCATGCCCTGCAGTGGCGGCTGCAACATGAGTGTGCCTGGATTCGCCGGATCGTGGATACCATCATCCGCAGGGGCCAGATTACGTGCTGCCGCCTGTTTCAACATCCGATTGAAGCTGAATGGAACGGGTGCGAGGGGCTTCGGCGCGGACGCCAAACTCGATGCAGTGCCGGGGGCATCCTTGAGCACATCCCTGACCTTGTCCACCATGAAGTCAACGACAGCCCTGACCTCATTATCTGTCAGGCTCCTGCCATCCACTCCCCCCTTCGCCGGCATGCCTTTGGGTGTTCCCTCCAATGCGCTTTTGTAGAGCCGCGCCATACCGCCGGACACCGGCTCCTTCCATGCTGCGGGGTCGCCAAGGCGCGGAGCGCCGCCAACGCCAGTTGCATGGCAGATGGCGCAAGCCTTATCGTAAGCTGCCTTGACTTCCGCCTGTTGTGCCGAAGCAACAGGCACCAGAACAACCCCAAAAAAAATCGTTGTAATTATATTCTTGATTTTCATGGCTACTTCCTCTTCTTTCCGGATGCGCCTTCAGGCGGCATACCCTGTTTCGATTGCGCCCCTTGGCTCGACGATCCCGCCGGTGCATTTCCGCCGCTCACCCCGGAAACATCAGCTGCCGGCACTCCGGATACACCAACCGCTGTAGGCACATAGAGCAGCCCCGTTTGGGTGCTGTTATGAATCTGGGTCGGGGTGCCCGGCTTGCCCGAATGGCATATATCGCAGTTTTCCACACTCCACGCAATCTCACCGTTGTGGCAGGCACCGCAAAACTGGCCGTCAATGATCTTGGCCATGGTGATTTCGTTGCCGCCCGCCTTGAACTTGAAACCAAGATCAGCGTGGCAGACCTTGCACGCGAAGCGTATCCGGTGAAACCAGTGAGGAAAGACGGCGGGACGCATGCCAGCCTTGTCGGCATAGTTGTTGATGACTACATCACCATATTCGGCCTGAGCTTCCGGAACACCAATCACCAGCAACGCCCATACCGCCACCACTGTGGACAGCATGAAGCCTGCGGTCAACCTTATTCGTTTCTTCATTATCATTTCCCCCTGACTTTCCCCGTTTTGTTATTAAAAGAACCTTCAATAAACCTAAAAAAAGCTGACTGAGTCGTACATGCGAATACCTGCAGGGCACAATAACCAGTGACCGCTTTTCCCAACATAAATCCGATACCATTTACAATGTTCTATCATAAACCCGGATTGCCCAATAGACAACCTGTGCGTCATTTCCGCCATCACCAAAGTCAATCAATCCACTATCCGCTAAAGCAGATGTGGAGCTGGTGCTCCATGATGGCAGCGCTAATGGATTATTTGGGAAAAATTAATTACCGATAACGCGCCATGCTCTAAATAGCAGCCAGAGCGAAGCATTTTTCACGCCATACTGATCGCCAATCTTTCCCCTGAGCAGCATTTCATTCTGTCCGACCTTGTAGCGCAGGCGCTGATCAAGCTCCCAGGGAAACCTGGGGTTCTGCGCATTCACATCAACTACACGCGAGTTGGATCGAGTGCTTAATTGCAAGCTTCCCATATAGTCCAGCCCGCGCACATCAAGAACCCTTGATTTCCTGTAAGTGGCTTTGCCCGTGCCGGCAAGTTCTGTTCCCGCCGCACTATGAGTTGTTCCCATATTCGCTTCGATTTCTATGCCACGATAAACGGTTTTGCTCGTTCCCAACAAATTAAGCATCAGGGAGTAAACGCGGCTTTGCGTTGGATTTTTTCCCCCTATGACGCGCCTGTCGTTTACTGACAAGACCGCAGTTGAATTTATCGCGCCTTCCGTCGTGCCGTAGCCGCCCAGTGGCTCATTTTCCGGCCTGGTGGAGGCCAGGAGACTGCCCAGCGACACGCTGCCACCGTTTACAATCGTGTAGCTCCGTCCGTCAACCCGGCTGATATTTGTGCCTAGCGACTGGTTGATCCTTGAGTTCATCCGGAATTTCTTGTCGAACATGTTGAACGTATAAGGTATGCTCAGGCCATGCCCGACACCTCCAAAAACGCTGCTGTCAGGGCCGCCGGCGGTCTGCCTTGATATACCGACAACCTGGCTGGATGCGCCGCCAGTCTGGTTGGACGCACCGCCATTGGCATTCCAGGAATAGGAGGAATTTTCCCACACCTTGATGGCATGAGACGTGTAGGTGAGGTTGCCCCTCTGTGTTGTAATCAAGTCCTGCCTTCCACTCGAATTTATGCGCGTCACGCTGCCGGTTGCAACGCCTGTCAAGTTATCAGAAAAGATGTATCTCGCGTTGGCATTCCCGCCCAGGCTTCGTGATGAGGTGGCACTGCCCTGAGTTGTATTCGACATGTTGAAAAAGCGTAGGCCCCCGTCCAGAAAGAGGGGTATATCCTCGCTCTCGGGCTGCCAGTTGGCGTTGGTGTTGACCTGCAGGAAACGCGCACGTGAATTGGGGTCAGCCGTCGAGTTGATGCTGACGTTGGAATCGAGCGACAGCAGGGAATCGGCCGGCAGATATTTATCCCACACCGTAAAATTGTCCGCGCGTATGAAGGCATGCTGGGCCAAGCTGGTAGTTTTTTCGTTGAATTTTGTCATCATGTTGATTCTATGTTCGGGGGTGGTTGTTGCGTAGCTGCCTTTCCAGTATGAGTGGGTTAGAGTGTCGTTTGGGCTGGATCCGCCCAATATGCTGAAATTACTGAAGTTATTGAAATTGTTGAAGCTCGTGACCTGTGTATCGCGGCTGTAACCCCCGGCATACTCGGATCTGCTGCCCATCGGGCGGTAGGTTTGATCCAGGTTCAGGCGCTTGGTCACAGTATCCTGTTTTTGAATATCCGTGCTGTTGCTGTCATCTTTGACATCGAACGACATGGCAAATGGAAAGCGGCTTTGCGGAAACAGTGACAGTGAGCCGCCTCCAAACAACTGGTTGTTGCGGTTGCCGCTTGCGCCGCTCACTTTGTTTATGTTGTGGTTCTTGCTGCTAACCACACCGATATTGCCGCCAAGCTGGGCTATATACGGCTGCAGAACGTAGGTTCTCGCCTGGATTTCTGCGGTTTGTGTGTTAACAAGGCCGCCGCTCTCGCTGCTGATGCTTGGGCCGTTAGCAGGATGGGATGTCTGCGAGTGGCGTTCCAGACCTGCGGTCTCGGATATGCTGATTCCCCACCGGATCGGCGCCATACCATACCTTTTTTTGCTGACATTCCCTGCATTGGGTGCCTTCGCTTCCGCTTGCGGCTTGGCAGGCGCAGCGGCATTTTTGGTTTCCTGCGCCACTGCCAGCGGTTTATCCAGTGTGTCTGTTTCTTCACCTTCCTGCGCCGCTGACTGTGATTCGGGTTCTTTGGCTTCCTGCGCCACTGTCTGTGACACGGGTTCTTTGGCTTCCTGCGCCACTGTCTGTGACACGGCTGGCACGCCAGCCATCTTTGGTTTTCTGCGCCGCTGCTTGCTGCTCGACAGGCGGGTCGCACTCTTGATTTCCTGCATCACGGCTTGCGGTTCGGCAGGGGCATCGGCATTCTTGGTTTCCTGGATGATTGTTTGCGGGTCAGATGATGTATCAGCCTGAGCTAGCAAAACATAGCCTCCGATTGCCGACTTGGGGGGTATCGCCATTCCAGTGCCGAATGCCGTCTGTTGCGCAATGGCACAACAGCCAAAAATGACGCACTTCAACACAATGATTGCAACACCCCGTTTTCGTTGCACCACAAACTCACCCTCTCAGGAAGATCTTGCGCACAGCCAAAGTTTTTAGTAGTTCCCGCACGATCTCATGTGGTTGCTGACGCTATTCCAGTTCGCATTATTGAGAATTACATAATTCGCGACACACCTGCTGTCATTCCCGCGCAGGCGGGAATGACGTGGTGATTTTTTCACTTTCCCAATTCCATTCCTGCGGGTGCCCGGCCATAGCCAGCCACTTGGCTGTCGTCTTTTGACAGCCTGGTGGAATGGCTAATAGTTCCATCAAAAGTTTTTCGGACATCCGGCATAATTATTATCGTTTTTACCCACATCGGGATTAGCCATATGGGCACCTCTAAAAATTCGTCATTCCCGCGAAGGCGGGAATCCAGTTTGTTGATTTGACTGGGCTCCCGCCTTCGCGGGAGCGACGAAGCGGGGTAAGCAGGCAAGCCGCGTAGCGGCTGCTCGCAAATGTGAATTTTTAGAGGTGCCCATATGCTGATCCAGTCAAATCAGGCAGCTGGGTGCCGGATCATAACCAGCGGCCTTGCTGGCGTAGTTTGCCAGCATAGTCGAATGGCTGGTTGTTTTATCAAGCCCGGCATGACGATTTTGAGATTCCCTAAAGTGGCCGGAGATGCTGCCTTGTATTTTGTAATCGCACTATGGCATCTTGTTGCTGCTTTTCTTCTTGCTGCTTTTCTTCTTTACACCACCCTGTTTGCCAGCATCACTCTGCTCGACGCTGCTTGCGGGCGGTGTCAATTCTGCATCGGGCTTGCTCGACAGCAGATTGCCCGGCTTTGTTACAACTGATTGCGTCTCTGCAGGGCTGTCATTCTGCTTGGCGCCGCCATTGGCTATGGGTAAAAGGATTTCAATCCTGGCATCCCCGCGTAAACGGCTGATCGCATCCTTCCATGCCTGATCCTGCTTTTCACGCCTGAGCAAATCCTGCGCGCGCGACTCCACCTCCGCGAACTCCCGCAGCACGGGCGCCACGCGGTCGTCCACCCGGTACAGCGCCACCCCCTCCAGCGTCCTGATCGGCGCGGTCACCTCCCCAACCTGGAACGTGCTGATCTTTTCTTGCAGCTTTTCCGGCAGCATGCCGCCATGCACATAGCCAAGCTTTCCTCCGCTGGCCGCCGAACTATCACCCGAATGTTGGCGTGCCAGTTCGGCAAAATCGGCGCCTTTCTTGAGGCGGAGATAAATTTCTTTCGCTTCTTCCTGCGCCTTTTCCAGATCGGCTCTCGGCGCGCCCGGATCCACCTTCAGCAGGATCAGCGACAGGCTCAGCTTTTCCGGCTCGGTAAAGAGCTCGGGTTTCTGCCCGTAATAGGCGCGCACTTCGGCGGAAGCGGGCGGCGGCACGTCGCGTATCACCTTCTCCATCTGCTCATGCAGGCTTTGCCGCGCGATTTGTTCCTTCAATTTTGGCAGCAGCACTTCGCGCTGTTTCTGCCATTCCGGCGCAGCGCCATAGCGCGCCTCGGCGGCGGCCACTGCCTCTTCTATCTTGGCGGCATCCGGTTTGAAGCCGCGCTTTTCCGCCTCTTCGGCAAGCAGCATGCGCTCGATCAGGAGGTCGGCCACCTCCTTGCGCACGGCTTCGTCCTGGCCTTCGGGCGGCGCGCCGTGATAGTAGCGCTGGCGCAGGAGGGCGTTGTAGCGCGCGTTGTATTCCAGCGTGTAGATCGGCTTGCCGTTAACCATCGCAAAAACCTGCTCGGCCGCCGCAGACGGGGGCGGCGCAGAGGCCTCGCCGGCACTGGCCTGCGCAACCATACCCAGGCACAGGAGCGCCGGCAGGAGGTGGCGGTAGCGGCCTATGCGTTCAATCAGTTTCATTTCTGTACCTCTCGCAAAAAATGGGCATTCTACAATATC
>ORMF011844204.1_pt1 | contig 10617 bp, 9 predicted proteins | sample 1779871 | NCBI WGS metagenome assembly ORMF01 (sample SAMEA104232316, study PRJEB22302) | groundwater metagenome | biome: forest; feature: aquifer; material: groundwater | place: USA | collected 2011-08-07 | depth 5.4 m
AAAGGGTTAAAAAAGGATGTAATGTTTTCCAAATACTCGACTTATAAAATAGGCGGGCCGGCTGACTACTTTTTAGTCGCTAAGAGCCAAGCCGATATTGCTGAAGCGTTAAAATTTGCCGATGAAAATTCTCTGCCAATTTTTATCTTGGCCGGCGGCAGCAATGTGCTTTTCAGCGATGAAGGTTTCCGTGGACTTGTCATAAAAATAGAAAATCAAGGGAAGAAAAACCGGCGGGTTCATGAAAGGATTTTCATGGCAAGTCGCGGCAAAAAAGGGATTGGCCAGATAAAAAAGCCCGCCCAGCAGCGCGGCCGGTGTGGAAAAACCCCAAACCTTCTGCAAATAAAGATACATCGTCAGGCCTGCAAAACAGAGCGCCAGATAGGAGGACGCCATCAAAGCGTGCGCGCCGTCCAAGACCAGAAAAGAGACCAAGAAAGGGTCCAGAATGCCGATACCCGAATGGAAGGGCGTGCCGTTCAACACCCAGGGGTTCCAAAGCGGGTATTCCCCTGCCATGAAACTTTTTGCGATTTGATACTTGAGTGGCAGAAGACCGGAAAGGGCATGGTAGGTAAAGAAGGAAGTCGCCCCAGCCCAATAGGGATAGAAGGGAAATACCCCGGCAACAAGAAAAACCGGAAGAATCCAGAGGCGCTTTAACTTGTTATCCATAGCAAAGGGCAACAGGATAGCATCGAATCCAGTACTAGGAAACAACTTCTTTCAGGATAAGGACTTAAGTCACATTCCCCTTGACAACCCTAGAGGATAACGCTACATTAACCCGTTTTAGTAGCACCCAAATGACCTAATATGGCTCAAACCTACTCCGAAAACATCCTCAAATCGAGCTCTGAAGTCAGCAAGGACTTGATCCCGACAGCCCGGGATTTCAAGCAAGGCGTTGCCTTTAACCCTGCTGAATTTGCCGGTTGCAAGAAAAAACGCGTAATGTTCATTGTCCCCCCCGGATCGATCGAACTTGAATTCGGCCGTTTATCCACCGCCAGCGCGGAACTACCCTGGCTTGGCATGGCCTATGTCGCAGCGGCAGTCCGGCAGGTTGGACACAAAGTCTTTTTACGGGACTATGAAGCCGAAGGCAAAAGCTGGGATGCGATCAAGGCCGATATCATCAGCTACCAGCCGGATGTTGTCACGACCGCGGGCTTTATCAACAACATGGACCGCTGTTTGAAGGTCTTTGAACTGGCCAAGACTATCGATCCGAAAATCCGGACTGTGCTGGGCGGTCCGCAAGCCACCATTTTCCCGGATGACGCGATCAAATCCGAGTATCTGGATTTCTTAACCATCAGCGAATCCGAAATTTCATTTACGCGCCTTGTTTCCTATGTCGAAGATCCGGAAGCCTGGCCAACCTTCCAAGGCATTATTTACCAGAACCGCAAAACCGGGGAAATGTCCAAAAATGAACGCCAGCCTCTGGTTCAGGATCTGGACTGCTTTCCCATGCCGGCTTTGGATCTCTACCCCATGCATCTCTATTATCCGGCGGTTTATATTTGGGGCAACAAGGTTGCCAACATGGTGACAAGCCGCGGCTGCCCGTACGAATGCACGTTCTGTGAAGCGAAAATGACTTTTGGCCGGACCTTTCGCTATCACAGCACCGAACGTGTTCTCGAAGATCTGAATTATTTGAATCGCACTTATGGTTATGACAGCTTTCAATTTTACGATGATATTTTCACCACCGATCGCCTGCGTGTCATGCGCCTTTGTGAGGCGCTTCTCGAAAAAAACAGAAAATACAAATGGATGTGCTACACCCGCACCGACCGCGTGGACCTCGAGTTGTTAAAGCTCATGAAAAAGGCCGGCTGCTACATGATCAGCTTCGGCGTGGAATCCGGGGATCAGGTGCTCTTGGACAAAATCCGGAAAAAACTGGTCGTCGCAACCAATCACAAAGGCATTGAAGATTGCGCCAAGGCCGGCATCAACGGCGTCGGCACCTTTATGCTGGGACTTCCGGGAGAGACGCGCGAGCAGACGCTAAATACCATCGAATTTGCCCGCAAAAGCCGGTTGGCCTATTCCGTTTTCGGTATTACGGAACCTTATCCCGGAACAGAAATGTGGGGCGATGCTTTGAAAGAAGGTTATTTCGTCGATGCGGATGAAACCAAAACGAATCATTTGCTGCCCAATTTCAGCAAAATTTGGGTCCCCAACGGCCGGACGCGCGAAGAGCTCGAAGAATTGACCCGGATGGCCTACAGCAAGTTTTATATGCGCCCCAAAATCTTTTTGAGCTGGTTCAAAAACTTTCTTCACATTCCGATCGGCCGGTCCCTGCGTTATCTTCTCACGGGGTTTCACTACCTGATCTATTTCCCGCTCAAAGATGCGGTCAGCCGGCTATTCCCGCACTTTACGCTGATGTATTTTTCGAAGAAAAATTCGCAGCCCGCTGCCACGAAAAGAACCTTCGGCACCAAATACGGCTGAGTTCAGTACGCTCAACCGTTCAAAACCGTCGCAGCTTTTCCACGAAGAGAATCTTTCGCAGTCCCATATTGCTGAACAAAATCCAGCGTGCGCGGAATACGATAGCGTTTTTTGAAGGTCAGAATAATTTCGCGCATGGCGGCCAGTTTCTGTTTGACCGGCACCGCAACACCGGGATGGACGCGCAAGGCGTTCGGAAGCCCGTCCTGCAGATCGACAAACTCGATACCATGAAAAAGATAGGCCACAAAGGGCTCTTGCATCAACCCCAGTGCCATTTTGCGGAAAAAAGCTCCCGTTTGAAGGTGAAAATTGAAATAAAAAGGGACATGCAGCAGTGAACTTCGCGGCAACGGTAATTCCAAAATGGCGCGGCGTGGTCCCGGCCGCATCCAATTCTCGGCAGAAGGCCAATAGGGTTCGCGCGGAATGCTTATCGATCCGCCGCCAAAAGCTTGACCATTCCCCGTGCGTTTGAACATACGGTAATATAAACGCATCGCCGGCTGCAAAACGCTCCAGAATGCGGAGGAATCATATTGAAACCCCAACGCCTCAAGAATCCCTAAAACCGGCTCATCCATTTCATAGCTCGGAGCCCGGAAGCCTGCCGGACGCACACCGGTGACCTCCGTAATCACCTGGGAACAGGCCTCGATTTCCCGGCGAATCTGCGCAGGATCCAGGGTTCGCAAGCCAAAAGGATGCGTTTGGGTGTGGTTGGCGATTTCATGGCCCTGGCGATGGGCTTTCTGAATTTGATCCCGGAAGGCCGGTGATCCCTGGAGTTCCTGCCCGACACAGAAGAAAGTTGCCGGGACTTCGCAGGCCGCGAAGAGTTCCAGCGCTCTTGAAAGCGCGGTTTTGTAGAAATGCTCAAGATCCACTTTCTCGTTTTGCGCGTTGCCCCAAAAACGGAGCAGGGTCGCCGGCGAATCAAGATCGACGTGCAGGAGCGCGGCGGGAGAATTCATTTAGCCTTGTTTTTGAAACTTAACGACCCAAAGGATCCCCACATCGCGCCGGTCAATCTCCTGAAGTTTCGCCTGCTTGGCCAGATTCGCGATGGCCGCGTTATCAAAAAACTGGACACGGACACGCTTAAAATAAGAAAGCCAGAAGGACCGGACCCAGGCGTGGAGAATGCCTTTCTTAGGGAAGCTCACAATCACATTTTTCCGGGACAATTTCGCCAGCTTCTGCAAAAACCCGGGCAGAGCTGCAGGGGCAATATACTCCGCGACGCCTGTCGCGAAGACACAATCAAACGTTTTGCTTTCCGGGAGCGCAAGGATGTCGCCGTGCTGGAAATCAATCAAAACGCCGGCTCTTTGCGCATTGCGTGTGGCCGCCTCCACCATCGCCACAGCGTAATCCAGCGCGGTGACCTGGGCGCCACGCTGGGCTAATTGAATCGAGTAAAAGCCGGGACCGCAGCCCACTTCAAGAATCTGTTTACCCTTGGCTTCGCCGACGAGATCCAGTAAAGCATTGAGACGGCCCGCTATCGGCTTTTTGTTATACCAGTAGGAAAGCCGCCGGATCCAATCCTGAATCTGATTCGGCTCCCCGCTATAGGCCGCGTTAAAATCCATGGCCTCTTTTTCAAAATAGGCCTGAGTTTCTGTCGGTGTCGATGTGGGCATTGGATCCTCCTGTGAAATTGAACTTTACACGTGACGTTGACTTGAACCAACCATCAAAAAAATGATGACGCGGGCGATATTATAGCGATTTGAAACTTTCAGGCCTATCAAAAAATACTAACCGTTTTGTGCCGGTCAAAAGGCAAAAATACGCGCCAGCACTTTAATAATTCTTTCGGCCGCGTGCCCGTCCCATAAAGGCGGGACCCTTTTCTTGCCCTTTGGATTTCCTGCCAGCAGTTTTCGGGCCAGTGCGATAATTTTGGAACTTTTCTGGCCGGCAAGCCTGTTGGTACCGTGGCTAATGGTAACCGGCCTTTCGGTATTGTTCCGGATCGTCAGGCATGGGATGTTTAAAACCGTGGTTTCTTCCTGGATGCCGCCGGAATCCGTCAGGACCAGCCGCGCCTGGCGCATCAGCGCAATAAAATCCAGATAGCCTAAGGGCGGGATCATTTTAATATTCTTATGGCTCAGAAAGCCCGCGGCCAAACGGCTCTTACGCAGCCGGGCTGCGGTGCGGGGATGCACGGGAAAAATAATCGGAAGTTTTGACTGAATCCACGCAAGCGCTTTCAAAATCTCCTGGAAATCCTTGTCCCGATCCACATTCGAGGGACGATGCAGCGTGAGCACGGCATAGGGCTTGCGAATCTGATGCTGTTTCAGAACCTTGGATTGGCGTGTCTGCGGCAGGCTGGCCAATAACGTATCGACCATCACATTGCCGGTGAAAAAGATTCGCCCGGCCGGCACGCCTTCCCTCTTTAAATTGCGGTCCGCATCCCGGCTTGTGGTAAAAAGATAATCGGAAATCCGGTCGGTGACCATGCGGTTGATTTCTTCCGGCATGTTGAGATCAAAACTGCGGAGCCCGGCTTCGACATGAGCGACCGGGATTCTCATCTTGGCCGCGACCAGACTGCAGGCCAGCGTTGAATTGACATCCCCGACGACGATCAAAAGATCCGGACGGTCGCGCAACACCACCTTTTCATAACGGGTCATGATTTTAGCCGTTTGATCCGCATGGCTGGAGGATCCCACATTCAGATCGACATAAGGCGCCGGAATATTCAAATCCTGAAAAAACTTCTTGGACATCAAATAATCATAATGCTGCCCGGTATTGATCAGGCGGTAAAGGAGCCTGGATTTGGAGTGGCGGCGCTTATGATGCGCCAACGCTTTGACAAGCGCCGCGATTTTAACGTAGTTGGGCCGGGCGCCGGCAACGAGATGGATTTTCATAGAATGCTCACTGCTTAAGTGCGACTGCGGGTTGGCGCGCATGCGGCAAATTTTTATAGCGATTGGTTTTCACATAGGCCGCAATCAGTTCAAGATAGCCGTGGATACTCTTTAAAATCTTATTCCCCGAAGTGCCGACCTTCAGGTCATAACGCAAGATGCACGGGACTTCCGAAATGCGCTCCGTGAGATTGGCTAATTTCAGCAAGCAGGCTCCCATCATGGAAAACCCGCGCCCCGCCAAAAGATCGTCCCCGTAACGCTCAAAACCTTTCTGCAAGAGCCGGACGCGATAGGCCCGGTAAAAGGTAGAAAAATCTTTCACCGCAGGCAGCTGCGTCAAAATCCGCAGGAGCCAGGAAATGCCGTAACTGTACACACTGCGATGCCAAGGACAACCGAGCATGCGCCCTTCGCCTTCAAAACGCGAGGCAATCACCAGATCATCGCCGCTTTTGACCTTTTGAATCATCGCGACCATGATATCCGGATCCTGCGTATTGTCGGAATCCAGGGCGATGCACATGTCGTTATCCGGATCCAGGCTGTCCTGGCAGACAAACTGGAAGCCCGAGCGGAACACTTCGCCCACGCCGCGGTTTTTTTCGAAACGGATGAGTTTTAAATCCAGACGGTCTGAAAAAGACAACGCCACTTCGCTGGTCCTGTCCCGGCTACCGTCGTCGACAACCACAATTTTAAAGGCATCCCGGCTCTGCTCGGCGAGGGTCTTAAGGCGGGGAAGCAGCTGCGTCAAACCGTTTTCTTCGTTAAAGGAAGGCAACAAGACGTAAATCATGGGGTCACCACTTACATTTGCTAAAATCGCGATCCTTCATCCATTCACAATATTTTCGCAATCCTTCTTCGACCGAGATCTTCGGTTCGTAACCCAAAACCTTTTTGGCGTATTGCACATCGGCCACGCGGCGGACGATCGTGTCCCAAGAGCGCCGCGGCTTATAAACAATTTTGGATTTGGATCCCACTAAACGAATAATCGTATCGAGCACGGTTTTGATCCGGGTCTCGTGGCCCGAAGCAATATTAAACGTTTGCCCGATGGCGACATCGCTTTCGGCGGCCAGGATGGTTCCCCGCACCGTATCGTCCATGTAATTAAAATCCCGCGTCTCATCCCCTGTCCCGGTAATCGTGAGCTCTTCATTTTTCATGGCGAGATAAATGAAATTCGAGATGACGTTGCGGTAATGGCCGGGATATTCGTTCGGGCCAAAAACATTGAAATAACGCAAAATCACGACCGGCAAATTGTGATGCACGTGAAAGAACCGGACGTACTGCTCGCCCAGCAATTTCGTGATGCCATAAGGCGTATCCAGACTAAATTCACGGCATTGCTCGCTCAGCGATTCGTCGCGATTGCCGTAAACGCAGGAGGATGAGGAATAGATAAAACGTTTGACCTTATGTTCCGCGCTTTTAAGCAGGAGTTTCAGGGTACCCATGCCGTTGACGCGCAAATCCCGCTGAGGAAATTCGACCGAATTCTGGTTGGCAAAATTGGCGGCTAAATGATAAACGGCGTCGATGTTGAAGGTGAAGGCATGCGCCAAATCCTCATCCATTTCGACACTGCCCTGGATAAATTGAACGTTGGAGCCCGAGACGATGTTTTCCTGGCGGCCGGAGGATAAATTATCCAAAATAACCAAACGATTGCCCGGTTCCTTGGCCAAAGTATTCACCAAGGAACTGCCGATGGCGCCGGCACCGCCTGTAACCAGAATTGTTTTTGTCATTCTGAACTCCTAAGTGTCCTGCTGACTTAATTTTGACGTAGTATAACAAACCCGCCGCAGATCTTACGGCATTTTTTCAAGAAAGGCCTTGCGCAATTCACGGTCAAAATAACCGATATAAAATTCGCGATGCGGGAAATACGCCCGAAGCTCTTGATTCTTCTCGCCCATGTCCCGGGCATACACGACCTTGCCCCGCAAAAGCGGATCATTCCGGATCGCATCATCCTGTGACATGACCAAAGTCTGGCCGATAAACATGCCCCGGATAAACACGATGGCCGGCTTTTGAAGCTGCTCTTCAGCCAATGCATAAAGAGCCTTGCGTTCCCACGACGCGACTTCGAAATAGCGCCCGTGTTTATCAAAATAAAAGGCGGACGTCACAAGACTCACCACAAAAACACCCAGTAAAAACTTGCGCAGCGTCTCATCGCGGCGCCACCAGTGCCGGACACCGTCCAGCATGGCCATCATCATAAAAGGAAAGCCTTCATAGTAATACCGCGGGCCGTATTGGTTTCCGCCCCATGAAAAGTAAAGGAAATAGCCGGCGACCGGCAAAAAAAAGGCCCACTGCAAAAAGCGCTCCTCAAACGTCTGGTCTCTTTTTTGGAAAAAAGTCGCCAGATAAAGAATCAGATAAACCGGCGGCGCCCAATCCATTAAATAAAAGGCCCGCGCAAAAATAAAAATGATGCCGTCAACCGGCGTGTAATCGTCCTTGAATCCCAGCCGCTCCCAGCTTTTGTCATAGCGGTTGGGTGCTTTATGCAACTTGCCGGTAACCGTATAATTTTGATAAAAAATGACCGCGAAAAAAATCAAAACAATCGCAAGCACCAGCCAGTGCTCTGCCCGCAGCTTTTCTTTCCGCATAACCACGGGTTTTAAAACAAACACCACCAGCGGCAAGGCAAAAACCGCCATGGTCAGATAGCGCGTGATAAGCCCATAGCCCAGAGCCAAGGCTGCCAGCGCGGCCCAAATCAATCGCTGCTGTTCACTTGGTGCCGCGCGCCAGCGCAAAAAAGCATACGTGAGAATGGCCATCATCAAGAGGCAGGTGTTATGGGAAAAATAGCCCGCGCCCGTGAAAGCAAAAAAAGGCGTGAAAACAAGCAGCAGCAAGCTCAGGAAAGCGACATGCCCGCCGTAGACTTTACGGCCGGATAAATAGAGAAAAAAGAGCGCCAGGACCGTAATCACCGGATTGATCCAGTCGCGCAGATTCCATTCGAGGGCCAAGGCCAAAAACAAAGGCCACCCCGGAGGATAAACACTGAACCAATGCCCGCCTTTATTGCCGACATGCACCACATTAAAAAATTCGGAAAGCGGCGGCGGCTCGACCCATAGGCGTCCCAAACGCAAGCATTCGGCCAAGAAAAGGCAGGAATGCTCGTCCGCCGAATTCATGAAGGCGTGCAAAACTTGCTGATTGAGATAAAACAAGCCGGCGAGCGTTGCCGGGATAAGCAGCAGCATCAGCCAAGTCGCATATTGGCGTATCCGGGGTAAGGACCGGTCGATCAAACCGACCGTCAGGCAAGGCAGGAATTGCCACAAAAATCCGGCCAGCAAAGCCCCGCCGAGCCAAATCATGGAATCGGCCGTCAAAAACAATCGCCGGCCCTTCAGCACCTCGCAATAAGGGGCCCAGAGAGGCGCGGCAAAAAGCAACAAAGCGATGGGAACGAGATAGATTCGTTTTAGCATGAGGTTTTTCATGCGGCCGCGGCGAGCTCGACGCCCTGTTCTTTCAGATATTTTTCAAGGATCGATGCAACCAGTTGATGCCCTTTCACGGTCCAATGCCCGTCTTCAGGAATATAAAAATCAGAAACCTTGCCCTTCCCCACGGCTTCACGAAAATCAGGGGCGAGATCGATAAAATCCACCTTTTCACTTTGCACCAGGCGGATAACGGACTTATGCACGGATTCTTTGCGATCCCCTGCCATCCAGCGTTCCGGCGCGATCAAAACCAAAACCGGCCGGCTGCCGGACGCGCGGATTTCTTCGATCAGCGTTTTTAAGAGGGCTTTCCCTAATATCCACTCGGCCGTGGTATCCGGATCGATCCAGCGGAAATTTTTTCCTAATCGCGTCAAACCTCTTTGCGTCAAACGCCAGGCCGCGCTCTGCATCAGAAGGCGCTCCACAGGCCCATATTGGATCACTTCGGGAAATTGGTTGGTCCGCAAAGTAAAAGGCTGCGGCACCGGGACATTGCGGAGTTCGGGTTGTCCTTTGGGGTTGAGAACGAAATACGGCTTCGCATGCCCCGTGTCGGCGAAAGCCCTCAGGGATCGCCAGAAATCTTCGGGGAATATACTGATGACGACATAATCCGGATGATAATGGGCACCGATCTCGCGATACGCCATTAAAATCTGATCGACGCCATAGCCGGCCACCCCCAGATTAATGGCTTCCAGATCCGGATGGGCCGCTTCAAGCACAGCCGGAAAATTTTCGGCATCTTCAACGCCAAATCCAAACGTAAAACTGTCGCCAAGCGCCAGTATCCGGGTGACGCCCGCCGGTTTTTCTTCCGCGTACTCCCGCATACTCCGGAACCCATCCTGGTTCGTGCGAATCCGCACTTCATAGGACTGGTGGGTATGAATCGCATCCTTATTTTTCTGGTGATACCACCCAAGCCGGGGATGGTGTTCAATCCAAATCCGATCCGGGACAAGCGCCCAATCCTTCTTGGGCCCCGCCTGCATGGGCCTGGGTTCTTCCAGATTCAAAATCCGGACGGCGCCTTCCAGAATCAAAAAGGCGAATAAAAACGAGAGGAGCGCTAATAATAAATTTTTTCTCATAATCTCAAGTGAGGACGGCCGGAATTTCCTTTCCTTCCCGGGTCCGTTGCCTTAAAATCCTCGCAACCGAGGCTCTATGCTCTTATCCTTAGAAACCCAAGCTTTGATCCGGACCGCCGAAGGTTTGCTTTTTTTTATCCTGCTCTGCCTGATTATCCCTTTTAGCCGCCCTTACTTCACCAGCGCCAAATATGGCGGCTGCATTGACTCGTCAAAACTGCGCGACGTGCTCTTCAGCCCCTGGGGCTACCGCATCCAAATGAGCGTCTGGTTTGTCACCGCCGCCATGCTCGCTTGCGGCATCCAAACACTCTTGTTCAGTGCAATCAACTTGCTATTCTGCTACGTTCATTTCGTCCGGCTGCGATGGAAAAGCATTTATCGCGGCATGGGCGCGCCCGGTTTTATCAGCTTCTGGCTTGCCCTGCTAATCTTTCTGCTCGAATATTCACTTTATTACGGCGACCGTGAAGGCAAACTGCGAGATCTCGTCGTACTCGCGTTCCGCTTTGATTTTGCCATCATGATGATCGATTCCGGTATCAACAAAATCGGCCACGGCTACGCGCAAAATCGCGGTATGAATTTTGGCATGGCCAATCCGGCCTGGGGCTATTGGTATAAGCTGTTTCAAAAACTGCC
>ORMF011448104.1_pt1 | contig 10616 bp, 6 predicted proteins | sample 1779871 | NCBI WGS metagenome assembly ORMF01 (sample SAMEA104232316, study PRJEB22302) | groundwater metagenome | biome: forest; feature: aquifer; material: groundwater | place: USA | collected 2011-08-07 | depth 5.4 m
CTCAACGGGTCTCGCCCAGCGAGGCGCTGCCGCGGAGGCTCTCGATGCAGCCCTGCAAGCCAAGCTCGACGCCCAGGTCAAACTCATCCAGACATGGGCCACCGATCCTGTGATCGTCAAGGCCGTAAAAGACCATAACGCCACCCTCCCGTCCGACCAGGCGGCGATGACCCAGGACAACTGGAAAGCCCTGACGGTGTTGGACCCTTTCGTACGCTCCTTCACAAAAAATGAAGCGGGAGCGTTCCTCAAAGGCAAGAAGACCGACGCCATCTCGGAAGCCTTCGTCTCGGATGCCGCCGGCCTGAAGGTGGCCTTCCTCTCCAAATCCACCGCGTGGTGTCACAAAGGAAAGCCCAAGCATGATGTGCCGATGACTGGCAAGACCTGGCAGGGCCCCGTTGAGGTGGATGAGTCCACCGGCCTGCAACAGGTGCAAGTATCGCTTCCGGTCCTGGACGGTGACAAACCCATCGGCTCACTCGTAGTGGGCGTCAGCCTCGCTAAGCTCAACCAATAGGCTTTCCCCGGAAAGCGCCTGCGTCTCCCCCAGCGGCTTCACTGCCGCCGCACGGCGCAGCCACTCCCCATGGCTGGAGGTGGCGCGGACTCCGAGCCGCGCCATCTCCCCCCGGGACCAACCCGCTGGGACTCACACGGCAGCACACTCAAAGTATCCCCAACCAACTCGAAAGCGTTCACGTGAAAACCACCAATATCCCTCGCCAACTCCTCTTCTACATCCTGACCACCCTAGGGGTGAGCTTGCTCACATGCGCTGTGTTTTACGTGATGATGACGCGGTCGTTTAAGGACAACTCGACCCTTACCGCACAGACCATGACCAAGCTCGACCAGACGCGCGCGCTTCTGGGGCAGTTGAGCGACGTGCAGACGTCCGTCCAGCAGATCCTCCGCCTCAAGGACCCGGATGAGTTGGAGAGCGCGTTGAAAGCGTTGGATCTCAAACAGAAATCCACCGAAGCCAGGATCCAAGCCGCAGGCGAAGCTGCGTCGAAGATCAAAGCCGGCTTCAACCAGTTAGAGGCCGCGGACAAAGCGGTCGTAAACCATCTACTGAAAGGCGATTTCGGCGCCGCCAACGAAACACTCCTCACCACCTCCAACCCGCTGTCGGATGCCGTCCGCCTCGAGGTTGACAAGTACTACCAGGCGGTGGACGCGTCCGCCAAAGCCGAGCTGGCGTCCCAGCAGGCAACGACGCGCACGCACCTCCTGGAGCGGTTCAGTCTACTGGGCGTAGTCCTTGCCGCCACGGTCGTCTACGGTTGGCGCATGCGCAGCCGGATCACCACCGAGCTCCGCGCCATCTCCTTGACTCTCGCGGACACAGGACGTGCGGTCGCCGGATCCTCCGCCCAGGTGGCCGAGACCAGCCAGTCAGTGTCGGAGGGCGCCCACCACCAAGCCGCGTCGCTCGAGGAGAGCAGCGCTTCTCTCGAGGGGATCTCGAGCATGCCCGGCCGAAACGCCCAGACCGCCCAGAACGCGAAGCAACTCGCGAGCCAGACCCGTATCGCTGCCGACCGGGGCTCGGCGGACATGCAGGCCATGACCGCGGCCATGAATGCCATCAAAACCTCGAGCGATAACATCTCTAAAATCATCAAAACCATCGATGAGATAGCCTTCCAAACCAATATCCTGGCGCTCAACGCCGCCGTCGAGGCCGCCCGCGCAGGCGAGGCGGGCATGGGTTTCGCCGTGGTGGCTGAGGAAGTGCGGAACCTGGCCCATCGTAGCGCTCAAGCGGCACGCGAAACCGCGGAGAGGATTGAAGACTCGATCCAGAAGAGCGCCCAAGGGGCTCGTATCTGCGGCCAAGTGGGCTCAAGCCTCCAGGAGATCGTCCTCAAAGCCCGGGAAGTGGATGAGCTGGTGGCCGAGATCGCCAGTGCCTCGACCGAACAGAGCCAAGGGATCGCTCAGGTCAACACTGCGGTCAGTGAGATGGACAAAGTCACCCAGTCCAACGCCGTCAGCGCGGAGAAGAGCGCCGCCGCTGGGGCCGACCTCAGAGCCCAGGCTGGCGCGCTCAAGACCGCCGTCGAGGACTTAGAGCGGCTCGTGGGCGGCACGTCGGACCCCAAACCGCACCCTTCGCATGCCCCCGCACCCGGGGAACCCAAGGCCGGTCAGGCGGTACGAGTCCCCTCCGCTCATAGGTCGAAAGTCCGGACAAACGGAGCGGCTACCTCCGCAGCCTGCAAGCCGTCCAACAGAGAGGTGATCCCGCTTGACCAGGACTTCCGCGATATGTAGGTCCGGCTGGGGAGAGCCCCTAACGCCGCACAACAGACTAAAACCGATACGTAAGGTCGGCTTGGAGAAGCTGGTAGTTCGTCACCGGGTTTAGCTGGGGCAGGTCCTGGTTGCTGCCGCCGGTGCCGAGCCCCTTCTGAATGCGATCTCCGTAGCCATAGCGCACCGTGCCGATGATGTTATCGGTGATGCTATAAGCGAATGCGGCGTAGATTCCCTGCAAGTTGCCACGACCCTCGAAGAAGTCGGAGTCGAGCAGGTTCACATCGAGGGCATATTGCTCGACGTGCTGCCAATAGGTACGCGCCTCCCAGGTGCCCTTCCTCGATGTCTGGCCATACGCCAAACCGAGGTTCCCAATGCCCAATCCAACCTGATACGCCATATTCTCGTCCTCGAACTGGCGAAAACCCGCAGCCGCGGCACGGGCACCCCCATGGAGGTTCATCGCAAAGTCGCCGAAAACCCGCATGTTTAATCCTGATACCTTGAAGTTGAACTCGCCAGGCGTTTCGAATACCAACAGGTCGTTGACACCGGACTGGTTAATAAAACCCACCGTGGTTGGATCATACGGGTTGCCCCCAGTGGCGCTACCTTCGCCTATGAACTTTCCGTTGTAGCCACCGTTCTGACCATGGCCGGTATAGTTGTAGATGGCGGGCGCGAGCTTCAGCGACATGTTCGTGTTGAAGTTGTATTTGGCCCCCAACTGCCACGCCAGCAGGAAGGCATCGGACTTGTTCGGCGCACCACCCGAGATGCCAGGCGCGGGGTTGTCCGGGTTTGTATCCTGGTAAAGAAACTGACCAAACGTGGCGAACAGGTCGAACTTGCCAAAGGAGTGTTTGAACCGCTCCGATGCGCCCTCGGGGTTGATATCCGAGTCCCACACCATTGCGGTGGTGTAGAGCGGGTTCGCCATCTTGCCGACTTCGAGGGTTAGCCAGTCAGTCGTCCGCCACCCGACATAAACCTGGCCGATGTTAATCCCGTCGCTCGTCTTGCTCGACGGACCGGGGAATGGGTAGCTGCTCTCATCCCCGAAGGTAACCCATGGCGACCTGGGGTTCTGAGCAGTTTCCACGCGCATGCCGTAGTAAAAATGGTCCAGCAAGTCGCCGCGAATTCCCAGCCGCAACGCGTAGCGAAACCTCTCGCGGGCGAGAGTGTCCCCTGCGACCGTTTCCGCCCCGCGGTACTCGTAACGGAAGCGCGCGTCGCCGAATAGCTCGACGCTTTTGATCCCTGGGTTGATCTTCCATTTGGATTCAGGGGCTGGGGCCGTGGCAGCCGCCTCTTGTCGGGTTTCGGTTTTCAGCTCCTGGCCTTCATCGAGCGTCAAAACCCCCTTCTTGACGAGCTTGTCAATGAGAGCGTCGGTAGAGTCCGCCCGGACCGGCACGTGGAGGGTGAGCGCGGCTAACAAACCGCCGGCGAGGAGGGTCTTTGCCCCGTCCCGGAGTGGTATCAAATCGTGTCGCATGGTTTTTTTGTGTCGGATGATTCGTCGACGCTCGCACTCTGAGATCTCCCTGTTACGGACGATTGGAGATCGTGTGACAATTGCGTTACGACTCGATGAGCTGTGTCCGTCAGCACGCAAGGACACGGCCCTGCAGTCCTTAAGGCAGCGAGGTTCGTCGCAAAAGCGAGTGTCAAACAGCCACCAATCCGGCGAGGACCTGACCACGCCGAGACTGTCACGTGGAGCCCTCCCCGAGGAGGGCCAGCCACACGCGCTCATCTAGAGATCGGTATTCGGCGTCGCCAGATCGAGGTCCTTGATCCACGCGTTGCGGTAGCGCACGTCGTGGCCCTCGGCCTGAAGTTTGAGGCCGCCTGGCGTGTCCGTGATGCCTTTGCCGCCGTCGTTTCCGCCGTCGATGCCAGAATTCGGTCCTCCCCAGACCTGGCTGATGTGCTGGTTGACGTGGACCTTCTGGCCGTTGAAATACATCGTCACCATCGCCTTCTCGACCCGTTTCCCGTCCTTGAACCGCGCGGCGCGGAAGACGATATCGTACGCATTCCATTTCCCCAGACCGTGATAAGCGTGGTAGGGCGACTCCGATTCGTTGATCACGGCCCCCATGCCATGGCTGGTCTTCTCGCCGTCGACGATCTGAATCTCATACCGGTTCTGCAGGTAGACCCCGCTGTTCCCACCTGGCTTCATAACGAGGAACTCGATGTGCAGCCGGAAATCCCGATACGCCTTCTTGGTGACAATGTCCGCCGCGCCGTACTTGCCCCCGGCAGCCGCTGGATCATCCGTGCTCACCACCGTCCCGTTGTCCACCGGATCCTCCACGATCTTCCACTTGATCGGCAGGGACGATGCAAACCCAGGCCCTTCCCAGTAGGTTCACAGCGTATCGAGCATCTGACGAGACCCGTCGAGGAGCATCGTTGCGCCGGGAGGCGGCTTGGCGCCAACGTCGATCGACCTCTCCGCGGCAAGCGCTAAGGCGCAACCGAGCAAAGCCATTACTGTTGAAAGGAGAAAGGATCGGTCGTGTGCTTTCATAGGGGGAATAGTGTCTCCAGGACGGACGGAGTTTCAAGAGGAACCTTCCAGGTTCGGGATTGGCCGCTTTTAGAGTGTTTCGTGCGCGGCCTATATGAACCTGCCAAACGGGGTCTCCGGATGCCCCGAAGCCGCCAAGAAGGTCGGCGCTCCTTGCGCCGACCCTTTCATCCGCTCTGAGCACGAGCGGCAACGGCGCTATCCAAGCCTGCCTTGCCCCCTTCTGAAACTCCAGAGAGCCATCCCGAGACCCGCAAGGAGGAGCAGTGACGCGAGAAAGAAAGCCGCCCCCGGTACCCGCCAAGGGGCGGTGGAGCCGATGAAGTACCCAAAGAGAGTCGTTGCCACGGGCGGTCCCATGATGCCGGCCAGGCTGGCCAAGCTCGAGAGAGCCCCCTGCACGGACCCCTGCTCGTTGGGCGGCACGCTGCGTGAGATCAATGCCTGAACCGCCGGCCCCCCAATAGCCCCGATCGAACCGACAACGAGGATCACGTAGATCATCCAACCCTTTGTGGCCAGGCCGTAACCGAGCATGTTGGCAGCTCCGATGCTCAATCCCACGATCAGCGCCTTCCTCTCCCCCAACTTGGGCACAATCACCCGCACCAAGCCCCCTTGCACGAGAGCCGCCATCAGTCCAACAACGGCAAGGGAGACTCCGGTTTGGGTCGCCGTCCACTGGTAGCGGTAGCCGGTGTAAAGAACCCAGGTGCTTTGCAGCGAGTTCTGGGCGAGGTTGGCGAGGAACAAGGTGCCCGTAAGGCCAAGAACCACCGGATAGGTCTTCAAGGCCAACAGGGAGCCCACCGGGTTCGCACGAGCCCAGCTAAACGGGCGCCGGTGCTCGTCCGAAAGTGACTCTGGGAGCACAAAAAGCCCGTAGCACCAGTTCAACAAAGCCAACCCTGCCGCCGCGAGGAACGGAAGCCGCAAACTGATGTCCCCTAGCAATCCGCCCACCGCCGGCCCGGCGATAAACCCAAAGCCGAAAGCCGCCCCGATCAGTCCGAAACTTTGCGCGCGCTTCTCGGGTGGACTTACGTCCGCCACGTAGGCAATTGCCGTGCTGAAACTGGCACCGGTAATCCCAGCCACCAACCGCCCCAGCCAGAACCACGACAGGGACGGCGCCCACGCCAGCAGGAGATAGTCCAAGCCCGCCCCGAACAGGGAACCCAGCAGCACCGGACGCCGTCCGAAACGATCCGACAGACTGCCCAGCACCGGCGCGCAAAGGAACTGCATCAGGGAATAGAGCGAGAAGAGCAGGCCCAAAGTGCCTGCGGCCGCCGAGACGTTCCCCTCCTTGAACGTCTCAACCAATTTCGGCAGCACCGGTATGATCAATCCGATCCCCAGGACGTCCACGAACAACGTCACCAAGATAAAGCCAATGGCCGGGGCGCGATTCCTCATGCCGTCAACTTCAGTCCCCGTGGTCCTGGGGCACCGAGGGGCTCGGCCAAGCTGCTTTCGTTCTCATGCGGGTCAACATTGCCCCGGTTCACACGCTCGGGCGCCTGAACCGCGGAAACGGGGGCGAATGTAGGTTGCCCGTGGCTCCGAAGCAAGCGGAGTCACAACCCGCGATGAAGTGGCGGTTCCTCGCGCTAGGCCGCCTACTTCGGCGAAGCCCCGGCGATGCTCAGAGTTAGGTCGATCGTGTTGGAGACCTTTTCTTCCATCTGCCCCGGCATGAGGTTGAAGTCGGAGCGTTTAATCGCAAAATTGGCGCGGACGACCAGCAAGTCGCCCTTCAAGTTCGGCACGCGCGCCGAGAGCTTGTCCTTGAGGTAGGTCAGCTTGATAGGAACGGTCAACTCCTTTGCTACCCCCTTCAGCGTAAAGATGCCGGTGACGGCGGCGGTGGTGACGTCCCCCTCGGTCTTCGCGTCCTTGATCGATTTCGCCTCGAAGGTGATCTCCGGATATTTGGCCACGTCCAGCCAGTTGGCGCTGTGCATGTGGTCCTTCTGCATGGGGTTGGGTGTCATCAGGGAGGCGGTGGCCACGATGATCTTGCCCTTGGTGGAAGCCGGATTCTCGGGGTCGAAAGTCACGGTGCCGGAGATCCCGCTGGCGCTGCCTGTAATCGCCTCCAGCGGAGCATCCAGCTTGAAGACGGCGTTGTTCACCCCTTTAGGGTCTTTGAAGTCAAAGGACTGTGGGGCGGCAAGCGCCGCGCTCGTCACGCAGAGGATCGGAAGGAGGATGTTCAGTTTCATAGTACGCTCAGTGTTCGCTGTTGTTTGGCTCCGCAAAAGCAGGAGGCGCCGGCAAAGACCGCAGCCCCCAGGACGGAAAGCCCCAAGAAATCCACGCCGGGTACGAATCGCTCCTCATACTCGATCGCCTCAATGCCAGTCACTCGATCCAGCTTCCTCACCGGGACACTGGTTTTGGTCCATCCGAGATTCGCGCCAGCGGATAGCCAGAGGAGTAGCCCGGACGCGAGGGCCGCCAGCGCAAGGGCTCGAAGCAAGGCCCTCATTGCGCTCTCCCGCTCGGCTGACGCCAGGACGTCGGCTCACTGCCCGCCGTGCGCGCAGCTCGGCTCCGGCAAGTTGGCTCGGGTCGCGTTGTCATAGAATCAGTCTCTTTTTCAGGTCAACCGGTCTTGTTCAACATGTCAGTTACTTTACTAACATACATTAGACTCCTTGGCAACGTCGCAATGGCTCTTCGGCAGACGTTCACCCCAACCCACCTGGGTTCCACTCTACGCCGAGCCAGTCGCGCCCACTTCGGAATTGGACAGGAATTCTCCCGGTGCTATCGTCACGGTCCTCGATGCCAGCCTACGTACTATGAATACGCCATCCCACGCCAGTCACCACGCGCGCGCCTCAGTGAGCAGTCCAGCCCGAGGCTGGGCGTTCCCTGTGACGACAGCATTCCTGTTGTTCGCGACGCTCCTCCCGGTGGTGTGCTTCAGCGGTGAGGTGTCCCGCCTCCCCAGCAGAGAACTGAACCTGAAACTAAGCGCGCCGATCAGGAGTTGGGATGAGGCGATCCCCCTCGGCAACGGCCTGCTCGGTGGCCTCCTCTGGGGAGAAAGGAGCACACTCAGGCTCTCGCTCGACCGCGGTGACCTCTGGGATGAACGGCCCGCCGCGGAGAAACAATGGTGGAAGAAGAACACCTATGCGGTCATGCAGCGACTGGTGCGCGAGAAGAAGTTCGACGAGGTCAATGCTCTGTTCGACAGCCCCTACAACGGCGTCAGCCCGACCAAGCTTCCCGGCGGCCGTTTGGAGATCACTCTAGCGCCTGGAGAAGAGTTGACGGGATTCGAACTCAACCTCGCCACCGCGGAGGGCGTTGCGCGTTTGAGCGACGGAAGTCGAGTTGAAGCCTTCTTCAGTGCGGCCCAGCCAGTGGCCCTGGTCCGTATACCCGGCGCCGAACCGGTAACCCTCGACCTCCTCAGCCCAATGGACGTCAATCGCAGGCCCGGTGGCGCATCGGCCGGCCCTAGCAGCGGCGGCTCAGTGGATCGGCTCGGCTACCCTCAGGCCGTCGCCGGAACCGACGGTCGGGCCAAATGGTATGTCCAGACCGCCGCTGAGGGCCTCCGATACTGTGTCTGCATCGAAACCCGGCGCGAGGCGGGCGGCACCTTGCTAGCGCTCACGATCACCTCCACTCGGGACGGCGCAGACCCGCTCTCTCTCGCGCGGGCGCGATGCGCCGCTGCGCTGCATGCGGGCTACCCTCGTCTGAGAAAGGCCCACACGGCGTGGTGGGCTCGGTTCTGGGCGCAGTCCACAGTCCGCATCCCCGAGCCGGAGATCCAGCAGCACTATGCGCTGGTGGAGTACTTCTACGGCGCTGCCTCGCGGCTGCACGCACCCCCCATGCCCCTCCAGGGAGTCTGGACAGCGGACTCCGGCGGACTGCCGCCATGGAAAGGAGACTACCACAACGATTTAAACACCCAAATGACCTACATCGCCTACCAGGGCGCCGGGCATTTTGATGAAGGGGCGTCTTTCCTCGACCTGCTCTGGAACCTGCTCCCAACTCTCCGGGAATTTGCACGGGACTTCTACGGCACGCCTGGCGCGGCGGTGCCGGGAGTGATGTCGCTCGCCGGCCAACCGCTCGGGGGCTGGGGACAATACAGCCTCTCCCCCACCATGGGGGCCTGGAATGCGCATCTGTTCTACCTCCACTGGCGCTACACCGGCGACGACTCGTTCCTTCGCGATCGTGCCTACCCCTGGTGCAAGGAGATTGGTACGTGTCTCCAAGCCCTACTCAGGCCCAACGCGAGAGGTGTGCTTGTGCTTCCGCTCTCCACCTCGCCCGAGATCTATGACAATTCGGGCCGTGCCTTCCTCGAGCCGAATAGTAATTACGACCTTGCCAGCCTCAAGATGCTATTCCTCGCGCTCGCTGAGATGGCGGAGGCGGCGGGTAAGCCGGGGGAGGGAAAAAAGTGGGCCGCCAACGCCGCAGCACTCGGCGATTTCCACGCGGACGCCGCCGGGATGCTGCTGGTGGATGCGAAGGCGCCTCTTCCCTACAGCCACCGCCACCTCTCGAACATCATAGGCCTCTACCCGTTCAACCTCATCACGACCGAAGGAGGCGAGGACGATCGACGGCGCATCCGTGCGTCGTTGGACCAGTGGGACAAGCTCGGCCCCAGCCAATGGTGCGGCTACAGCTACTCCTGGATGAGCTGTCTGAGAGCCCGCGTGGGCGAAGCCGAGACCGCTGTGCGCGACCTCGACGTTTTCGTCAAAGCCTTCATCCTGAGAAACGGCTTTCACGCCAACGGGGATCAAACCGGCACCGGCTTCTCCAGCATGACCTACCGGCCCTTCACGCTGGAGGGCAACTTCCTCGCGGCCCAAGCCGTCCAGGAGATGCTCCTGCAGAGCTGGAGTCCAACCCCTGGACGACATGACACCGAAGTCCTTCGCATCTTCCCAGCCACCCCCTGGCGCTGGCATGACGCGTCATTCGAGGATCTCCGCGCCGAAGGAGGCCACCGGGTCTCAGCCAGGCGGGAAAACAACGCCACCGTCTGGTTCCGAGTCGTGGCAGGCCACAGCGGGATCATCCGGATCCGCGACAATTTCGACGGACAAACTCCGAAATGGAGCTCCAGAGGCGTAGCCAAGGTCGGTGACCACTTCGAAGTGTCCCTGCGGAGGGGGGAAGTCATTACCGCCACCCTGCCCAAGCCCGCGAGTGTGGCTCCTGCCCCAGCAAACGCAGCCGAACCCGTGGTGGTTCGCACAACCGCCGCGCGCTAGTCAACAGGTCTCTGCCGGTAGCCGAGCGCTCCGCGAAGACTTAAAAATGGATGTGCTGCGTATTCTCAAGCCTTCGTGTCACCCCGGCACCTAAAGGTGGAACTCCAAGCGTTCCCACTCGGGAATGTGACAAAACTGGGGGATGGGTGTAGAACTCAGGCGTGTTTGTTACGGTTATTCTCGGACTGCTCGCCTCCCTAAGCCTGGCGCTCACGCTGTGGCAGTGGTGGGAGGGGCGGCGCTTTCCCCTGCACCAACGCGCAGCTAAACGTGGGACTGGCCCGGCCCTTACCGTTCTCAAGCCGCTGAAGGGGTGCGATACCGAGACCTTTGAATGCCTCCGTGGATGGCTCGCGCAGGAATACTCGAGCCCAGTGCAAGTGCTCTTCGGGGTGGCTGCGGCGGATGACCCGGTTTGCGGCGTGGTGCGAGAGCTGCTATCCCAGTTCCCGCAGGCGGACGCCCAACTGCTCGTCTGCCCGCAGGCCATGGGACCCAACGCCAAGGTCTCCACGCTCGTCCACCTCCAACGA
>ORMF011928647.1_pt1 | contig 10616 bp, 9 predicted proteins | sample 1779871 | NCBI WGS metagenome assembly ORMF01 (sample SAMEA104232316, study PRJEB22302) | groundwater metagenome | biome: forest; feature: aquifer; material: groundwater | place: USA | collected 2011-08-07 | depth 5.4 m
GGGGTATTGACAAGGGATCAAAATAGATCTAATGTGGATTATAGAAGGTATAACTTCGCTGCTCTGAAGTTATATTTTCGTAATTAACTAAAAGGGCATTGCTATTCGAGTCCGTCTGCGGTAGTAATGCTCTTTTTTTGACCAAAAAGCTCTTTTCCCTTATTTTCCCTTTTAATGTGCTTAAAATAAAAGAAGATAGTGAGTCCGTCTGCTTCTCACTATCTTCTTTTTAACCTCTGACCATCAGAATTATCTTTTGATCAGATTTCTGTAATGCTTCTTTTACCTGTTGTGACACTTGATCCTCTTTAGCTTTTAATCTCTTATTCTTTTTAATTCCTGCTAGGCGGTGTAAAAACATGTATTTAAAATTTAGCACTTCAAAAACTATTTGTCAAGTATTCGTAGTCCGATAGTTTTTTTTACTCTCTTTTTACCTAGACCTGTAGTTTCCTAAAAGTGATGTTACTATATTTTTGGACTGTTATAATAGTCTAAACTAGACTATACTTTTTACTATTCACAAGATATTTTGAATTGTGGAAAACTGGGCTGAAAGATATTAACCTATTGCAAGATATGGAGAGGCTGGAGGATTATCTCCATAAACTAATCTTTGAATCATGGCCTTTACTAGTGGTTCCTTTAATCCTATCTCAAAAGCCTCTATCCTATCTTCTTTACCATCTACTAATTTAAAAACAGTATCTATATCATCCACCAAAGGCTCAATATACTCCCCATTCTCATCTAAGGCTAATATATGCCATCTATTTTGCGTATCAGGCTTTCTTCCTACCCCAATACACAATCTGTACCAAAGTCCATTTGGAGCTTCTTTCATCTTGGCAACCAAAGGTCTACGCTGGGCTTTAGGAGTTTCAGCAAGTTTTCTAAAAGCATCCTTGCCTGCTTCCTTAAACTTCAAAGGGCACATTTGAGCTATTAAAAGATCTACTTTTGCATTATATGTCACTGTAAGTCCTCTATAATTTTCACCTGGTGCAATTTGTGGCTGTTGGCAAACACCTTCCACATGTACTAATTCAGCACACTTTCCAGCTGATATAGAGGGAGACTTATCATCAATAATTTCTTTTTGTCTTCTTGCAAAATCTGGACTGGAGTTATATGTTTCCCACATAGCTTGAGTTAAAAGCTGCAATCCACCCATGTCACCGGGAGGACCCTTATAATGCAAGGATCTCAATCTTGGGCTGTTATTTGGCCTCCAATTTGTTTCTATAAAATAAGCACTTTCTGGAACAACATAATAATAAAGATCAAATGGTCCAATGTCTTCAATATTCATTCTAGGCACCTTAGTAGGAGTTAAAGTAGGTGTTGGGGTAGGAGTTTCTGGAGATTGAGATAAACCTGAACATCCACTCAAATACCAAGCTGCAGTAACAAGTCCACCAAACATCAACCCTCTTCTTTCTTCTAAATATTCTGCACTCATTAAGGCTGATTATGGTCTTACTTAGTTAATAACTTAAAAGAAAAGTGTAATAAATTTGTAAATCTAGCTAGGTTTAGCAAAAATCATTCTGCCTGCTGGAGATTGCAGGTTTTTAGTAACTTCTACACTAATATTTTTCCCTAAAGAGGGAGCTGCATCTTTTACCACCACCATTGTCCCATCTACCAGATACCCTACCCCTTGTGTAGGATCTTTACCCAAATGTGTAATCTTAATCTCCATATTCTCACCAGGTATAGCTATAGTTTTGACAGCATTAGCCAAATCATTAACATTTAAAACTGCTACATTAGAAACCCCTGCCAAACGGTTGAGATTAAAATCAGTAGTAACAATCCTGCCATGTAGACTTTTTGCAAGCCTCAACAGCTGATCATCTACTTGTTTGCCGCTCACATCTCTATCCCAAACTTCTACCCTGATACTTTTGACCTTTTTAAGATTCTCTATTAGCTCAAAGCCATGTCTTCCACGGGCTCTTTTTAAAAAATCTGCTGAATCTGATACTTGTTGTAGCTCTGTTAAAACAAAAGAAGGAATCAGTATAGTTCCATATAAAAAGCCAGTTGTGGCAATATCCAAAATCCTGCCATCAATTATAGCTGAGGTATCCAAGATTAAAGGCTTTTGTAAAGAAAGAGTTCCGATAGTTGGAGAGTGAGTCATAAAAGGTAAGTGGAGAGTCTCACGGGGCAGTCTCATTGTTTGATTAAGTATCTCTGTTGCCAGCCTTACAACTAACAGGTTAAATAAAGATAAAGCAATAATGGTAATTCTGGTTGCTAGGTCTGGGAAAACCATGAAACCAATCACCCCAGCCAAAAAAGTAAGAACAGGCCTTATGACAATAGGATCTATACCTGGTATAGGTGGTAAAAGTTCAGAATAGATAATAGCTAGTGTGGCCGCAAAAATAGCTAGCACCAGCCTCAAAACAAGCTTTATATTCACTTAGATGACTTCCTTTAGCAAGGGGGATGAACTCAAATTTGGAAAAATCCTTGCTAGAATCATTTTCTCACAATGGTGTTAATATAACAATATGAAAAATTCTACACTTAGAGCTTGTCTTCTGCTTTTTTTCTTGAGCATTATCATTTATTTCCCCTCTCTTAATAATAAATTTGTACTTGATGATCCATCTCAGATTATAAATAATCCAGCTGTCCATTCAATTTCCAATATTCCCAAGCTTTTTTTGGGCAGTACTTTTGCAGGAGGTGGTGGCTTAGAAGGGGTCTATTACAAGCCTGTGATGACCACTTTCTATACAGTTATTTATAGTCTTTTTGGGGCAAATCCTCTACCTTTTCATCTGATACAAATTATTCTCCATACTCTAAATGCCTTCCTAGTTTTTTTATTTTTAAAACATTTTTTTAAATTAAGCCTTTCACTTTTCCTTTCTTTAATTTTTCTAGTTCATCCTATTAATACTGAAGCTGTGGTATATATTTCTAATTTACAAGATACTTTGTTTTTCTTTTTTGGAATGTTAGCCCTTTTGCAACTCTCTAAAGACAAACTTAGGTTCAAAAACTATCTGTTATACACACTTTTTGCCTTACTTTCACTTCTTTCCAAAGAAACAGGAACTTTATTTGTACTAATTAGTATGGTTTTTGCAGCTACAAGATTTAAAAAACCAGTAGGTTTCATCATGCTTAATGTCTGCCTAATAACTTTTTATGGTCTGGTTAGATATGCTGCTGTAGGAATACCCAATTCCTCTGACACTCCTTTTCCTATCATGAGGTTACCTTTTTGGGAAAGGGTCCTTAATATCCCTAGTATTATTTTTCATTACTTAAAAACTTATTTTTATCCAAAAGACTTGGCTGTTGGCCAGATGTGGGTTATTAAAGGAATAAATTTTAAAGATTTTTACTTGCCTCTAGTAGCTAATTTTTTAGTGCTCTCTGGCCTAATTTTACTTGGTTTGAGGCTAAAAAATAGTCCACAGTTTAAAACTTTTCTCTTTTTTACTACCTGGTTTATTTTAGGCTTAGGGTTACATCTGCAGATAATTCCACTAGATGCAACAATTGCTGATAGATGGATGTATTTCCCGGGAGTAGGAATCTTGGGAATAATTGGCATTATCTTCTCCGTCATTGCGAGCCCCAGAGGGGCGTGGCAATCTCAAATTAGATTGCTTCGTCGGGGACTCCTCGCAATGACAATAATAATTTTAATCCTGCTTTCCATTAGATCTTATACCAGAACTCTTGACTGGAAAGATGGGCTAACTCTAGCTTTACACGATACCAAAACTAATACGGATAGCTTTGTCATGGAAAATAACTTGGGATTTGAATATATTGAGGTAGGCAATTATGAGGAAGCCCTGCCTCATATTGAAAAATCCACTTTCCTTGCTCCTTATTGGTGGCTAAATTGGAATAATTTAGGAGTAATTTACAGACATTTTGGTGATACACAAAAGGCAGAGCAAGCTTTTAAAAAATCAGCTGAAAATACTAATAACTTTTATCTTCCCTACCAAAACTTAGCCGAACTTTATCTCCATTTTAAGGATCCAAGAGATGCTGAAACATTTATTGCCCAAACATCTGAAAAACTAACTTTAAATGATTCTTTGTGGTTTTTGTTCTCTATTACAGAATACAAATTAGGCAATCTGGAAAATGCTCTAAAAGCAGCTCAGCAGGCACAATTTTTAAATCCTAACAATCAAACTTATGCCCAGTTAGTAACTGCTCTACAAAACAACCAGAAAATCCTGATTCAGAAGCCAGAGTTTTAAAAGCGAAACTAAACCCGAAACAGGACCCGAATTCAAGGCTGTTATCAACTACTTTTCCACAAAATACGGGCTGCATCTGCTAAAGATTTAGCATTTTTTGAACTAATGACAGATATATAACCAAGCTTTTGAGCCTCTTTAATCCTTTTATCCAGGTTTCTAACCTCTCTAAGTTCCCCAAGTAGTCCTACCTCCCCTACTAATGCTGTCTTGGAAGATATAACTTTGTCCTTAAAAGAGGAAATTATGGCCAGACATATCCCAAGATCACAAGCTGGCTCTGTAATTCTAAATCCGCCTGTTACATTTACAAACACATCCTGCTCATGCAAAGGTAGTCCTAACCTTTTTTGTAAAACAGCAACTAGTAACTGAAGCCTATTATTATCTACTCCTAAACTAACCCTTCTAGGCACAGGCAGATTAGATCTAGTTACAAGGGCTTGGATTTCTACTAATATTGGCCTCAGACCTGTTAAAATAGGCACAACTGCTGAGCCTGGGGCATTTTGCTTTGTTTCCAAAAAAATTTTGGAAGGGTTTTTAACCTCTAACATCCCCTCCTGCGTCATATCAAAAATCCCTACCTCATCTGTAGGACCAAACCTATTTTTATCAGATCTGAGTATTCTAAATTGGGAATTAGCATCCCCTTCTAATGATAAAACTACATCTACCAGATGTTCCAAAGTTTTGGGGCCAGCAATTGTGCCCTCTTTGGTAACATGACCGACAATAAATATTGGGATATGAAGGTTTTTAGCCAGTCTTTGCAAACGGGTAGCACATTCTCTAACCTGGGAAACTGTGCTAGCAGCAGAAGATAAATCAGAAGTTGTTAAAGTTTGAATTGAGTCTATTATTACTAAATCAGGCTTAAAAGAATCAATTGTAGAGGTAACCACATCTACATCTACCTCATTTAAAATAGGAATGTTGGATTTGGGATCTATTCTATCCACCCTGATTTTAATTTGCTGGGCAGATTCTTCACCAGAAACATAAAGCACCTTCCGGTTGTCATCCTGAGCGATTAGCGAAGGATCTCCAGATTTAATCTTGAGATTCCTCGCTCCGCTCGGAATGACGGAGGAATGTATATTCAGTGCTAACTGTGTCAGAAGAGTACTCTTACCTATTCCAGGATCCCCAGAAACCAAAATTACAGAACCTTTTACAATTCCTCCACCTAAAACTCTATCAAATTCTTCTATTTTGGTTGTGATCCTAACGTAATGTTTTTTCTCTACATCTTTTAGGTTTAAAATCTGGCCAGGAGCAGCTTTCCTACTCCCAGATTTTACTTGTGTTTCATTAGTTACTTGCTCTACAAAAGAGTTCCAGGAATCACACTGTGGGCACTTACCCAAAAAAGATGAGGACTGGTAACCACATTGCTGACAGACGTAAACAGAGCTGCTCTTTGGCATAATATTAAATTAAAAATTAAAAGTGAAAAGTGAAAAGTTGCAACTAGAAGTTAAAAATTTTGAACTTTGAACTGTAATTTTGCACTTTGAATTTTGCATTTTGAACTCACTTATAAATAAGGCCTTCAGTTGAAGTTAGCATTGGAACTAAGTTTACTCTTCTTCTATTTGAATCAACACTATCTACCAAACAGCTTATTTTCTGCCCAACTTCATAGGTTCCAGACATCTTTGAGCTTGGCATAAAACCCTCTATTCCATCTTTCAAAGTAAAGCTTACTCCTTGATCTGAAATAGCTGAGACTGTCGCAGAAACTACATCATCTGCAGGATAACTTTCAGCAATTTTTGCAAAAGGATCCTCTTTTAAGGCTTTCAAAGATAAAGTGATCCTCCCATAATCCTGATCTATAGATAAAATTTGCCCTTTAACCTCATCTTTTACCTTAAGTGAAGATGTTGGATCCTCAATTTTTTCCCAAGTTACATCTTGTGGGTAAACCAAAAAAACTTGACCCTCAGCTTCAACTATTGCTCCAAATGGATAAACTGCCACCACATGTCCTGTGATTTCTTGACCTACTTTAAAGCTATCTAATTTAGTTCTAACTTCACCTGTAGCCATTCCCTTTTGAGAAAAAATTAATCTATTATTATTTTGATCAATTTCTATAACATAAGCTTGCAGGTTTTGTCCCACAATATCAGATCCAGCTACAACTAACTTTCCTAAGCCGTCTATTCCTATCTGAGATCCAGGCAAAAATCCTCTAATTCCTTCCACTTCTAAGATCAAACCACCTTTGTTAATCTCAAGTACAGTACCATTTAATTTTGAATTTTGATTTTTGGCATTTATAAACCTGGCCCAATCAATGCTCTTGCCAAATCTACCACGGGATGAACGGATAGTAACTGGTTTGTGGGAAGCTAATGTTGTTTGGCCAGATTCATTTTCTACCTGAACTACAAATGTTTTTAGAGAGTCTCCAGGTTTTAGATTTTTAAGGACATCAGAAGATAATTCCTTTTTTGGTAAAATACCTTCTGATTTTGTGCTTAAATCAAGTAATATTTCTTTATCTAAAACAGCAATCACAATGCCTTCAATTTCCTGGCCAGATTGTAAGAGGAGAGTTTTATTAGAAAGAGAAGCTAAAAGCTCCTCCATAGTTTTAGGACTAGAATTGATAGTTTTGTTCAGACACGTTCACCTTCGCTTTCTATATAGGAAAAGGGTCAAGATCATTATTTATATCCTGCTTCGCAGAAATAGTGCTTGACCCGTTAAAATCTCATTTAGAGATTTTAACCCCGGCAATGGGGTATTTTCACATATCCTTGCGAATACATTATCGTCCCCGCTAGTAAGTTTCACGACTCTGTTCGGAATGGGAAGAGGTGGGACCTTACCGCTGAAAATCACCGAGGATTGTAGTATATAAGCAAAGCTTGCGATAGTCAAGCCTATCTAATGTTTTTTTATTAAGTATCAAGAGTTACAAAGAAAGTGGGTGGGTGTTTTTGGAGGTTTAAGTTTTAGCAACTTCTACAGAACGAGTCCTTGGACCGCCAGGGACATTGAGAGGCAGCAGACCCGAATAGACAAAGCAGTAGCCACCCTGACCGTAACTGGCATGAACAACCTGACCCCTGCAGCGAGTAGACAGGATTCTAACCCAGGTATCAACTTCATCCAAATATTGATCTGTTAACAACTTGCTTTGTTCACTAGCTATTGCATAAATATTTAGAGTGTGTCCTACTCTATGATTTTTCCTTACAATTTCTTCTGCCTGTTGTTGATTAGTTTTTGCATGAGGAGCATGAATAGTTTTTTCTGTTTTCATCCATCCATAAAGTTCAATTAAATTGCCGTCTTCATCTACATTTAAAACAGACGTCCCTTCTTGAAAAGCCAAACTCCCCAACCTGGGAGAACGTTTACCTAATCTGACTAAACCTTCAGGAGCTGTTGAGACAACTTGAGGTGTATATAAAGCAAAGTCTGGGATAGATGGCTTTCGAATTCTAAACCCTATACCCATAAACTCTCTGATATCCTTTTCACTATAAGGAGCCTGAGGAACTACTAAATCTGCTTGAGAAAGCCCCATTGCTTCTCTTCCTGCATACCAGAAAGCTTGATTAAATTCAGATAAATATTGAGGGTTTGCCAAATTGGTTTTATATTGGGCCTTTGCTAAACATAAAGTATTCTCTGCAGTAACTATAGCTGGCCCTGGGATTTGAAATTTTGGTTCTTTGCTTACCATAATTTAAGATATTTTACTATCCTAATTGTACCCTAGAATGTGAATACGGCTTCGGGCGCCATAGTCACGCCAAAGGCGGACGACGGCGTCCTCAATATGAAGACCTATCACCCGACTTCGCATGAAGCTTCGTCGGGCAATGCCAAAATTTTTCAACTATGACCATTAGTATTGCTTGGCTAAATACCTTACGGTACTTACACCGGCAACCTATCAACCTAGTAGTCTCCTAGGGGTCTTAAAGATTCCTAATCTTGGGGTCTGCTTCGTGCTTAGATGCTTTCAGCACTTATCATAAAGCGACGTAGCTACCCTGCGCTGCCATTGTAATGACAACAGGCACACTAGAGGTCACCTCATCTCGGTCCTCTCGTCATTATGTTAACTCTAATTTCTTAGAGAATCAGACTATATCTTTTCCGCCGACTTCACGCTGCGGAATTGGCATATAAAGTAAGTTTAAATTCCAGATTATCTGGTACCTTACTTATCAGTCGTTACGGGGACATCTACTAAAGCATTTCTCTGTGAGGAAAAATAATTATATTCCCTCATTTTTTGAATCCAAACTACAGTTTCTGTTTTTGAAACTAACTTTTGCTGCAACTTTGGAATAAGATCTAATATTAATCTTGCTTGTTCCCTTTTAAATCTAAGATAAGGTTGAAGTTTTGATAAAATTTCAAAAACTTTTTGAAATCCTTCAATACGAAGCTCGCAAATGTGGTCGTTTCTTGTATAAACATAGCCACATTCTAGAACTTTCTTTATCCATTCAATCTCTTTTAGATGTTTACTATCTTGGTAAAAACATATAACTGTCTTTACCCTGAAAACATCTTTACCTAATTTACGACGGTGCATTTGAAGCATTATACTTCCATCACCGTCCAAGAAACCTGCAATATATGCTAGATTTTCAGAATTTACTTTAGAGAGTCTTCCCACGGTATTACCCATTGACTTTTGTGTATGGATTTATCATAGAACCGAAATAAACCCAAAGTCAAGAGGGCTTCACCGTTATTAGCCAACTTGTCATCCTATATTTCTATAGGAAGTAGCAATTGCTTACTAGAGATAACTCCCCTCAAGAATCAAAACGCCCATACTGGATAGAGTCCAACCTGTCTTACGCATTAAATTCATCTGTTACCAAATGTATGGACTATACCATCATCCTCCAATATAATTTAGAGGCGGTTGACGTGTTATGGTCTAAAACCATCTGCTCATTAAAAGAGCAAGTCTCTACGGGGTTACAGACTTCTTAAAAGAATCATTAACTGTGGTAAAACCATTTTTGCGCTTCTTTGAATAATTTAAATCCTTGTATTGATCAATAAGTATCACAACCTCTAAAAAGTCATTTTCACTTTTAACTTGATCTTTTTTTTCAAGAATTCTAATTAACAAATTAGCTTGCAACTTTTTTAATATCAAATGTGGTTCAATCTGTTTTATAAAAGCTTTCATTGTTTCAACATCGCCGATAATATATTCGGCAACGCCATCATTTCTCAGTCTGATATATCCTCCTCCTATTATTACCTTCAGCTTTTCAAGAAATTTGACTTCCTTTTGAGACTGAAAGAAAACAATATTCGGAGCTATTTGAAATCCGTATTTGTAAGTTGTATTTGGTTTTACTCGGACATAAATACTACCATCACCATCTAAAAATCCGGCTATATATGCAGCATTTAATTTAGTTAATTGATTCATTGAAAGTCTGAACTTCCCTCGGTATTATCCTAACATATTAGGAGTTCACCGATATTAGTCAACTTTTCCAATCCCGATTACTCGAGAAAGCCGCCAAATTGACGGTTTGAACCCAGCTCGCGTACCACTTTAACTGGCGAACAGCCAGACCCTTCCCACCGACTTCAGCAGGAGGATGTGATGAGCCGACATCGTACATAATTCCACATTCTCGTGTGGTGTAGACTATACTTTCATCCTCTTCTCTTTCATTCATCCTAAATGAAACGAGTAGGCGTCAGCGTTTTAGCTTTCCATTTTAAAGAAAGCTCTCTTCGATATTATTCGAAGAAGTCGTTACGGGGTCATAACAGAAGGAAATTTGTATTTAAATTCTTCTAATACAAACTCTTTAACTAATTCTATAAATCTTTTAACGCTTTGCGTCCGAATTCTGATCCGATAATAGATTTTATCTTTATTCAAAGTAGATTCTATTCCGAATTGATCCTTTAAAAGATTAATTAGTTTTAATTGCTCATTTTTTGTAAATTGCTGAGTGTTTAAATAGACCGAAGATCTACTTTTACTCCCATCATCCATAAACCAAACTGCTAAACTGAGTGGATCTAGCCTCAAGTTCGTTGGTATAATTTTTTTACCACTTCTGTAAAACAGATTATAAAATGGAGTCAACCTTGGTAATTTTTGAGTGGCAAACCTATAAGCTTGCCTATTACCATTTCCTTTTCTCCATTTAGGTGGCGTTGTAACCAACGTTCTAAATTTGCTAAATATCCAGTCAACTAACACTTTTTGTGTATAGCTATGGTTTATTTCTAAATGAGCATTCTTTTTCTTTCTCATTGTACCGTCTCCTAAGAGAGTTCCAATGAGAATGGACTTTTGTTCTTCTGTCAGACTTCCCACGGTGTTGTCCATCAACTTCAACATAA
>ORMF012620343.1_pt1 | contig 10616 bp, 7 predicted proteins | sample 1779871 | NCBI WGS metagenome assembly ORMF01 (sample SAMEA104232316, study PRJEB22302) | groundwater metagenome | biome: forest; feature: aquifer; material: groundwater | place: USA | collected 2011-08-07 | depth 5.4 m
GCGTCGCGCCCCCGCGGCGCGTCACGGGGCAGCCATAATGGGGGGCCGGAGGAGTCCCCCATCGCCAGACGTGGTTCGCGGGTCGGCCGCCGGCCGGCGCTCGAGGTTCAGCTCGCCGAGCTGCGCGACGTCGCGCGCGATCCATCGAGCGACGTCGCACGGGAGCGCCTGCGGGCGGCGCTCGCCGATCGCAGTCCGCACGTCGTGGCCCGGGCCGCCCGAATCGTCTCGGAGTCGCGGGTGGCGGGGTTCACGCTCGACCTCGCCGCGGGGTTCGAGCGCTTCACGGTCGATGGTGCCGTCGTGGATCGCGGATGCGGTGCCAAGCTCGCGATCGTGGAGGCTCTCGATGCACTCGAGCACGCGGGGCCCGAGCCGTTCCTGCGCGGGGCGCGGTACGAGCAGCTGGAGGGGCCGACGCGTGAGGACACCGCGATCGGAGTCCGTGGGCGGTGTTACTTCGCCCTCGTTCGCGTGCGTCATCCCCAGGTGTTCGGCGTGATGGTCGATCGCGTCGCGACGTCGCGCCACACGGCGGAGTGGGTGAACGTCGCGCGAGCCGTCGCCTACAGCGGCGATCCGGCGGGCGCGCCGCTCCTGCGCCTGATGTGGGGTCAGGTGCACGCCGGGCTCGTCCGCGACGGGTTCGAGGTGGCGGTCAGCGCGCTCGTGGGCTACCTGGCCCTCGACCCCGGCGAGGGCACGGCCCTGTGCCGATCGGTGTTGTTGGAGCGGGAGGTCGAGCGGGACGACGAGGTCGATCGTGTGGAGGTGGTCGTGCTGGCCCTGGCCGAGTCGCGCACGGCCGAGGCCTACGGGCTCGTGCGGGAGTGGCTCGATGCGCACCCCGACTCGCGCGTCCGCCGCTACGGCTTCCAGGCGCTGGGGCTGATGCGGCGCGAAGAGGCCACCGCGTACCTGCTCGCGGCGATCGCATCGGGGTCCGCGGTCGACGCCGAGCATGCGATCGCGGCCCTCGCGCCGTTTCGCCACCTCGGCGACGTGGTGAGGCGCGTCCGCGAGGCGGCCGCGGGCAATCGCGCGGTCGAGCTCGGGGCAGCGCTCGCGCGGGCGTTTCCGGCCGAGGAGGCATGAGCGACGTGCCAGCCGTTGCTCGCCGTGGGGTGAACCGATGGGTTGCTCCCCGCGTACACGAGTCCGATGCGAACGACGACCTCGCGCTTGGTCCGCGGGCTGGCTCTGGCCTGTGCCGCCATCGTGCCGTGGAGCCTCGCGACGGGGCCGGACGCGATCTCGGGGCATCGGCTCGATGCCGCGACGGGTCGCGAGAACGACCTGGCAAGCGAGGTCCCGTCGTTGGTCGGAGGAGGGGAGCCCGAGTGGGCTCGTGTGCTCGACCGCATCCTGCGCGATTCGGAATCGACCCGCGTGATTGGGATGGGAACGCGAGCGTACGGTCGGTTCGGCGCGGGTCCGCCACAGGTGCTGGACACGAGCCCGCTCCTGCTCGTTTCGCTGTACCGCGACGGCGGCGCGCTCCTACTGGGGCAGTGCGATACGTTCCACCACTACTGGGACCGCCGATGTCTCGAGGATCGCTACGTGGCCCTGCGCACGGGCGAGCTCATGTACGAGCTCAATGCGCGAACGGGGGTGGCCTACCAGCGCCTCGCGTACAACTTGCTTCATCTCCCCGAGCACACCAGTGTCCTGATCCGGCCGGTTGCCTGGGAAGAAGTGCCGGAACGGCGGTGAGTCGTTCGCCAGGTATCTCGACAACGCCCGGGCGTCGAGCGGGGGCGGGCCGTGTCGCGGCGACGTCGCTGCGGTACACGTACTTCGCCTGCCGGGGTCGCGCCGCCGTGGCTGCGGCGTTAAACTCGGGACCCGGAGAACCGACATGCTTCACACGCCCTCACGGATCGCCTGGTGGATCGTTGTCGCCCTCGTGTCGCTGTCGACCATCGCGCGTGCGGACGGCGATCCCGTCCCAGCGGAGCCTCGGGCGTGGATCGGCGTGACGCCGGCGCTGGCGGGGACGTCCATCCGCCGTTTCCTGGCTTCGAGCGGCCGCGGCATCATGCTCCGGCGGGTCGCCGACGGCGGGCCTGCGGACCGCGCCGGTCTGCGGGCGCGCGACACGATCCTGCGCTGGGACGGGCGCGAGGTCCGGAGCTGGTCGGAGCTCCGGCGCTGGATCGGCTCGGCTGAGCCAGGCACGCGCGTCGCGGTCCGGGTCGCGCGCCGCGATTGGAGTGCGTGCCACGGCTGGTCGGAGCACGACCTCGAGTTGGTAATCGGGCACGCCCCGCGGTAGGGGCGAGCCAGCAGCACGGTCGCTCGAGCCGCATCCCGCTAGGATGGACGATCGTGAGCCGGGGTCGCGCGTCGCTCGTCGTCGAATCGTTCGCTCGTTCGCCGCGAGCGCGGTCGGCGCGTCCGCCGGACCTGCGTAGGTCATGCCCGACCTCGAAGACGGACCGAGCGTCGAAGTCCAAGGCTCCGCGGCCTCGCCCTACGTGCTCAAGAACACGGGCGGCGCCTACTCGTGTACGTCGCGGTCGGCGACTCGGGCCATCGCTCCGACCACGGTGCGTGATGGGCTCGATCGGCGCCTACTTGTCCTTGATTGCGTCTCCGACCTTGCCGATCCACAACGCAAACGGGCGGACTCGCACGTCGCTCCCGGGTCGCGCCGTGAACAACAACGCACCCTGGCGCGCTTCGGGGCTTCGCGTCAACGGAAACTCGAGGTCGCCCTCGCGAGCCCCCTCGATTCGGTGGCGCACGTAGCCGTCGCCGAACATCAGGTGAAGGCGATGCCACTGGCCGAGGCGCAGCCACCCCGAGCTTTCCGTGATGTCGAGGTGAGTCGCGGCGGCCGGTGTCGGCGTGTTGAGCTCGAGCAGCACGCACACGTCCACGCTGCCGCTCACGACCATGAAATCCAGGCCGACGTAGAAGTTGCGGAGTCGATGGAGCGCGTGCGGACCGACGCGATGCACGAAGCCGCCCAGCGCGGCTGATTCCGCCGCGCCGCGCAGCGAGAACACTCCCCCGCTCACGGTCCAAGGCTTCCCATCCGGATGGCATCCGAACAGGCCGTCGGACTCGCCCGCGCGGGTCCAGTCGGCCGGGACCATCTTCGGACGATCGAGCGGCGAGGGAGGCGCCGGCGGCGGCGCCACTGCGGTCGGCGGGTCCGGCGGGTCCACCGGCTTCACGATCGGCCGAATCTGGGCCGCGCGTTGGGCCTCGTCGATCGCTTCGAGCTCGCGGGAGATGCGCTCGCTCCACGCCTCACCTGCCAGCGCGGGGTCGGGCTTCGACCACGCGCTGCGGGCTTCGTCGAAGCGGCGCTCCGCGATGAGTGCTGCTACCGCCTCTTTCGTGCGCGCGAACGCGCCGGGCGCGAGCGCCTCGAGCTTGCGCTCACAGGCGGAAACCCCGGCGGCGATCCGGTCCGCATACTGGCTCCAGCCGGTCTTGCCGTCGAGCATCTGCCACGCCACGAGCCTCTTCACGACCGCGGCGGAGCTCTCGTCGCGCTCGGCCTCCAGCCGGAGAATCGCGGCGTCGATCGATTCGGGACCCGAGGGCGTCGGGCGCGGCGCGACCGCGGCTGGGCTTCCTGCGGCCGGCAACCGAGGCGGCTCGGAGGCGGGTCGCAGGGGCTCTGGGGTGACGCTCGAACCGCCGCCGGAGGCGAGCACGACCGCCAGCGCGATCCCCCCGACGAGCGCGCCGCCCGCCAGGAGCTTGGGGAGCACGGAACGGGGCGAGCGCGGCGCCCTCGGACCGGACGGGGGACGTGCCTCCCCGCGTTTCGATGGCCGCCGGTCGACGCGCGGCCGCTCTGTACCCGAGCCGCGAGCCCGGCGTGACGACTCCCTGCCCTCGCCACTCGTCATGCGCGCCATCCTTCCGCAGATTCAGGAGGGCCAGCGTGCCCATACGCGTGCGCCTCGTCAAGGGGTGGTCGATGGTAGAACTGCGCTCGATGCCACGACCGCCAGCGAAACCGCCGCGCCCCGGCGAGTCGATCGGGGGCTCGCCCACCATTCGGGATGGGGCGGCCACGGAGATCGCGTCGAGTGGTCAGCCGACGGGGCTGGCGTCGCCGTCGGGCACGTCGGAGCACACGACGACGCTGGCCGCGCCGCGCGGGCCGCGCTCGGCGCCCTTGACACACCTCGGACGCTACGTCGTCACGTCACGCCTGGGTGCCGGTGGGATGGGGGAGGTGCTCGCGGTCAAGGACGAGTCACTCGATCGAGAGGTCGCGGCGAAGGTTGCGCGCGAGGGCGCGGACGATCTCGTCGTCGCCAAGCTGGTCGCGGAGGCGCGCCTCACCGGCCAGCTCGAGCATCCCGCGATCGTCCCCGTCCACGAGGCGGGTCGCACCGCGGATGGCCGCTGCTTCTTCACGATGAAGCGGATCCACGGGCGCGACCTCGAGGCCGTTCTCTCCGAGCCGCCTCCGCTGGTCGAGCGCCTGCACGTGTTCCTCAAGATCTGCGAGGCGATCTCGTTTGCGCACAGTCGCGGCGTGATCCACCGCGACCTCAAGCCCGCCAACGTGATGGTCGGGGAGTTCGGCGAGGTGCTGGTGTGCGACTGGGGCATCGCCAAGCGTCTCGGAAGCCACGTCGAGGCCGGGCGACAGACCATCGTCGCCGACCCGCTGGCGACGCTGGACGGGCAGATCATGGGCACGCCGGCGTACATGCCGCCGGAGCAAGCCGACGGTCGGATCGGCGACATCGACGAACGCTCCGACGTCTATGCCCTGGGTGCGATCCTGTACCAGTTGCTCGCGCTCGAGCCGCCATACCGCGGGCGCACGTCGACCGACGTGCTCCGGGACGTGCAGGAAGGCCGGCTGGTGCCCCCCTCCCACCGGCAACGCGACGTGCCGCTCGAGCTCGAGGCGGTCGTGATGAAGGCGATGGCGCGCACACCGAGCGATCGCTATGCGAGCGCCGAGGCCCTGCGCGCCGATGTCGAGCGGTTTCTCACCGGCCGTGCGCTGGCGGCGGCGAGTTACACGCCGATCCAACTCGCGTGGAAGTGGGCGCGTCGCAATCGCGCCATTTGCGCGGCCATCGCCATCGGCGCGCTCGGCGTGGGCGGCCTCGTCGCGCAGCAGCTCGCCGCCCAGGCGCGTGAGCTCGAGCTGACTCGGGCTCAGGCCGCGCTGGCCGGACAGAATGCGCAGCTGGCCGAGCAATTCCGCCTCGAGCGCGACGCGGCCGACGCCGCCACCCGGCGTGAGCTCGTGGCCAAGCGCGAGCAGGCGGAGCTGGCTGCCAGGAACGCCGAGCTGGCCGAGCAATACCGCATCCAGCGCGACGTCGAGCGCTTCACGCACCGTATCGCCGAGAGTCGCGGCCTGTTCTACGCGCACGGCGTCGACGTGACCCTCGCACTGCGAGGGCTGCGCGCCGCCGTCGACGAGCTCGGTCAGCTGATGCGTGACCCCGGAGCTCGCACGCATGCTCCGGGATGGACCTTGCTCGGAGTCGGGCGCTTCTTGGCCGGCGACATCCAGGGCGCGATCGAGGCGCTGTCCACCGCCCACGACCTGGAGCCCACGGACGCCAGCGCTCGCGTCCATCTCGCGCGCGTGCTGCTCGAGCGCGCGCTGTCGGTTCTGATTCAGGCGAACGTCCAGGACGTGCTTCCCGAGCGCTCGATCGCCCGCCTCGCCGCCGCGGACGTCGATCGCGCCCACACGTTGCTCGAAGGCGCCGTCGTGCCGAGCGAGATCGAGCTCGCCGTGGCGGCGGTGCTGCTTGCCTGGGCGGAGGGCCGCTACGATCAGGCCGCCGAGCTGTGCGAGCGACATTTGGGGTCGCTTCGCCTCCAGCCCGGATCCGAGGACCTGTTCCTCGTTCGCGCCCTCTGTGCGGCGCGCCAGGGACTTCCGGACGCAGACGTCCACCAGATCCTGAGGCTCGCGCTGCGATGGCGCACGAATCACGCCTGGTCGCTGCTCGTCGAGACCTGGTTCCTTCGCGGCGAGGGCGACCCGAAGGGCGCGTTGGCGCAGCTCGACCGCCTCGTCGCGATGTACCCGACCTTCCTCGCCGCGTACGTGAACCGCAGCGTCTTGCGCGCCGACGCCAGCGACTTCGCCGGTGCGATGTCCGACGCTCAGCGCGCGGTCGAGCTGCAGCCGACGTGGGTCATCGGCTACCTTCGTCTCGCCAGTACCAGTACTCTGATGGGGGACCTGAAGGGCGCTGCCGAGCACCTGGAGCGCGCGATCCAGGCCGATCCCAGCGATGCACGCTCGTACATCGAGCGAGGCAACCTGCGGATCCGCACGGGCGAGCTCGATCTCGCGCGCGCGGACTACGACCGCGCAATCGCGATCGACGATCGCAGTCCCGAGGCCCACTACAACCGGGGGGTGCTGCTGCGCCGGCAGAAGCGCTGGGCCGAGGCCGTGGCCGACTACGACCGCGCCATCGCGCTCCGTCCGCGCTTCCCCTCGGCCCTCATCAACCGCGGAGTGTTGCGCCGCGCCGGCGGCGACCCGGAGGGCGCGGTCGGCGACTATCGCGCGGCCCTCGCGGTGGATCCGAGAGAGTGGAGCGGGTGGGCGAACCTTGGCTTCGCCCTGGTCGACCTCGGCCGCCGCGACGAGGCGGCGCAAGCCCGCGACGAGGCGCTGCGGCGCGCGCCGGCCGACCAACGCGAGACCGTCCGTCAACGATTCGAAGCGGCCGGAGTGAAGTGACGCGCGCAGAGAGCCCGACCGTACACCCGAGGTGGTCGACGTGCACGACCTCGCATCTCTCCTGACCTCGCTCTACGGCTCGCCCGCGGCGTTGGCGAAGGTGATGACCGTCGTCGAGAGGTGGCGCGCGCCCATCGCGGCGTCGTTCGCCGGCGATCGATGCACGAGGCCGTGCTTCGACGAGCGCACCGCGGTGCTCATCACCTACGGCAACCACCTCGAGCGCGCCGGCGAGCGGCCGCTGCGCACGCTCGCCAATTGGTGCCGCGCCCACTGGCGGGGGCTCATCTCCGCCGTGCACGTGCTGCCCTTCCATCCGTCCACGTCGTACGAGGGTTACTCGATCACCGACTACTCTGCGGTCGATCCCGCCATGGGCGACTGGAGCGATCTCGAGGCGCTCCAGGAAGACTTCGCGATCATGACGGACCTCGTGCTCAACCACTGCTCGCAGGAGCACCCGTGGTTCCAGCAGTTCCTGAGAGACGAGGAACCCGGCCGCCGGTACTTCATCGCCCCAGACGATCCGGGCGCGCCGTGGCTGCGCGGGGTGCATCGCGCGCGCACGTCGCCCTTGTTGTCGACCTTCGAGACCGTGTGGGGCCCGCGCAAGGTGTGGACGACCTACGACCGGGACCTCGTCGACCTCAACTGGCGGGAGCCCAATCTGGCGGTCGAGATCCTGGACATTCTGTTGGAGTCGGTCGCGCGCGGCGTGCGGATCGTGCGGCTCGACGCGTTCGTGTACACGTGGAAGGAGCCGCATACGACGTGCGTGAACCAGCCGCAGGTGCGCGACATCATTCGGCTGCTCCAATGCACGCTCGACGCCGCTGGCGCGAGCGCCGTCGCGATCCTGCCGTCACTCACCAACGTCACGCAGGCCGACACCTTCGCGTTCCTCGGCCACGAAGGAGATCGGAAGGCGGACCTCATCTATCACCTACCGCTATCCGCGCTCTTGCTGCAGGCGCTCTATGCGAAGAACACCGAGGTGCTCGCCGACTGGCTGCGGAGGCTGCCCGCCGCGCCGAAGGGGTCGGCCTACGTGAACCTGACGTCGTGCCACGACGGCATCGGGCTCTCGTGGTTGCGCGATGTACTGCCCAGGGCGGCGATCACCGCGCTCGTGGACGAGGCCGTGACGCGCGGCTCTCTCGTGTCCGGGAGGCGGCAGACGGTCGACGCCGAGATGCAGCCGTGGGAGATCAACGCCACGTACTTCTCCGCCTGCGGCGCGCAAGTGAAGCCGTTCCTCGCGACGCAAAGCGCGATGCTCGCCCTGCGCGGCGTGCCGGCGCTTTACACCGCCTCCGTCGTCGCAGGGCGCAACGACCATGCGCGCGTCGTCGCGACGGGCGACAACCGGGCGATCAATCGGGGCCGCTACGACATCGCGAAGTGGGAGGCCGAGACGGCGCACGCGCAGAGCCCCGAAGCGCGCGTCCTGCACGCGTACCGGGCGATGCTCGAAACGCGCGCGGCGTCGCGCGCGTTTCATCCCGACGGCGATCAACGCATCGTCGATGTCGGGCACCCGAGCGTGCTTGCGATCGAGAGGACGAGCAGCGACGGCGCCGCGTCGATGCTGTGCCTCACGAACTTCTCCGATGCGGACGCGAGCGTGAGGGTGGATGGAGCCCCGATGACGCTCGAGCCCTACCAGTACGTGTGGCGCGCGCGATGAGGCTGCGTGAGGGGCCGGGGAAGCGCGTCACGTTTCTTCGCCACGGCGAGTCGCTCCACGAAGCAAAGGCCGATGCGAGCGGACAAGTGTGTCACTGCGACGACGTGGATGCGAGGACGCGCACGATCGACGGTTGCCCGTATCGCGATCCCGAGTTGGTCGACGCGGCGCTCACCCCGCGCGGCCACGACCTGGTGCGCGGGATTGGTGCGCCGGATACCGAGATCGTCCTCGCGTCGACCTCGGTGCGCGCCATCGAGACGGCGTTGGACGCGTTTCCCGCCGTCCCCATCGTCGCGCTGGAGAGCCTGCGGTCACGGGTCAGTGGTCATATGCACACGAAGCGAAGGACGCTCGCCGAGCTTCGCGGGTTGTTTCCGCGCGTCGAGCTGCCTCGCGTGGACGACGCGGACACGTTGTGGAACGGCGAGACGGAGGCGCGTGCGTCGATCGATGCGCGCGTGCAGCGGTTCTTTGGCGAGCTGATGGCACGACCCGAGCGGCGCATCGCGGTGGTCACCCACTTCACGATCTTCCGGGCGCTGTTGGCGCGCAACAGCGACCGGCTCGTGCTCGGCACCAACCCGGAGCGCCCGTCCGACGACGAACCGTGGTTGTTGCTCGCGAACGCCACGGCCGCGACGTGGGCTGCCGGTGAGCTGCGCACGTTCTTTCTGGCGCCGGCGTAGCACGGCCGACGTCGAGTCTCGGCGCGGTGTGGAGCCGCATCGCGATTCGCCCGGTTGACCCACTTTCCTTCGACAAGGCCGTCGAGCTCGAGCCGAACGAGGCGACGTGGTACGACAACCGCGGCCTGTACCGCGTACCTCAAGGCGACCACGCGGGGGCGATCGTGGACCACGACCATGCCATCCGACTCGCGCCTGCGGCGTCGGCGCCGGATTACACCGCGCAGTCGCTCGAGGCGCTGGGGGCGCCGAGAAGGACGACGAGCAGGGGCACGACGGGGAGGCGCGGGCTCGGGCGCATGGGGCGACTCGGGCGAGAGAGGCGGCGAGTGTCCGACGAGATCGTCCTCGGACGGTCGACCTGGCGAGCGGCGACGCTGACGCGGCGTGGTCTTCGCACTGGCGAGCTGCTAGGGTGACGGAGCGAACGTGTTCTTCTCCGGACCTCACAGGAGCCAACCATGAACCACACTCTCGCCGTTCTTGCTTGCGTCAGCGTATTGGGTCTCGTCGCGTTCGCAGACGACCCGCCCGATTTGCCCAAGCCCGAGAAGCAGCACGCCTGGCTCGAGCAGCTTGCCGGCGAATGGGACACGGAGATGGAGACGTCCGAGGGCTCAGGGCAGACTCGGAAACACAAGGGCACCGAGAGCGCCCGCATGATCGGTGGGTTCTGGCTCCAGTGCCAGGTCAAGGCGGACATGGGCGGCACGACGTTCACCGGAATTCTCACGGTGGGTTACGACCCGGCGAAGAAGGTCTACGTGGGCACGTGGATCGACTCGATGACGAGCATGATGTGGAAGTACGAGGGGACCGTCGACGAAGCGGGCAAGGTGCTCACGCTGAACACCGAGGGCCCGAGCCCGATGGACCCGAAGAAGACGTGCAAGTTCAAGGAAGTCCTGGCGATCACGGACGCGGATCACAAGACGTTCACGTCGCACTTCGAACAGGACGGGAAGTGGGTCGAGATGATGAGGGCGACGTACACGCGGAAGAAGTGAAACGCGGCCGAGATGCCGAGACCGGGGGACGAACGTGAGCGGCGTTGGCGCCGCGTCCTCCGGACATCCGCCACCTCCCTCGGCGTCGAGCGCGCGCGAAATGGCGGAACCGCACACGATCCTGCGTGGGCTCGTCGGTTCGACGGTGCACGGCCTGTCCGTCTCCGACCAGGACGACCGAGACGAGATGGGGATCTGCGTCGAGCCGTGGGCGCATCACTTCGGTCTGCGACCCGGCTTTGAGCAGTGGGTGTTTCGCACGCAGCCCGACGGCGCGCGTTCCGGCCCGGGCGATCTGGATCTGGTGGTGTACTCGCTCGCGAAGTGGGCGCGGCTGGCGCTCGCCGGCAACCCCACGATCCTGCTGCTGCTGTTCACGCCGGAGCACCAGCTCGTCGCCACCAGTGACCTCGGCCGGGCGCTCCGCGCCCACGCGGGCTGGTTCATCGGCGACGACATCTATCCGCGCTACCTCGGCTACATGCGCCAGCAGCGCCATCGCATGACCGACCACGTGAAAATGCCGA
>ORMF011163723.1_pt1 | contig 10615 bp, 8 predicted proteins | sample 1779871 | NCBI WGS metagenome assembly ORMF01 (sample SAMEA104232316, study PRJEB22302) | groundwater metagenome | biome: forest; feature: aquifer; material: groundwater | place: USA | collected 2011-08-07 | depth 5.4 m
CTACGAGCTCTTCGCCCGGCCCGCCGCCCTCGCCGGACCGGCCCCGCGCGAGACGCGCGTGCCGATAATCGTCGCGGCCTCCGGCCACGGGTACTTCGGATGCTGCGGCGGCCGCGCGGGCGCGCCGACCTCCGGAACCTGGCGTTCCTCAGCCACGGGCCACCTCCTTCATGTCGAGCGCCGCCTCGAGGACGCCGACGTAGGTGCCGCACCGGCAGATGTTGCCGTCGAGCGCGCGGCGCGCCTGCGCGGCCGTCGGCTTCGGGTTCTTCTCGACGAGCGCGACCGTCGCCATCACGAAGCCGGGCGTGCAGAACCCGCACATCAGGCCGTCGTGGTCGACGAAGGCCTGCTGCACCGGGTGCAGCACCGTGCCCGCGGTGAGCCCTTCGATCGTGCGGATGTTCCGGCCCTGGGCCTCGATGGCGAGCGTCGAGCAGCTGTAGATCGTGCGGCCGTCGACGATCATCGTGCACGCGCCGCACGACCCGCGGTCGCACACGCGCTTCTGACCGGTGAGGTCGAGACGGTTGCGCACCGCGTCGAGCAGCGTGACGCGCGGCTCGACGGAGAGGCGGTGGACCTTGCCGTTGATGGTGAGCGTGATCGGCACCTCGCCGGGTCCGACGGCGGTCGGCGCAATGGCCTGCGCCTCCGCGTCGGCGATCGAGAGCACCGAAGCCGCGAGCGCGCCGACGCCGCTTGTCTTGAAGAAATCGCGCCGACTGACCGTCGTCCCGGCCGTGGCGTCCGCCGCGTCCGGACGGCCGCCGCCGTCGTCATCGAATGGAGCCATCGAAGAACCCCCTGTCAGTGGAGCCGGAGAAGGTGGACAAGGATAGCGCTCGGACCGCCGACGCGCAATCGGTGATCGGGTGTGTCAGAATCCGCGATCAGGGAGGGCACCGACGATGCTGTCACGACGCGAGTTCGTGCGGGTGGGCGCCGGGGCGGGGACCGCGACCTGGGCGGCGCTGCGGAGCGAAGGGCTGGCCCGGGTCGCTGCCGCGGGGGTCGGCGTGACCGGCCGGTCGCCGGAGGAGATCGCGCGAGACGAGGACTACTGGCGCGAAATCCAGCAGGCGTTCACGCTGGACCGGACGATCATCAACCTCAACAACGGCGGCGTGTGCCCCAGCCCGCGGGTGGTGCACGAAGCCTACAAGCGCTACCTCGACATCTCGAACCAGGCGCCGGTCTACCACATGTGGCAGGTGCTCGAACCGAACATCGAGGGGGTGCGCCGGCGCCTCGCGGCCGAGGCGGGGTGCGACGCCGAGGAACTCGCCATCACGCGCAACGCGAGCGAGGCGCTGCAGATCGCGCAGCTCGGCCTCGACCTGAAACCGGGCGACGAGGTCGTCACGACGAACCAGGACTACGGGCGGATGCTCGACACGTGGGACCAGCGCGCGCGGCGCGACGGCATCACCGTGACGAAGATCTCGTTTCCCGTCCCGCCGCCGTCGATGGAGGATCTCGCCGTGCGCTTCGAGCGGGCGATCACGCCGCGCACGAAGGTCCTCCACTTCTGCCACGTCACCAACCTCACCGGGCAGATCTTCCCCGTGCGCCGCATCTCGGACATGGCGCGAGAGCGCCGTATCACGACGATCGTCGACGGCGCGCATGCGTTCGGTCACTTCCCGTTCCAGCTCCGCGACCTGGGCTGCGACTACTACGGCACCAGCCTGCACAAGTGGCTGCTGGCGCCGGTCGGCACCGGGTTCCTCCACGTCCGCCGCGAACTCATCGCGCGCACGTGGCCGCTCACGCCGGCCAGCAAGGACAAGGCGAACGACATCCGGAAGTTCGAGGAGATCGGGACGCACCCGGCGGCCACGCACAACGCGATCGCCGAGGCGCTGCAGTTCCACCAGTCGATCGGCATCGAGCGGCGCGCCGCGCGCATGCGCTACCTGAAGGAGCGGTGGGGGCGGCGGGTGGAGCAACTGCCGGGCGTGAAGCTGCTGACGCCGTACGACCCGGCGCAGTCGTGCGGGCTCGCCAACGTCGCGATGCAGGGCTTCGACGTCCCGAAGGTCGCCGCGCAGCTCTGGGATCGCTGGCGCATCATCGTCGTGCCGATCGTCCACGCCGAATACCAGGGGCTGCGCGTCACGCCGAACGTCTACACGACGCTCGACGAGGTGGACACCTTCGCGGCGGCGATCGAAACCATCGTGAAGAGCGGCGCGCCCAAGGCGAGCTGACGGCTGGGTCAAGACGACCGCGTCGGGTCGGCACGTGCTTACGTAGGGGGGAAGCGCTTTCGCGGCCGGTAAGCGGCCGGGCTGACGCCCGCTGGCGCTCGGATCGGCCAACCCGCGATGCCCCCAGCACTTGACGGCATCGCCGCGCGGCGGCCGGACCTGGATCGAATCCTGCTGGAGTCGACCGCGGTCACCTGCCGCTTCCGCGCAGTGGCTGCCCCGCGATGCGCTCACGCCCAGGCGCGTGTCGCGGGGCCGGAGTTTCTAACGGTGCTGGGTGCTCAGTGCTGGGTGCTCAGTGCTGTGCGAAGTGCTGGGTGCTCGCTATGCGTGCGTGCGGCGGCGAAGCTGGCGGGTGGAGCTGGCAGGAAGATCTCGGTCTGGCGAGACGAGGTTTGAACTGGCTCTTTGGCTGGGCAGGTCGGCCGGCTGCGCCCCGCGGGATGGGACTGAGGAACGGGCCGGTGTACGGCGTGGGCTCGGACCGGTGGTCCAGACGAACTTGCTGCGAGTACGCATGCCGAGAACGCGTCCTTGGTTTGGGCGCGGGATCCTGCATCCCACGGCTCAGGCAAGCTATCGGCTGAGCTGGCGCAACACGATAGAGTTCCCGCGAACGCGCAGCCTGGTGGGCAGAAGCAAGAAGGGCCGGCGCGGAATCACCGCGCCGGCCCTTTCGTTGTCTGACGCCCAGCACCGAGCACCCAGCACCGAGCACCGAGCACCCAGCACCTAGAGTCTCTACGAGAGCACCCTCACCACGACCCGCCGATTCTTCGCACGCCCGTCGCGGGTGGTGTTCGGCGCGATCGGCTTGGTCTCGCCGTAGCTGATCACGTTCATCTTGTGCAGCGGGACCTGGTGCGTCTCGTGCAGGTACAGCTTCACCGCCTCGGCGCGCGCCAGCCCGATCTGCTCGTTCGTCTTGGCGTCGCCGCGGTTGTCGGTGTGCCCCTCGATCTCGATCCACACGCCCTTCGGATCCGTCTTGAGCTGGGTGATCATCTGGTCGAGACGCGCCTTGGCCGCATCGGGCAGGTCCGCCTTGCCGAACGTGAAGTTGCCCTGGTCCTCGCTGAGCGACACCTGGTAGATCAGCCGCGCGTTGTTGCGGACGACCTCGTCGACGCGGCCGCCGACCGCGTTGGCCGCTCCGGCGGCGTTCTGGGCCGCCTGGCCCGCCGCCTGCGCCTGCTTGGCGGCGGCGTCGGCCTTCTGGTCCACCTCGCCGATGCGCTGCTCGTTCTTGCGCGTCCGCTCCTGGGTTTCCTCGAGCGAACCCGAGAGGCTCTTCACCTTCTCGTTCACCGCGCCCACTTCGGTGCGCACCATCTTCTTGGTCGCACACGCGGGCGCGACAGCCACCACCACCGCGAGCACCGACATCATCAACAGGCTCTTGCGCATGTGTCCTCCTCGAAGTCGCCGTCCCGACTAGTGATCCGATCCCGCGGGGCCGGCGACGTAACCTCCCCGGGTATGAACGACCAGGTTCTTCTGCCGCGTCCGGACCACGAGCGGGTGCCACCCTTCGGGGCCGCCGGGCTCGAACGACAGCAAGTACTGATGCCGCAACGCCGCGACGATCTCGTGCGCGGCCGCCCCCTGTTCGTCGGCCGCGCTGGTCACATACGCCGCGCCGCCGGTCCAGCGGGCGAGATCGCCGAGCGTCCCACGCGCCGGTGAGCCGGCTGCGGACGTGGGGTTGAGCGCTTCGGCGGCCGACGCCTGATCGATGGGCATCACGACGGTGACAATGTATACCGGCACATCGATCTCGCTGGCAATCCCCGACACCTCGGCGGGCGAGAGTGTGCTCGCGTTGTCCACGCCGTCGGTCAGGACGAGGATGGCGCGCCGGTGAGTACCGCGCGACACGACGCGCTGGGCGGTGGCCGCAATCGCATCGTGGAGCCGCGTGGCGCCGAACGCCATCGCCGTGTCGAACCCGTCGAGCACCGCGCGCGGCTCGGTCGTGAAGGGCTGCACCTCGCGCAACGTCGTATCGAAGGTGAAGAGCGCCGCTTCGTCACGGCCGCGCTCGAGCCCGCCGAGCACCAGGTTCGCCGCGGAACGCGCACGCGTGAGGTTTCCCCCCACCGCCATGCTGCCGCTCACGTCGACCAGCAGCGCCAGGCTGAGCGCCGCCTGGTCCGACCGGCACTCGCCGACGCGCCGCACCCGTCCCCGATCGAGGATCTCGAAATCCTCGCGCGTCAAGCCCGGCACGAAACGGCCCTTGCGGTCGCGGACGACCGCGGTGATCGTGACCACCTCGACGCCGGACTTGAACGTCGGGCGCGCGGGCGGCTGGACGCGAGCCGGCGCTTGTGCCGCGCCGGGCGCCGCCACGGCGAGCGTCAGTGCCAGGGCGTACCCGACCCCCCGTCTGCTCCACGCGACGCGCGCGTCCGAGGTTCTCTTCAACGAGCCCGCCACTGGTTCCCGAGTCGGTATCCTGCTGCGCTGCTGTGGTTTCCACGCAATCCGCATCCTTGATTCTATCGGTTGCGTGTAACAATTACATCACCTCGGCATTTGTCGGGTGTTTTCCACATGCCCGCCCGAACGGGCGGGCCGCGTGCCTTGTCTCCCGACGCACGCGATCGAGGATGCACGATATGTCCCGTTCCGCCGCCGCTGTCATACCGGTCGCCCACCGCGTGGGCCGATTCCAGTACGCCATCCGCCAGATCGTGGCCGAAGCGCGCAAGGTCGAGGCGACCGGACGGACGGTCCGGTACCTGAACATCGGCGACCCGATTCCCTTCGGCTTCCGGACGCCGCCGCCGCTTGTCGACGCGGTCGCGCGCGCGGTGCGCGACGGGCACAACGGCTACGTGCCGTCGGCCGGCACCCCGGCCGCGCGCGAAGGGGTGGCGGCCGAGTACACGCGGCGCGGCGTCCCGACCATCGCCGACCGGGTCCTCATCACCTCCGGCACGTCGGAGGGGATCGAACTCGCGCTGAACGCGCTCGTGGACGAAGGCGACGATGTCCTGGTGCCCTCGCCGACATACCCGCTCTACACGGCCGTCCTCGGCAAGCTCGGGGTGACGCCGCGCTACTACCGCACGGATCCCGGCCGGGGCTGGCTCCCCGACCTCGCGCACCTCGAGTCGCTCGTCACGCCGCGGACGCGCGTGCTCGTCGTCATCGATCCGAACAACCCGACCGGCGCGATCTATCCGGCCGAGACGCGACGCGCGCTCATCGCCTTCGCGGAGCGGCACGCGCTCGTGCTGCTCGCCGACGAGGTCTACGGCGACCTGGGCTACGACGGCCCGCTGCCCCTCATCGGCACGTTGGATCTCGAGGCGCCGATCATCTCGTTCTCGAGTCTTTCGAAGGCCTATCTCGCGCCAGGCTGGCGCGCGGGGTGGATGGTCGTCGGCGCCACACCGCGGCTCGATCCGGTGCTGGCCGCCCTCAAGAAGCTCGCGGACGGGCGGCTCTGCTCGCCCGGCCCGATGCAGTACGCCGTCGTCGAAGCGATGACGGGCGACCGGTCGTTCCAGGACCAGTTGCGACGGGATCTGCGGGCCCGGGCGGAACTGACCACCGCGCGGCTCAACGCGATGCCCGGCGTCACGTGCGTGGCGCCGCGCGGCGCGTTCTACGCGATGCCCTCGGTCGCGTTGCCGCCGGGCCAGACCGACCAGGACTACGTGCTCGCCCTGCTCGGCGAGACCGGGATCCTGTGCGTGCACGGCTCCGGGTTCGGCATGGATCCGGCCGGCGGCTTCTTCCGCGTGGTCTTCCTGGCGAACCTCGCCGATCTCGCGGCGATCTACGACGACATGGCCGCGTTCACCGAGCGTTATCTCGAACGCTGAGCGACGGCGCGACTCCGGACCTCACCGATTTTCGGTTGCGGCATGCGACGACTCCTGGACCTGCGATCCGCCTGGGTGGCCGCCGGATGGTATCTCGCGCTGGCGTGCCTGATGACCTGGCCGCTCATCGCCGGGATCGCGTGCGACATCCCGGGCGACCTCGGCGACTCGGTCCTGAACGGCTGGATCCTGTCCTGGACTGGCGATCGCATGCTCGCGCTGCTCCGCGGCGATCTCTCGGCCCTCGCCACCTACTGGCACACCAACGCGTTCGCGCCGGAGCCGTACACGCTCGCCTACTCGGAACACCTCACCGCGCTCACGCTCCAGATCCTTCCGATCTACGCGGTCACCGGGAACGTCGTCCTCTGCTACAACCTGCTGTTCCTCTCGCAGATCGCGCTCGCGGGCCTCGGGGTGTACCTGCTGGTGCGCCACCTCACCAGCCAGGCGCTCGCCGCCTTCGTCGCGGGCCTGCTCTACGCGTTCGCGCCCTACCGTGTCGCGCAGATGCCGCACCTGCAGGTGCTCGCGGCGCAGTGGATGCCGTTCGTGCTCTACGGCTTCCGCGTGTATTTCGAGACCGGCAGCCGCCGCGCGCTCGTGTGGGGCACCCTGGCGCTCGTCGCCCAGAACCTCTCGTGCGGCTACTATCTGTTCTTCTTCGCGCCGCTCGTCGTCGCGTACGTGCTGTACGAACTCGCGGATCGCGGCCGGCTGCGCGACGCGGCCGCATGGCGCGATCTCGCGCTGGCCGCGGCCGCGACCGCCGCCGCGACGCTGCCGTTCCTCGTACCGTACGTGCGCCTCAAGGCACACCTGTACTTCGTACGGTCGCTCGCCGAGGTCGTATCGTTCTCGGCGGACGTGCACTCATACGCAACGCCGAGCGAGGCGCTTCACCTGTGGGGCGGCATCGACGCGTTCCGGAAGGCGGAGGGCGAACTCTTTCCCGGCCTGACGCTGGTGCTGCTGGCCCTGGCCGGCACGCTGCTCATCGCGCGCGCCGCGTGGGTCCACGCGGGACGCGATGCCGCGCGGCCGAGATGGCGCGGCGCGCTGACCACCCTCGTCGGCCTGGTCGCCCTGTGCCAGGCCGGCGCGATCGCGTTGCTGCTCGTCCATCGCCGCCTGCTGTGGAACCTCGGGCCGATCGACATCAGCCTGCGCGACGGCCACCGGACTCTGGCGGGCCTGGCCATCGCCGCGGTCGGCTGGCTGGCGCTCTCACCACGCGCCCGGCGCGTGCTCCGCGGTGTGCCGGGCAGCATGGGTGGGTTCCTGCTCGCCGGCGCCGTGACGACGACGTGGCTGTCGTTCGGCCCGATCGTCCAGAGCCTCGGGCGGCCGGTCGCCATCCCGGCGCTCTACCTGCCGCTATACCTCTACGTGCCGGGCTTCGACGGCCTCCGCACCCCCGCGCGGTTCGGCATGCTGACGTTCCTGCTGCTCGCGATCGTCGCCGGCTACGCGCTGGCGTGGCTGGCGGTCGGCGGACGGGCCGCGCGCGCGCTGGTCGTCGTCTGCGGCGTGGTCGTTCTCTTCGAAGGACACGCGCTGCCACTCCCGATGAACCGCATCGACGCGGAGAGCGGCCTCGCCACGCCGGGCCTGCTCGACCCGGCGCCGGCCATCTACGCCAGGTACGCCGAACTCCGGGCCGATGCGGTCGTTCTCGAGCTGCCGGTCGGCAGCCCCGGCTACGACCTGCGCTCGATGTACTACTCGCGCCTGCATGGCCGACGGATCGTCAACGGCTACAGCGGGATGTTCCCCGCCTGGTACGGGCCGATCGTCGGCGCGCTGGAGCAGGTCGCGTCGGATCCCGGCACGGCCTGGAAGACCCTGCGCGGCACCCCAGCCACGCACGTGATGGTGCGCGAGGGCGCGTACCTGAACGGTGAGGGCGTCCGCCTGGAGCAATGGCTCGAAGGCCACGGCGCGCGCCGGATCGCGCGCGCCGGGCCCGACGCGCTGTATGCACTGCCCGCGCGCGAAGGCCGCGAGTAGAACACACGGCTCACGGCTCACGGCTTACGGCTCACGGCTTGCGGCTTACGGAGGCAACTGGCGGCGTCGCGGCGGTCAGCTATACTCCGGATATGCGTCGCGATCCGCTGGTCTACCTCACCGATGAGCTGAACAGCCTGAAGAGCCAGGGCCTCTATCGTCATCTGCGCATCCTCGAGGACGAGCAGAAGGCCCATACCACGTTCGACCACCGCAGCGTGGTCAACCTCTCGTCGAACAACTACCTCGGCCTCACGACGCACCCGAAGCTGCGCGCGGCGGCGATCGAAGCCATCCGGAAGTACGGCGTGGGGTCGGGCTCCGTGCGCACCATCGCCGGCACGATGGCCCTGCACATGGCACTCGAGCGGCCCCTCGCCGCGTTCAAGAAGGTCGAGGCGGTGGTCGTCTTCCAGAGCGGGTTCGCCGCGAACGCCGGCACGGTGTCCGCTGTCCTGACGAAGGACGACGCGATCGTCTCGGACGAGCTGAACCACGCGAGCATTATCGACGGCGCCCGCCTGAGCCGCGCCACGATCAAGGTGTTTCCGCACAAGGACGTGGACCGCGCGCGCGAAATCCTGCGGGAGCTGCCGAAGGACCAGCGCAAGCTGCTCATCACCGACGGCGTCTTCAGCATGGACGGCGATCTCGGCCCGGTTCCGGCGCTCTGCGACCTCGCCGAGGAGTTCGGCTGCGTCATGATGGTCGACGATGCGCACGCGAGCGGCGTGTTCGGGGCCGAGGGACGGGGCACCGTGGATCACTTCGGCTGCCACGGACGCGTCGACATCCAGGTCGGCACGCTCTCGAAGGCGATCGGCGCGCTCGGCGGGTACGTGGCGGGCACGAAGGACTTCATCGAGTTCCTCTATCACCGCGCGCGGCCGTTCCTGTTCTCGACGTCGCATCCGCCGGCCGTCACGGCGGCCTGCATCGCGGCGCTCGAGGTCCTCGAGACCGAGCCGCGGTGGATGGAACAGCTTTGGGCCAACACCCGTTTCTTCAAGAAGGGGCTGAAGGATCTCGGGTTCGACATCGGCATCAGCGAGAGCCCGATCACGCCGGTCATCGCCGGCGACGGCGCGCTCGCGATGCGGCTCTCGGATCGTCTCTTCGAGGACGGCGTCTTCGCGCAGGGCATTGCGTTTCCGACCGTACCCAAGGGCCGCGCCCGCGTGCGCACTATCGTCACCGCGACGCACACGCCGGCCGACCTGCAGTTCGCGCTCGACACGTTCGCCAAGGTCGGCCGGGAACTCGGCATCATCCCGTAAGCCGTGAGCCGTAAGCCGCATGCCATCACCTTTGCCCCGCGGCGCCCGTGACTTCTTCAACACCTACACGGAAGGGCTGCGTTCGGAGGATCTCGAGCGGCTGTTCACGCGGGAGGCGCCGGATGCCTACCGGTACTTCGCGCGCGGCATCGACGAGGCGGAACTCGCCAAGCTGGGACGATTCAGGCGCGGGCTCGTCTTCCTGAAAGCGTTCTTCCTCGCCTTCACGCTGCGCCTGTCGCCGGCGCGCCGCGCCATCTACGGCGTCGCGCTCGTCTGCGCGCTCGTCGGTCTCTTCGACCTGTGGCACGGCTTCCGGGTGTTCGTGCTCTTCCCGGTGCCGGTGTTCAGCAAGGGGACGACGTGGCTGCTCGCGGGGTTCGTGCTCACGAACCTGCTCGTCCTGCTCGAGGTCGCCGACCGCCTGTCGCTCAAGAAGGATCTCGAGGTCGCGCGCGAGATCCAGCAGGCGATGTTGCCGAACGACACCTTCGTGGCACCCGGCGTCGAGGCGTTCGGCATCACGCGGCCCGCCAACACGGTGGGCGGCGACTGCTACGACATCCTCCCGCTCGCCGACGGTCGCGTGCTCGTCGCGATCGGCGACGTGGCGGGCAAGGGCAGCCCCGCGGCGCTGCTCATGGCGTTGCTGCTCGCGATGCTGCGCACGCTCGTCGACGAGGGCTTCGAGGCGGCGACGTTGATGGCGAAGCTCAACTGGCAAGTCTTCCGCCACTCGCCGTCCTCGCGCTTCATCACGCTGTTCCTCGCGTGGTTCGATCCGTCGAGCGGCCGCCTCACGTACGTCAACGCCGGCCACCTGCCCCCGATCGTCCGCCGCATCGACGGCTCGCTCGAGCGGCTCGAAGAGGGCGGCATCGCGCTCGGCTTCGTCGAGAAGGTCGACTACACCGCCGGCGAGACGAGGCTGCGGCCCGGCGACGTCTTCGTGTGCTACAGCGACGGCATCACCGAGGCCGAGAACCTCGCCGGCGTACCGTTCGACGAAGCTGGCATCGAGTCGGTGCTGAAAGCGCGACCGTGGGCCGGCTGCCAGGACGTCGGGCGCGCGCTCTTCGCGGCAGTGGATGCCCACCGCGACGACCGCAAACTCCTCGACGACCTGACCGTGCTGGTGCTGAGGCCGCTGCCGCCGATTCCCGCGATTCCGGCCGTTTGACGGCAGGCGGTGTCTAACCGTTCACCGGCACACGCGGGCCGGCTTCAGCCGGCCCGACGACGACAGACGGCTCCAGGCCGGCCCGGGGCCAGGGGCGGC
>ORMF011453963.1_pt1 | contig 10614 bp, 4 predicted proteins | sample 1779871 | NCBI WGS metagenome assembly ORMF01 (sample SAMEA104232316, study PRJEB22302) | groundwater metagenome | biome: forest; feature: aquifer; material: groundwater | place: USA | collected 2011-08-07 | depth 5.4 m
AACGGCAGCGCGTCGATCAGGGCCAGATCAAAGTGGGGATGGGCGAGGACGCCGTGTACATCGCCTGGGGTCCGCCGGCGCAGGTGCTGGCGAGCGAGACCGCCGAGGGCCGCGAGGTCGCCTGGCTCTATCACGGCTCTTGGATGGAGGAGACGCGCCTCTGGACCTACCGCGAAGTGCCACACGACGGCGCAGTCTATCTGGAGCGCTACCTGGAACGCGACTACAACCCGCGCGATTACGTGCGCGCGGAGATCGTGTTCGTGGACGGGAAGGTGGCGCGCTGGCGGACGCTGCCGAGACCGGTGCTGTGAGGGCGTGACGCGGAGATGGTTAATGGTTGAGGGTTAATGGGCGGCGGCGTGGCCGGATGTTCCGCATCAACCATGAACCATTGACCATCACCCTTCACCCCTTCCGCCTCACCTCGTCCGCGTGTACGGCTCCTCCTCCCAGTTCTGCATCGGCCAAAAGAAACTATCGACGCTTCCATCGTAGCGCAGGGCGAGGTCTCGGATGTTCGTCGGCTTGCTGAGGTTGGCCTTCTTGCCAGTCCACCCTGCGAACAGGTGGCGATGCCAGGGACACGCCGCGACGATGAAGCGCGGCCCCCAGCGCGGAATCTGGCCTTGGACGACGCCCCCGACCACTTTGGTGCTGGTGAGCCATTCGCGGCCTTCCGGGGTGAGTTGTTGCCAGGCGCCCAGGTGATAGGCGTAGCTCGTCGTAAAATCTCCGACCACTCCGTAATACTCCCAACCCAGATCAATCGAGATGCGGCCGCGCGTGCGGTCCGACAGGCAGATGAAGGAGTTGGTGCCCGGCACGTAGCGGATCTCCAGGTAATTGGTGTTGCCGCCGGCGTAACCGGAGTTCCGGCCGGGGTTCACCAGGTAGAGCGGGGGGCGATCGTTGTGGTCGTCGCGATACATTTGAATGCCCAGCCCGATCTGGCGCAGGTTGTTCGTGCAGTGCATCCGCCGGCCCTTCTCCTTGACGCGGCCCGCCGCCGGCAAAAGCAGCGAGGCCAGGATCGCGATGATGGCGACGACGACCAGCAATTCGATCAAGGTGAAGCCTGCGCGGGCGTGCTGACCGCCGGTCGTTCGCTCCGCTTTCGGCACTGTTTTCACGGTGGAAAAACAGTCGCCCTTTCGCGGAGGAAGTCCAGAGGATTTTTGCGGGCTGGGGGACGGATCGAGTCTGTGAGGCGGAAGGCGGAAGGCGTAAAACGGAATGCGTAATGCGTAAACAAGTCATTCGGCACTCGAACAGGTCTCACGCATTACGCATTACGTTTTACGCATTACGTTTTACGTTTCACGTTTCACCCCAGCAACTCTGCCGGCGCCACCCGGATCTTCTCCGCAATCTCCTTCGGGATCGGCACCGACGTCATCTTGCCATCCGCGTGATGCGCCACGCAGACGACGGTGAGTCCGCCGCGCGCGACTTCCACCACCGGCTCGGCGCTGAGGTTGCGGAAACGAAAAAGGTAGCTGAGTGCCTTGGCTTTCTTCTCGCGGACGAGCAGATGGATTTCGACGAGGTCCTCGAAACGGAGCGGCTTCAGGTAATCGCACTCGGCATGCACGCGCGGGAAACCCAGCGGCGGGTTGTGATGCTGCAGCACGACGGAAAAGCCCAGCGAGCGATAAAAGCCGTGCTCCGCCGTCTCCATGTAGCGGAAAAAATTCGCGTAGTGGACGATGCCGGCCATGTCGGTTTCCGAGAATTCCACGCGGCGCTGCACTTTGAATTCGTAAGCCATGCGAGAGATTTTAGATTTGCGATTTGCGATTTGCGATTGGAAACGCACCGCCAGCGGAATCGGGATAAGGACTGCCGAACCACGAATGGACACAGCGCGGCAGAGCCGCAGGCAAAGTAGGACAGTGCGTCTCGCCTGTCTCGGCCGCAGGGGAGAAAGTGGGAAAGTGGGCGGATGAGCACCGTCAGAAGGTTTGCGCGGCCTGCGGAAACTTTCATCTACAGCAGCGCGAATGAACCCGACTCGCCGGAGCGCTCAGGGCGGCAACAAGACAACCGTGTGAGCCGTGCCAATGGCCAATGCTTGGCGAATTGGCCGGGAGCTGGCTGACGTTCTCCCTCTCCCGTTCCGAAGGGAGAGGGCCGGGGGGAGGGTTCGGCTCCGCTGCGTGCTCGCACCTACGGATGCTTCTGGCCGGCCTTCGGTTTCTCCTTCGTCGCGGTGGACTCGGGGCCGAAGCGGATGTGTCGCGCGCCGTAGCCGTCGAAGCGATCACCGTGGATGGCGCGAGTGATTCCCCAATCCACGGCGACGCTGACCAGAAATCCGAGCGCGCCGATCCACGCCGCGTTTCTCACCCAGCGCGCGTAATCGGGAACCAGCGCCGGGGCTTCGACGCGCGCCGATCCGCCCCAGAGCAGCAGCAGCAGCGTGCACACGACGGCGTTGAAATAGATCACACCTTCCGTGATCAGCCGCTGCGGCGCGAAACCCACGACGGCGCGCTCGAAGTTCCCCACGACCATCCACCAGAGAAAAACGACGTAAAGGAGCTGGCCTTTGCCCAGCCAGCTCGCGGGCACGAGCGCCAACGGACGGCGCGCATTGAGAACGAGCAACCCAACGACCGCCGCGGCCAACGCCAAGTAGGCCAGACCGAACCAAGCGTCAGCAGACAGCCCATACATGACCTCCGGCACCGACTTGGTTTTCACCCAGGTGCCCGGGTTCTTGCTCAAGTTCAGGTACGTCAGCAGCACGAGCACAAAGGCCACCGCGTACGACTCGGTCCAACGGCGCACGGGCGGATCGTCCGTGACGCGCGGCGCGCGCGCGGCGAGCCAGCCCATCGCGACGGCGACGCCGAGGCCGTTGATGAAGCCGTAGGTCTGTTCGAGCACGCTGTGCCAGTTGGTGTTCCAGCCGGTGGTGATCAGCGCGTGCTTGATCAGATCGGCCGTCGCGAAACCAAAGCCGCCGATGAAACCCGTCACCAAGCTGGCGAAGAGCAGTCCGGTGAGCCGATGACGCCAGCAGTAAATCCACAGGCCGCCGACCATGCCGACGCAGCCGGCCCAACTGTCGCCGCGCGGCGGAGTCATGCGCCAGCCCAGCACGAGCACGAGCACTACGAACCCCAGCCACCAGCCGAGGGCCATGTGCAGGATCAGCGAACTGGCGCGACAGAATCGGCGGCGAACGAGCGCGAGGACGACGACGGCCACGATCGCTGTCAGCGCCGCCAGCCAATCGGTGTCATACCAGTAAAGCGGGCTTTCGTGGCGGAAGTCGGGATTGACGGTCACGAGCAGGTTCTCCGCGACGTCTTGCAGCAGCCATGCGACGAAAACGGCGCTCAGTGGCGCGAAGAATTCCGTGAGCCGTTCGCGATCCAGCAACGCCGGCATCGCCGTGCCCGCCCCGCCCATCGCCGCCCACAGAAAGCCGATCACGAACAAGCCGGCGAAGCCATAGAACACCGAAAGCGAGTGGCCGGAGTGCGTGTAGGCGATGACCTGCATGTAGGACATGCTGCCGCCAAACGACCAGCCCAGCGCACCGAAGAACGCGAAGCAGGCCACCCGCCGCCACCAGTCCTCGCGGCCTGACAGCAACGCCACGGCCATCGCGGCGAGCGCGCCGGGGATCATCGCGCCGAACTCGTGGCCGAAGTTGCCGCGGATGCCCCAGCCGATGGAGAGGGACAGGGCGGTGAGGAGGAGCAGCGGCCAGTGGAGGGGTGAGTTTGTCGGTTTCTGTGTCAACATTCGGTTTCTCCTTCAGCGTGATCCTTCAGCTCAATCACAAATGAACTTGGCGCAGCGAAGCCGCACCCAAACCGGAGCGGATGAACGCCACGCGGATTCAGGACGGAACTCCGATCGGAGCCCGCTTCCGCAGACTGGCAATTCGCGTTCCGTCCTGAATCGGTGTGGAATCTCATAGCGGGCCGGCTGCGGTCGATCTGGTCATAACACAAATGAGCAAGCGGTGCGCGGGTTAAACGGAGGAGAGGACCTTCTCGAAGCGCCGATAGGCCTCGTCCCAGACGGGCGCGTCCTGCGGCTCGAACTTCGTCAGCGGCCAGGAGTCGCGCACGACCTGGCGCGCGGCGGCCAACGACGGCAAATGACCGAGCGCGATCGCTTGGACGAGCACGTTGCCGGCGGCGGTGGCTTCGACGGGGCCGGCGAGCACGGGGATTTGCAGCGCGTTCGCGGTGAATTGATTCAGCAGATCATTCCTGCTGCCACCGCCGACGATGTGGAGCCGCTCGATCTTCTTGCCGATGAGTTGCTCGATCTGTCCGAGCGTGCGGCGATAGAGCAGCGCGAGACCCTCGAGCGCGCAGCGGATGAAGGCGCCCGGTGTCGCCGGCACGGGCTGCCCGGTCTCACGGCAAAGCGCCGCGATGCGCCCCGGCATGTCGTCGGGGCTGATGAAGCGCGCGTCAGCGGGATTGATGAGCGACACGAACGGCGGCGCTTCGGCGGCGAGCTTGGTCAGCGTCGCATAGTCGAACTCCTGGTCGGCCTTGGCCCACTCGCGGCGACATTCCTGCACCAGCCACAGGCCGCTGATGTTTTTGAGCAGCCGCACCGAGCCGCCATAGCCGATCTCGTTCGTGAAGTTCAACTCGCGGCAGGCGTCGGTGAGCACGGGCGTGGCCGACTCGACGCCCATCAGCGACCACGTGCCGGAACTGAGATAGGCCCAGCGGGGTTCGCCAAGAGGAAAACTGGCGATTCTGGACTCCCGGACCCAAGCGCGTCGGATTGCCTGCCTGATCCACCACGAAGCGTAGGTAGAGAATCTCCCGCCCTTGGCCGGATCGAAGCGCTCGACCGCCTTTAACAAACCCAGGTTGCCTTCCTGGATGAGATCAAGGAGCGACAGGCCCGCGCCTTCGTAGTCGCGCGCCACTTTGGCGACTTGAGCCAGATACGCCTCGATCAGCCGCGCGCGCGCGTTTTCGTCGCTGCGGGATCGTGCTGCCAGTTCGCTCTCCTCCTCTGGCGCCAGCGTCGGAACTTGGTCGAGCTGGCGCAGGTAGAGCTGGATCACTGGATCCTCCCGTGAGTCGGCTTCGCTGCGCTCCGGCTCGGACCAATCTGCTCCTGTCGCCGGAATGGCAGCCACGGCGGCACCGGTGTCGTGCGAGCAACTGGCGATGACTTCGATCGTGGGCAAACTCGTTTCGCGCGCGAGGTCCTCCTTCAAAAAGCCGAGGCGCGTTCCCGAAGGAACGATGCGCGGAAACATCCGGCGCGGCAGGCCCAGCACTTCGATCAGGTGGTCGGACCACGATCGGGTGATCGGGTCATAGAGCTGCGTCGTGCTGGCCATCGATTCCTCGAAACGCGCCACGCCGCACAGCCAGTGGTTGAACGCGCAACCGACACTGAGGATGAGTTGCGCCTGCTCCAGGCGTGCGGGCGATTCGGCGGCGAGTTGAAAGATCGTGTTCAACGGCATGAACTGGATGCCGGTCTCGGCGAAGATCGCCGGCCAGTCCCCCTTCGCGTAAGTGTTCTCGACGCCTCGGGCCGTGCGCACGTCGCGATAGTGGAACGTGGGCGACAGCAGCGAGCCGTCCGCGCGGTAAAGCAGGTAATCGACGCCCCAGCTATCGCAACTGATGCTGGCGAAGGGGAGTTTGCGGGCCGCCGCTTTCTTCAGCCCAGCCTTCAGTTCGTCGAAGAGCCGCGGGACGTCCCAGCACAGCGAGCCTTCGACTTTGATGGGCGTGTTGGGGAAGCGATGGAGTTCTTCGAGCGCGAGCCGGCCGTCGCTCAAGGTGCCGAGCATGAGCCGGCCACTCTCGGCGCCGAGATCGCAAGCGAGGTAATGCGTCGTCATGCGTGAAGTCGCGAACCGGGCAGCGCGATGATTGGCGAGCGCACAAGCATAGGTCGGCGGCCATGCTAAGCCAACGAAAGGAATCTTCAACCTGGAAACTGAAGTTCGGGACGCTCGGGCAATAGTCGAAGCCGACTGTTCGTGAGGGAATTCCGCGGACGCGGAGCGTCCGCCTGGAGGTTGGACATTATCCGGCTCCCGTGTGGTCGAAGTCTCGCGGCGGCTTGCTGCCCTCTGGTGTTTGGCGCGCGCACCCTCGTCCAGAGGCTCCGCCCACGCGCAGGAGTAGAGGCGCAGGACGACCTCGGGCTGGACCCGGCCGCTCGCGGGTGGCTGACGCGCATGTGCACACTTTGCAAAGTGTGCACATGCCCTTCGGCCGCCTCCGCCAGCCCACGGGGTGGCGCACTTGCCGCGGGCTGGCTCACCGCAACCGCCGGCAGGTGGTTGGCTCCCAGGGGCATGGGCGAGATGACTTCGCGCGTGGTGGCGCGGTTGAGTAGGGGCGGCGAGCCGTGCACACTTTGCAAAGTGTGCTCAGCGGCTTCACCCTGTTTGGCTGCGCCTCCCGATCTCCGGACCTTCTGGAAAGCGCTGGCGTGAATCGCACCGGGATGAGTTAGCGGCCCATCAGGCACCTCTCAAGAAAATGTCCAAACTCCAGACCGACGCGGAGCGTCCGCGGTCCAGGACGTCGGCACGAAAGTGTGCGTCCGGACTCCACGGGCTAATCGCTCTGCCGGGCGCGATAGAACCGCTGAGGTCGGCTTGCCGCCGCTGGATCTTGAACCTTCAAGAGGCCATTCGCGTCGCTGAGGATCGCCAGCAGCGTCCAGGTCTTCAAGTCATCGGACACTTCCACCTGGTAGGGCACGCCGGGTTCGCCGCGCAGTTCGATGGAGAAACCGCCCTGCGACAGTCCGGCCTTCGCGGCATCGAAGGCGGGTGGCACCGGATCGCGGCCAATGACATAGATCGCGGCGTCCGGCAGCAATCGGTTGTCGTAGCCGTTCTCGGTGAGTTCGACGCGGCTGAGCTGGATCGGCCAACGATAGCGGCCGGTGACGCCGGCTTGCACCTCGAAGGTGAACTCGGCCAGCACGCCGTTGGCCGCGGCCCATTGCGTGGCGCTGCTGGCGGCCAGCACAACGCGGCCGTTCTGGACTTTGAAGTCGTTTTGGGCCGGCATCACGTTCCACACCGCGACGGCGCTGGCGGGCACGAGCGGCCCCGTCCGGCGCGACTGCGCGTCCACGAGGCGCAGCGCGTTGATGTCGTAATCGAGCGTGAAGGCAACGCCGGCAATGGCGGTGCGGAGGTCCCGCAACCGCACTTGCACGGTGACCTGCTGGCCCGGCTGGACGCGCTGGGCGCTCGCCGAAAGCACCGCCAACTCGGGCGCGCCGGGATTCACTTTGTCGGCGACAAGCTTGTGCGCGAACGCCGGCTTGAGCGCACGCTCTCCGGCAGACGGGTCAACCGCCAGCGGCCCCGGCGGCGACCCTGGCTGTGGATCCAACCCGACCACCGCGCGGAAAACGCGGATCACGTCGCCGGAATCGAGCAGCCGGTTTTGGTTGAGATCGTTGCTGGCGATGTCCCAGTCGCGCAGCGGCTCCAGTCCAGTCAGCAGGCGGATGAGCACGGTGGCATCGCCGACATCCAGCCGCGCGTTGGAATTGTTGTCGCCCGTGAACGGGCGTTTGAGAATCTTCGCGCGGCCGGACACGGCGTCGGTGCCAAAATTCACGGTTTCGCCCGTCGGCAGGGCCACGTCCCGCACGTCGAGGGTCAGCTCCGTGGTCAGATCGTTCGGCACACTGCGGGCGCGGTAGGCGACGTTCGCGATCGCGTGCGAGCCGGCGGGCACGGCAGTGGCGGGCAAGGCAAACGACGCGCGAATCTCGCCCGGCACTGAATAGTTCACCTGGTTGAGCGCCGAGCTGTCCAGGGCCTGCCAGGTCAGCTCCGGCTCGCGCAGGTACTCCGGGTTGTAGCGCAGCACGAAGGTCATGCCGCCGACGTCGCCCAGGCTGTCGAGCACGAGCGGCACGTTGATCAACTTGCCTTCGTACTCATCGACCGGATTGACGACCGCGAGCGTGCGCGCGGGCGCCCAGGTGACGACGACCTCCGCGGCGGTCTCGTTGCCGGTGGGATCGGCCGCGATGACTTTGAACCGGTTTTCACCACGCGCGAGCCGCAGGTCGGCCACGGTGAATTGGCCATCGCTCAAGGTCAGCACACCGGCCAGCGTGCCGTCGCGTTCCCAGCGGGCCGAAGCGACGGCGACATTGTCGGTGATGGTGCCGGCCAGACTCGCGCGCTCGTCGGCAGTCGTGCCGGGCGCAGGCACCGTGAGCGTGACGCTGGGCGCGATGTCATCGACGAAGTTCAGCGCGAGGGACGCTTCCCGGCTCAGCGTCGCTCCGTTGGCGTTGCTCACGAGCACGGAGTAATTGCCCACGTCTGCCGGCTGCGCACTGGGGATGAGCCGCGCCGGCCCGGTGGCGCCGGCAATGTCCGTTCCGTTAAAGCGCCATTGGTAAGTCAGCGTGCCGACACCCGTCGCCGTGACGCTGAAGGTGACGGCGGCGCCCTTATCCACGGTCTGGCTCGCGGGTTGAGCAGTGATCACCGGCGCGGCGGCCACCGTGGGCGCGAAACTTTGCAGGCCGGTCATCGGGGGCGGCAGGCTGGGCGGCGCGCCGCCACCACCGGTCACGATTTCCAGCACGGTCGAAGCGCCGACTTTGCCGCCCGCGGCGAGGGCTTGTTCGTAGCTCGGGCCTTTCGCGCTCTCCCACACGCGCGCTTGCACGAAGGCGACCTGGCCGGGGGGCACAGTGAGGATGGAGCGCACGTTGCCCGCGCTCGCATTCCAGTAGCCCGCCAGGAAGCCGGTGTGGAACGGCACGGCCGCGCCGACCGGGGCGAGGCCCTCGGCGGTTGGCCCCGCGTACAGTTGCGCCAAGTAAGCCGCCCCTTGCAGCTTGGTGGTGCCGTCCACGTCATAGACCGGCGCGCGGATCGGCGTAAACCAGTTCGCGAACACGACCGAGCCGCCGGGTTGCGGCGTCGTGACGTTGAGGACCGCGCCGGCGCTCGTGACGGAGCCGGCCTCGTTGCTGACGACGACGGTGAAAGTGCCGGCGTCGGAAAACTGCACGCTGGCGATGGCGAAACTCGGACTCGTCGCGCCGGGGATCGCCGCGCCGTTGCGCTGCCACTGATAGCTCAACGGACCTGCGCCGCTGGCGGTGACACCGAAGGCCGCGCTACTCCCTTCGAGGACCATTTGATGCGCGGGCTGGGTGGTGATCGTCGGCGGCGCGGCAGTTGCTGACGGCGTGAACATCGCGCTGGCGATGTCCGAGACGGGAAAGTCGTTGACGAACAACCGTGCCTGCACCGTGGTGGCGGTGCTGATCGTCAGCGGTCCACTGTAGCGCGGCGAACTGGCCGTCGGCGCGCTGCTGTCGAGCGTGTAGCGGAGCGCGGCGTTGGGAACAGTCGTGGCCGACGTCGAGAGCGTCACCGTCACCGAGCGTTCAAACTTGCCGCCGTTGGGGGAGATCTCGAGGAGGGGCGGAACGCCGATGGTCACCAGCCGGATCCGATTGTTCGCCGGGTCAGTCACCAGCAAATTGCCGTCCTGCAAAATCAACGTGTCGCCGTAGTGACCAACCTGGGCTTCGCTCACCGGACCGTCCTTGAAGCCGACGGGATTGCGCAACGACCAAACCAGGCTTCCGTCGGGGCGGAACTTGTACAGCCCATGCTGCGGGAGCGGGGCGGAAGCGTAAACATTGCCTTCCTCGTCCACGCGGACGAACTCAACATACGGCAGACCGCTGGCGAACGTGCTGACGATGCCGGTGGGATCGATCTTGCGGATCAGGCCATTGGACCAGTCGGTGACCCAAAGCGCGCCGTCCTTGCCGGTCGCCAGGCCCACCGGACTATCGAAAGTCGCCGTGCGCCGATCCCCGTCCTGCCGGCCACGATTTCCGAGACTGCCGGCGTAGGTCGTCACCTCGCCTTGCGGAGTCACCTTGCGGATGCAGATGTTGAAGAAGTCGGCCACGTAAAGATTGTTCTGGGGATCGATCGCCAGTCCGATCGGGACATTGAACTGGGCGTCCACCCCCGCGCCGTCCCGATACCCTCGGGTCGAGCCCGCAAACGTTGAAACGATCCCGCTCGGATCGATTTTCCGAATTCGGTGATTCACGCGATCCGTCACAAAAGCATTTCCCACGGAGTCAAACACCAAGGCTGACGGCGCGCTGAACCGCGCCTGGGCCGCGGGACCCTCCACCAACCCGGGTTCACTACTGCCCGCATAGGTTGAAACGATGCCGGCGGTGTCGATGATGCGGATGCGGTGGCCGCCGATGCCGGCGGTGTCGAATCCGGTCAAGACGGGTTCGCTCGCCCAAACTCGGCCGTTGGAATCGGAAGTTAAAAAGCTCACCCCATTGAACGTGGCCTCGGTCCGAAAGCCATCGCGACCGCCGGGCTCCGAGCCGGCCCACGTGCTCACGACAAGAGGAACGCGCGGGACAGAGTTTTTTTCCAAAGGATCGGTGGCTGCCAGGAATTCCTGGAAGTTGTTCGCCCCGTCGCCATCGGGATCGGCGGTCGCGACGACGCGCGGGTCCGTGCGGAAAGCCGCGCCGAAATACGTCTGCCGCCAACTGTCCGGGATGCCGTCGTTCACGACGTAATTGGGCAGCGCCGTGGCAATGAAGAACTGGTCG
>ORMF011942665.1_pt1 | contig 10612 bp, 7 predicted proteins | sample 1779871 | NCBI WGS metagenome assembly ORMF01 (sample SAMEA104232316, study PRJEB22302) | groundwater metagenome | biome: forest; feature: aquifer; material: groundwater | place: USA | collected 2011-08-07 | depth 5.4 m
GCGCCGCCGGAGTCCACCCACGCTATCGAGCCGCCGCCCGCGCCGATCTCGACAAGGTCCACGACGGGCGTCCGGATCGGGTAGCCTGCCGCGCCGCCGAACGCTCCTGCGCTGCGCTGCGCCGCCGCGCCAACGGTGTAGTCCTTCGTGACGCGGGGCTGGCCGCCCTGGATGAGAGACAGCTTCGCCGTCGTGCCGCCCATGTCGAACGAAAGCACGTTGTCGTACCCGAGGGCGCGGCCCAGGTGCGCCGCGGAGACCGCGCCCGCAGCGGGGCCGGACTCGACCATGAACACGGGCCGCTCCGCCGCCGCGCTGAACGTGAACACGCCCCCGCTGGACTGCATCACGAGCAGTTCGGCGTCCACGCCGTCGTCTCGCAGACGCTTCTCGATGCTCCTCAGGTAGCGGCCCACGGTCGGGCGGACGGACGCGTTGATGACCGTCGTGCTTGCCCTGAAGTATTCGCGGAACTCGGGCGCGACGTCCGCCGAGATGGAGATGAGCACGCCGGGGAGGGCTTTGCGGAGGATTTCGCCCACGCGCCGCTCGTGCGCAGGGTTGCGGTACGAGTGCAGCAGGCAGACGGCGACGGCCTCGACGTTCTCTTTCTTGAGGGCCTCGGCGATCTGGCGCGCCGCCTTCTCGTCCAGCTTCTTTACGACTGCGCCCGTGGCGTCGAGCCGCTCCGGCACGCCGAAGCACAGATAACGGGGCACGAGCGGCGGGGGTTTTTCGAACTGGAGGTCGTAGAGCGACGGCCTGATCTGCCGGGCGATCTCCAGCATGTCCCGGAAGCCGTCCGTCGTGACGAACCCTGTGCGGGCGATCTTGCCTTCGATGATGGCGTTCGTGGCGACGGTCGTGGCGTGGACGACGAAGCTGAGGTCGCCGGGCTTGATTTCCGCCTCTTTGACCATGCGGCGGATGAGAGACAGGAAGCTCTCCGACGGGTCATGCGGCGTGGTGAGGATCTTGCCGATGCGGACCTCGCCGGTGGCCTCGTTCACGAGTGTGGCGTCGGTGAACGTGCCGCCGATGTCAACGCCTATGCGATAGCGTGTGGGCATGGCGGATGTTCTGCGTGTCTTTGCTGAAGTCAGGCTGCTAACCCCTCACCCTCGCCCTCTCCCGCAGGGGGAGAGGGGATAAGGCAGAACGCCGGAGTTTTTCAGTTTCAGCACGATTAACCGCCCACGTCGCCGTGTCTATCGCCACGCGATAAAACTCCCGTGCGCGGGCGACGCTCACCTTGCCGTCGCGCACGTCCTTCAGGACAAGCAGCGGGTCGCGCTCGTGGGGCGGGCCGTAGCCCCCGCCGCCGGGCGTCTGGAAACTCACGGTGTCGCCGGGCTTTAGCTGCACGACGCACTTTGACGTTAGCGCGCGGGGCCTGCCGGGGCCGTCCGGGTTCAGGACATAGTGCGCCTTCTCACCCGGCAGGCCGCCGAAGAGGCCCCACGGGCCTTCGAGGTCGCGGTCGGACAGGATCGTGAACGTCGCCGCGTCGTTCGGGAAGTGGTAGTCGCGGCGCAAGCCGAGGCCGCCGCGCTGGCGGCCCGGCCCGTCGGAATCCTCGATGAGCGACAGGCGCGAGATGCGGACCGGGTAGTTGATCTCGACCTCTTCGACGGGCGCGTTCTCCGTGTTCTGGCCGTGGCCCTGCACGGCGTCCGGGCCGTCCTTCGAGAAGCGGCCGCCGTAGCCGCCTGCGAGGGCCTCGTAGTTGCAGTGGTACTCGCCCGTGCGGCTGTCGAGCACGCCGAAGCCGGCCTGCGCCATCATCGCCTTGCACCCGGCAGGGACGGCACGCGGCATGCCTTGAGACAGCGCCTTGAACAGCAGGTCGTTGACTCGAATCTGCGTCTCCCACCCGCCGACGACCGCGCCGGGGTGGACGGCGTTGACGACCGTGCCCCGCGGCGCGTTGAGTTTGACGTAGCGGTAGAAGCCGTCGTTGATGGGCAGGTCGCGGTCCATCAGCGCCCGCAGCGCGTAGGCGCAGGCCGAGAAGGTCATGGCGTAGGTGGAGTTGACCGGGGCGCGGCGTTGCAGGTCGCAGCCGGTCATGTCGAAGAAGAGGCCGACAGGCTCCGCGGATTCTTGGGCTGCGCTCCTCGGTTCTGCTCGCCCTGAGCCTGTCGAAGGGCCTCGTACTGAGTCCCGACGCGCCGGGACCGGCACCGAATCGCTTCGACCGACTCCCGGGCCTATCGTGATCTTGACCTTGAGCTTGACCGGCTTGTCGGTGAAGCCGTCGTAGTCGAGTTGGCCCTCGGCCTCGAACGTGCCGTGCGGGAGCTTCGCCATCTCGGCCTGAGTGCGCCGGGCGGTGTAATCGAGCAGGAGTTCGACGTACTGGTTGAACCGGTCGAGGCCGTGACGGTCTATAAGGTCCGTTACGCGGCGCACGCCTGCGAGGTTGGCCGCGATCTGGGCGCGGAAGTCGCCCGCGGTGATGCGCTTCGACCTTATCTGCGCCAGGATGAGTTTGAAGATGTCCTCGACGACCTGCCCGCGCTCGACCAGCTTGACCGGCTGGATGATGATGCCTTCCTGGTAGATCTCCTGGAACGGCCCGATGCTGGCCGGCGCGCCGCCGCCCACGTCCACGTGGTGCGCCAGCGCAGCGACGTATCCGATTAGGCGCGGTTTATCGTTCGCTCGCCCCGAGCGTGCCGAGGGGCCTCGGCCAAAGCCAGGCGAAGGATCCACACGCACCGCCTGAGAAGGGGGAGAGTAAAAAACCGGCGCGAACACCGTCGTGTCGTTCAGGTGCGAGCCGCCGGAGTAAGGGTCGTTGACGACGATCATGTCGCCGGGGCCCATGTTCTCCGGGCCGTACGCCCTGACGGCTCGGGGGACAAGTTCGACGAACGACCCCAGGTGCACGGGCTGTGCGAAGGACTGCGCGATGGGGCGGCAGTCTTTGTCGAAGAAGGCGCAGGAAAAGTCTTGGCGGGTCTTGATGTTCGTCGAATACGCGCTGCGGCGCAGGGCCGCGGCCATCTCCTCGGTCACTTGCGTGAGCGCCGAGCGGATGACTTCAAACCTGATGGGGTCGAATGGCAGTGAAGAGGGCAAGGTGTGCGGCGTGCAGATGGGGTGTGCGACCCTCTCCCACTGGAGAGGGCGAGGGTGAGGGCATAAAGAGGCCCGGCGGATTATAGTCGGGCGCAGATGAATTCGACGGTCGGATTCCTCGGCTACGCTCGGAATGAGGGCCGCCCTACCGCATCACAAGCCCGCCGGCGACGACGATCGTCTCCCCTGTGATGTAGTTCGAGTCCGGGTGCGCCAGGAAGGCGACGGCGTTCGCCACGTCCTCCGGCTCACCGACACGGCCCAGCGGAACAGGCTTCCACCGGCCCTCGAAGTGCTTGCCCGGCGCCATGCCCAACTGCTTCTGGCCGATCTCCTCGTCCAGGCTCCAGTTGAACGCCGTGTTCACGATGCCCGGCGCGACGGCGTTGACCGTGATCCCGTACTGGGCGACCTTCGCCGCGGCGACCTTGGTGAGGTTGATCAGCGCGGCCTTGGCCCCTGCATAGGGCGGCGAGAGGGTCATGCCGCCCTGTATGCCTGCCACGGACGCAATGTTGATGATCGCTCCAGATGCCTGCGGCGAACTGGCGTGGCGGGCCTCAGGAGAATGTGTCTGCGCGATCATCACCTTCGCCGCCTCCTGCATGTAGAAGAAGGCCCCCTTCAAGTTCAGGTCCATCGTCCAGTCCCACGTCTCCTCCGTGACCTCAAGGAACGGCTGCGCCCGAAGCGCGCCGGCGTTGTTCACGAAGACGTCCATGCGGCCGTAGCGCTTGATGACCGCGCTGAAGAAACGGCGGGCGTCGGCGGCCTTCGACGCATCGAACACGCCGCCTGCTGCCTCGGTGCCGCCCGATTTCAGTTCCGCGAGCGCGTCTTCGAGCGAGGATGCGTTGATGTCGCTTATGAAGACCTTCGCCCCCTCGCGTCCGAGGCGCTTCGCGGTAGCGCGGCCGTTGCCAGCGCCGCCGCCTGTGATGGCTGCGACCTTGCCTGAGAAGGGTTTTGCGGGTGCGTCATGAGCCATCTTCGCCTCCTTCGGTAGTTTGCGGGGCACTTCAGTCCCGGCGCGCCGGGATTCGGGACGAGCGGTGGGCGGAGCGGCCTGTACGTACCGTGCCGCGCCTGAGCCGGTCTGTGGCTGGAGCGTCCACGGCCATAGTTTCCGGGTCAACCACGACGTTGTAAACGTTGCGCGCCCGCGCCATGTCCACCTTGCCGTCGAGCACATCCTTCAGCACGCGCTGGGGGTCGCGCCCGCGGGGATCGCCGTAGCCGCCGCCGCCCGACGTGCGGTAGCTGATGACGTCGCCCGGCATGAGCTGGACCGTGGCCTTTGACGACAGTTCCCGCGGCGCGCCGCCGGCAGGGAAGAGCAGGTACTTCGACACGCTGCCTGGCAACCCGCCGTAGAGCCCGTGCGGCCCGGCCTTGTCCCTGTCCGCCAGCACGGTGAACGTCGTCGCTTCCGGGAACTCATAGTCCCTCTGGAGGCCGAGGCCGCCCCGGTATTTGCCCGCGCCCTCGGAGTCCGGGATGAGGCCGTAGCGCACGATGCGGACCGGGTAGTTCGACTCTGTCTCCTCGACGGGCGCGTTCTCCGTGTTCTGTCCGTGGGTCTGGACGGCGTCCGGACCGTCGGACCGCGACCGTGCGCCGTAGCCGCCTGCGAGAGTCTCAAGGAAGCAGTAGTACTCGGGAGGTGACCCCTCACCCTCGCCCTCTCCCGCAAGGGGAGAGGGGACAGACGCCGCAGGCCCGCGGCGGTGGAAGCGCAGGCCGCCAAACCCGGCGTGACACTGCATCGCCTTCGTGCCTGCACATACGAGGTCCGGCATCGGCTCGGACAACGCCTTGAAGATGAGGTCGTTCAGGCGGACGTGCGTCTCCCACCCGCCGACGACAGGCGCAGGATGTTTGCAGTTCGTCACCGAACCCTCGGGAGCGATCACGCGCACGTATTCGTAGAACCCGTGGTTCACGGGCAGGTCCCTGTCCATGAGCGCGCGGAGCGCGTACGCGCATGCGGAAAAGGTCTGGGCGAAGGTGGAGTTGACCGGGGCGCGCCGCTGCTCGTCCGAGCCTGTGGTGTCGAAGGTCACGCCCGAGTCGTCAACAGTGATCTTCACCTTGAGTATCACTGGGTCCGGCGTGAAGCCGTCCGTATCGACAAACCCCTCGGCCTTGAACACGCCCCGCGGGAACTTCTTCAGTTCCACACGGGTGCGGCGGCGCGTGTACTCAACGATCTCATCAACATAGTCGTTGAACTCAACCAGGCCGAAGCGGCCAATGATCGCGCTGATTCGTTTCGCCCCCGTCTTGTTCGCAGCGACCTGGGCGCGGAAGTCGCCCGCCGTCTCGCGCTTCGACCTGACCTGCGCCAGGACGAGCCTGAATATGTCCGGCACGATCTCGCCCGCCCTGACGAACTTCACCGGCGGGATGATTATGCCCTCCTGGTAGACCTCCTGGAACGCGCCGACCGACGCCGGCGCGCCGCCGCCCACGTCCACGTGGTGCGCCAGGCACGCGGTGTACCCGACGACCTCGCCCTGGTAGTGGACCGCGCCTATCAGAGAAATGTCGTTCAGGTGAACCCCGCCGCCGTAAGGGTCGTTCGAGAGCACCATGTCGCCGGGGCCGAACCGCTCGGGCCCGTACCGCTGCACAGCAGTTGGCACGTGCTTGACGAAGCTGCCGAGGTGGACCGGCTGCGAGAACGACTGAGCGATGGCGCGTAGGTCTTTATCGAAGAAGGCGCAGGAGAAGTCCTGGCGCGTCTTGACGTTGGTGGAGTAGGCGCTGCGCCGGAGCGCGGCGGCCATTTCCTCCGTCGCCTGCGTCAGGGCGTTTCGGATGACTTCAAAACGGATCGGGTCAAAGGCGCGGAACGGCATCTGCGGTGTATCCCATCAACTCAACAAGCGGAGGCGTATGACCGCAGATGGTAACGCGCCTGAATGCGGGGCGAAAGGACGGCGAGGGCCGCGCCTCCGCGGGGCGAAGGGCGCTTTGCACGGTGTACCATCCCGGCTGCGCCCCGGCAGGGCGCGCCGTATCGCTGTTACGTAACAGTAATTTCGGCGTGGGAGGCCCTTGTCAGACGGCCTCCCGCGCATGGGGGCAACAACTCATGGCTCTCACTCCTCAACAAGTCAGGGCTGAGTGGCCGGTCACGAAAAACGCCGTCTATCTGGACAGCGCGTACCACGGCCCGTTCCCCGCCCGCGCCGCGCGTGCCATGCAGGAGTTCGTGGCTGGCAAGAGCGAGCTGGCCTACCCCAACGGCCGGCAGGATGTGGTCCTCGAGCGCGTCGCCCTCGTCCGGCAGAAGGTCGCCCGCCTGCTCGGGGTCACGCCCGAAGAGATCTGGTTCCCGAAGAGCACGACCGACGCCCAGTTCACCGTCGCCAATGCTCTCCTGAACCCCGGAGACGAGATCCTTGTGGGCGGGCTCGACCACCCATCCAACTACACCATCTGGGCTCACCTGGTCCGTAAAGGCGTCAAGGTCACAGTCGTGCCGCACCGGGGCGGGCACATGCGCGTAGAAGACCTGGGGAAGGCGGTCACTCCCGCCACACGCGCCATAGGCATGTGCCTTGTGAACACGTACAACGGCTACCGGGAGGACCTGCCGGCGCTGGAACGGCTCGCCTCCTCGCACGGCCTTTATCTGATCCTGGACGCCATACAGGGCATGGGGCACCTGGACATCGACCTTTCGGGCGGGCACGTGACGACGATGGCCGCGGGAGCATACAAGTGGTTCTGCTCGCCGGAGGGCCTGGGCATCGGCTACCTGAACCGCAAGGTCTTCGATAAGGTCACGCCGGAGCGCGTCCACTTCTACAGCGCGGACGCGACGGGGCCGGACGGCTGGCGCGGGCTGATCGGCGGCATGTTCGAGCACGGCTTCGCACATGACGAGCCGTTCCAGCTCAAGGCGGACATCGTGGCGTTGCGCCCCGACGCGCGGCGGCTTGAGGGCGCGCCCTCCGTGCTGTCGCTGGTGGGGCTGGGGCAGGGCATTGACCTGATGACCGAGTTCGGCGGCATGCCCGCCGTCGAAAAGCGCGTCATCACCATCGCAACGAAGCTGCGGGCGGCGCTTCAGGAGCACGGCCACACCGTGCTTTCGGACTCCGACCCCGCGCACATGTCCGGGATCACGAGCGTGCAGGTCGCGGACTCTCAGGGCTTCGCCGACTTCGCAAAGGCCCGCAACATCTACGTCCTGCCCCAGATGGCACTGAAGCCCGGAGCAGAGGCCGTGCGGGTGTCAACCCACTTCTTCAACGACGAGAGCGACATCGCGAAGCTCGTCGAGGCGATGGACGCATTCAGGAAGATCAAGAAGTAGCGGTCATCCCGATAATCCCCTCTCCCTCGATGGGAAGGGGGATTATCACACTGACGCGCTCCCGTACCGCACTCGGACGGAGGAGGAGGGTTGAGGTGGCTTGTGAGGTGTTGCCGAGATAACGCTGGGGTTGCGGCCTAGCCTCGGCACTCTCGCAACACGGCGAGCGACCTGTTAGTGATTGTTCGCCCAGCGTCGAGGGCCAGGCGGCTGGTGAAAACGGTGCGGTGCGTCTCGTATGCCCGCTGGCTGTGCGCCTGCTCGGTCGGCACGTAGCCGCAGTAGCCATTCGTCAGTTCGGATACCAGAGTGACGGCGAACGGCGATCGTTTTCTGATTTCAAGCCCGTACTCGACGAACAGTTCCGCCGGGTTCGATGAGATGGCGAAGTCGCCCACCGAGATCGCGCCTATCTCGACAGCGCAGCTCGTCCGGCCACGCGCCTCCACGGCGATACGCTCCGGCGCATAGCGCTTGCGTTCGAACTCGCGCTCCTCAGGGGAGTCGCCGCGGCACAGGTCGTCGCAGTACTGCGACTCTGCGGGGCTGCGGTCAGGGATATCGACGACTTCGGAGGCGACGCGGATGCGCCCGATGGGCAGGCGCGGCCTGCCGGCGGCGTCCTTGATGATGGCTTCGGCCACCTTTTCGCCGATCTCCCAGGCGAGCTTCGGCCCGCCCTTCGTGCCCGCCTTAGGGTCGAGCCACATCACGTCGCCGCATGCGCCTGCCAGGAACGGGGAGGGGAAGTCGCCGCCCAGCCTGCGCTTCAACACATCGCCTGTTCGGCCGCCCAGGTCGCGGTGGTGGTACTTCGTGCCCGCGGCGTGGTCGTGGCAGGCGAAGCTGAAGACGCATGTGATCGGCTGGCCGTGCTCGTCGTCGAAGAGCAGGTACGGCACGTCCTCGTCAACGGGGCCGGCAGGGGGCGATTCAGGGTCGTACATTGGGTCGCCGGGGCGCAGAGGGGCGATGGCGAGGAAGGCGGAACCGTCAGGGCGGAGGAGCCTGCGGTTGAACACGACGCCTTTCGTCTTGCCGGCGCCTCCCTTGACCGTGGCGGGCCGCATGGTCTGGTGGGCGGTGACGATTGCCTCGACGATGCGGACGCGCAGGAAGTCCATGTAAACGGGGTCGGGGTGCGCGCCGCCAAGGAACATGGGCGCGGCGTGGGGGGCGGAGTGGACGTGCGTGGCCCCGATGAAAATGTTCTTCGCAGGTATGCCGGTCCTGCGCTGGCACTCTGCACGGATTCCGAGGACAAAGGCGTGGTCTATCGCCGTCACGTCCACGCTGACTACTGCCGCTGTGTCTGCGCCGTCTGTGAACACGGCGGCTTGCGCGAGGACGTCACTGTCCTCGTCGCCGCGGTGGAACTCGGTGCCGTAGTAGCCCTTCAGGGGCTTCTCAGGCGTGATGTTGACCGTGCAGCCGCCGGCGCGGCCCGGGCCGGTTGGTGGCATGGGATGACCTCGAAGACGCGGCTACTTCATCGCCTTGCCCGCGCCGCTGCCCTTCACCGCGACCGCCTCGATCTCGATGAGAAGCTCGGGGAAGACGAGCCCCGGAGATGCGACAGTCGCGCTGGCGGGCAGGTGGTTGGTGAACGTCTCCTTGCGGACCGCTGAGTAGTCGGCGTACTTGCTCATGTCGGTGATGTAGGTCGTGATCTTCACGACGTCGTCCAGCGTGGCGCCAGCCTCTTTCAGCACGGTTGCGATGTTGGCGAAGGTCTGCCTGGCCTGGGCCTTCATGTCGCCAATGCCGACGACCTTGCCGTTGGCGTCCAGGGCGGCCTGTCCGGCCACGTAGATGGTCTCTCCCACCATGACGCCCTGAGAGAAGCTGGCGTTCTTTGAATACGGCCAGTCCGGCTGGAGCCTGACTCTCTTAGGCAAGGGCCCCTCCTGATGCACATAGCCTGCGCGCTGGTTCAGGCGTAGGAGTTTATGCCAAACGCTGCCCGAAGGTCCCGCTCGCAAGGGGCGGTGCGCTGGCAAAAGTAACACTCGGGTAACGGCGCGGCGGTGATGATGAGGCCGTAACGGTCCACTAGCGCGGCTGCGGCCCGGCGCCGCCGGACTGACTGACTGAGGCAAGCACATGGTCTCCAGCACATCGTCCCCGGCAGGCCCGGCCCCAAAGAAACACCGCCCCCTCCGCCCGATGATCCTCGGACTGGCAGCGGCTGCCTTCGCGGGGATCACGGCGTTGTTCAGCAATGGCGCATGGTCTGCCAGCGCAGACGGCGGCACAACGGCTGCCACTCCCATCCCCTCAGCGACGGGGACCCTCCCGGACGGCGGCGGTGACGACGACAGCCTGCCGCCATCGGAGCGCTTGAAGCGTCAGATCGAACGTCAGGTCCGCCAGGCCCGCGCTAATTATCAGGTCCGCAAGGGCGAACTCATGGGCCATCTCGAAGCCCGCACGGCCGAGGCCAACGTCCATGCCATTGATCAGAAGGGCAATGCCAGGGCGCGGTTTGAGATGGCCAAGGGCAAGGCTCTGGCGCGGCTCGAACTGGCGCAGGGCCAGCCAGACTACGACGAAGTGAAGGCAAAGGTTGACGCAGCCATCGCCGAGGCTCAGTCCAACCTGAATGCCCGGTTGCTGAAGATTGACGAAAAGTTGACCATGCGGCTGGGCGAAATCAGGGCGAACCACGACAAGGCCCTGGGCGATCTTGAGCAACACCTCGAAAAGCGCATATCTGAACTGGAAAAGAAGCTGGAAGAGATGTTGGACAGGCTTGCCAACGGCCATGACTTGAAGGCCGGCGACGCCTCAAATGGCAAGTCAGGCCAGCAAGCCGGTGAGGGCCTCAAGAAGGGCCACGACAAGGAGGGCAGCCGTCTTGAAGGCAACAGCAAGGGCGGCGACTCCGGCGAAGGCCGAAAGCCGGTCAAGGCCACCCCCGTGCCCGCCCGTACGAACGCTTAGCACCCGTCCCCTCTCCCCTGAGGAGAGGGGACGGGTGAGGGGTGATCGACTGTGCAAATAAGATCGAGCCTTCTCCCCCCACCCCAACCAGCGCCCGTCGGGCACCCGGCTGGGAGAGGGGACGATCAGACAGCGCGCCGGGACGTCTTCTTGGAGGCCGCTGCCGCCGAACGCCGGAGCCGGGCAGAAGCCGAAGGAGCGCGACGGGCGGGCGTGATTTCGACGATCATCTCGATTTCGATGGGGATGTTCTCGAAC
>ORMF012069525.1_pt1 | contig 10611 bp, 9 predicted proteins | sample 1779871 | NCBI WGS metagenome assembly ORMF01 (sample SAMEA104232316, study PRJEB22302) | groundwater metagenome | biome: forest; feature: aquifer; material: groundwater | place: USA | collected 2011-08-07 | depth 5.4 m
ACGGCGTGCGCGGCGTCGGCGAGGTGCCGATCGTGCCGCCGGCGGCCGCCGTCGCCAACGCCATCGCACGCGCCACGGGCGTGCGCGTCCGGCACATGCCGATGACGCCGGAGCGGGTGCTGCGCGCGCTGCGGGCCAGCGGCGACGGGGAGCGGCCGTGAAGCGCCTGGGGCTAGGGATCGATATCGGCGGCACGTTCACCGATATCGTCGTCGCCGACCCGGCGACCGGCCGCCAGGCGAGCCACAAGGAGCTGACCACGCATGCCGACCCCTCGCGCGGCGTGATGGCCGGCATCGACCGGCTGCTGGCCGAGAGTGGGATCGCCGCCGCCGACATCGGCCGCGTGGTGCATGCGACCACGCTCTTCTCCAATGCGCTGATCGAGCGCAAGGGCGCGCCGACCGGGCTCATCACGACGCGCGGCTTCCGCGACACGCTGGAGATCGGGCGCGAGCGCAAGTACGAGCTCTATGACATCAAGATCGTCAAGCCCGCCCCGCTGGTGCCGCGCCATTGGCGCCTGGAGGTGCCGGAGCGCATGGCCGTCGACGGCAGCGTGCGCGTGCCCCTCGACCAGCGCGCCGTGCTCGAGGCCGCGGGGCAGCTGGTCGAAGAGGGCATCACGTCGCTCGCCATCGTCTTCCTGCATTCCTACGCCAACCCGCGTCACGAGCGGCAGGCCGCCGATCTCATTGCGCAACGCTACCCGCGGCTGTCGCTGTCGGCCTCGATCGACGTGGCGCCCGAGATCCGCGAGTACGAGCGCGCCTCCACCACCGTCATCAACGCCTACATCAAGCCGCTGGCCGAGCGCTATCTGGCCTCGCTCGCGCGGCAAATCGCGGCGCGGGGCATCGCGGCACCGCTGCTGCTGATGCTGTCGAACGGCGGCCTCACCAACATCGAGGAGGCCAAGCGCACGCCGGTGCAGCTGCTGGAATCGGGGCCGGCGGCGGGCGCGCTGGTCGCCGCGCACCTCGGCGCCCGCGACGGCGGCGCGCACGTGCTGGCCTTCGACATGGGCGGCACCACCGCCAAGCTCAGCGTCGTCGACGACGGCAAGCCGACGGTGGCCTACAGCTTCGAGGTGGCGCGCGAGCGGCGCTTCATCGAGGGCAGCGGCCTGCCCGTGCGCATCTCGACCCTCGAGCTGATCGAGATCGGCGCCGGTGGCGGCTCGATCGCGCATCTCGACGACATCGGCCTGCTGAAGGTCGGGCCCATCAGCGCCGGCTCCGAGCCCGGCCCCGCCGCCTACGGGCGGGGCGGCGTGCAGCCGACGGTGACCGACGCCGACCTCATGCTGGGCTATCTCAACCCGGCCTATTTCGTCGGCGGCAGCATGGCCATCGACATCAGAGCGGCCGAGGCGGCCATGCGCCCGCTCGCCGAGCAGGCCGGCCTCACCGTCACCGGGCTTGCCTGGGGTATTTACGACGTCGTCAACGAGAACATGGCCAATGCCGCCCGCGTGCACGTCCCCGAGCCCGGCAGGGCCCCCCGACGCTACACGCTGCTCGCCACCGGCGGCGCCGGGCCCGTGCACGCCTACTACGTGGCCAAGAAGCTGGGGCTCAGCCGGCTCATCGCGCCGCCTGCGGCGGGGGTCGCCTCGGCGCTCGGCCTGCTGATCGCGCCGGCCCGGGTCGACCGGGTGGCGACCGTCGCGCGCGAGATGGACCAGATCGCGTGGCCCGAGCTGGAGGCGACGTTCGCGCGGCTCGAGGCCGACGCCAGGGCCGTGCTGGCCGCAACGCTGCCGGATCGCTCGGGCGCTGCGCTCGGGCGGCTTGCCGACATCCGCTACGTCGGGCAGGCGTCCGAGCTGGTGGTGCCGCTGCCCGCCGGGCCGTACACGGCGGCGTCGCGCGGCGCGCTGATGCAGGCGTTCGAGAAGAGCTACGTCGCCGCCTTCACGCGCACCCCACCCACCACGCAGGTGGAGATCATCAACGTCCGCGTCAGCGCCAGCATCGACGTCGAGGGCGGCGCCCTGCCGACGCAGGCCTCCGCACCCGCGGCCGCAGGCGCGATCAAGGGCACGCGCCCCGTCTACTTCCCGGAGTTCCGGGACTTCCACGCGACGACCGTCTACGACCGCTACGCACTCAGCCCCGGCCAGGCCTTCGACGGCCCGGCCATCGTCGAGGAGCGCGAGTCGACCCTCGTCGTAGGCCCCGGCGGCCGCTTCGAGGTCGCCGCCAGCGGCAACATCATCGTCGCCATCGGCTAAGGGAGATCGCCTCGTCGCCCGGACGCGGGCAATGCCGGTCGACGGCCGCTATGTCCCGAAACCTACCGGACGGCACACGGAGAAAGCTTGCCATCAGGAGCCATCCCGCCCTCTACTTTGGTGCATGCGGGCAAGTGGTGTAGCTTTCTCCATCATGAAAGATTCCGGACGCCTCGTTTTTGAACTTAATCGCTTGTCCGAATACACGGATGAAGCAATCCTCTGCGAGTTGCGGAGGGTTGCGGCGCTCGTGCCCGAGGGTGCGTTGACGGTCTCTGCCTTTGCAAAGCACGCGCGCGTCGAAAGGAAGGTTTACCGCCGCTTCGGCACCTGGGGCGATGCTCTTCGGGCTGCGGGCTTAGGCAACAGATCCAGCGAGGAGGTGAGGACCAGAGGCGCGCACTCGTCCCCCCGCATGTCGGACGAGGACGTATTACTAGCGCTGCGAGCCCTGGCCGCACGTTTGGGCCAGGCTGAACTGACCGTCGAGGATGTGCAGAAGCATCTGCCGTTTTCAGGTGCGACATTGAGACGGCGGTGGGGCACATCACGGGCCGCGTTCGAGGCGGCCGGGTTAAATGCCACGAACCTGGGCCGCCGATACACCGATGAGGAGTGCTTCGCCAATTTGCTGACCGTTTGGACACACTACCGCCGGCCGCCGAAGTATCGTGAGATGGGGTTGCCGCCATCAAAGGTCGGCGGCAAGGCATACGTCAAGCGCTTCAAGACCTGGAACAAGGCCCTGGCTGCCTTCGTCGAGCGGGTCAATCGAGTTAGCGAGCCAGAGCCGGAGCTTGAGACGAGGGAGGTGGAGCCATCGGCTCCCGATCCCACGCCGCCGCCCGCCCGCTCAATCGTCGAGGATAACCGCGACATTCCTCTTGGCCTACGCTTTCGGGTGCTACATCGGGATCGCTTCAAGTGTGTGCTATGCGGTGACCATCCCGCTCGTAACGCTGACTGCGTCTTGCATGTGGACCATCTCGTTCCATGGTCGAGAGGCGGCACGAACCGAGAAGATAATCTGCGGACCCTGTGCGAGACATGTAACGTTGGCCGCGGCAATCGCTTCTCCGACTAGAATCTCAGCGTTGTCAAACTCCTTGCGCCCCCGGGGCTCAACACATTGCGATACCTCAGCGCCCTGCGGTGCTGTGCAATTCGCAGTAGGGTCACACTTCGCCGTGCCTCGCGCCGAATCCGGCAGCAAGGCACCGATAGCGGACTAGGGGAAACCCCGACCCGAACGTTGACCTGCCCGGAAAGCTCTGCTTGGAAGGGCTCATGCCGCACCCATCGAGAGCAGACCGAAACCAACCCTTCGACGCCGTCACGCTGGAGATCCTGTGGCGGCGCGCGATCTCGGCTGTCGACGAGGCGGCCAAGGCGCTGCGGCGCACGTCGTTCTCGACGCTGGTCAACGAGTCCAACGACTTCGCCTGCGTGCTGACCGACGCGGCCGGGCAGTCGCTGGCGCAGAACACCGAGAGCATCCCCTCCTTCATCGGCACGCTGCCGGTGACGGTGAAGGAGTTCATCAGGCAGATCGGGCTCGCCAACATGGCGCCGGGCGACGTGCTCGTCACCAACAACCCGTGGATCGCCACCGGCCACCTCAACGACATCACCGTGGCCAAGCCGATCTTCCGCGACGGCCGCATCGTCGCCTTCGCCGCCTCCACGGCGCATGCGCCGGACATCGGCGGCAAGGTGCGCTCGGTCGAGCCGCGCGAGGTGTTCGAGGAGGGCTTCCACATCCCCGTGATGAAGTTCCTCAGCGAGGGCAAGCCGGACGCCACCTTCCTCAAGCTGTTGCGCGCCGCCGTGCGCACGCCCGACCAGACCGAGGGCGACCTGTGGGCGCAGATCACCGGCCTCGATCTCCTGGAGCGCCGGCTCGGCGAGCTGATGGGCGAATACGGCCTCGACGACCTGGAAGCTTTTGCGGGCGAGATCCTGGGGCGATGCGAGCGGGCGATGCGCGCCGCCATCCGCGCGCTGCCCGACGGCACTTATACCTACGCGTTCCAGACCGACGGGCTCGAGGAGCCGTTCACCTACAACATTTCTGTGAAGGTCGAAGGCGAGCGGATCCTCGTCGACTACGCGGGCACATCGCCCCAGGTCGATCGCGCCATCAACTGCACGATGACCTACACCTTCGCCATGACGGCGTACGCGCTGAAATGCGCGCTGCTGCCGAGCCTGCCCAACAACGAGGGCATCTTCCGCTGCATCGAGGTGGCGGCGCCGGAAGGCTCGATCGTCAACCCGCGCTTTCCCGCCGCCGTCGGCGGGCGCATGGCGACGGGCCATTACCTGCCGTTTGCCGTGTTCGGCGCGCTCGCCCCCGTGCTCCCGGATCGCGTCATCGCGGCCTGCGGCTCGCCGCTCTGGAGCATGATCCAGACGGGAGTGCGCGCCAACGGCAGCACCTACGCCAACGTGCTGTTCTTCAACGGCGGCATGGGCGCCACCGACAGCAACGACGGCCAGTCGACCTACGCCTGGCCCAGCAACGTCTCCAACGTCCCCGTCGAGCTGATCGAGCGCAACAGTCCGCTGATCGTGCACAAGAAGGAGCTGCGCCCGGGCAGCGGCGGGCAGGGGCGGTTCCGCGGCGGGCTCGGCCAGGAGATCGAGTTCGAGGTCACGTCCGACACGCCGGTCGGGGTCATCTTCAGGGCCGAGCGCTGCCGCTTTCCGGCGCCGGGCATGCGCGGCGGGGAGGCCGGCGCGCGCGGCGAGGTGCGCATCGATGGCTCGCACGTCGACTACCGCCGCAACGTCGTGCTCAAGAAGGGGCAGCGGGTGCTGCTCAGGACGCCCGGCGGCGGCGGCATGGGGCCCGCGCAGGACCGCGATCCGGCGGCAGCCGACTGGGACCGCCGGCAGGGCCTGTGACGGGGCCCCTCGCTTGGACGTTACAGAGAATCTCCAACGTGGAGGCGAGGGGTCTGACCCCGTCGCAGCAAACGTCAGGGCTTCCGCTTCACCCCCAACTGCTGCTGTAATGGCGGGACGGCAGCAACCAGGGAGGAGCGAGCAATGGGCACGAAGATCACGTTTCGCCGGCCGGACGGCAAGCAGGCGTCGGGCTACCTGGCCAAGGCGGGCCGCGCCAAGGCGCCCGGCGTCGTCGTCATCCAGGAGTGGTGGGGCCTGCAGGACCAGATAAAGGGCATCTGCGACCGCTTCGCTCTTGCCGGCTACGAGGCGCTCGCCCCCGATCTCTACGCCGGCACCGTCGTGCCCTACCACGACACCGAGGCGGCGGGGCGCGAGATGAACTCGCTCAACTTCCTCGAGGCGACGGACCAGGTGGTGCGGGGCGCCGCGCAGCTCCTGCAGCGCACCGGCGTGAAGGTCGGGCTCACCGGCTTCTGCCTCGGCGGCGCGGTGACGATCCTGGGCGCAGCCCGAGTGCCCGAGTTCACCGCCGCGGTGTGCTTCTACGGCATCCCGCCGGAGACGGTGGCCAAGCCCGCGGACGTGAAGGTGCCGCTGCAGGCCCACTTTGCCAACCGCGACGACTGGTGCACGCCGGAGGCCGTCAACAAGTTCGAGGCCGGCTTGAAGGCGGCCGGCAAGAAGGCCGAGGTGTTCCGCTACGACGCCGACCACGGCTTCGTCAACGAGCAGCGCGATGCCCACGACCGCGCGGCCGCCGAGCTCGCCTGGGAGCGGACGCTGGCGTTCTGGGGGACGCACCTGGGAGGCCGGTGACCCGCGATGCCCGGTCCCCACGACGAGCTGATCCGGCTGACGGCGACGGAGGCGGTGTCGCGGCTGAAGCGCGGCGACATCACCCCGCTCGACCTGATCGACGCGGCAGTGCGGCGCATCGCCGAGGTCGAGCCGGCGATCAATGCCCTGCCCACGCTGTGCTTCGACCGCGCACGGGAGCATGCTCGCCGCCTCATGCGCGGCGAGCGCCGCGAGGCGGAAGGTGAGCCCGGGTGGCTCGGCGGACTGCCGGTCGCCATCAAGGACCTGGCCGAGGTCGCCGGCGTGCGCACCACGTATGGCTCGCCGATCTTCAAGGACCACGTACCGACAGCCTCGCACCCGGTGGTGGAGCGCATCGAGCGCAAGGGCGGCGTCGTCATCGCCAAGTCGAACACGCCGGAGTTCGGCGCCGGCGGCTCCACCTTCAACGAGGTGTTCGGGCGCACGCGCAACCCCTGGAATACGGCGCTGACACCCGGCGGGTCGACGGGTGGCGGCGCGGCCGCGCTTGCAGCCGGGGAGGTGTGGCTGGCGCACGGCACCGATCATGCCGGCAGCCTGCGCCGCCCGGCCACCTATTGCTCGGTCGTGGGCCTGCGGCCCTCGCCCGGCCGCGTCACGCGTGGCACGGTCAACAACCTGTTCGGACCGCTGTCGGTGCAGGGCCCGATGGCGCGTACGGTGGCCGACCTGGCGCTGTTCCTCGATGCCATGGCGGGCCTGTGCCCCCGCGATCCCCTCACCTTCGAGGCGCCGCAGCTATCGTTCGCCGACGCTGTCGCCAACCCCGTCGCGCCCAAGCGCGTCGCCTTCACGGCCGATTTCGCCGGCAAGGTGCCGGTCGACCGGGAGACGCGCCAGATCTGTGCCGAGGCCGCGCGCCGGTTCGAGGAGCTGGGCGCCGTCGTCGAAGAGGCGAGCCCCGACCTCGGCAACATCGGCGAGGCGTTCCTGGCGCTGCGCTCGCAGCACTACGTGGTCGATCGCGAGCTGATGCTCGAGACGCACCGCCACCTGATCAAGCCGGACATCATCTGGAACACGGAGCGGGGTCTGCAGCAGACGCCGAGCCAGATCGCCGCCGCCGAGCGCGAGCGCGCCCTCCTCTTCCGGCGCACCGCGGAGTTCTTCTCGACCTACGATCTCCTGGTGACGCCGGGCGCGCCGACGCCCGCCTTCGATGTCAACCTGCGCATGCCGGCGGCAATCGACGGCCGCAAGCTCGAGAACTACCTGGACGGCTCGCTCGGCACGGCGGCGACGACCATGATGGGCCTGCCGTCGATGGCGGTGCCCTGCGGCTTCGACCAATACGGCCGCCCGGTGGGCCTGCAGATCGTCGGCCGCCACCGCGGCGAGGCCCGGCTGCTGCAGGCGGCCGCGCTGTTCGAAGAGGTGATGGGCCTCAGCCGCCGCGTGCCGATCGATCCGCGGCCGGGCAGCGTGCCGCCCGTGAGTTTGGAGTGAAGCGAGGAAGCCGAAACTGGGAGGCAGCATGGCCAAGACGCGCGGAACCGGGTTGCTGATGGTGTGGGCCGACATCGACCCCGAACACGAGGCCGAGTACAACCGCTTCTACAACGAGGAGCACATGGCCCGGCTGCTGCAGGTGCCGGGCTTCCTCAGCGGCGGCCGCTACATGGCCCTGCGCGGCGGCCCCAAGTACCTGGCCATGTACGAGCTGGAGGACCACAACGTCGTGCGCAGCACGGCCTTCCTCGACACGATCCGCTATCAGCCCTCCGGCTGGCGCAGCAAAGCCTCCGGCGGCTACATCGGCCGCAACTATCTCATCAACGTCTATCGCCAGATTTTCCCGGAGCGCACCAACCCGATCGAGAACACGTTTGGCCCCTCGCCCTATCTGCAGATGGGGCGCATCCATGTCGCGCAAGCGCTCGAGGACGAGTTCAACGCCTGGTACAACACCTGCTACATCCCGGGCTACCTCACGGTGCCGGGCTGCCTGCGCGCGCGGCGCTACCTCGCCGTCGACGGCGTGCCCAAGTACCTCACGGTGTACGAGTTCGCCAACGCCGGCGTGCCCGACAGCGAAGCCTGGAACACGGTGCGCAACGCCAACCCGTGGAATTTCCGCATGCGCGCGCACGCGCAGCTCGACGCCGGCTCGCCGGCGGTCTTCCGGCGCATCTATCCCGATCCGGTGGGGTAGCATGCCCGGAAGCTGCGCCAGGGCGCAGCTATCCGGGATCTTGCCGGGTGGTGATCGTCTTGGGCTCAACGGCCGCATCGAGACCCCGGCTCTGCGCGCCCCGATGCGGGGCGCTCCGGCCGGGGACGCAAGGCTCGCGGATTGCGCGTGGTGATGCAGACCTGCGCCGACCAGCGACCAGCCGCTCAGAACAGCGGCTCCTCGTATTGCAGCTTGCCGTCGATGATGAGGCCCTTGATGGCGGCGTTGCCTTTGGTGTCGACGGCGACGAGGGTGGCGAGCTTCTTCTCGCGCGCCAGCTTCTCGAGCTCCTTGCCGCGGCCCTCCGGCAGGAAATAGCTCTCGATGCCGTAGCGCACCGCGACTGATCCGTCGCGGCTCGTGTCGATGCGCCAGCCGTGCAGGGTGCGCGCCTTCAGGACGATGCGGTCGGGCGAGGTCTCCTGCGGCATCGCGCGCGAGATCTTGGCCGGCGTCCAGGCGCCGTCACCCTTCTTCTCCAGGACGACATAGAAGGCCGCGTTCTGGCGCGGCGAGGGGCCCTCGAGCAGCCGCGTCGGCACGCTGCCGACGTCGTAGCCGAGCCGGACGTACTCGCCCTTGAACAGGTCGCGCGGGTCGACCGGCACGATCGGGAGGACGATCTCGCGGCCCGACTTGAGGAGGCGGACGCGGTCGACGACCATGGCGGCCAGCACGCCGGTCTGGGCCAATGCGATGATGGCAAGCGACAGGACGATCTTGGCGGGCGCGGTCATGCGGGGGCCCCCGTGGTCGCGGTCTTGCGCCGGTGCAACCCGTAGGCGGCCCAGGCCAGCAGGCTGACCAGAATCGCCGCCACCAGGAAGAACAGCGAGGTATTGAACAGCGAGCCGAAGGTCTGGATGTAGAGGGTGAAGACCTCGACCGCGAAGGCGGTGTAGCCGATCCAGAGGGCCGGGCGGTTGTCGCTGCCGAGCGCCCACAGCATGGCGCCCAGGACCAGGGCCAGCGTGATCAGAGCCAGCACCACGAGGCGCCAGTTCCAGGCTTCCGCCAGGTGGCCATGGCGCACGAGGGGATCGATGAACTGCACGATGGTGAGCCCGGCGAAGGCGACGATGAGGCCATAGGCGAAGAGCGCGGCGGAGGCGGGGAGGCGCGCGTCGATGGCACGACCGGCGGCGGCCGCAGCAAGGAGGACAGCGGCGCCGAGCACGATGGGGATCCAGTGCGCGTGATGGTCGAGCACGAAGTAGCCGAGCGGGAGCAGCCAGGCGATGAGGCTCAGCGCAGCAAGGTGCAGGCCCGGGCGCCAGGCGAGCCAAGCAGCTGTGGCGGTGGCGGCGGACCAGGCCGGCAGGTACGTCCAGTGCGCGGCCTCGCTCAGGCTGCGCTCGTAGCAGGTCCACACCACCAGCAGGGCGAAGGCGGCGGCGAGCGCGGGGTTGGAGCGCGCGAGCACGGCGGCAAACAGCGCGCCCAGCGCCCACAGCAGCACGGCGTCGGGCGGGTTGCCGTCCATGTGGTACATCTGGGCGATGAGCATGATGGAGGCGCCGTAGAGCGCGATGCCGGCCAGCACTGCAGCATGGGCGAAGGCACCGAGGCGGCGCTGGAAGAGAACGGCAGCAGCGCCGTAGCAGCCCCATAGGGTGGCGAGCAGCAGCACGAGACGAGCGAGCTTGGGCATCGCCGCCCAGTTGGAGGCAACGAAGCTGATGGCGGCGAAGCCGAACAGGATCGCGCCCAGGATGGCGAAAATCGGCGCCGCGCCGAACGGCGATTGGCGGGTTTGCAGGTCGGCGCGGATGCCGGATACGCCGGCCTCGCTCACCCAGCCGGCGGTCTGCCAGCGCGCGAGGTCGCGCTCGACTCGTTGGCGATACCAGGACATGAGCCGTCCATTGCACTCGCGCCCCAGCCGGCCGCATTAGAATTGAGCAACGTTCATTCGTCAAGGGGGGTCGCGCTCGCGGTCATTTGACCAGTTGTTACCTGCGGCACAGCGGATCGGCGCCGGCGACCATATAGGGGTTTGGCGGCGGCGTTCATATATCCAGCGCAAGGCGGCAAAGGCAAAGCCGTCACAAATCAGGATGAGAGTGAGCCCATGTCGACGCGAGAAATACACACGCTTGCGCTTTGGCTGCTTGGGGCCGTGGCAGCGCTGGGACTTAGCGCCGGGCTGTGCCTGCTGGCGGCCGAGGAGGGCAAGGTGAGCGCCTTTGCGCTCGTCCCCTTCATGTGGAGCGTGGCGCTGGGGGCTGGCTTCGTCCACCACCTCAAGAAGGCCGGACCGCTTGTGCGCGATCGGCTCTGTTCCGAGGCGCCCTCTGTAGGCGCCCACGTGCCAACCTAACGGCCGCCTAGCGGGGTTGGTCCAGATGCCGCCGCGGCGATCGACCTAAGCCCCCATCGCCTTCTTCAAATTCTCATCCACCTTGTCGAGGAAGCCGGTGGTGGAGAGCCATTTCTGGTCGGCGCCGAC
>ORMF012366995.1_pt1 | contig 10610 bp, 12 predicted proteins | sample 1779871 | NCBI WGS metagenome assembly ORMF01 (sample SAMEA104232316, study PRJEB22302) | groundwater metagenome | biome: forest; feature: aquifer; material: groundwater | place: USA | collected 2011-08-07 | depth 5.4 m
TCCGTTGCTACTACTCCTCTCACGTCCGGGATCACGTGCCAAGCACTCCAGTATGCATTCCCGAATTCGAGTGGCACTGCGTTTTGGACTACCTCGGCCAGTCTCCCTCAAATTCCAGCAGGTGCCGCAGCTGGCAGTACCACTTCTTTCGACACTACCACTCTATTTGCTGGAAGCTATCTAGGTATTGATATTCTCCAGGTGGGTTCATTCTCAGCACAAGGCAGCAGTCTGACCGTCGTCTTTCTAACGAGGACTAGCTAATGCCCATAGGTGGCTCTTTCTATCCCGACTTTCAATGTTCTCTAGTGCGAGGATTAACTGCCTATTACAAACTAGAAGAGGCATCGGGCATACGTGTTGATGCTTTTGGAAGCAATGATTTAGGCCCACAAGGAGCTCCTGGAAACATCACAGGAATTTATAACAGTGCAGTAGCCTTATCCTCGTCTCTTACTCAGTTATTGGCTGCCAGCGATAATGCAGCGATTAGTTTTAACCAGAATTCTTTTACTTTAGCTGCCTGGTTTTACATGGACTCCAAGGTTGGGGATGATAGAAACATCTTAGCTAAAACTGTTAACGGAGGTGTTCCAACGACAGAGTATGCCCTGTTTTGGACTCCAAGCGCCCTCAAGTTCAGGATTGGGGACGGTAGCAGTGTTACCGCCGTCAGTTCAGGAGTAGACCCTGATTTAGCCACTTGGTATTTCATGATCGGTTGGCATGATGCTGTAGGCGATACGATCAATGTTCAAATAAACAATGGAGCAGTCAATTCTTCTGCTTGGTCAACTGGCTCTCAGGATACTGCAAGTCCACTCGAAATTGGACGTGGTGGCTCTAGTGGAGCTGCTTTGTTCAATGGCCGGATTGATGAGGTTGGTCTATGGGGTCGCGTACTAAATGCACAAGAGAGGTCAGACCTTTACAATGGCGGGATAGGCAATACGTATAGTGCTGCTTCAAGCTGTATTCCAAAAGATCCTGAGTCTACTGTGAGTACCTTTTGATCATGGACGCTGCAGAGGGACTTTTCAAATACTCAGTTACCTACGGGCTAGGGATTGTCCTCTCGATCCTCATAGCCCTATTCCTATTCTGGATTCTGCGCTACGTGCTCCGAGAGAACAGTCGGCGGGAGGAGCGTCTTGCCTCAATCATTGATGGGCAGCTCAAGTATGTTCTGGATTCCATTACTAACTTAGCTCTTAAGGTGAGCACTCACGATGCTTGGGAACATGAAGTAGAGCATCGTCTTACAGTAGCTCATGAATATCAGAAAGATGAGCATGAAGAGATTCAGAGTGCTATCAGCAAGTTGAGAGTGGAAGTGGTCAAATGAGACTTACTCTACTCTTAGGATTACTCGCTATCTTGCAAGGGTGCGGCTGGAGCTTTCCGTCTCTGCCATCCAACTCTCCAGATCGCCAGTTCCATCAGGTTGAACATGAGACGATCACGCCGGCTTACGTTGAGATTGATGGCAAGCAGCATGCTATTACCTATAAGGTTGAGCGTGACTACTCAATCGGTCTTAACCAGCACCAGCCCAAGGTGCCTGCTTGGAAGCGAGCTCTCAACGCCTTATTTGGCTGGTCATTCCTTGGAGGGATCATTCTGCTGATCCTGACCGGGCTCGGCATCCCAGCGATCCCCATGCTCCTCTTAGCGATTCGCCGCATCCGAGCCAGCAATAAACACTTGAGCCAGATCGTTAAAGGTGTGGACAAAGGTCTAGCGTCATTATCAGACACTCAGAAAGAGCAGTTTAAGTCTGAGCTGTCTAAGACTTTTGACGGCGATACGAAGAAGGCGGTTGTCAAAATGAAGGAGGGAATATGAACGATTTCCTGTCCAAGCTGCTGAACAATCGGCTCATCCTGCTCATCCTGGCTGCGCTTATTGTGTTTGGCATAATGAGCGTGACCGGCATGAACCTCTCATTCCAGATCGGCTCTTCCGGCATTCACGCAGGAATTGATCGGTGAGCTACGCACGCCTGCTATTGATCCCGATCGCTGCCTTCCTTGACCGATGGGGAGGAGGTGGATTCACCTTTCTAGGGATCAAGTCAGGCATTCTCTCGCGTGGCTTTAAGACAGCTCGCCGGTTCGGGCTTCCAGCGCTTGTGTTCTCGCTCAATCCAACGTTTGACCAAACACTGCTCGCGATCGTGATGGGAGCGATCCTTTCGTTCAATTTGAAAGAGATTGGGCAGCGGGACTGGGAGGAAGTGTTTCTGCACGGATTCGGGTTGGCTGCGGCTCTATGGCCTATCGCTGGAAAGGTAGCCCTGATCATACCAGTTTGGTGGCTCGTAGGAATCTACCTATCCAATATTGGTATTGGCAGGAAGCGCCTTGGTTGGCACTGGGTAGAGCTGATTCGCGGCGCCCTGATTGGAGTCTGTCTCATTGGCTAAGAACACAACCACAGTCCCATTCACCGAAGCAGTCGAGCGAGTCGCTGAGATGGCTCGCATCGCAGACGATGGGCTCGCTCGCGTCCGTGCGGCCGTCCAGGACGAGTACAAGGACATCCGCAATAAGGAAGACTGGACGTTCATGATCGTTGGCTCAGCCATCGCCTGCACCGCCCCATACACGACTGGCGTGGCCTCCGTCAACACGCAGGACACGGTGGTCACGTTCAGCAGCGATGTCTCGATCACCGCAGCCTTCACTGGGCGCAAGATCAAGTTTAACGATAACGGGAACGTGTATGATTTCACTCAGAATGGGACTACTGGCGGGACGATTAGCCCTCCCTTGTCAGGAGATTCGAACGTCTCCTCCGGTGCTTACAGCATCTTCCAGGACACGTACGCTCTCCCGAACGACTTCTCTCGGTTCCCTCGCAACGTTGCACTCCTGAACCAGCAGGGTGGCCGCAACACGCCGATCAAAGAAGCCAAGAGCTACGAGTCCTGGGTGGTCAATTACAATCCATCCCCTTCAGTACCAGACAAGTGTCGGGTTATTGAGTCAGGCACTGCCGGCTTGCAGGCGGTCCAGCTCAATCCGCCTCCGAGCAAGGCCTACGTATTTCCATACTCCTATGTGAGAGATCTTCCCTCTTTGCGTGAGACCACGGCAGGGTTCGCTGACATTGCCACGAACGGAACCGCAATCACCGGATCTGCAGGCACGACCCGCTTCACAGAAGCAGCGACTGGATCGTTCTTCCGCATCAACGCATTCGGCAAGAAGGACGACTCGGAGTGGTACCGCGTCATAGCGGTCGGGAACAACTCATCCGCCACTCTTCAGACCGCATTCGGGCTCTCCGGGGTCACCACGGCAGGCTACACGCTCTCCATGGCTCCCCTGATGCCTGAGCTCATGCACTCCATTCTGATCTATGGAGGGCTCATGCGCATCTTGTCCGACCAAAGTGATCCACAGTACGCATGGGCATCCAGCATGAAATCAGCCACTCTTACGGACGCTCGCCGCTTGTACAAGTCTCGCGACTACTCTCAGGAGATCGAGGGTGTCTGGGAAGACTACTATTACAGGTATTAGGAAATGATCCGCAACATTAAGGAACTTCCTTCCCCTGATTTCCGGGGTGGTCTAGTAACTATCCCCAACGTGTTTAGTCTCCAGCCCAATCAGACTCCAAACGCCATCAACGTCAAGTTCAACGTGGGCGGGGATATGGAGAAGCGATTAGGCTCAACGACTATCAACGCAACCGTACTGGTCACTTCAGCAGCTACAGGTTTCTCTCCCGATTCTAGCGGCACTCTTAGCACTGGTTTGCAAGCTTACTGGAAGATGGACGAGCAATCGGGCACCCGGGTAGACTCTTTCGGCTCAAACAACCTAACCGATGTATTCGGAAACATTGGATTCAGGGCTGGCATTATCGGAAACGCAGCCAGTTTCGCAGCGATCAACACAGGCAATCTCTCAGCCGCAGATGTAGTTGCTATCCAGGGTGGAACAGGCACTTCTTACTCGCTGTCCGCATGGGTCAATCTAGTCAACACGGCAGACCAGACTATAATTAGAAAAGGTGTGCTCAACGTTAATCACGCCCCAGAGTACGATTTCAATGTGAACGGTGGGCGATTCCGGTTTCTCGTAGCCAATTCCACCGCAACAGGAACTGTGGTTGCCAATAGTATCGGTGCACCTTCTACCTCGACTTGGTACCACCTGGTCGGTGTTCACGACTCCGCCAACGGCCTCCTCACATTTTCAGTCAACTTGAGCGTGAACAGTGCCAGCTACACAGGAGGTGGCTGGAACAGCGGAGTCCCTCTTCTTTTCGGTGGATCTGGAGGTGGAAGTTCTGAAGCTGGTACTGTTTTGATTGATGAGGTTGGATTCTGGAAGAAGGTTCTCACTTCTCAAGAGCGAATCGATCTCTACAACTCCGGGAACGGAAACTCGTACAGCCCAGGCAGATCCGCTTCAGGATGGGCCTCATTCGATTTCGGAGCTGGATTTGCAGGTGGTGTTGCCTTAAGGCATCTCGTGGTAGCAGCTGGAACAGGAATCTATGCTTCTTCAAACCGTGGCTTAACCTTTGTTGTAGTTGCTACAGACAGGGGAACCGCCTACCAGTCGTTCACTCGTTCTAAGAGCTGGCTCATCGCTACAAGCGACACCATGAACCGCCCCCTGATCTGGCCCGGCTCGGTCGGCACGTTCATGGTCAATAACACTGCGATGCCGCCCTCCAAGTACGCGCTGGACTTCGCCGGATTCCTCCTCTTGATGAATGACTCTAGCGGCCGCCGGCGCATCGTCTATGGTCCCAACGCCACCCTGAACACCGATCCGTTCGATGATGAGTTTGAGATTCCATCCAGCCTGGACGATGAGATCACTGGCGGAATCGTCTACAACGGCAAGGCCTATGTTCCCACCCGCTACAAAATGTTTCGTGTCAGCCATGTGGGCGGCAATCCTGACTTCGCGGTCAAAGAGGTCGCCAACTTCGGGGCTGTTCCGCACACGATGGAAGTTGTTACTATCCCACAGCTGGGCGGAGAGGTGATCGTCTGTCTCGGATTCGACAAGAAGCTGAGGATCTTTGACGGTACCGAGTACCGCGTTGTCTCAGACAACGTAGAGTTTAACAACGGCCAGTCCCAGTTTGCCATGCAGGATATCCAGACCTCTGCTATCCAGAAGTCTCACTCGGAGTACGACACGCAAGAGGAACTCTACAAGCTCTGGGTCGCTATTCAGCCATCCACAGAGACTACTCACTGCATCAACTTGAATCTTCGCACGCTGGGCATGTTCGCCTACGACAACCAAGGCTTCAACACCGCGGTCATGGCTGAGAGCGGCAACTTCCGCCACCTGTTCGGAGTCAAGCGTGGCGGAGACGTGCACTGGATGGACACCAGCAACACAGACAATGGAGCGGCGATCAACTCCTTTTACGACTCGCCCCCCTTGTTCGCTCGCAATCCAGGCACGGTTTCAAAGAGTCAGAAGATTGACTTCTACTTGGGCGTCACCTCATCCGGCTCGCTCCACTATCAGGATCGAAACGAGTTTAAGTCTGCCTATGCGACCAGGGAAGTATTCTCATTTCCAGACACAAGTGGTGTGACTCAGCTCAGGAAATCGATCAACATTCCATCCACTCAGAATGTCTACCAGTACAGGATCACAGACAGTTCCTCTACAGCTTCTCCGTGGAAGATCAACCGAATCGATTACGGTGCGACTGAGCTTGGCGTTGGGAAGGGCCAATGAGCAAGCTGAGTGATTTCGAGTTCCCAGGACTGCCAGTCGAGGTAGTCGACTTTAAGGATGACGTGCGTGACTTGCTCAACAACGGAAAGTATCAGGCACCTTCTGGAACCGGCACTCCATCCTATAGCGCCGGTCAAGGAGAGCTCTATCTTCAGGTACCTGGCACAGGCGGATTCGCACTATGGATTGCCACATCGATCAACACATGGAGCCGAGCGGTCAACTTCTAACCACTGGCGTGAATCCACTCTTGGCTTACCTGAACGGGATGGGGAGCCGAGGGCGGTTCATTGTGGTCAACAGCCCGTCCCAGAACCGCACCCTTGGATGGGCCACCTTCTTCATCTTAGAGTCTCTAGCTCAGGTAGAAGAGGTACAGCACCGCGCTCTTTGGGACACCTCGTACATTGACTCTAACGAGGGTACGGTATGCTATATAGACAAGGCGATTGTGAACGAGTGGAACCGAGCTATTCGTGAGCTGTTTCGCAAGGAGATCATGCAGCGATTTCCAGCAGTCCATTGGGTTGCTTGGTTCCGTCCGTCCAAGAGTGGACCGGATCGCCGAGTAGTCAAACTGATTGAGAGGGAGTGAGATGCCGTCAACTTATAGCGTGAAAGTGGTCACTGACAAAGAGTTCCAGCGCATTGTGGACAGTGATGACAGATACTCCTACGTAAATCAGGACAATCTTGGCTTTGCCGACCCGGACAAGGGAGTGGCCTACGTTCGCCGGACCGCCCACGGTGACCTAGACAAATATCTAGTTAATCATGAGTTTGAGCATCTTCTGAATCCAGAAGATAAAGCAGATAGAGATTCGAATGGAATCTATCATAAGAAGATATTCAAGGAGGCGATTCTTCCTGCCATAGGGCTTGTTGCTCCTCCTGCTGTTCCCTTTCTCCCCAAAGAGTCTGCCAAGATTACACGAAAGTGGATGCCGAAAGAGATACCAGACGCTGCCCAATTTGTTGGTTCCGCAGTAGGGTATGGATTAGGTGGTCCGGTGGGAGCTGCTGCAGGGGGTGGGCTAGGAGGTGCGTACAAGGAGATATACGAGCAACCTGATCCTAACGCAAGTCTTGGAAAGAGAATTCTAGGGAGTGGAGCAAAGGGTGCAGCGCTTGGATTTGGATTAGGATCGGGCGCACAGTTTCTAGGGGCTCCTCAGTTTGGCACAGCATCTTCTGCTACTGGCTTCACTGGAAACGTTGCCAACCAGACTGTGCGCCCGTCTTCAATCCAGAGCGTGGCGGGTCAGCAGAGCGCACCAGGCCCCCTTTCTCGCATGATGGGTGGCCCGTCTGGCTTCTTCCAAGGAATGGGAAGAAAGCTGAAGAGTCTTAATCCTTTCCAAGGTGGGCCACCCACTCCTCCACCTGGGTCTAGTGCTGTTGCTGGTGCTAGTCAGCAGGCAGCAGAAGCGGTGACATCAGGTCAGGCAGCCAGTCAAGCGAGTGGTTTCAGCCCATTCAAGTTTGGAGCAGGCGCTGCTCTAGCCACTCTTCCAGGCTTGCTCACTCCGACTCCAAAAGCGCCCGATCTCTCTTCCTTGGAGAGCGTCCAAAGAATTAAGAATCAGAATGGTCAGCCGCTGACTGAGAGTGCCAAGCTGGCTACTTCTAGGCTGAATGAGCGATTAGGTGCTGGATTCGAAGGTCTTCCCAAGGACGTCGAGTCTGGCATTCGGCGCACCTTCGATCAGCAGAGACAGGACGTCTCCTCCCAGTTCAGGATGTTCCGCCCCAACGCTGACGTAGCAACAGACTCTGGCTTCCGCCGGGCGATGATGGACATTGACCAAAGAGAATCCGAGTCGCTGGCGAACACGCAGCTTCAGGAGCGTGGGCGGTTCGAGAACAGGCAAGGAACTGACATCGCACAAGCACTAGGGATTGATCAGCAGACGATGGAGCAGTTCACAGAGCTGGCTAAGCTAGACGTAGCAACAATAATGACTCAACTTGGCATAGACTCACAGGCCGCGTCTGACTTCAAGCGTACGTTCGGCCAGCTTGGTTCCATTCTGGCTTCTAGCGCAATGGGCACTCCAACCGTGTTCTCTCCATTTCAGGTAGCTGCTTAAATGGGACAGATCATTGGCGACCCGTTCCAAGCATTTGGGATCGGTCAGCAGATCGGGGCATCCAAGTATGCCGGCATTGGAGAGTTTGCTAAGCAGCTGACTGAGAAGGTTAATCAGATGGATTTGTTGAAGGCAAAGTCTACTTTCGATACTCAGGGAGAGATCGCTAAGGAGCGAGCGCTATCTCCATTCCGGATTGAGGAGGCAGGTGCTAAAGCTGGAGCGGAAGCTAGAGCTAAGTATGAATCAGATCCAGTTGCACAGTATTTGATGAGTGGCTTTGGAGGTAATGAAACAGGCGGTGGATTTGGTGGTGGAGGAGGTGGTGGGCCACAGCCTCCTTCTGGTGGTGGAAATGATTTACTGGATGCAGTCCGTAAGGAGCGAGCTAGACGGCAATCATCATCTACTCAATCTACAGCTGGTTTAGCTTATGCAGAGGAAGCTCCTCCCGAAGAATCTGCTCAGCAAGCTCCATTCGGCACTCAGTCACAACAACCAAGACAGGCTTCGTTTGGCGAGAGGTTGAATCGTATTCGAGGTCTTCTTCCTCCTGGTTCTACCTATGATATAGGTTCATTGAAACTTTCAGGAATGAAAGAGCGAACTCCTCAACAAATTGCTTATGAAGATCAGTTTAAGCAAATTTCTGAATCTATAAACAGAATAGGTCAAATATCTCACGAGAGTGGTCAGGGTAAATTTGTTCAGGCGGGGCTTCCGTTTTCTCCTGGAGCAAGAATTTTAAAATTTCATTTAGATAATGCGGCAACAACGCTTAATTATCTGAAGTCTGGCGCTCAGATTAACGAACAAGAGTATGCTCGGCTTAGAGGATTGCTTCCATCTGGGACCGATGTTATTGCCTCGTTTGGAGAAGACGTTGTAGGTGAGAAATTGAAGTATTTTGAAGATATGATATCCAGAATAATTCAGAGACAAGCTTCGAGAGGATGGGCACCACTTGATGGAACAGAAGAAGTGGAGTCTGAAGATTTCTAATGTCAGTTGATATTGACCTTTCCGATTTAACAGAAGATCAACTTACTGCTCTTGAGCAAGGTGACGCTTCATCTCTTAGCGAGGCACAGCTCTCTCGTATCGAAGATGGTCTTTCTGGACATCAATCGTTTCCTCCAAGACCAAGAGAGAGTGGACTTCGTGCATTTGGATCAGGACTCGTAGACGAAGCTCTCTTTGGAGTTCCAGAGCTAGTGTCAGGTGGTAAATTTGTTCCTACGCATAAAACGTTCGGTGCTCAAGTAGCCGAGGGGACTGGCAGAACTATTGGATTTCTTGGAGGTGGACCAGCTAGACTAGGAGCAAAAGTAGCTTCTAAAGTTGCACCTCGACTAGGAAGAAGGCTGTTTGGCCGAATGGCTACTGGTGCGGTAGGTGCTGCTGCGAGTATAGCTCCAACTGCTCTTACTTCTCCTGATGAGCTTCCATCCAGAGCAATGACTATTCCTTTCGGAATGGCAGCGGGTGCATTACAGCCAGTTGCGTCTGCTGCTAAGAAAGCACTTCCTTTCATTGGTAAGGCTAGAGGACAAGCCAATTTTACTAAGCAACTTGAAAAGATTGGAGCTTCTAAGATTCCAGTTGAATTTAAGCCGGGTAGTTTTTCAGTTGGAGTAGGCGAGAAACAGAATCCTGCTTATCAGGTAATCAATGATTTTGCTAGAGGTTATGCTGACCAATTCGGAAAGGTTAATCCTTTAGATAAGATTCGTGGTGGACAAACTTTGAATGTGCAAGATGCAGTGGATCTAAGGAACATTCTTGATCTCTCTGCTCGATCTCTTGGAAAAGAAGCAGGTTCCTTCCTTGCTCCCCGTGGAGCTTCTGGTAAGCGAGCAGCAGCATTTCGGATTGAAGGTATTCGATCAAAAATCGTGGAGTCTATCAAAAAGGTTTCACCAGAAACAACTGAATTACTTGGTAATTATGGTAGAGGAAAAAAAGTAGATAGGGCAGCTAAATCATTCAAGGATTTGGTAACAGGTGCAGGTCTTCGGAAGATTATTAGAACAGGTCTTTAGTATAGTCCTGTTCACCTGAATCAGTAAATGCTTCTATTACTGCTCCAGTAACCATACAAGCTATAATTAACCAGAGTATCCACATACCTTAAGCCTACCACATTTTCTGATTGACAACCAAGTTTATTTCGGTTAATAATCTGTTCCATCATGTCAATATCCGACTGGCTCCTCAACGAGCATCTTTTGCAGTCGGGATTTCTTATTACCTACCTTCGTTTGGCAGGACTGGTAGCTCTTGTATGGCTCGCCTATGGGGACGCCATCAAGGGCACTTGGGTCATCGATGACATGGATGGGATCGCCGGATTTGACGGCAAGCCGCAATGGAAGCTCCCCAAGAATCACAAGAACTACGCCCCTCTAAACTTCCACACGCTGCTCAGATGGTTGCGCTGGCACGGCGGGAAGATTCCCAATCCGAACCTCAACTGGAAGAAGGATAAGCAGCCTCCTTTCATTCCCTCCCATCAAATTCATCACAGGTACAATATCTATCTTGCAGGTGGTTGCAGTGCGCTCCTGTACCTATTCCTCTCTCAAATAGTTGATCCCAATCTAGCCTATCTCACCGTGGCACTCTTTGTTGTTCATCCGCTTGGCTGCCAGACCGTCGCTTGGATGAGCGGGATCGGCTACGTGCTCAGTCTATTCTTCATGCTGATCGGAATGAATCTGGCTTTGCTCACTCAAGGCTGGCTCGGCACTTATGAAGGACTAGCAGCTTCTGTTTTGCTCGTTGGCCTCTTTCA
>ORMF010066929.1_pt1 | contig 10606 bp, 7 predicted proteins | sample 1779871 | NCBI WGS metagenome assembly ORMF01 (sample SAMEA104232316, study PRJEB22302) | groundwater metagenome | biome: forest; feature: aquifer; material: groundwater | place: USA | collected 2011-08-07 | depth 5.4 m
ACGAATGCGTGGCATAACCATAAAAACTTTCGGCACATTCCATTAATGTTTCAGACAAGGTCGGATGCGGATGAATCGATTCTGCCATATCTTTTGCTGTGGCCCCCATCTCTATCGCAAGCACTCCTTCACTAATCAATTCACCGGCGCCCGATCCAACAATACCAACACCAAGAATTCTTTCCGTTTCCGGCTCAATGATTAATTTAGTCAATCCATCCGGACGATCAAAACTTAAAGCCCTGCCCGAAGCCGACCATGGAAACCGGGCAACTTGAATGGGAATATTTTTAGTTCGAGCTTCTGTTTCAGTCAAACCACACCAAGCAATTTCTGGATCGGTAAAGACAACCGCTGGAATAATTCTTTCAAAAGAAGCACTTTCACCAGGGATCACTTCAACTGCGATTCTTCCTTCCCTGGCTGCTTTATGAGCGAGTAAAATTCCACCCGCCACATCTCCGATGGCAAAAATAGAAGGATCCGTGGTTTCCTGTCGGTCGTTGACTTTGATAAAACCTTTTTCGTCTTGGGTCACTTTGGTATTTTCAAGTCCAAGATCTTCGCAATTGGGTTTCCGGCCGACGGAAACAAGAACGCGGTTATAAGACTCTTCTTTCTTTTTCCCTTCCACTTCCATCACCACTTTAATTTGTTTTCCACTAGTCGACATCTTTAGAACTTTTGTGTTTAGCCGAATTTCGCGAAATGCTTTGTCTGCATAATTTTTAACGGGACGAATTAAATCCGCATCGACTCCGGTTAAGAGTTGACCGAGAGCCTCAACCATCACAATCCGGCTGCCGAGTGTCGCATAAACGGTTCCAAGTTCCATACCGATGTAGCCGCCGCCAACAATCAACAGATCTTTTGGCACCTCTTCGATTTCAAGTGCTTCCGTGGATGTCATGATTCGTTTGTTTCCTAAATCAAAAGCTTGCGGGATAGACGGCTGTGAACCGACGGCAATAATGGCTTTGTTGTAATTGATAAATTTTTGTCCTTCTTTGGTTTCGACGCGCAAGGTATGCGAGTCTTCAAAGTGACCGCGACCGCGCAATACTTCAACGCCTCTTTTTTGGGCCAGACCTGAGATGCCAAGAGATAGTTTTTCCAAAACGGATTCTTTCCAAGCTCTCAGCTTATTCAGCTCAATTTTAGGTTCGCCAAACGTAATGCCTCTCATTTTTGATTCTTTGGCTTCCGAAATTAATTTCGTCACATGAAGCAAAGCTTTTGACGGGATGCACCCACGATTCAGACAAACTCCACCCAGCCGTTTTTCCTGTTCAACCAAAATTACTTTCATGCCCTTATCAGCGGCATAAAAAGCGGCCGCATACCCACCTGGGCCGGCACCTAAAACGACGATTTCTGTTTTGATGGGATTCATCCCCCACCACTTTCCGTTAAAATTAATTCTAGTTGATAAAAATATAATTTTATTTGTTCAAAAATTTTATTCCTAAAAGACCTTTGCTTTGGAAAGTGGTGGGGGATCATTTCTTTGAACCTTTTATTTTAAATTCGTTCTCATTGATATTCTCAAGCCACTCAACCAGTGATTGAATGAAACGAGCGCCATCGGCTCCGTCAATCACGCGATGGTCATATGAAAGGCAAAGCGGAAGAACGGTCCGTGCTTGCACTTTTCCATCCTTAACCACCGGCTTTAATATCCCCCGGCCTAATCCCAGAATTGCCACTTCAGGCCGATTAATGATGGGCGTAAAATGAGCACCGCCAATACTTCCTAAATTAGAAACGGTAAATGTACCACCTTGCATGTCTTCGATTGAAACTTTTCTTTGCCGCGCCTTTTCGGCAAGCTGAGCCAACTCAATTGAAAGTTCCAGCAAATCTTTTTGATCCACATTTTTGATCACGGGAACAATGAGTCCCTGTTCCGTATCTACGGCCACTCCAAAATGATAATATTTTTTTTCAACCACTTCATTCGAAACTTCATCCAAACTAGAATTAAACTTGGGATATTTTTTTAAAATTTGGACCAACCCTTTAAGAATAATCCCTGTCACGGTTAACCGGGCATCTTTTTTCTCAAAATCAGGTGCATATTTTTTTCTGAGTTCCAAAAGTCCGGTAATATCAGCTTCATCAAACTGAGTCACATGAGGAATGGCGGCCCATGACTCATGCATTTTCCGTCCGATCGTTTTTCTTAAAGGCGTTAGTGCTTTTTTGCTGACCGGGCCCCATTTTGAAAAATCAATGCTGACTGGTTTTGGTTGCGAAGACATAGCTCCTTCTTTGTTAGGCGCATTTTGAATCCGTGACACATAAGATTTCACATCTTCAAGGGTAATTCTTCCGCCTTGTTCTGTTCCTTTGACACGCGTTAAATCCACACCCAACTGTTGGGCGAGTTTGCGAATGCTGGGCGACGCCGGAGGAGGAAAACCGCTTTTTGATTGATAATGATAGTCACTACTATCAGATATCGTTGGAACCGTTGCTTGACGCACAGAAACTTGTGGCTGTTTTATTTCTTTTGTTGGCACGGCAGAAACGCTAGATGCCGACCCGCCCGACTCAGAAAGGGTAACTACCAATTGGCCGATTGAAACTTCATCACCTTCTTTAACATGAATTTGCTTCACAATACCGTTGGCCGGCGCAGGAATCGGAGCCGTTGCTTTATTTGTCTCAAGTTCCAGAAGAATCTCGTCTTTTTTAACTTGAGCGCCTTCTTTAACTAAAATGCTGACGACGACTCCGGATTCAACACCTTCTGCAAGAAATGGAATTTTTACCTGAATCATATATCACTCATATCGTCCTTGCGAGGCAGTAACCCAAATATGCCGAAGCAATCTCAAAATTAAGATTGCCGCGCCCCTTCGGGGCTCGCCAATGGCATGTTTTGTTCTAGACCAAAATGGGATGGGTTTTTTCGGGATCAATTTTTAAATCTATAATTGCTTTTTGAACAAGTTCTTTCGGAACAGCACCCGTTTGAGATAGGGCATATAACGTTGCGACAACGGTGAGTTCAGCATCGACTTCAAAAAAACGCCGCAAATTGGCGCGGCCGTCGCTTCTTCCAAAACCATCGGTGCCAAGCGTCGTCAGACCGCCGGGAATCCATGGCGCTATTTGATCCGGCACCACTTTCATATAATCGGAAACTGCGATAAAAGGGCCTTCTTCTTTTTCTAAAATGGTTTCTAAATAAGATTTCTTGGGCTCAGAGGTCGGATGAAGCATATTCCACCTTTTGGCATTAAGCGCATCGGTTCTCAATTGTTTGTAACTGGTAGCACTCCAAACATCTACACTGACATCATAATGGTTCTGCAATATTTCTTGAGCTCTCAAAGCTTCTCTTAAGATCGGCCCACTGCCCAGAATTTGCGCGTGATATTTTTTACCTTTGGCTCCTTTGCTAAACTGGTAAAGGCCTTTTAGAATTCCTTCTTCACAACCGGCCGGCATTTCAGGCATCGGATAATTTTCATTATAAAGCGTCAGGTAATAAAAAATTTCTTCGCGGTCGTGATACATTCGCCTCATACCATCTTGAATGATAATTGAAATTTCATAAGCAAAGGCCGGATCATAGGTCAGTAAATTCGGAATCGTGCTTGCAATCAAATGGCTATGACCGTCCTGATGCTGAAGTCCTTCTCCGTTCAGCGTTGTGCGTCCCGCCGTAGCACCCAAAAGAAATCCTTTAGCTCTGACATCACCGGCCAGCCACATCAAATCACCGATGCGCTGGAATCCAAACATCGAATAGTAAATAAAAAATGGAATCATGTTGATGCCAAAATTTGCGTAAGCCGTGCCGGCCGCGATAAAAGAAGACATGGATCCGGCTTCCGTGATTCCTTCCTCTAAAATCTGGCCATTTTTGGATTCTTGATAATACAGGAGCGTTTCCCGATCCACCGGTTCATACAATTGCCCTTTCGGTGAATAAATTCCGATTTGGCGAAACAGTGCGTCCAAGCCAAAGGTTCGAGCCTCATCCGGAATAATCGGAACAATATTTCTGCCAATTTGTTTGTCTCGCAATAATTTGGTCAAGAGCCGAACAAACGCCATCGTCGTAGAAGCTTCCATGAGACTTGCTTTTAAAAATTCGGCAAACGTATCGGGTCCGGGAATTTCCATCGGCCCAATTCGAACATCTCGTTTGGGGAGGAAACCACCTAAACTTTTTCTTCGTTCCAGTAAATATTTGGTTTCCGGACTGTCGACCGGAGGCCGGTAAAACGGCGTTTCCACCACTTCTTCGTCACTAATCGGAATTTGGAATCGCTCTCTAAATTCACGAAGTTCTTTTTCATTTAATTTTTTCTGTTGATGGGTAATGTTGCGGCCTTCGCCTGCTTCACCCAAGCCGTATCCTTTTACCGTTTTCGCCAAAATAACAGTGGGCCGGCTTTTATGATCCATGGCGGCACGATAAGCGGCATATACTTTTTTCGGATCATGACCGCCTCTTAACAATTTTCGAATATCATCATCAGACATATGATTGACCATGCGCAGCAACTCTGGATATTTTCCAAAAAAATGTTTACGGGTATAACTTCCGGGTTCTACGGAATATTTTTGATAATCCCCATCAACGGCTTCTTCCATTCTTTTGACGAGAAGCCCTTTGTCATCCTGAGCCAGCAACTGGTCCCATTCAGAACCCCAAATCACTTTAATCACATTCCAACCGGCGCCGCGGAAAGCACCTTCCAACTCTTGAATAATTTTTCCATTTCCTCGGACGGGACCGTCTAAACGCTGTAGATTGCAATTGACCACCCAAATTAGGTTGTCCAAATTTTCGCGCGAGGCCAAAGTTAAAGCACCCAAACTTTCTGGCTCGTCAATTTCTCCGTCTCCGACAAAACACCAAACTTTCGGCTCTTCACCCTTGATAAAATCTCGCGCTTTCAAATAACGATTAAAACGAGCTTGATAAATAGACGTGATGGGTGCAAGTCCCATTGATACAGCTGGAAATTGCCAAAACGTTGGCATTAAGTAAGGATGAGGATAAGAAGACAGCCCACCGCCTTCGGCTAATTCTTGGCGAAAATTGTGGAGTAATTTTGCGTCGAATCGGCGTTCCAAATAAGCGCGTGCGTAATTTCCCGGCGAAGCATGGCCTTGAAAATAAACAAAATCGGCCGGACGATTTCCATCGCCGCCTCTAAAAAAATGATTGAAGCCAACTTCGTAAAGAGTCGCACAGGAAGCGTAAGTTGAAATATGTCCGCCAATGCCGCTACTCACCCGATTGGCTTTCACCACCATGGCCATCGCATTCCAACGGATGAAACTTTTAATCTTTCTTTCTAATTCGCGGTCTCCAGGATAAGAAGGCTCTTTTTCGCGCGGAATGGTATTGATGTAAGGTGTGATAATTAAAAGATGCTCTAATGATTCAGACGATTTTTGGGTACCAGAACGGTCAACCTGATCGTTAGAATCAATGGAATGCCGGTGGCGCATCTGGGCTTCAGCCGTATTGGGTTTATCTTTTTGTTTCATGTGTATCCACCGTAGTTTGCGAGGGTTTTGAGCTTATAAGGATACAATAAGCTGTCCTGGCCGTAAAGAAGTAATCCGTATTGGTTAAAGGATGCCTATGAGGGCAAGTCTTAATTCGATTAATTATGCAAAATTAGTATAATATCGTCAATAAATGAAATATATAGACCAGAGTTTTCCGACTCCCGAAGAAAATTTAGCTTGCGATGAAGCGCTGCTAGAGCACTCCGAAGAGAGCTCAAAGGCTGAGGTTTTGCGATTTTGGGAATCAAAACGTTATTTTGTCGTGTTGGGTTATTCACGAAAATTTCATCTTGAGGTCAATCGCGAAGCTTGCCACAAACATGGGATTCCGGTTCTCAGGCGCCCCAGTGGTGGTGGTACCGTTTTGCAAGGACCGGGTTGTCTTAATTATTCTCTGATCCTGAATCTAGAAAACGAAAGACCACTTAAAACAATTACGGAAACAAATCAGTATGTTTTAAATCAGCACAAAAAATCTCTTGAACCGGTGTTGGGCAAAGCAATTCAAGTCTGCGGAATCAGTGACTTGGCTTTGGGGGCTCTTAAATTTTCAGGAAATGCCCAGCGCAGGAAAAAATCATTTGTCTTGTTTCATGGCACTTTCCTCCTCGACTTCAAAATTCCATTGATTGAAAAAACGCTGACTGTCCCAGCTCATCAGCCCGAATACCGGAACCACAGAAAACACAGCGAATTTTTGACGAACTTAAAAGTTTCTGCTGAGATGATTAAGAAAGCGCTTCGTCAATCCTGGGGTGCAGACGAACCTCTTAAATCCGCTCCTCATTCAAAGATCGCCCTGCTGGTTAAAGAACGTTACGCCAAGCACAGTTGGAATTTTAAATATTGATCTTTTTTTTATGATCGGCTACTGTAACTTCTCACATGCCTCAACCTTTTAACGCAAGCCTCATGCTCGTAATTCCTTGCTACAATGAGGAAGCCCGCTTCCAAAATCAAAAATTCCTCGGTTTCCTGAATCAATACTCACGGATTAATTTCCTTTTTGTCGATGACGGAAGTACGGATCAGACCTTCAAAATTCTAGAGGGCCTTCGGCAAGGAAATCCAACTCAAATCAAACTGCTGAAACTGGCGGCTAATGCCGGTAAAGCTGAAGCAGTGCGGCAAGGCCTTTCAGCGGCTTTGAAAGAAAATTCGTCAGGATTTGTGGGCTTTTGGGATTGTGATCTTGCCACACCCTTAACCGAAATTCCGGCATTCCTTGAAATGTTCATTCAACATCCGAATGCGGAAATAGTGCTTGGATCGCGAGTTAAATTAATGGGGCGAGACATTAAGCGGCACGCCTACCGGCATTATTTGGGACGGATTTTCGCAACCTTTGCTTCCATGGTTCTAAAGCTGAGTATTTACGATACTCAGTGCGGGGCGAAAATTTTCAAAACTACGGAAACGTTGGGCAAAATACTTAGTACACCATTTAAATCTAAATGGATTTTCGACGTGGAAATCTTGGCCCGCTACGTGAAAGAAAAACATCTTTCTCCAGCTGAAGCAGAAAACTTGATTTACGAATTACCCTTGCGGCAGTGGCAAGATGTGAAGGGTTCGAAAGTGAGATTTCAAGACTACTTCGCGGCGGTTAAGGAATTGATTCAGATCTATCTGACCTACCGTTAAATCAAATCCGAATTACTTTCTCGCTCTGAATTCCACGAAACGCGTTGCGTGTATCTAAGATCAAAGAAAATTGATTGAGCAAACTCTGGCGGTCAAATTGATCATGATCTGTAACCAAAATCGCAAGGTCCACATTCGATTTCAATTGATTCAACGGAATTGATTTTCGGTTTTGGCCGTGCAAATTAAATTCCGGGACAAAAGGATCTGAATACAGAACTTCAGAACCGTGTTGTTCCAAAAGCTCAATAATCTCAAGGGCCGGAGACTCGCGGTAATCCGAAACATTTTTCTTATAAGCAATGCCCAAAACTAAAATCTTGGAACCGTTTAGCATTTTTTTATGCTGATTCAAAATAGTTTGAGCTTTCCGCACCACAAATTCCGGCATTGAACTATTGATCTTTCCCGCTAAGTCAATGAACTGTGGATCAAACTTATGAATGCGGGCTTTCCAAGCTAAATAATGAGGGTCAATGGGAATACAATGCCCGCCGAGGCCGGGACCGGGATAAAACGGCATAAAACCAAACGGCTTGGTCGCCGCCGCGTCAATAATTTCCCAAACATTAACACCAAGCTTTTCACTCATCTGGCAAAGTTCATTGACCAAACCAATGTTGATGCTTCGAAACGTATTTTCCAGAAGCTTGACCATTTCAGCAGCGCGCGGAGAAGAAACCGGATAAACTTGATTAATTGCGATTTTATAAAATTGCTGAGTGAGCTCAGTACATTTTTTCGTCACGCCCCCCACAACCTTAGGAATGTTCTTTGTGTGATATTTGGAATTGCCTGGGTCAACCCGTTCCGGAGAAAACGCAAGGTAAAAATCTTTGCCGACTTTCAATCCCTTCTTTTCCAACATGGGTAAAATGACTTCTTCGGTTGTGCCCGGATAAGTCGTACTACCTAAAATGATAAGCATTCCTTCATGCAAGTAACGCGCAACTTCCTCAGCCGCAGCGACAATATAAGAAATGTCCGGATCTTTGCTTTTGCGAAGCGGTGTTGGAACACAGATATTGATAACATCCAACTCGCGAATCACACTAAAATCAGTCGTCGCTCGAAGTCGCGGTGCATTTTGCTCCACAGGCGCGACCAATCCTCTTAAATCATCTGTGGGTACATCTTGAATATAGGAAATTCCTTTTTGAATATTGGCGACTTTCTGAGCGTCAAGATCAATGCCACAAACTTGAATACCCGCTTTCGCAAATTCCACAGCCAGCGGAAGTCCCACATAACCCAAACCGATAATCCCAATGCGGACGGTTTTGGCTCGTATTTTTTCTTCCAGAGCAACTGAAGTGCGTGAGTTCATATTAAGATTCCTGAATCTAAAAACCATTTTACGGTTTTTTCAAGACCGGGCCGGAAACGAGTTTGAACTGTAAACCCTAAAAGTTTTTCAGCCTTGGTAATATCCGCATACGTTCTCCGAACGTCACCCGCCCGTTGTGGTTTAAAAGTAAGAACTACATTCTTAATTTTCAAAATCTCTTTTAAGTTTTCAAAGATATCCAATACGGAAAATTCTTCATGGCAAGCAATATTAAAAACCTCGCCTTGAACACCCTTGGCTTGAGCTGCCAAAATATTTCCCTTTACAACATTATCAACATAAGAGAAATCACGAGACTGTTTGCCGTCCCAATGAATTTCAGGACTGACACCTTTCAAAAGACAGTCGATGAAAATCGGGATAACCGCTGAATAAACAGATTCTGGATTTTGGCGCGGACCAAAGACGTTGAAGTAACGCAAGCTTACTGTTTCGAGACCGTAAAGTTTGGTGAAAAGACTGCAATAATATTCGCCCGTAATTTTAGACAGCGCGTAAGGAGACTGCGGCATTGGAAGATCGATTTCCAAGGAGGGAAATTTTTCCGCCTCGCCATAAATAGCTGAAGAGGAAGAAAAAATAACCCGCCTTGCCTTGGCATGCTGGGCTGCCAAAAGAACGTTCAGCGTGCCAGTGATGTTGATATCGTTGGTTTCAATGGGGTCGTCGACAGAACGAAGCACGGCCCGGAGAGCTGCAATATGAAAAATATAATCGATTCCGCGCGCGGCCTGCATGACCGCTTCCCGGTCTCTTAAATCGCCTTGGACAAATTCGATCTTCGACTCCACCTGAGCCAGATGTTCTTTTTTCCCGGTAGAAAGGTTGTCGAAAACGCGGACTTGGTGACCGTCCAGAACCAGCGCATCCGTAATATGAGAGCCGATAAACCCTGCACCGCCAGTAACTAAGCACTTTGCCATAGACGGAAAGTGTATCAAAAAAAGGAGGAAAAAACCACCGGAGACTGAATTCATCCGCCGGGTGGATAAATTCTATCAATGTCGCTAGAAGTCATCTAACGTCGGGGGAATTTAAGATTTACGGACAAGTGTATTTCTGACGAGTTCTGTTTTGGCAAGAAACAGCGCGCGGCCGGCTTCGAATTGCTTATTCTCCAGAGAAAGTTTTTGAAAACCCGCATTTAATTTCTCCGTGCGAGTTTCATCAATAGGATGGGACTGAAGATAATCGTACAAATAGGCACGTTCCGGCGAGCGAACGTCGCTCATTCGGTAAAGAGGGTCCAGCAGTCCTTGTGGATCGTATCCGCTTTGAAACAGATATTGAATCGCCTTTTGATCCGCTTCTTCAACTCGTTTCAGATATGACTTTTCTCTACTCGTAGCAGCGCCAACCAAAGCCAACCCAATCACCGAAAGCGTTCCAATGGCTCCAAACGCCGGGGCAACGTAACTTCCCGTTCGAAGCACTAATTCGAAAGATTTCTTTAATCGTGATAACCGCGGATCTTGATATTGGAGAGCGGCAATTTCATAAGCTAAAATTCCGGCCAGTTCAATTTCGCTTTTCAAAAACCGAAAAAAACCGGTGGTAACGTACACATAACCACCGGGTGCAAAGGTGGCATAAATCCGGTCATCTTGCAAAATCACAAACCGGTAAGCAAGCCCTTTGCGGTGCGCCTGGGCCGCAATTCTGTAACCGATATTCTGAACGTACTCATTCAGGCCCTGTTCCTGGTAAACCAACGCCGTTTGCAGAATTTGCTGATGAATGGCGTTCCCGAGTTCTGTTTCCAAAGAAGAAGCTGAGGAATTGAGGGACTTGGAATTTCGAGCGCATCCTGAAATCAGGATGCAGAAAACTAAAAGCACCGATAATATCTTATGGCTGGATGCGGATCTCATCATGAAGTTCATCGACAATATTTGAAAATATGATAGGTCAATTGTCGCCGCGCGGCGACAATTTAAGGCTCTTCCTCAAAGAAAGGGGCAGTAAGACTAAATCCGTATAATGAGGGTTAGTTTTGGCAAATTAACCTCGTGAAAGGAGAAAGTCCTATGCCCCAGGCAGATAGTATACTCAATCTTTATGGCTTTGAAATAG
>ORMF010296462.1_pt1 | contig 10606 bp, 10 predicted proteins | sample 1779871 | NCBI WGS metagenome assembly ORMF01 (sample SAMEA104232316, study PRJEB22302) | groundwater metagenome | biome: forest; feature: aquifer; material: groundwater | place: USA | collected 2011-08-07 | depth 5.4 m
CATCGTTGCCGCGTTCGCCACCGAGAACGTGCCGCTGTCGCGCGCGCACATCACGGTCAACCGCTTTGCCCACATCACCGGCAGCAGGGACGAGGGCATGCAGTTCGCCGAGAATGCGCGCTACCAGTCGCGCCTCGCGTCGAGCCTCAGACGCCGGCAGGAGGTCATGCAGGGCACGGTATTGGTCGATGTGCCGTTTCCCGACGAGCCGCCGCTCGAGACGATCTACAACGACCTGCTGATCGGCGATGTCGACACGGTTGCCGAAAAGCTGGTCGCCGAGATCCATGCGACAAAGCCGGTGCACATGTGCTTTTCGTTCAAGGTCGGCAACACGCCGCACAAGGCCGCGATGCGCTCGATGGAATTGATGATGAGCGAGGTCAAGCCGCGCGTCGAAAAGGCACTCGGCAGCGGCACCCAGGCCGCTGCGGAGTAGAGCGCGATGCCCGACGATTTTCATTCGCCCGTCCGCCTCGCCCCGGTGCCGTGGCGCGCCGACTACACGGTGCGGAAGGGCGACGTGTCGCTCGCCGTCTATCGCCGGCGCAGCGGCGCGCCGGCGGCGGGTGAGGCGCCCCGCCCGGTATTGTTCCTGGTGCACGGCTCGTCGAACTCGGCATTGTCGTCGTTCGACCTTGCCGCGCCCGGCGGTGAGTATTCGACGATGAACGTCTTTGCCGCGTTCGGCTACGACGTGTGGACGATGGATCACGAGAATTACGGGCGCTCGTCGCGCACCGCGGGTAATTCCGACATCGCGAGCGGCGTCGGGGATTTGATCGCTGCCAGCGAGCTGGTCGTCCGCGAGACCGGCGGCGTACCGATGCATATGATGGGCGAATCGTCGGGGGCGTTGCGCGCTGCCGCCTTTGCGATGGAACGGCCGCAGCGGGTCGGCCGGCTGGTGCTCAACGCCTTCACCTATACCGGGCATAACTCGCCGACCCTCGCGAAGCGGGCCGAACAGGTCGAGTATTTCCGCACCCACAATCGGCGGCTGCGTGACCGTGACATGATCCGCAGCATCTTTACCCGCGACCATCCCGGCACCAGCGACCCGGCCGTCGCCGAGGCCTTGGCCGACGCCGAATTGCCGTTCGGCGACCAAGTGCCGACCGGCACCTATCTCGACATGACCGCCAATCTGCCGGTAGTCGATCCCGCGCGCGTCTTGGCGCCCGTGATGCTGGTGCGCGGCGAGCACGACGGCATCGCCAGCGAGGAGGACCTGCTCGACTTCTACCAGCGCCTGCCGAACCCGGACCGGCAATTCGTCGTGCTGCCGGGCGCCGCGCATGCGCTGGTGTTCGGCCACAACCGCCATCAATTGTGGCACGTCACCCACGCCTTCCTGTCGATGCCGCCGCGCCGCGATCGCTAGAAGCGAGCGTGGCTGTCCGCGGGCACGATCAACCCATTCGCCTGCGGACCAGGGCGGCGCCCTGGGCCAAGGCCGCGAGCTTGCGCTCGGCGAGGGTGCGGTCGAGCGGCGCCATGCCGCAATTGGTGCACGGGAAGAGCCGCTCCGGCGGGACGAAGCGCAGCGCCCGCTCGATCGTCGCGGCCACCTCCTCGGGCGTTTCGACCTCGTCGCGCGCGACGTCGATCGCGCCGACCAATACGTCCTTGCCGACGAGCAGCCCGAGCAACTCCATCGGCACGTGCGAATTGGCGCATTCGAGCGACACCTGGTCGATTTGGCTCGCCGCCAGTGCCGGGAAGATCGCCTCGTATTGCCGCCACTCGGCGCCGAGCGTCGCCTTCCACTCGATATTGGCCGGAATGCCGTAGCCATAGCAGATGTGCACCGCGGTCGTGCAGCTAAGCCCCTCGCAGGCGCGGTGCAGGGCAGCAATGCCCCAGCCCGCGGCCAATTCGCGCGCCTCCTCGTTCAGCACGGTGGCGAAAGCCATTGCCATCGCCCGGCGGTCGCCGTAATGCGCGTCCGCCACCGTATCGACGATCGTCATCGGCCCCGGCAACGTGAACTTTAGCCGCCGCGCCGTGTGGGCGCGCGCCACCGTCGCTTCGACGCGATGGATGCTGCCGCGCCGCCGCAACGGGCCGGTGACGGTCGGCACCATCGCGTCGTAACGGTTGTTGCGGATGCCCATGCGGACGCGCCGCGCGAAATCGATCCCCGCGATGTTTTCGAGAAAGCCGTGCACGAAATGCTGGCGCGACTGCTCGCCGTCGCTGACGATGTCGATGCCAGCATCCTCCTGCGCCTTCAGCGCCAGCAATGTGGCGTCGCGCTTGCCCTCGGCGAGCAGGTCGCCGTCGAGCCGCCACGCCGGCCACAAGGTGCGCGGCTCGGCCAGCCAGGCAGGCTTCGGCAGACTACCGGCAATCGTCGTTTCGAGCACGGCGCGTCTCCCCGGCAGTTGGCTTTGCCGCGCCGTGTTAGGCTAGCGGCCCCAGTCCGTCAATTGCGGAGCCGCCGATGACTACCCGCCAGGAATTGCGTCGCCAGGGCGAGGCGATGCGCGACCAGTTGTTCCGCGACGAGACCGACGACAGCATCGTGCAGGGCCTCGAAGATTTGTTCAGCGAGGCGGTTTATGGCGCGGTGTGGCGCCGCCCGGGTCTGGGATTGCCCGACCGCATGCTGTGCGCGCTGGCGGCATTGGGAGCATTGGCGCGATTGCCGCAGTTGCGCGCGCATGTCATGGCGGCGCTCGACCTCGGCCTCGCGCCCGAAGCGATCACCGAGACGTTCATCCAGTGCGGCATCTATGCCGGGTTTCCAACGAGCGAAAACGCGATCGGCGTCGCAGCCGGCGTGTTTGCTGAGCGCGGCATCGAATTGCCCGAGGAGGCGGCGCGCAACGACCCGCTCGACGAACTGACGGAGCGCGGCCGGGCATTGCTGGAGATTTTGCACGGCAGCCGCGGGTACGAGGGCTATGCCGCGCCCGACAACAAGGTGACCGGGGCGCTCTACCCGGTCGCGATCCAGTACGGCTATGGCGAGATCTGGGACCGGCCGGGCCTCGACCGGCGGCAGCGCGCGCTGGTTGCGGTCGCGGCGTTCACCGCGCTGCGGCTCGACGGTCAGGTCCGCAAATTCGGTCAGTCGGCGCTCAATGTCGGGCTGAGCCGGGAGGAGGTTGTCGAGGCGGTGATCCAGACCGCGCCCTATGGCGGCTTTGCGCCGGCGCTCAACGCGCTCGCGGCGCTCAGCGACGCGTTGCGCTAGGCGCACGGCAGCAATGAACGCGGATGGCCGATCGGTTGTCCGCGGCCGCGATTCGTCCCATATGGCGGGGCAATGCGTCGCACGGGGGGCTTGGCGCCGACCGTCGACGGGACATCTGGTCAAGCAGAACCTCGCGATGAAGGCGGTCCGAAGACGCTGTGTCGGCGGCATGTTGGCGGCGCTTGCGGTAAGCACCAGTGCGTTCGCCCAGAACCCCTACCAGGACGATTTGATCTGCCGGCAATATGCCGACGCTCAGATCGCGCCGATGCGCGACCAGGCAAACCAGCAGGCGGTCGGCAGTGCCCTGCTCGGCGCTGGGCTGGGCGCCGCCTTGGGCGCCGCAGCGGGTGGCGGCCGCGGCGCTGGCATTGGCGCCGCCTCGGGTGCGATCCTCGGCACTGGCGTCGGCGCCGCCAATGCGCAGAACGCCACCGCCTACCTGCAGCAGCAATACAATGCGCTGTACGCCAACTGCATGGCGTCGCGGCGTCCGCCGCCGGCCTACTCGGCGCAACCGAGCTATCCGCCGGCTGGCTATGCGCAACCGGGCTACGCCCCGCAGGGTTACGCGCCGCCGGCGCGCGGCGGCGACAGCGCCAACCAGCTCAACCGACAGGAACTCGACCGTGTCCAGGGCGCGCCGCCGGCCGGCTATGCGCCGCCGGGCTACGGTTACCCGCCGTCCGGATATTACCCGCGATAGGCGCGGCGGTCAGAAATAGCGCCGCAGATTGTCGCGGATGCGGTCGAGGACCGGGATTTCCGGCATCACCGGCGCGAAAGCCTCGCCGGTGATGCGCTCGAACGCGGCGATATAAACCTTCGCGGTTTCGAGGATGACGTCCGGCGGGATCGGCGGCAGCGCGTCGCGGTAGGGATCGCAGCGCGCCGCCACCCAGCGCCGCAAATAGTCCTTGTCGAAGCTTTCCGGCGGCCTGCCGGCGGCAAAGCGCTCGGCGTAGGTTTCGGCAAACCAGTAGCGGCTGCTGTCCGGCGTATGTATCTCGTCGGCCAGCACGATCGCGCCGTCGCGATCGACACCGAACTCGTATTTGGTATCGACCAGGATCAGACCGCGCCCGGCGGCGATCTCGCTGCCGCGGGCGAACAACGCCAGCGCCGTGCGCGACACGTGGTGCCATTGCGCGGCGGACAGCGCCCCGCGCGCCAGAATCTCCTCGGACGTGACCGGCTCGTCGTGTTCGCCATCGCGCGCCTTGGTCGTGGGTGTGATAATCGTTTCCGGCAATTTCTGGTTCTCGTGCAAGCCGTCGGGCAGGCGGATGCCATAAACTTCACGGCGCCCGGCCTTGTACATCGACCACACCGAGGTCGCCGTGGTGCCGGCGAGATAGTCGCGCACGACGATCTCGACCGGCAGGATGTCGAGCCGTCGGCACACCAGCACGTTGGGGTCGGGATATTCGATGACGTGGTTCGGGCAAAGGTCGCGCGTGCGATCGAACCAGAAGCGCGCGATCTGCGTCAGCACCTGCCCCTTGAACGGGATCGCCGCGATGTTGCGGTCGAAGGCGCTCAGCCGGTCGGTCGCGACGATGATGCGCCTGCCGTCCGGCAGGTCGTAATTATCGCGCACCTTGCCGCGGTAGTGGTTGGGCAGCTCGGGAAACGTCGTCTCCTCAAGCACGTCGTCGAGGTGATCGGCAAGAACCGTCGTATCGGGCATCGGCGCTACTCGCCTGCGATTGGGGGCGCGGAAGGGGGGCCGGCTACAGCTGGCGGTGAGCGCCGCCGCCGTGACGCCGGCGCGTCGGCGATGATAGCCGTGGCCGTGCCCGTCGCCAAAGCCACTCCGAGGCCACCGGCACCGCAAAATGCGGCGCCCGGCGTAAGCCGCGGCCGCACCGACGACTCGACAGGCGACGCCAGCCGTCAGCGTCGCCGTCGATCAGGCCCGCATCGGGAAGGCTACCGCCCGCAGCGGTAACACTATTCGACGACGGCTAACGATAATAGCGGCGGTGCCAGCCGTATCCGTAGCCGAACCGCACCGGCGCATAGACGTACGGATAGGCATAGGGATAGGCGTACGGGTAGTAGTAGGAATAATACGGCGCGTAATAGGGATAGTAATACTGTGCCTGTGCCGGGGTCGCCGCCCCGCCCAGGGTCACAGCGGCGGCGGACACCACGGCGGCTGCCATCAGTACGCGCCGGAACCAGGAATTTGTGGACACAGACATGGGTACGCTCCGCTGCGATAGGTGCGCCGCGCCGAAAAGCTGCGCTTCCATTAAAATGTACGCTCCCGGTGTGTTTTCATCCCCACCCGCGACACTAAATTTTGCGTGGCGCCGCCCGTCGTGCGCCACGGCGAAGGAGTAGCCTCGATGGATACCCTCCCCGACCGGGTGACCTGCTGCATCGCCGGCGGCGGACCGGCAGGGATGATGCTGGGCCTGCTACTGGCGCGGGCCGGGGTCGAGACGCTGGTGCTCGAAAAGCACGGCGATTTCCTGCGCGATTTCCGCGGCGACACGATCCACCCTTCCACCTTGCAGGTGATGCATGAGTTGGGTTTGCTCGCGGCGTTTCTCGCCCGCCCGCATTCCGAAATCCGTAGGATGCAAGGGATGATCGGCGATGAGGCGGTCGAAATCGCCGATTTCTCGCACCTGCCGACGGTTTGCCGTTTTATCGCGATGATGCCGCAGTGGGATTTCCTCGATTTTCTGGTGGCGGCGGCACGCCGGTATCCCTGCTTTCACCTCGGCATGGGGACCGAGGTCGTCGATTTGCTGATCGAGGACGCGTGCGTGGTCGGCGTTCGCGCCGAATCGCGCGGCAAGGCGCGCGAGTTCCGGGCCGAACTGGTGGTCGGCGCCGACGGACGGCAGTCGATCGTGCGCGAGCGCGCCGGCCTCGCGGTGACCTCGCTCGGCGCACCGATCGACGTATTGTGGATGCGCCTGTCGAAGCGGCCGAGCGATCCGCAGCAGACCCTCGGCCGGGTGAATTACGGGCGCATGCTGGTGACCCTCGACCGCGGCAACTACTGGCAATGCGCCTACATCATCCGCAAGGATGGGTTTGCCGCGTTGCAGGCGCTTGGCATCGAGAGTTTCCGCAACGACATCCTGCGCCTCGCGCCGTTTCTCGGCGACCGCGTCGGCGAACTCGCCGGCTGGGACGATGTCAAATTGCTGACCGTCGCGGTCGATCGGCTGGAGCGCTGGTGGCGGCCCGGCCTGTTGTGCATCGGCGACGCCGCACATGCGATGTCGCCGATGGGTGGGGTGGGGATCAACCTGGCGGTGCAGGACGCGGTTGCCGCCGGCAACCTGCTTGCGGTGCCGCTGCGCAACGGCACGCTGACGCCGGCCGACCTCGATGCCGTGCAGCGCCGCCGCATGTTCCCGACCCGGGCGATGCAGAGGCTGCAGGTGGTCATGCAGGAGCGGGTCATCGACCGGCTGCTCGGCGACGACAGGGCGTTTCATCCGCCCTGGCCGCTGCGTTTGTTCAGGTTGTTTCCGGTATTGCAGCGCTTGCCGGCACGGCTGATCGGCATGGGCTTTCGCCCCGAGCATGTGGCGGGATCGTGATTAGGTGAGGCTGCGCCGGCCGCCCTATAATTGGGCAGCGCGATGTTCGTATCGATAGGAACCGGCCCATGACCGCAGACATGCTCGCTTTTCTCGGCCGCCGCACCTTTGTCGGGATGGCTGCGGGCGCTGCGGCGGTTATCGTTGCGCGACCTTTTGCGGCCCGCGCGCAGGGCGCAAGCGCCCCGTTGCGTATTGCAACGATCGGCGCCGGGCGCGAAGGCGGTGCGCTCGGCACCCTCTTTGCCAAGGCCGGGCATCCGGTCTTGTTCTCCTCGCGCCATCCCGAGCAGCTCAAGGAGCTGGTCGCCGGTGCCGGCCCCAATGCCAAGGCCGGTACGGTCGATGAGGCGGTCGCGTTCGGCGATGTCGTGTTGCTCGTCGTGCCCTACACGGCGATCGAGCAGATCGGCAAGGACCACGGCAAGGGGCTGGCCGCCAAGCAGGTCGTGATCGATGTCAGCAACCCGATCCCGCGCCGCGACGGCGAGGATTTCGTCAAGCAGGTCAACGAGCAAGGCGGCGCCGGCCTCTATACGCAAAGGCTATTGCCGGGCGCGCGCATCGTGCGGGCGTTCAACGCGATCGGCTCGGGCAAGCTGGCGGACCTGTCGCAGAAAAAGGGCGGGATCGGCGTGCCGCTCGCCGGCGACGACCCGAAGGCGATTGCCGTCGCCTCGGGGCTGATCAAGGAGATCGGTTTCGAGCCGGTGCTGGTCGGCGGGCTGGCCAAGGGCAAGTATCTGGTGCCCGGGACGCCGCTGGGCGGCGAACATACGCCCGACGAGTTGCGCAAGATCGCCGCGACGCTGACCTGACCCGATCCCGCCCTTGACCCAGGAGAATCCCGGGGCGTCGACGTCGCCTGTCGGCTTCGGCGGCCGCCTGTTGCAGCGCGTTGTGGCGGTGCAGCCGCACGAGATACGCGTCGTCCTGTGGTGCTGGCTCTACATCTTCGCGGTATTGTCGTCCTACTACATCATGCGGCCGATCCGCGATCAGATGGGCGTCGCGGGCGGCGTCAACAATCTGCAATGGCTGTTCACCGGCACGCTGGCCGGTATGCTGCTGCTCAACATCCCGTTTGCGTGGCTGGTCAAGACGTTGCCGCGCAGCCGGTTCATCCCGCTGACCTACCGCTTCTTCGCGCTCAACATCCTGGCGTTCGCGGCTCTGCTGTATTTCGCCGAGGGCGAGCAGGCAGTGTGGATCGGCCGCGCCTTTTTTGTCTGGGCGTCGGTCTACAACCTGTTTGTCGTCTCGGTGTTCTGGCAGCTCAACGTCGATCTGTTCAGTCCGGAGCAGGGCAGGCGGCTGTTCGGCTTTATCGCCGCCGGCGCAACGATCGGCGCGATCGCCGGCTCGGCCTTGACCGCCAGCCTGGCGCGCCACGTGCCGCCGACCCTGCTGCTGTTCGGCGCGGCGGTCCTGCTCGAAGTCGCGGTGTTTGCGGTTACCCGGCTCGCGCGCCTGTCGCCGACCCTGCGCCGCCAGCCGGTCGGCAGTGCCGAGGAGCAGCCGATCGGCGGTGGCATCTTTGCCGGGATCGGCAACGCCTTCCGCTCGCGCTATCTGGTCAATGTCAGCCTGTTCCTCTTGCTGTTCGCGATCACCTCGACGGTGCTGTATTTCCAGCAGGCCGACATCGTCAGCCGGAGTTTCGCGGACCGCGGCTCGCAAACCGCGTTCTTTGCCGGCGTCGATCTCGTCGTCAACGTGCTGACCCTGGTGCTGCAGCTGTTCCTCACCGGCCGCATCGTGCTGTGGCTCGGCGTCGCGTTGGCGCTGGCGTTCCTGCCGGCATTGACGCTGATCGGCTTTGGCGCGCTGTCGCTGATGCCGACGCTGTCGGCCATCGCCCTGTTCCAGATCCTGCGCCGGGCCGCGGATTACGGCATTGCGCGGCCGACCCGCGAGGTGCTGTTCACCGTCGTGCCGCGCGAGGACCGCTACAAAACCAAGGGCTTTATCGACACCTTTGTCTATCGCCTCGGCGACCAGATCGGGGCGTGGTCGGTGGCGCTGTTCCGCAACCTCGGCGCCGGCGCGGCGGAGCTCGCGCTGGTGGCGATCCCCGTCGCCGCGGCGTGGCTGGTCAACGCGCTGTGGCTCGGCCGTCGGCAGCGGACGATGGAGCGCGGCTAGCAGCGGACGGCGCGACCCCGGTTACGTCAGCGCCTGCCGCACAAAGCCGGGGTCGAAGATGCGGTCGGCCATGATCTGGCAGCGTTTGATCAGGCGGGGTTCGTCGGGGCCGTAATCGGCATGTGCGTTGTGCAGGGTGCCGATATCGTCCCACAGCAACAAATCGCCTTCGCTCCAGCGATGCACATAGCGATAGCGCTGCTCGAGCTGGTGCTCGAACAGAAAGGCCAGCATCTCGGCGCTTTCCCGTTCCGGTAGCTCGTTGATGCGGATGGCGTAGCCGGGATTGGCGTACAGCACCTTGCGGCCGGTAATCGGGTGGACGAGGAAGATCGGGTGCGACACTGGCGGTTTCGCCAACCGCTGCGTCTCGCTGAGCGGTTCGCGCCAGCTCCCCGGGCGCTGCCGCATCATCTCCCAGAACTTGTTGAAATCGTGCAACACCGTCTTGCCGTCGAGCCAGCGCTTGGTCGTCTCGGGCAACTCGGCGTAGGCGGCATGCATGTTGGCGAACTCGGTGCCGCCGAGCGGCCGGCCGGCGCGCGTCGGTACCTTGAGCGCATAGAGCACGTTGGCGAAGGCGATCGTTGCGCTGTACGACATGTCGGTGTGCCAGTCCTGCCCGGCGTCGCGCGCGCCGATCGGGCGGCCGTCCTCGACGATGTTCGAGAGGATCATGACCTCAGGATGGCCCGGTTCCTGGAAGGCGCCGGCCACGTTGATCTCGAGCGAGCCGAAGCGCACGGCAAACGCCTTGAGCTGCACCGCATCGAGGCGCTGGCCGGGAAACCGCAGGACGCCGTATTCGCCGAGTGCCCGCAGGATCGCGGCAAAATCGGCGCCGGCGAGCGGGCAGCCGAGATCGATGCCTTCGACGGTTGCGCCGAGCGTCTCGCCGCTCGGCTTGACGTTCGGGGGCACGTCAGCGCGCCTCGCCGACAAAGCCCTGCTGCAGTTCGGCGATGCGCGTCATCGCCGCCGGCGGAAGCGGCCCTTTCTCGATCGCCTGCGCGGCGAATTCGAACTGCTCGAGCGTGGCGATGCCGATCAGCACGGTCGATACCGCCTCATGCGCGATCACATAGCGTAACGCAGCCTCGACCAGGCTGTCGGCGTGGCCCTCCCGCACCAGCGGCATCAAACGTCGCGCGCGCTCCAGATCGGTCTGGTAGCTTCCGCCCGAGCCGATCGGCGCCGGCGGCGGCGAGGCGTTCGGATGCCGCTCCTCGCTGGCGCTGAGCGCGCCGCCGGCCAGCACACGGATGTTGATGACGCCCATATCGGCCGCCTTGGTGTGGGCCAGAAGGTTGCCATAATCCTGCGCCGGAAAACCCGTCGGCACGGCGCCGCCGGGGCTCGGGTTCAACAGATTGTAGCTGACCTGCGCGGTGTCGAAGGCGCGCGCATCGACGACGCGGTGGAGTGCCGCCGTCTCGCCGACCGCGGTGATGCCGAAATGGCGGATCTTGCCCTGCCGGCGCAGCCGCTCGAATTCCGGCACAACCTCGTCGAGCATGCTGTCGGCCGAGAAATTGGCACCCTGCGTCGTGCCGACGATCGCGTTGTGAAACTGGAACAGATCGACCGAGTCGAGCTGCAGGCGCGCGAGGCTCGCGTCGAGCGAAGCGGCGATCGCGGCGCCGATCCGGCCGCGTTCGGTCGGCGGCAGGCGCACCTTGGTGCCGACATA
>ORMF011802248.1_pt1 | contig 10606 bp, 10 predicted proteins | sample 1779871 | NCBI WGS metagenome assembly ORMF01 (sample SAMEA104232316, study PRJEB22302) | groundwater metagenome | biome: forest; feature: aquifer; material: groundwater | place: USA | collected 2011-08-07 | depth 5.4 m
AAGCCGGCGGGGGCCGGCGCCCGGGAGCTGCCGAAGCTGCCGCTGCTCGGTCAGATCGCCGCAGGCGGGCCGCTGCTCGCCGAGCAGAACGTCGAGGACCAGATTGCGGTGCCCGAGACCCTGCGCGGCGACTTCGTGCTGCGCGTCAAGGGCGAATCGATGATCGAGGCCGGCATCCTCGACGGCGACCTCGTGGTCGTTCGCCGCGCACAGGACGCGCGCAACGGCGACATCGTCGTCGCGCTCGCCGGCGACGACGAGTCGGCCGACGAGGCGACGGTCAAGACGTTCTACCGCGAGAACGGCCGCGTGCGCCTCCAGCCGGAGAACGCGTCGCTCGAGCCGATCTACGCGGAGCACGTGCAGATCCTGGGCAAGGTCGTGGGAGTCTTCCGGACGATCTGATGTCTGTCTCTTCCGTGCACCGGACGCTCGAGCACGAGCTGTTCGCCCTCCTGCGGGGGGCGTCGCTCGAGTGCCCGGTGTGCGGCGAGTTCGTGCTGCACGACGGGGCGGCGGTGCGCTGCCCCGAATGCGAGATGCTCCTGCGCGGCCGGCTCGAATCGAACGTTCTCCAGGTAGAATTCGGCTCGCAGGCCGGGTGACCGCGGTCGCCGCGACTCAGTTCGTGTGAGAGGCGGCGCTCGAGGAAAGTCCGGACACCGAAGGGCAGGACGCTCCCAACGTGTTCTTCTAGCGGCAGGGAGGCGGCGAAAGCCGACGGAAAGTGGCACAGAAAACAGACCGCCGCCGGCGTGTTCTCCGGAGACGCCGGCGGTAAGGGTGAAACGGTGGGGTAAGAGCCCACCAGCGACCGTGGTGACACGGCGGCTCGCCAAACCCCGTCCGGTGCAAGGCGAACAGGCTCCGCCAAGACGGCCCGTCAAGGAGCCGGGTAGCCGCAGAGATGGATGGTCACCCTCGACAGAATCCGGCTTACAGGCCTGCTACGGAGAAGCCCCGGCAACGGGGCTTCTCTATGCCCTGGCCGCCGCGTCGCTCGACCGCTTCGTGCTCGCCGGGACGCCCAAGGAGGTCGCGGCCCACGCGCAGCGACTGCTCGACGCAGGCGCGAAGCGGGTCGAGTTCGGGACGCCGCAGGGGCTGACGACGGCGGAGGGCGTCGGGCTCCTCTGCGACCCCGTGCTCCCGCTGCTGCGCTAGCCCCCGGCGACCTCTGGTACGCGGCGGGATCACCTGAGAGAGGATGCGCCTCATGAGCCGGACGTTCTGGGCGCCGGGCAGGGTCAACCTGATCGGCGAGTACACCGATCTCGCGGGCGGGCTCGTGCTGCCGGCGGCGCTCGACCTGGGCGTGCGCATCGAGGCGACGCCTGCCGAGACGATCGACCTACGCTCGAGCGATCTCGTGGGCGTCGCACGGCGCGCGCCCGACGGAACGGGGCTCGCGGACGACTCCGGGTGGGCCCGGTACGTCGCGGCCGTCGCTGCGGAGCTGGCGGCGCTCGGCCGGCCCCCGGTCGGGCTGGCGGGAGAGATCAGCTCCACGCTGCCGATCGGCGCGGGCCTCTCCTCGTCCGCCGCGCTCGAGGTCGGCGTCGGTCTCGCGCTCTGCGCGGTCGCCGACTTCCCGCTCGAGCCGCTCGAGCTCGCGCGTGCCGCGCAGCGGGCGGAGCACCGGGCGGTCGGCGTGCCCTCCGGGATCATGGATCAGGCCGCGTGCGTGCTCGGCCACGCAGACTGCGCGATCCTGCTCGACACCGGCACGCTCGAGCACGAGCTCGTGCCGCTCCCGCCGGAGCTCGCCATCGTGATCGTCCACTCGGGCATCGCACGCCGCCTCGAGGACTCGGGCTACGCGACGCGCAAACACGAGCTCGAGGCGGGCGACCCGAGGCGCCGCCGGCATGTCGCGACCGAGAACGAGCGGGTGCTCGCCACGGTCGAGGCGCTCCGCACCCGTGACTTCGGCCGGCTGGGCGAGGTTTTCCACGCCGGCCACGAGAGCCTGCGCGTCGACTTCGAGGTGACGACGCCCGAGCTCGACCGGCTCGTCGAGCTTGCGTATGCGCAGGGCGCCGTCGCAGCCCGAATGACGGGCGGCGGTTTCGGCGGCGCGATCGTCGCGCTCGTAGAGGCCGATTCTGCCGCGGCGTTCGCGGACGCGGTGCTCGGCGGCTACGGGCGGGGCGGCCGTGCCTACCTCTGCCGCGCCTCCGACGGGGCCCGAGAGCTCTAGCCAAGAGGGATTGGCGCGCGCGTCGGGTTACGTGCGGAGCAGGACTTCGAGTGCGGTGCCGCGCCCGGGGATCGAGCGCAGCGAGAAGCCGCCCTCGATCGACTCTGCGCGGGCGCGCATGTTCTTCAGCCCCTGGCCGGCCGGAGTCTCGTCTCCGTCGAAGCCGTCGCCGTCGTCGGTGATCGTCACGTAGCGCTCTCCGAACGGGCGCTCGCCGATCGTCACGTCCGCGTGCGTCGCGTTCGCGTGCTTGCGCACGTTGGCGAGACCCTCCTGCACGATCCGGAAGACCTCGATCTGCTCGTCGGGAGCGAGGCTGATCGACGTGTCGACTTCGAGGTCGACCTCGAGCTCGCCGTCGGCGGTCAGGAACTCGACGTAGCGGCGCAGCGCCGCGTCGAACGGTGCGGTACCGCTCGCGGACGACAGCGCGAGGATCGCGAAGCGCGCCTCCTGCTGCGCGAGCAGCGCCGCCTCCTTCAGACGTGGCGCCACCTCCTCCACCGGTGCGCCGGCCTCGAGCATCGAGGCGTGCGTCGACACCGCAAACAGATACTGCGCGAGGCCGTCGTGAATCTCGCGCGCAACGCGAGCACGCTCCTCCGCCACCGCACGACCGAACTCGGCGAAGCGGATCGCGCGCCAGGCGCCGACGAGGATCAGCGCGTAGGCGAGGATGCGTAGAAAATCGCCCTGCGAGACGTACGTGCTCGCCAGCAGCGGCTGCAGGACGAGGTGGAGCGCCGCGAAGAGCATGAGCGTGAAGCCGAGCGCGAGCCAGCGCGCCAGGTCGTCGTCGCGCTTGCGGAAGCGCTCGCCCCAACCGACCACGGCGACGAGCGCGATCAGCGCCTGTAGCGCGAGCGTGCCGGTCAGGTAGAAGGGCTGGCCGTTGTTCCCCGTCGGATCGAGGCTCGGCAGCGCGGGCCCGGCCGCCCGCAGCAACGACCACGCGACGAGGAGCGCGATGCCCGCCGCGGCGACGGCGTTCGCGATCGCCCAGTCGCGGTACTTCGTCCGCCCGCGCAGGAACGGCGCGGCTGCGATGAGCGCCTGCCCGAGCACGCCGCCGAGCAGCGCCGACCAGCCTTCGGCGGCCTGGATCGTGCGGCCGCCGAACTGCGGCCCGATTGCGAACGCAAACGCGGAGAGCGAGGTGACGAAGAACCCGCTCGCGAGCAGGAGGTCGAGCCGCCGTCCTTCCACCGAGAAGCGCACGGCGGCGAGCAGCGCGACGAGCAGGCCTGCGAGCGCCATGGAGGTCTGGAGGACGAGCCGCAGCTCCGGCATGTTCCAGCTCGTCTGCAGGATCGGGTACGCGAGGAAGAGCGCCAGGCTGGCGCCGAGGAGCCCCGCGAGCAGGATCTCGCCCCAGAGCCAGGCCTGATACTCGTTGCGGTTCCCTTTCACTTCCCTCTTGTCGGCAGAACGGCTCCTGCCGATAAGGGTCGTGAGTTGGCCACCAGGATCCTCATCGTCGACGACCACCCGCTGACTCGCGAGGCCCTCTCGTCGCTGCTACGCGCCCACGGCTTCGACGTGGCCGGCGAGGCGCCGGACGGGGCCACTGCGGTGGTCGAGGCGGGTCGCCTGCGGCCCGACCTCGTGCTGCTCGACCTCTCCATGCCCGGGATGGACGGCCTCACGGCGCTGCCGCTGCTCCGCGCGGCCGCGCCCGAGTGCGAGGTCGTCGTGCTCACGGCCTCCGGCACCGAGGCGAACCTGCTTGCCGCGATCCGGGGCGGCGCAGCCGGTTACCTCCTGAAGACCGAGCCGCCGGAGCGGATCGCCCGCTTCCTCGAAGGGGTTGCGAACGGCGAGGCGGCGCTCTCCGGCTCGATCGCCCGACGCCTGCTCGAGGAGGTGCGCACCGGGAACGAGCGCGGCTCGGGCGTGCCCGACTCGATCGCCGCCGCACTCTCGGCCCGGGAGCTCGAGGTGCTGCTCCTGCTCGACGATCATCTCGGCACCGACGAGATCGCCGGCCGGCTCTTCATCTCGGAGCACACCGTGCGCTCGCATGTGAAGAGCCTGCTGCGCAAGCTGAACGTCTCGTCGCGCCGCGAGGCCCTCGAGCGGCTCGCGTTCGCCCGCGCCGCGTAGCTGCGGCGTAGAACAGGCGTTCTCACCCACCGTGGGGGATGTTCGTTCCTCAACACGGGGTCACCACTTCCGTGCGTCCCCGGCCGATGATCTGTGTACAGCGAGCGCCCCGGTCAACGCGGGGGATGGCGGAAACTCACTGCGGCAGCGAACGGCCCCCGGAAGGGGGCCGCTGGCTTTCTACGACCTGGATTCGAAGCCGTCGAGCGCAGCCTGCACGAGCCCCGGCAGGGTCTCCACCTCGTACCCGCCTTCGAGCACGGCCGCCACGCGGGGGGCCATGGCGGCACAGCGTCGTGACAGCTCGCGAAAGCCGTCCTCGCTGACCTGCATGTCGGCGAGCGGGTCGTCGTGATGGGCGTCGAAGCCCGCCGAGACGAGGACGAGCTCCGGCTCGAACCGTGCGACCGCCGGCTCGACGGTTTGCTCGAACGCGCGCAGGTACTCGTCGTCACCGGAGCCTGCCGCGAGCGGGACGTTCAGGGTCGTCTCGCGCTGGTCGTCCGGGCCGCCGCTGCCGGGATAGAAGGGCCACTGGTGCAGCGAGACGAAGAGAACACTGTCGTCGTCCTCGAACACGGCCTGCGTTCCGTTGCCGTGGTGGACGTCGTAGTCGACGATCGCGACTCGCGTCAGGCCGAGGTGCTGCTGTGCCGCGCGGGCCGCCACCGCGATGTTGTTGAAGATGCAGAAACCCATGGCGCGCTCCGCCAGCGCGTGGTGGCCGGGCGGCCTGACGAGCGCGAAGCCGCCGCGCAGGGCGGCCTCGATCGCCGTGCCGGCCGCGAGCGCCGCCGCCTCGTAGGTCGTCTGAGAGGCCGTCGGGTCGGGGGCGAGCCACGTCGGGTCGACCGTCGCGCGCACGCGCGCGACGTGCTCGGCCGTGTGGCAGAGGCGCAGCTCGGCCTCCGTCGCCGCTCTGCCGTGCTCCCAGCCTCGGAAGTGCTCCAGTAATACAGCCAGCCGCTCCTGCCGCTCCGGGTGCTGGCCGGTTGGGTGCAGGCGTGCGAGATCGGGGTGGGTCAGGACGTCGATCGGACGATCCGGTCGAGCTCCTCGAGCCCCGTCGCGGCTCCCTCCGTGCCGCCGCGCGCCAGCCCGACGAGGTAGCAGAGGAGTGGCGCGTTCGTCCGTGTGCCGCTCGAGTGCGCGGCGAACCCCGCCAGCTCGAGCAGGCGCTCGATCTCCCCGGGCGAGAGCTCGAGCACGTCGCGAGGCACGCCGGCCTCTGCGGCCAGCGCGTCCGCGCGTTGCGAGAGCCACTCGTTCACGCGAGAGAGGCTAGCCGGTTGGCAACCGAGTCGAGACCGAGCTGCCGGAGGAAAGAGGACGCCTCCGTCCACGTTGGTGTCTGGGGAGAGAGGGGAGGAAGAGGAGCGGAGGCGTCCATTCTCGCGATTCGCCGGTAGAGGCGTAAGTCCTCCGCCTCCGACGCGAAGCGGCCGTCCGCGAGCACGGCGTCGAGCGTCGCGTAGTGCCGTAGGAGCTCGGCGGCCTTCTTCGGTCCGATGCCGCGGGCGCCCGGCAGCTTGTCCGACGGGTCGCCGCGCAGGGCGATCAGGTCGACGACCTGCTCGGGGTCGACGCCGTAGCGCTCGCGCACGCCGTCGGGGTCGATCCGCGTCAGGTCGGTGACGCCTCTCGTCGGCTGGAGGATGGTCACGCGGTCACTGACGAGCTGATACGCGTCGCGGTCGGAGGTGACGATGCGCACCTCGCCCGGCCAGGCTTGCGCGGCGGCGGCGAGGAAGTCGTCGGCCTCGTAGCCGTCGCCCTTCGCGGCGGTGAAGCCGGCTGCGCGCACGACGTCCGGCAGCACGTCGAGCTGGTCGAGCAGCGCCTGGTCGAACTCGCGTCCCGACTGGTACGGCTGGAACGCCCCGTCCCGGTACGGCGGCGCCGTCAGCGTGTCCCACCCGACGAGGATCGCGTCGGGTTGCTCCGCCTGCCACAACGTCGCGAGCCAGCTCGCGAAGCCCGAGATCGCGTTGTTGCGAATCGTCTTCGGGCCGCCGTGGTACGCGCGGTGCGCGAGCGAGTCGCCGTCGAGAGCGAGCAGCAGGCTCAGAGCGAGGCCTCCAGCTCTTCGATCCGCGCCATCAGGCGGACGGTCGCTTCTTGCGCAGCCTCCGCGATCTCCTGCCCGCGCAGGTCGTCGATCTCGACCGGCGCGCCGTACGCGACGCGAAGCTTGGGGAGCCGCAACAGCCGGTCTGTGCCGCGCACCGCGGCGGGCACGAGCGGCACGCCGGCCTCGAGCGCGATGCGCGCCGCGCCGCTGCGCGGGCGCGCCTCGTGCCTCTTCACGAGACCTTTCGTGCGGCGCGTCCCTTCGGGGAACATCGCGACGACGTTCCCCTCGCGCGCGAGCCGTATTGCAGTCTCGATCGCGACGGTGTCACGCTGGCCGCGACGCACCGGGAACGCGCCGGCGGCGTCGATGAGCGCGCTCAGCGGGAACCAGTACAGCTCCGACTTCGCCATGAACCGGAGAAACGTCTTCGGCCACAGCGGCATCCCGAGCGGCCACGGGTCGAAGCTCGAGACGTGGTTGCACGCGAGGACGCAACCGCCCTCCGGAATGTGCTCCTTGCCGGTCGAGCGGAGGCGGAACAGGCCGTAGAGCAGGGGCCAGGTGGCCCCCGCGACCACGTTGTAGGCGAGGGTCGGTCGCACGGGGAGCAGTATGGCCCCTGACAGATACGGCCGTTGGAGCCGTGCAGGCCTCCCGCTATCGTGACCGCCCGTGGCAGGGAACACGAAGCAGAGGCGCCTCGTGATCGTCGAGTCGCCGGCGAAGGCGAAGACGATCGCCGGCTATCTCGGCGACGACTTCGTCGTGGAGTCGAGCGTGGGTCACATCCGCGACCTGCCCGAGCGCGCGGCAGACATCCCCGAGGAGTACAAGAAGCAGGCGTGGGCCCGGCTCGGCGTCGACGTCGAGCACGACTTCGAGCCGCTCTACATCGTCGACCCCGACAAGCGGAAGAAGGTCGGCGAGCTGAAGAAGCTCCTCGCCTCGGCCGACGAGCTGCTGCTCGCGACGGACGAGGACCGTGAAGGCGAGGCGATCGCCTGGCATCTGTTGCAGGTGCTCAACCCGAAGGTGCCTGTCCGCCGGATGGTGTTCCACGAGATCACGCGCGACGCGATCGACCGTGCGCTCGGCGAGACCCGCGAGGTCGACCAGCGGCTCGTCGACGCGCAGGAGACGCGCCGGATCCTCGACCGCCTCTACGGCTACGAGATCTCGCCGGTGCTCTGGAAGAAGATCATGCCCCGGCTCTCCGCCGGTCGCGTGCAGTCGGTCGCCACGCGGCTCGTCGTCGAGCGCGAGCGCGAGCGGCGGCGCTTCGTCCCGGCGCAGTGGTGGGATGTCGAGGCGACGTTCGATCCCGAGTCGTTTGCCGCGCGCCTCGTCACCGTCGAGGGCAAGCGCGTCGCGCAGGGCCGCGACTTCGGCCCCGACGGAAAGGCGCGCACCGGCGACATCGTTCAACTCGACGAGTCGGAGGCGCGCGGCCTTGCAGAACGCTTGAAGAACTCGTCGTTCAGCGTCGGCCGCGTCGAGCGCAAGCCGTACGTTCGCAGGCCGAGCCCGCCGTTCATGACGGCGACGGGGCAACGGGGGGCGAGCCGCAAACTGCGCTTCACCGCGCAGACGACGATGCGCGTCGCACAGCGTCTCTACGAGAACGGCTACATCACGTACATGCGTACCGACTCGACGACGCTGTCGGAGTCGGCCCTGAAGGCTGCGCGCGCGCAGGCGGCCGAGCTCTTCGGCCCCGAGTTCGTGCCTGCCAAGCCGCGGCAGTACGAGCGCAAGGTGAAGAACGCGCAGGAGGCGCACGAGGCGATTCGCCCCTCCGGCGACTCGTTCCGCACGCCGCAGCAGGTGCAGCGCGAGGTGTCGCGCGACGAGCACGCGCTCTACGAGCTGATCTGGATCCGCACGCTCGCGTCGCAGATGGAGGATGCGAAGGGGCAGACCGTGTCGCTGCGCATCGCCGGTGAATCGTCGACCGGGGAACGTGTCGAGTTCGGTGCGTCAGGCACCGTGATCACCTTCCGCGGCTTCCTGGCCGCGTACGAGGAGGGCCGCGACGAAGCCGACGCGAAGGACGACGAGGAGCGCCGCCTGCCGAACCTCGCCGAGGGCGACGCAGTGGTGCTGAAGGAGCTCGAGCCGCAGGGCCACGAGACGAACCCGCCGGCGCGCTACACGGAGGCAACGCTCGTCAGGACGCTGGAGGAGCTCGGCATCGGCCGCCCGTCGACGTACGCGTCGATCCTCGGCACGATCCTCGATCGCGGCTACGTCTTCAAGAAGGGCACGGCGCTCGTTCCGTCGTTCCTCGCCTTCTCGGTCGTGCAGTTGCTCGAGCAGCACTTCGGCCGTCTCGTCGACTACGACTTCACCGCGCGGATGGAGGACGACCTCGACCGCATCGCGTCGGGTGACGAGCAGCGCAACGAATGGCTGAGCCGCTTCTACTACGGGACGAACGACGCCGCAGGCACGAACGACGGCAACGGTCTGAAGGAGCTCGTCTCCGACCTCGGCGGCATCGACGCGCGCGAGATCAACTCGATCGAGATCGGCAACGGCATCGTGCTCCGCGTCGGCCGGTACGGCCCCTACCTCGACCGTGACGGCGAGCGGGCGAACGTCCCCGACGACCTCGTCCCCGACGAGTTGACCGTCGAGAAGGCCGAGGAGCTGCTCGCGCAGCCGTCGCAGGATCGCACGCTCGGCGTCAATCCGGGGACCGGGCGTGAGGTGCTCGCGCGCAACGGCCGCTACGGGCCGTACGTCACGGAGGCGATGCCGGAGGGCTCGAAGGACAAGCCGCCGACCGCATCGCTCTTCACGTCGATGGCGCTCGACACGATCACCTTCGAGGAGGCGATGCAGCTGCTGCAGCTGCCCCGCGTGATCGGCGTCGGTGAGGACGGCGAGGAGATCGTCGCGCGCAACGGCCGGTACGGCCCATACGTGCAGCAGGGCAAGGAGTCGCGCTCCCTCGAGACCGAGGAGCAGCTGCTGACGATCGGGCTCGAGGACGCGAAGGCGATCCTCGCGAAGCCGAAGGAGCGGCGCGGCCGCCAGGCCGCCGCCCCACTCAAGGAGGTCGGCGCCGACCCGGTGACCGGGAAGCCGATCGTCGTCAAGGAGGGCCGGTTCGGCCCTTACGTCACCGACGGCGAGACGAACGCGAGCCTCCGCACGGGCGACGACCCCGAGCAGATCACCCTCGACCGGGCCGTCGAGCTCCTGGCCGAGCGGCGCGCCAAGGGCCCGGCCAAGAAGAAGACCAAGGTCGCCGCACGGGGAGGACGTCCGAAGAAGTCCTGAACGGCCAACTTTCAACAGCCGGAGAACGTCGTAGAATTCAGTGCAGGGCGGGGCTTCCCGTGCGCGCGCAAACCGGTTGGCCGCTCCACGCGGAATATCAGGGCGCCCGTCACGTTCGAAGTCTCGAGAGGCCGACGGTTACCCCTGGCAGCCGGAGGATTTCGCTCCTAGAGTGAGAAGGCGTGCGGATGACCTCGAGGCGGACTTGAAAGGACTGAGTAGACCCTGACGCAGAACCAGCTTTCCGAATTGCTCGAGACCGATCAGGCGAAGGCGCTCGTCGAGGGCGCGGAGGAGCGCGGCTATGTCGAGCCGGCCGAGCTCGAGGCGTTCGCGCTCGAGCTGGACCTGAACGACCAGGACGTCGAGGAGCTCACGCGTGAGCTCGAGCGGATCGGCCTCGACGTCGGCGCGCCCGCAGCGGGGACGAAGTCTGCTGCGCCGGCCAAGAAGAAGGACGCGGACGACGACGACGACGCGCCCGCGCCGGCCCCCGTCGCCGCTGCTTCGGGTGCTGCCGACAGCCTGCAGCTGTTCCTCGCCGACGTCGGCCGCCCCCGCGCAGCTTTGCCTGGCCGCCGCCGGCCGCCACAAGCTGCTGACCGCCGCCGAGGAGGTCATGCTCGCCAAGCGCATCGAGCGTGGCGACCCCACGGCCAAGCGGCGCATGATCGAGTCGAACCTGCGCCTCGTCGTCTCGATCGCCAAGGGCTACCGCGGCCTGGGCGTGCCGTTCCTCGACCTGATCCAGGAGGGGACGCTCGGCCTGAACCGCGCCGTGGAGAAGTTCGACTGGCGCCGCGGCTACAAGTTCTCGACGTACGCGACCTGGTGGATCCGCCAGTCCGTGCAGCGCGCGGTCGCGAACCACGCGCGCACGATCCGCGTCCCGGTGCACGTCGTCGAGCGCCAGCAGAAGCTGTCGCGCGCTTCGCGGCGGCTCG
>ORMF010307792.1_pt1 | contig 10604 bp, 9 predicted proteins | sample 1779871 | NCBI WGS metagenome assembly ORMF01 (sample SAMEA104232316, study PRJEB22302) | groundwater metagenome | biome: forest; feature: aquifer; material: groundwater | place: USA | collected 2011-08-07 | depth 5.4 m
CGCCGCGCCGCGCGGTGGGTCACGTGCTCGAGATCCTCGCGGGCATGCGCGCGCCGACGCGCGGAACGGCGCGGCTGGGCGAGATCGACCTCGTCCGCGATCCGGACGCCTGGGCGCAACGCACGCGGCGGGTCTCGGGCGCGGAGGGGCTGCCGCGGCGCGTGCTCGTGCGCGAGGTCTTGGACGCGGAGCGCGCGCCCTCGGGGGCGCTCAAGGCCCAGCTCGTCGAGTCGCTCGAGCTCGGCCCCCTGCTGTCGCGCGCCTGCGAGACGCTCACGCCGTTCGAGCGCGCGCGCGTGGTGTTCGCCCGCGCGCTGGTCGCGGATCCCGAGCTTTTGGTCATCGATGCGCTCGGCGCGTGGCGGGCGGTCGCGTGGGTCGAGCTGCGGCGGCGCCTGGCGCGCGTGCCGCTCGACCCGGACGCCGTGGACCAGGAGCTCGGCTGGATTGCGCGTGCGAGCCAGGAGCTCACTCTCGAGTGGCTCGAGCTCGCGGCCGAGCTCGCGCGGTTCGGCAAGGTCGTGGTGCTCTCGACCGACCAGGCGCTCCTGCCGCTCGCGCGACTACCCCACCAGACGTGGATTCTGGAGGACGGGCGGCTGCTCGAGGGCGAGCTTGCGCGAGCCGCGGCCGGCCGGCTCGAGCTCGAGAGCTTCCTCGTGGTGCGGCCGCGCGACGTGCGGCAGCTCGGGCCGTTGGGGGAGATCCTCGCCGGGACGCTCGGCATGCGCGCCGTGCGGCGGCTGGGCGGCGCGTTGGTCGCGACCTACGCCGGACCGTTCGAGCACGCGCGGGTGCGCCTCGAGTCGCGCGCCACGGCGCGCGGCGTGGCGCTCGCGCACGTCGCGCATCGCCGGGTTCGGCCGAGCCGACTGTGGGCCGAGCCGTGATGCGCGAGGTTCGCCTGCTGCTGGCGCCGTGGCTGCGTTCTCAAAGAACCGGAGTGTTGCTCGCGCTCGCACCGCTCTTGGAGACGGCCCTGTTCGCCGCGGTGGTCGCGTCGGCTGGTCGGGTGGGTCGAGCGTCGGGGCTTGCGGCCGAGGCGCCGCGGTATGCGCTGTTCGCGAGCCTCGTGGCGCTGGCCGCGGTGATCCCGTGTACGCTGGCCCCGCTGTACGCGGCGGCGCTCGCCACGGACCGCGAGGATCACGCGGCGGCGGCGGCGACGCGGACGGGGGCCTCGCGCTACGACTGCGCGTTCGTCGCGGAGTGCCTGCGCGCGCTGTGCCTGGTGTGGGCGAGCGCGCCGCCGGTGCTGCTCGCCTACGTCGTGCTCCGGCCCTCTGGCGGGATCGAGCTCTGCCTCGGGTTGCACGCGGTCGCGTTCCTCGCCGTGGCGGCGAGCTCGGCGGCCGCGGTGCTCGCGCCCAGCCGGCTCGTCGCCGGGGTCGCGGCGTACACGGCGGTGTGCGCCGGGATCGGTGTCGCGTGCGCCGCGGCGTGGCGGCTCGCGCCGTACCACCGCGTTCTCGGCGTCCGGGGGTACGACCTCGCCCTGCCGGCGTCGTGCGCGGCCGTTGCGTGCGCGTTCGCGGTGGTCGGTCGCGCGGCGGCTCGCCGCCGCGGGGCGCACTACCGATGAGCGCCGCGCACCGGGCCACCGTGCGCGTCCGCTACGGGGAGACCGACCAGATGGGCGTGGTGTACCACGCCGAGTACCTCCGCTACTTCGAGGTGGGGCGTACGGAGCTGTTGCGGGAGCGGGGGCTCAGCTACCGCGAGCTCGAGGCGCGGGGCGTGCTGCTCGCGGTGGTCGAGGCCGGGTGCAAGTACCACACGAGCGCACGGTACGACGACGTGCTCGCGATCGAGACCACGCTTTCTGAGCGCGGCAAGGCGCGCGTGCGCTTCGACTACGCGATCCGCCGCGGGGACGGCGAGCTCGTCGCGAGCGGGTTCACCGTGCTCGCGTGCCTGGGGGCGGACATGCGGCCGCGGCGGTTTCCAGCGGAGCTCGAGGCGGCGCTCGGGTAGTGGTTCGTCGTGGCGAGTCACGCCGACGGTTCGAGCGACCAGCCGTCGGCGCGGAAGGCGGCGAGGAGAGCGGCGACCCACTCGGCCTCGTCGATCGGGCGGCCGGCGGCCTCGGTGAGCGAGATCGCGCCCTTGGCGAGCTCGCCCGGCGCGAGCGAGACGGCGCCGTGCAGGAGCACGCCGTCCGCGGTGCGACGCTGGGCCGATCCGGCGAGCTTGGCCCACGTGCCATCGCGGAGCGCGACGACATCCGTGCGCTCGCGGCGGTCGAAGCACAGGAAGGTGTCGTCGCCCGGGAGCGAGCCCTGCCGGTCGCGGACCTGCGCCGAGGCTCCGAGGGCGGCGAACGCGGCAATCAGCACGCGGTTGGTGCGGGCGTACCACCGCAGCGGGTCGCGGGCGGACGGGTGCACGCGCGTGTCGACGGCGAGGGCAAACACGCGCGATCGGGCGTGGTGGTAGATCGCGCCGCCGCCCGTCGAACGGCGCGCGAGCTCGGCTCCGGTGGGGAGCGGTGGCGCGGCCGCGGCGTCCTGGAACCGGCCCAACGAAAGGGTCGGCGGATCCATGCGGTACAGGCGCAGGAGCGCGCCGCCCGGCGGGAGAACGCCGGGCGTGAGCAGGTGCTCGTCGCGCGCGAGCTGAGTGGACCCGGGCGCGGGCGGGTCGATCCGCCACGCGAGCCCGACGACCCGGTTACGCGTAGGCCGTCACCGGCGTGCACGAGCACTGGAGGTGGCGGTCTCCGTAGACGTTGTCGATCCGGCCCACGAACGGCCAGAACTTGTGGGCCTTGGTCCACGGCGTGGGGAACGCCGCGCGCGCCCGGCTATAGGGGTGCGGCCAGTCGTCCAGCGCGATCGAGGCGGCCGTGTGCGGGGCGTTCGTGAGCACGTTGTTCTCGCGATCGGCCTCGCCGCGCTCGATCTCGGCGATCTCGGCTCGGATCATCACCATCGCCTCGATGAAGCGGTCGAGCTCGCACAGGGGCTCGCTCTCGGTGGGCTCGATCATCATCGTGCCAGGCACCGGGAACGACACGGTCGGGGCGTGGAAGCCGTAGTCGATCAGGCGCTTCGCCACGTCCTCGACCTCGATCCCGCTCGTCTTCTTGAGTCCGCGCAGATCCAGGATGCACTCGTGCGCCACGCGACCGTTCGAGCCGCGGTACAGCACCGGGTAGTGCGGGCCGAGCTTGTGGGCGATGTAGTTCGCCGAGAGGATCGCGAGCTCCGTCGCGCGGCGTAGCCCGTCCGGGCCCATCATGCGGATGTACGTGTAGCTGATGGGCAGGATGCTCGCGCTGCCCCACGGCGCGGCCGAGACGGCGCCCACGCGCTCGCCCCCGGCGCCGTCGTGCACCGGCCAGCGCGGGAGGTGCGGTGCCAAGTGGCGCGCCACGCCGATCGGGCCCATGCCCGGTCCCCCACCGCCGTGCGGGATGCAGAACGTCTTGTGCAGGTTCAGGTGGCACACGTCCGCGCCGATGTCGCCCGGCCGGCACAAGCCGACCTGCGCGTTCAGGTTCGCGCCGTCCATGTACACCTGGCCACCCCGCTCGTGGATGATCCGGCACGCCTTGACGATCCCCTCCTCGAACACGCCGTGCGTCGAGGGGTACGTCGCCATCAAGCACGAGAGCGCATCCTTGTGCAGGTCGGCTTTGGCGGCGAGGTCCGCGAGATCGATGTTGCCCGCCGCGTCGCAGGCCACGACCACGACCTTGAGCCCGACCATCACCGCGCTGGCGGGGTTCGTGCCGTGGGCGGAGCTCGGAATCAGGCACACGTTGCGATGCGCCTGGCCACGCGCCTCCTGGTAGCGGCGGATCACGAGCAGCCCCGTGTATTCGCCCTGACTCCCCGCATTGGGCTGGAGGCTCACGGCGTGGAAGCCCGTGATCTCCGCGAGGTCGCGCTCGAGGTCGTCGAACATCGCGTGGTAGCCCGCGGCCTGCTCGACCGGCGCGAACGGGTGGATACCGCCGAACTCGGGCCAGGTGACGGGGATCATCTCCGTCGTGGCGTTGAGCTTCATCGTGCACGAGCCCAGCGGGATCATCGCGTGCACGAGCGACAGGTCGCGCGCCTGGAGCTGGTTCATGTAACGCACGAGCTCGGTCTCGGAGCGGTGCGAGTTGAACACGGGATGCGTGAGGAAGGCGCTCGTCCGGCCGTGGGGCGCCGGGTACGCGGCGACCGCGGACACGAGCGCGATCCGGTCGTGGTCGACCGTCGCGCCGAACACGCTCGCGAGCCGCGCGATCTCGCACACGGTCGAGCGCTCGTCCAGCGCGATCGCGATCCGCCCCTCGCTCGCGAGTCGCAGGTTGAAGCCCAGCGCGCGCGCGCGGGCCACGATCGATGGCGCGCGCGCGCCGGCCTCGCTCGTCAACGTGTCGAACATCACGCCGGGACCGGCCGACCACCCCGCGGCGCGAAGCGCATCGCGCAGGGACTCCGCGAGCAAGCGCACGCGGTTGGCGATCCGCACGAGGCCATCCGGCCCGTGGTACACGGCGTACATGCTCGCCATTACGGCGAGCAGCACCTGCGCGGTGCAGATGTTGGAGGTCGCCTTCTCGCGGCGAATGTGCTGCTCGCGCGTCTGCAGCGTGAGGCGCATGCCGGGGTTGCCCGCGGAGTCGCGGGACACGCCGACGATCCGGCCCGGCATCTTGCGCGTGAAGCGCTCCGAGGCCGCGAGGAACGCGGCGTGTGGGCCGCCGTAGCCCATGGGCACGCCGAACCGCTGCGACGAGCCCAGGGCGATCTCGGCGCCGAACTCACCCGGCGGGCGGAGGATCGTGAGCGCGAGGGGATCGCAGGCGACGATGCCGACCACGCCCGCCGCCTTGGCCCGGGCGAAGTCGGGGGCGTAGTCCAACACCTCCCCCGTGGTCGTCGGGTACTGCACGAGGGCGCCGACGAAGTGCTTGACCTTGGGGTCGAACACCTGCTTCTCGATCAGGCCCGTCACCACCTCGATCCCGAGCGCGCGCGCGCGGGTGGCCACGACCTCGCGGGTCTGCGGGTGGACGCGGGCGTCCACGAAGAACGCGCCGTGCTCGGCCTCGTCGGGGGCCACGGCGACGGCCATGGCCATCGCCTCGGCCGCGGCGGTGCCCTCGTCCAAGAGCGAGGCGTTGGCGATCGCCAGGCCCGTCAGCTCCATCACCATCGTCTGGAAGTTGAGCAGCGCCTCGAGGCGGCCCTGCGCGATCTCCGCCTGATACGGCGTGTACTGGGTGTACCAGCCGGGATTCTCGAGGATGTTGCGCAGGATCGGCGGCGGCGTCACGCAGTCGTGGTAGCCCATCCCCAGCAGCGAGCGCAGCACCGTGTTCTGGCCGGCGAGGGTGCGCATCTGCGCGAGCATCTGCTCCTCGGTCAACGCCGGCGCGATGTCGAGTGGGCGGCGCAGGCGGATCGACGTGGGCACCGTCTGCTCGATGAGCGCATCGAGCGACGCCACACCGAGCGCGCCGAGCATCGTCGCGACGTCGGCCTCGCGGGGGCCGAGATGGCGGAAGGAGAAGGGGGTCGACTCGACCAGGGGACGGGCGGTCATGGGGCGATTCCGGCCTGGGCGGTGGACAGAGCACCGCGAGGTCGCGGCGTTCCCGGTCGGGTCGAGGCGGCGCCCAGGCGGCATCGCCATCGCCCTTGGCGCCCACACGGTCTCGTGCGGGCGTCGACAAGCTCGCGCGGAAGTCGGGCGTGGGCGATACGACGCCCCGCGCCCGGACCCCTAGTGCGCGGCGGTGTTCTTTTCGTACGCGGCGGCGTCGAGCAACCCGTCGTACTCGGCGATCTTCGACGGCTTGAGCTTGATCATCCAGCCCGCGCCGAACGGGTCCTTGGCCAAGACCTCGAGGTCATCGGCGAGCGCGGTGTTCACCGCCGAGATCGTGCCGGAGACGGGCGAGTACATCGCGCTCACGGCCTTCACCGACTCGATCTCGCCAAACTCGTCGCCGGCCTTGAGCGTCTTGCCCACGGTCGGGAGGTCCAGGAACACGAGGTCGTTGAGCTCGGCGACGGCGAAGTCGGTGATACCGATCACCACGAGGTCGCCCTCGCGCTTGGCCCACTCGTGGCTCTTCAGGTACTTGCGGTCGTTGGGGCGCATCGTGCCTACTTGCTCCGCTTGTAGAACGGCAACTTGACCACGCGCGCGCTCTCGCGGTGGCCGCGAATGTCGAGGGAGAGCGCCGTGCCGACGGCGGCATGATCTCGCCGCACGTAGGCCATCGCGATTCGTTTCTCGAGGGTGGGCGAGGCCGTGCCGCTCGTGGTCACGCCGACCTCGGTGTCGCCCGACCAGATCGATTGGCCCTGGCGCGGCACGCGCGGCGTGTCGACCTCGAGGCCGACCAGCGTGCGCGGCGTGCCCTTGGCTTTGAGCTCCCTGATCGCACGGGCGCCCATGAAGTCGGGCTTGTCCCACGCGACCGCCCAGCCGAGCTTGGCTTCGACGGGGTTGCCTTCGAGCGAGATCTCGTGGCCGTAGAGAGCCATCGATGCCTCGAGGCGTAGCGTATCGCGCGCCGCCAACCCGCACGGCACGAGGCCGTTGGCCTTGCCGTGCGCGAGGAGCTCTCGCCACACGCGGCCGGCCTCGGCGACGGGGAGGTACAGCTCGAAGCCGTCCTCGCCGGTGTAGCCGGTGCGAGCCACGATCTGCTTCACGCCGAACAGGGTGTCGTCCGTGAACGAGTAGTAGGCAAGGCGAGATGGCTTGGTCTGGGTCAGGCCGTCGACGAACGCGACGGCACGTGGGCCCTGCACGGCGATCATCCCGAGGCGCGCGGTTTCGTCGGTGACCGTGCCCTTGAAGTGCTTCGCGAGGTGCGCGAGCACGGCCTCGCGGTTCGAGGCGTTCACGACGACGAAGTAGTCGCGCTCGCGCGCATAGATCAGGATGTCGTCGACGAAGCCGCCTTCGGCCGTGAGAAAGAAGCTGTACTTGGCCTGACCGGGCTCGAGCGCGTCCAGGTCCGTCGGGACGAGCGCGGACAGCTGCTCCTTGACGCGCGGCCCGGACAAGACCAGCCGTCCCATGTGGCACAGGTCGAACAGCCCCATGCGCTGGCGCACGGCGTGATGCTCGTCGAGCCCCGAGCTGTACCACACCGGCATGTTCCACCCGCCGAACTCCACGAACTTCGCGCCGAGCGCGGCGTGCTCGGCCTTGAGGGGCGTCTCGTGCATGAAGTAGATCCAACCCCTCTGGAGGAGGAGGCCCCGGGGGCCGTTCGAGATGGAGGAGCGCGGTGTCCGCGCGTGGTGTCGGTGATCGACACGCGGCTCGTCGAGCGAGCCGGCGCGCGAAAAAGGCCCGGATTGTAGCACGGGCTCGGCGATGTCAACCCGGGCGACGGCGCTCGAGGCCGCCGCCCCCCAGCCCCTACTTCCCGACCTTCTTGTCGGCGGGGATCTCGAGGTCCGTCTCGGGCGCCGTGGGGTGGTGGGTGATGCGGCACAGCACCATCGCGACGGGCTTGTCCTGCTTGCGCGTCTTGCCGTCGAACCCGAGGCCGCCGTGGGCGGTGCCGATCGCGAGCACGGGGAAGTTCTGCGCCTCCTCGACCACGGCCCACAGCACCTCGCCCCGGAAGCCACCCATGGTGTCCTTCGCCTTGATACAGAACTCCTGCATGGCGGTCAGGCCCTTGATGTCGCCCTCGGCGAGCCACACCTGCGCCTTGATGCCGCCCTGGAGCTTGTAGTCCAGGCACGTCTGCCCATTGATCTGCTTCTTCTTGCCCGACATCCCGTCGAACGCGATCTTGATCGCCTGGTTGGCCGAGTCGCCCGCCAGCGCCGAGAGCGCGACCTTCGTGGCGGTCGGCTCCTTGCTGTCGAAGTCCGCGAGGTACGGCTCGTCCACGTCCATCCGGATCAGGGTCACGCGCGTGCCGTACTCGATGCGCGCCGTGTCCTCGGTGATCACCATTCGCACCGGCACGTGCGTGCCCATGCTCTTCGCCAACGCCTGGAGCTTGGCGGAGAGCTCGTCCACGCGCGCCTTGACCTTGGGGTCCGTCGCGACGTCGTCGCGCGCGTCCAGCTCCTGCGCCTTGACGGCGATCCACGCCTCGATCGCCTTCTCGTCGGTGCAGCCGATGAAGTAGGCGAGCTCGAGCTCGACGGCCTCGTCGCCCGCGTAGGAAACGACGGGGACGAGGGACAACAGTGACAGGACGACGGCCACGTGTGCGCGCATCGGTGATCTCCCGGGGTGCATGACCAACCAGGATACCTCCCGGCGCGAGGCAGTACTAAGGGGTGTCGACGTTCGCGCGGTGCTCGAGCGCGTCGAGCGCGGCCTCGCACTCGGGGCAGAGGCGCGGCTGCTTCGCATCGACGTCGGCCGTGCCGTTCGACGGAGTCATCGGGCACGTCGGGTCGTCGCAGGTCCCGAGGCCGAGCAGACGACCCAGCTGGTAGACGGCCTCGACGATGGCGCGGGCCACCAGCCGGTCCTCTTCGTCGGGTTCTCCGTAGAACGCGGGCTGGAGCCGCGCGAGCGACAGCAGCGCAGCCCCATGCTCGCGGTCGACCTCGCCGAACGTGAAGTTGTACGGCTCCTCGAACAGGTCCGGCGCGAACAGCGCGAACACGAAGGCATCGGCGGCCGGTCGCTCGCGGGCCGCGCGTGCGAGCACCGCGCTCGCCCGGTACTGGGCACGGCCGTAGTCGTAGGCGGCGAGGGGCCGCGGCACGAACTCGAGCACGGCGCACTCCACGCCCAGCACCTGGCACAGCCCCATCCGCACGCGGCGGGGAACCTCGCCCTCGATGTGGCCGATGGGCAGGAACGCGACGGTGCGTGCGCGGGGTGACAGGGAGGCGGACACGGGGTGCTCAGCCGCTGATCGCGCGCTTGCCGAGCGTGACGTGGACGACGCGCGTCTCGCGCCCTCTCAGGATCTCGAGCGCAACCTGCTGGCCTGGGTCGCCCGCGGCGATGCGGCCGAGGAGGTGCTGGTGCCCGTGAACGGGCTGGCCGCCGTACGACACGATCACGTCGAGCGGCAGGAGGCCCGCCTGTGCGGCGGGGCTGTCCGGCTCGACCCGGGCGACGCGCACGGCCTGCTGTCCCGCGCGCGGGCCCTCGGTGAACTCGACGGTCTCGATGTGGATCCCGATGTAACCGCGGTAGATCTGGCCGGTCTCGTCGAGGCTCTTGATGATCGACTTGGCGATGTTGATCGGGATCGCGAGGCCGATGCCCTGGAACCGGCCGTTCTTGCCGATGATCGCGGAGCAGATGCCGACCACCTTGCCATCCAGGTCGACGAGCGGGCCACCCGAGTTCCCCGGGTTGATCGCCGCGTCGGTCTGGACGAAGTCCTCGGCGTGGTTGATGCCCACGCCGGTTCGCCCGCGAGCGGAGACGATACCCGCGGTGACGGTGCGGCCGATGCCGAACGGGTTCCCGATCGCGAGGAGCCACTGCCCGACGCACAGGGCATCCGAGTCGCCGAGCACGGCGACGGGGAGGTCCTTCGCATCCGTGAGCTCGAGAACGGCGAGGTCGGTGTCGGGGTCCGCTCCCTTCACGCGGGCGTCGACCTTGCGCCCATCGTAGAGGTGGACCTCGATGCGCTTGACGGGCACGGGCCGCTCGGCCTGGTCGACGGGACGCACGACGTGGTGGTTCGTGAGCACGGTGGTGGGTCCGACGATCACGCCCGAGCCGAGGCCACCGTCGCGCGCACCGCCCCAGTTGTCCTGGACGAAGATCTTGACGTGCACGACCGAGCGGGCAGCTGCGTCTGCGGTCGCGACGAACCGCGCCGACGGGTCGCCGGGCGTGGCCGAGGGCAGCACGGGCGGGGGCGGCGGCGTCGGCGCGTAGCGATAGCCGATGAGCACGCCCGCGCCCATGGCAACGGCCGCGCCGAGGACGGCACCAACGAGGCGCGGCGGATGGAAGCCGATCTCACGCATGGGAACAGGTTACCCCGGCGGGGCGGGAAACGACCAGCGCCGCCCCGCGGACGGATCCGCGGCGCGGCGCTGGAGCGTGTCCTACGCGAGCCGCTACTTCACGACGTAGCGGCGCTCGATGACCCGTTCGGTGATCGTCTCCTCGATGACCTCACCGCCCCATCGCGGGTCCGCGCCAAAGGACCGGCGCACCGGGACGCGCTCCGTGATCCGCTCCGAGATCAGTCGGACGCGGGACCCGTCGCCCATCTCCCGCCAGCCGTCGCCCACGTCGCGCGCACGCTGCCACTGAGCTTCGATCGAGTCGTCGGGGTCGACGGTGTACCCCGCTTGCTCTTGCGCGCGGCGTTCGTTCCACGCGCGCTCCCAGCGCGCGCTGCGCTCGGCCCACTCACGGTCCCACGCCTGGCGCGCGAGGTCGCGGTCGTAGTCGCGCGGCCACGGCTGGACACCGGGGCGCGGCGGAATTGGCTGAGCGGGCTGGACGGGTGGCACCGGCTGGGCAGGCTGGGCGCTCCCGGCCCCCGGCTCGTCCTTCGGCGGCTGCCGGTTGGCACCCGACCGGTCGGGTCGGCCCTGGCGCAGGTCGGACACGGGAGGCGCCGAGCGCGGGCGACCGAGGCCCGTGACCTCGAGCCCCGCGCCCACCGCGCGCTCGAACGCGGCCGCGTC
>ORMF011821040.1_pt1 | contig 10604 bp, 8 predicted proteins | sample 1779871 | NCBI WGS metagenome assembly ORMF01 (sample SAMEA104232316, study PRJEB22302) | groundwater metagenome | biome: forest; feature: aquifer; material: groundwater | place: USA | collected 2011-08-07 | depth 5.4 m
GCTTCGTCGGCCTTCGGCCTCCTCGCAATGACGGCGCCGTCATTGCGAGCGACCGCAGGGAGCGAAGCAATCTGGGTTTCGGAGAATTGTTCCCAGCTATCACGCGAAAGTTCAAGGGCCGCGAAATCACGGACTTGCTTAATTTCCTCGCTCCACGCCAGCAGTTCCTTTTCGCGCGGCGAGCGGAAGGTCTCTTTCTTGATATCTTCGACATAGCGCTTGAACTCGTTCAAGAACGCAGGCCCCGTGATCCGCTTTAATTTGCGCTTGGCCCGCGCATGCGCGGCCGGCGTATCGGCTTCGGCGTCTTTGGCCGCGGAAATCAGGGCCGCGAGCATGGGATATTGAGCTGAGGGTTTGCGGATAGCGGCCAGTTCGGTCAAGGCGGTTTCAAAATTACCGGCCGAAGCGTCCAAATCCTGCAGGGCTGCGGCCAATTTCTTCGCGCGCTTGGAATAGAATTTTTCCTGTTCTTTTTTCAGCTGCTTTTCAAACGGCGCGAGCGCCGCTTCGATTTCGCTTTTGCGGCCGCGCGCTTCGAGATACGCGCGCAAGCTGTCTTCGTACAATTTCCAGTTCTCAATCCCGGTATAAGGCATTTCATGCCGGCTCAGGATGGCCGCCGCAGCCGCGCCGGAAAGCTCGCCGCGGTCCACATACTCACCGATCACCCGCTCCAGGTTCCTGCGGTCCGGAAACGCGCGCAAAAGCGCCGGATCAAGCCGGCCGTCCGCGCCTTCCAGGACCACGCCGTCCGCGCCGTAGCGTTCTTGAAAAAATTCAATCAGCCGCTTGAGGGATTGCTGGGCGGGACCGACGCCGTGCGCGTCCTGCAAATACACGACGGTAAGGCCGCCGGGCGCAGAATAATATTCGTGAATGGTACCCAGTCCGGAAGGGACAAGGATCGTCTGTGACCTGGCCGAGGCTGAGAGCGATCGGATAGCTTGCGGCAGAGATGCCGAAGCCGTGTCACCGTTCCGGACGTGGGTAGAAATGGGTTGGGATGCTGAGGCCGATGGAGAGGCAAAGTAGAATTGCGTGACGCAGAGCGCGACACTTGTTAAAGAAGCTATAAATCTTTGAAAAAAATGTTTACGGAACCGGTCCGTAAGAGTCAGTTTGGGGGTCACTTTTTGCCTCGGCCAGGAGTGAAAAAGATTGCGAAAGTGTACCACAGAGAGGCGTTTTTTTGTATGTCAGAAAAGGGCAAAAAATGCAGGCAGGATATGCATTTATGACCGATTTAAGCCATGCTATTTCCTGCTATAAATTGACTGCAGCCGGAGGGCAAAAAAGATGCCGGAAAAGAGGCTTTTTAGCCGTGAAAATGCTCCCACACTTTGCGGGCCGCATCCTGGTTCATACCGGGCAGGCCGGCGAGCTGCTCAATCCCCGTGCGCTTTAATTCCTCCACGGAATCGAAATTGCGCAGAAGCGCGCGCTTGCGCAAAAATCCGATGCCGGGAATTTGATCGAGTTCGGAGCGGCTGATGTTTTTTTCTTTCAGCATGCGGTGATACGTGATCGCAAACCGGTGGGCTTCATCGCGGATTTTTTGCAGGAGATATAAGGCCGGCGAATCCTTCGGGATATCCAGCATTTCCCCGCTGCCGTGGAATACGGTTTCGAAGCGTTTGGCGAGAGAAATCAAAACAGTGCCATCTCCGCCAGAGGCGGATCCGCCTTCGGCGGAGAAGCCCTCCTTTTCCAATATCTGGCGCGCCGCGGCGAGATGCCCTTTGCCGCCGTCGATCATGATAATGTCCGGGACAAAGGTTTCGCGGCCCTCTTTCAAACCGCGCAGCATCCGCGACAGGGCCTCTTGAATCATCGCATAGTCGTTAATCCCCTCGACGGTGCGGATTTTGTAGCGCCGGTAATTGATTTTGTCCGCGAGCTCCCGGTAAAAACTGACTTTCGACGCAACCGCTTCATCGCCTTGGATATTGGAGACATCAAAACAAACGATTTTTTCCGGCAGTTTTTCAAGGTTGAGCCGCCGCTTGAGTTCCAGCGTGGCGGAAAGCGCGATGCCCGCGTCCGGCTTTTTGAAATTAAAACGCTTCTTTTTTAACTGCGAGAGCGCTTCGATCTGCTCTTTGAAATACTGGGCGTCCTCAAAACGGAGCTCCTTGGCCGCTTCGTGCATCCGGTCCGTCAGGTATTCAATCAAACTACGCTTGCCGGAGCCCAGGAAGTTCCGCACCTCCTGCACCACGCGGTCGTATTCGCTTTTTACTTCGGGTTTAATGCACGGCGCAAGACACTGGCCGATGTGGTAGTAAAGGCAGGCGGTCTTGGGCAGTTTCTGGCATTTGCGGACCGGAAAAAGCGAATTGATCAGCGTCATGGCCTGGCGCAGCAGCTTGGAATCGGTAAACGGGCCGTAATAAAAGGCCTTTTTGTCCGACCGGCTGCGTGTGATTAAAATGCGCGGATAAGGCTCATTCGTGATTTTCAAAAAGGGAAAACTTTTGTCGTCTTTGAGTTCCTGATTGTAGCGCGGATTGTATTTGCGGATCAGCCGCGCCTCAAGCAAAAGCGCGTCCACTTCGGTGGGCGTCTCGATATATTCCACGTCGGCCACGCGCGTCATTAAGGCCGTTATTTTGGGGAGATGCACCCGGTTAGTCAGGTAGGAATTGACGCGTTTGAAAAGCGAGCGCGCCTTCCCGATATAGAGGATTTCGCGGTCTGAAGCGCGCATAAAATAAACGCCGGGCGACACCGGTAAACGGCGGATTTTTTCTTTGAGATCAGTAGGCATATTCTAGTTTGTCATTCCCGCGAAAGCGGGAACCTAGAGCTCTGGGTCCCCGGTCTAGCCGGGGATGACATTTCATTTTTTTCTTCGGTTCAGGGCAAAACGCCAGGCTTCCCGCATTTCCTCGACCCGGAAAATCAGGCAGAGCACGATATAAATCACCGCGGCGCCGCTAATCGCGCCGAAGACCTGGAGGGCCCTGGCCGCGGCCGTCACGCCCGGCAAAAGGGTCAGCAGATATTGATGCAGATACCATGCCGCCGCGCCCATGAATACGGAGGCCGCGAGAATTTTTAAAAAGGAAATTGCGATTTTGCGGAACGGGAAATTGGAAACGCGCCGGTCAAAAATCACGGCCAGCAGCGCAAATTGCAGAATGCCCGAAATCGAGGTGGACAGGGCCAGACCCGATTCGGCCATAAACTGCATGAGGATTAAATTGAAAATGATGTTGGAAATCAGCGCAAAGACGCCGACTTTGACGGGCGTTTTGGTGTCCTGCACGGAATAAAAGCCCGCGGCCAGGATCTTTTGCCCCGAAAAGGCGAAAAGCCCGATCGAAAAATACATCAGCACCGAGGCCGAACGCGCCGTGGAAACGGCGTCGAATTCGCCCCGCTCAAAAAGCATCTGCACAATCGGCGTGCGCAGGACGATTAAGCCGATGGAGCAAGGCAGGATGATCAGGAATAAACTGCGCAACGAGAACGAAATCGCTTGTTTGGCCTGTTCCATTTCTTTGCGCGCCGCGTGCTGTGAAATCGTGGGCAGCAGCGCGGTCCCCAGCGCGATCGTGAAAACGCCCAGCGGAAACTGCATCAGCCGCGTGCCGTACCACAAACTCGAATTGGCGCCTGGGCCGATCAGAAAACCGAGCGTCATGTCGACCAGGATATTGATCTGCACGATGGCAAAACCCATGATCGAAGGCAGCAAAAGATTCCAGGTCTTGCGCACGCCCGCGTCCATGCTGTCCCAGACCCAGCGCGGCCGGTAACCGAGTTTTAACAGCGGCGGAATTTCCACCGCAAATTGCAAAAGTCCCGAAAAAAGGATGACCCACGCCAGCGCGCTGAGCTCATTCAGTGTGCCGCCGGCAACCCTTGGACAGACCCACAACACGCCGGCAATCCAAGCAATGTCGAGGATCAAGGGGCCGAGCGCGGGCGTCAAAAAATGTTTGTGGCAGTTCAGCACGCCCATCGCGTGCGCGTAAAGCGACATGAACGCTAAATAAGGAAAAAAGTAGCGCAGTAAATCGATCGTCAGATGCAGGCGCGGGGAAAGGCCTTCGATCCCCAGCGCCAAATTGAGCAGAAGGCCGGTCACGCCGCAAAAGACAAGCAGGCCGGCCGTGACCAGAGTGGCGATAATATTGGCAAAACGGAAAGCTTCCTCGCGGCCGCGCGTGGTCAGGACTTCGCTGTACACCGGGATAAAGGCGCTGGAAAGGGCGCCTTCCCCTACCAGGCGGCGGAAAAACATCGGCAGCGTAAAGGCGTAAATAAAGGCGTCCCATTGCCAGGAAGTGCCGTAACGCTGGGCGCTGACGATGTCGCGGCCGAGTCCGAGGATGCGGCTGAGGAGCGTCATGAACGCCATCAAGCCCGCGGCCTTGACCAAATGCCGTTTCGTCGCGCCGTGGTCCGCGCCGGGCGCGGCTCCGCCGTCATTGACAGCCGCTGAAGGCTGTGTTACATTGACGCAACTTTTTTCAGAAGAAGAGGAATTTTGCATGCCGAATATTGCATCTGCCAAGAAGCGCATGAGAAGCGACGCCCGGAAACGTGAAACTAACCAGGCGACCATCTCTGAGCTCAAGACGTTAAGAAAGAAACTTTTGCTCCTCCAGGATCCGGAGAAGGCGAAGGAATTCGCCCGTTCCGTGATTTCACATTACGATAAAGCCGTTTCGCGCGGGATTATCCCCCGCGGCCGCGCTGACCGTAGCAAATCCCGCATCGAAAAGTTTCTGGCCAGCCTCAAGAACAAGAAGTAATCTAGCTCCGGACCACCCAGAGTTCGATCGCCTCTTCGGGCGCAGTCTGCCCGGTCTTCGCCTTCCAATCAGCCTGAAACAGCCCTTCGAGCGCATTTTCAAGGGCTTCCAGCGTGAATAGTTTAACCTGGCGCAGGATAAAAGGCGCCTGTTTCGGATAAATTTTACATTTCTTCAGGATGACGCTTTCCGGCTCACCGTCCTCTAAGAGCGCCCTCACCTGCCACAACCTTCGTATATGCCAGTGCAGCATGCCGACCAGCGAAATCGCGTCATGCTCACCCTGGTCCAGGATTTTGCGCAAAAGCACGACGGCTTCCCCGGTCTGACGCCGGCCTAAAGCATCGGTCAGTTTAAAGGCGTCGGTTTGGGCCCAGCGTTCTTCAAAAGCCTCGACCATTTCTTCCGTAATTTCTTTTTTGTCCCCCGCATAAGTCGCCAGCTGTTCCAAAAGAGAATCTAAAAATGCCGGCGCTTCCTCGGCCTGTGTTTCCAAGCGTGCGAGCGCGTCCGGTTGAGCGCTCTTGCCCAGCGTGCGCAATTTTTCCCGGACCAGCGCGCCGCCGGCGCCGCGCCGGTCTTTGGCGTCCAGAAAATAGCATTCGCCGGATTTAGCGACTAAAGCGGTTAGCTCGCTGGAGGACGTAAGGGTGTCGGACTGAAAAATGAGGAAGGTCGTATCGGACGGATGTTCGAGATAGGACGCCAGCGTCTCGAGGTCCTTTTTTTTGATTTCTTCGGCTTCACGCAGCATAAAAATTTGAGCTGCCGCCAAAAAGGGCAGCGTGCGCGCGTCGCGCAGGACTTCGGCAAGCGGGTTTTCGCCGAGGCGGAAGGTCCGGCGCGTCACTTCACCGCGGATTTTTTTTTCGAGCGAGGCGGCCAGGCCTTTGGCCTTTTCTTCAACGAGGAAAGAATCGCCGGCAATTAGAAATGCGGTTTTTGTTACCACTCTTCGACGATACGGTCGACAACGTTTTTGGCGAGGCGGTCGACTGCGATTTCGGCGGCTTCTTCGCGGCCGATCGAGCGGATTTCGCTTACATAGTATTCGCTGTCGCCCGAAAAGTTCGGTTCTGCCCAAATCGGCGAATGGGTTTTATTGTCGATCAAACGCATATTGAGGACGATGAAAAGCCGGAATTCCTCAACGCGCTCAAGGGCGTTGAAACGCACGCCTTCCTGTTCATAACGGCTCAGCTCGGCTTCAAGGATGGCGTCGGCTTGATCGCGGCTGCCCACGACTTTGAGGTTTCCGTCCTGATTGAGGCGCTTGACGATGGCGTTGGTAATTTTAATTTCGACGCCGGGCTGGTAAGCATAGACTTGGCCGATTTGAATGCCGTTGGTCACGGTCTCGACGTAAATGGTCTTAATATCGCGCGGCAGGACGGTCTTTTGGGTGTAACCGCAGCCCGCGCCCAGGAGGGCCAGACTCAAAACAAAAACCAGAAAATGCTTCATTATGCCGCCGCACCTTTCTCGGAGGGCTGGAAACGGTCCCGCTCCTTCATAAGAAAATCACGGCGCAGCGTAAGCTGAGACAAACGGTCTTCCATCCGCTCACGCTCACTTAACAGGTCTTGCGATACAATTTTGGACTGGGTCTTAGGGATGATTTTATCGATTTTCATGATGCGCTTTTCAAGGATCGTAGATTCATCGGACTCCAGATCGTTTTCTTTTTTAATAAGTTCCAGGATTTCCTTTTCAATACCGCGCATTTCCCGGTGCAGCTTCTTTTCTTTGACCGACCATTCGCGACCGGCTTTGCCGGAGGCCTCAATCGGCTTGCCCGCGGCCAAGGCCTCGGTCTGAATTTGATTATCAAGCGCGGCCCTCTGTTCGCGGTAAACCGATTCCTGCATTTTGAGCTCGCTTGCAGTCAGCTCAATTTCCTGCTTCAAGGAATTTTTCGCCGATTCATCCCCGGAGGTGTCATTTTTCTTGTCAGCTTCGCCAACCGGCTCAATTTTAACTTCGCGTTCAACGGGCTCAGCAGCGGGCTTGTCCGCCGAAGATTTAGTGGCGGGCTTGCCGCTGACTTGCGCTTCCACCTGTGCCAGCTGCTGCTTCATGGCTTCAAGACGGCGCGTTTCCTCATCGAGTTTGCTGATCAGAAGCTCCTGCCGCTTTTTGGCCGGCACGACTTTGCGCGCGCTTTGAATGGCTTCGCCGATAAATTGATAAGGCACCTGCACCAGCGCCGAGCGGAATTTGAGGCCGCCGGCCAGTGAGGCCTTTGCTTTTAAAATTTCTAATTCGCGCTGATATTTCATGATTTCTTCATGCTTGGCATCGATGAGCAAGCTTTCGAGTTCAACCGCTTCTTTCAATTCTTTGATCTGGGCCGAACGCACATCGTCGCCCGCCGAATCCGGCGCGGCAATTGCCGCAGATTGAGTCAATTCCACGCCTTTGTCGGGCAGTCCGAACAAAAAGGCCTTGCCAAACTTCACCACACCGATCGCCGGCGCGGCAACCGTGTGCACGGCCCTCACGGGCGCAGGCTGATGGGCTTCGCGGTCTTTAAGCTGATTATCCAGTTCTTTCAACAGCGCCTTTTTGCGTTTATGGCGGTCTTCGATTTCCTCGTACCGGCTGCGGATTTCACGCTCGGCGCTTTTCACGGCTTTGCGCAATTCGCGCGGATCGGTTTTTTCAGAGCCTTCCAGGCTCTTAAGAAGACGTTTTTGTTCCTGCAGTGCGAGCTCTGAATCAAAAGCCTGGCTCAGCGTCTGCGTCAAACTTTCCTGCGCCGCGATTTTTTCCTGCAAGTGCATGCGGTGTTCAAGCAGCTGCTGCATGTCCATATCGCGCGTGGGCGCGGCCTTTTCATTAAAAGGGTTCAAAATATCGACGGAGCGGTCGAGGGATTTCGCGACGGCGCTCGTTGAAGATGCGAGCACGCGGCCCGGCGCATTGACCAGCGCGGCCAAGGCCGAAACGCCGTATTTGTCTTCGTAGGTCTTCTGTTTCTCTTCGAGGTCCAATTCAAGCCGTTCAATGTCCGCCCGGACTTGGATCAGCTTTTCATGCTGGGCCTGCAGCATGGGAGAGGCGCCCGGCGATAGTCCGGCGGTTGCCGGCAGGAGGCGCGTCCCGGTGCCGCCGCCAAGCTCGGCCATAAGCAAGGCCACTTCGCCGTGCTGTTTGTAGAGGGTTTCTTTTTCTTCGAGAAGACTGCGTTTTTCTTCGGAAAGTTTATAGAGTTTTTTAGCTTCGATCGCGCGGATCTTCTCGATTTCGGTCGGGGCCGCGCCCATAAACGGGAGGAAATCGATATTGACGAGGTTCTTGTCCTCAACGCCCAGTTCTTCGCGCCAGCCTTGCAGCTGCTGTCTTTCTTTGGCCAGCTGTTCCTGCTCTTCCACCAGGGAGTCATTCCAGCGCTCAATCGCGGCGCGGAAATCGTCCGATGGATTTTTCTTCATGAGCTTCTTTTTCTTTTCCAGGTTCTTGAACTTTTCTTTCAGCTCATATTCGCGGCGCTTGAGATCGTCCTTGCGGCGCTCCAGGGTGTTCTTTTTATTTTTCTCGACGCCCTTGCCGCGTTTTTCAAGGCGTTCAAGCTCGCGCTTGAGCCGTTCTTGCTCAAATTTATCCGTAACCGTGCCGGACTTAATTTTGGATTGGAGAATTTCGATCTGCTTGCCAACTTCATTTTCCTGCGAAATCAAATATTTGGCGGGGTCCTGCAGGGCCTTCATTCTTTCTTCGGCTTTCTCGCCCCATTGCGTGTGCGGATAGCGCTTGGCCACATCGGAATAATAGATCAAAGCGCTGTCGATATAATTGTCGCGCTCGTAGTACGCGCCGACGCGGTAATTTTTCTCGGCATTCTTTTCGTCGATTTCCTGCCTTAATTTCGCGGCGTTTTCCGAAACCGTTGAATCGGGATAACGGGTCAGGAAACTGTCCACCTGCTTGGACGCTTCATCCAAAGCGCGCTGGTCGCGGTTTTCCGAGGCCGAACGCATGAATGAAACTTCGGCCATTTGATAGCGGGCCTGCGATGCCAGCTCGCTGTCCGGATATTGGTCGATCAAGGCTTGAAAGGCTTCCACGGCTTTGGCGAACTGGCCCCACTTCTTATAAGAGAGACCGAGATGGAATTGGGCTTTATCGCCGTACGCGCTGTACGGCGCGTTTTTTACAATGTGCTCAAAAACTTCGACGGCGCGCGGCAGGGACGGCAGGACTTCAAGGCCCAACAATTTAGCTTTTTGGCCGGCGAGAAAAAGATTACCGATGCGGAATTCGCGCTCGATGACTTCGGCAAAACGCTCGCTCTGCAGATACTGCTCGACGAGAACTTTATAAGCTTTGAAGGCTTTATTGTAGTCCTGGCGTTCTTCCCAGATAAGACCGATGCGGTATTGGGCTTCGGAGGCGATGCGGGACTGCGGAAATTTTTTAAGCAGATCTTCGAGTTGTTCGGCGGAGGCTTCGAGTTTCTTCTCTTTATAGAGCTTCAGCGCGTAATCGTATTGTTCGTCGGCCGTGTCCTGCCCGACGCTTTCGGTGTTAATAAATTTTCCGGCTTCAGGCGACCATACCCAATGGGCTTGGAGAGAAAACGGCTGGCTGCACAGCAGGAACGAGATAAAGAAGGCTAGCACCTTCTCGCTTTTCATAACTTGTTTTAGTTCCTTAACTTGTGGAATTTTGATGCGGCCCGTACTATAACACCGCGCCAAGCGCGTGTCAAATTAATCTCCAAGTCATTTCGACGAGCGCAGCGAGGAGAAATCTCATTTTTAATGCGGAGATTTCTCGGCTTCGCCTCGAAATGACGTCTGTTCCGCCAGCCACTTTAAATAAGCGCGGCTCCCCTTCGTAACGGGCAGGGCAATAATCTCCGGAACCGAATAGGGGTGATTGGCGCGCAGGATTTTTTCCAGACGGGAATAAGCGCTGCGGCGGGTCTTTATTAAAAGGACGCGTTCGCGCGCCTTTTCAATGCGGCCCTTCCAGCGGTAATGCGATTCAGCCGGCGGCAGGACCGTCACGCAGGCTGCGGCCTTGCTCTTCAAGATAAGGCCGGTGAGTTTGCGGGCTTGCTGAGAAGTGTTAACCGTGGTCAGGACAACCAGGGCGGACAAGACGGATTAGCGCCGGGGTGCGAGAGAGGAACGGTGGCCGGTTTCCGGGCCTTCCACAATCACGTGACCTTCGCGGGCCAGCCAGCCCAGGCTCATTAATAGGAGATCTTTGGGTTTCTTGATGGAAGCGGAGAGCTGTTCAAGCGTGCAGCTGCCTTTATGGTCCAGCTGATGCCAAATGTCGCCGGCAGCAATGCCGATTTCAGTGATCAAGGAAGCAGTCGCCATAATATCTCCTGTGTATAACAACAATGCTCAAACTTGCGGTAAATATAGCAGATTCTAACCGGGGTTTCAAAATTATTTTAGGGGGATACAAAACGGGAGTTTCAATGGTCGGAAGGGTTTTTTAGACTATCCGGGAAAGAGGGCCGGCCGCGCTCTCGTCGGAGGCAGAGTCGTCCTCCTCTTCTTCCCCTTCAGGTCCTTCGTCATTGTCGCTGTCACCGGCAGGCACGGAAGGATTTTCCACCCTGATCGTTCGATCAGCAATGCCGGAAGCGCCGATAATTCCGGCGTCTTTAAGTAAGTGCCCGATCCCCGTGCCTGCGGCGGCGGGTCCCGCGGATATCGCCGATGAAGCCCCGGTCGATATAATGAATGTGTTTTCGCCGGTGCGGCCCGCAGTGGAACCGCCGGTTTGAACAATTTCGGCCTGCGTATCTGAATTTGCCGCGCTAACGACTTGGATGGTTTCAACTGCCCCGTTCGGGCCGGCCGTGCTTCCCGTTCC
>ORMF011213529.1_pt1 | contig 10603 bp, 10 predicted proteins | sample 1779871 | NCBI WGS metagenome assembly ORMF01 (sample SAMEA104232316, study PRJEB22302) | groundwater metagenome | biome: forest; feature: aquifer; material: groundwater | place: USA | collected 2011-08-07 | depth 5.4 m
CGGTCGAACGGGATCGAATATCGGGTGCGCCAACGACGCTGCGCTTAGGCAAGCTGCCACGCCAAGGTCTCCCCTGCACGCAGCGGCACGAGCTCATCGCCGCCGAACGCGAGCTTCTCGGGTATGCGCCAGGCGCGGCGAGCGAGGCGGATCTTGGCGCTGTTGCGCCGCAGGCCGTAGAAATCCGGTCCGAAGAAACTCGCGAACCCTTCCAGCCGATCGAGCGCGCTGGCCTCCTCGAACGCGGCGGCATACAGCTCGATCGCGGCGTTCGCGGTGTAGATGCCCGCACAGCCGCACGCCGCCTCCTTGACACCGCGGGCATGCGGTGCGCTGTCCGTACCGAGGAAGAATTTCGGGTTACCCGAGGTTGCCGCAGCCACCAGCGCTTCGCGGTCGTCTTCGCGCTTGAGCACCGGCAGGCAATAGTGATGCGGGCGCATCCCGCCCGCGAACAGGGCGTTGCGATTTAGGAGCAGGTGATGCGCAGTGACCGTGGCGCCGATGTTGGCCGATGCCGCCGTGACATACTCTGCCGCCTCGCGCGTGGTGATGTGTTCGAGCACCAGCCGCAGCCCGGGGAAGCGCCGCGTGATCTGCGGCAGCACGGAGTCGATGAATACCTGCTCGCGATCGAATAGGTCCACCGCCGGGTCGGTGACCTCGCCGTGCAGCAGCAAGGGCAGACCTGTCTTTTCCATCGCTTCCAATGCGCCGAAGCAGCGCGCGAGCTCGGTCACACCGGAATCGGAATTGGTGGTGGCGCCGGCCGGGTAATACTTGACCGCATGCACCACGCCGCTTTGCTTCGCCAGCGCGATCTCCTCTGGCGCCGTGTTGTCGGTGAGATAGAGCGTCATCAATGGCTCGAATCCCGAGCCCGCGGGCAGCGCGGCCAGGATGCGCTGGCGGTAGGCTCTCGCCTCTTCCACCGTGGTCACGGGCGGACGCAGATTGGGCATGACGATGGCGCGCGCGAACTGCCTGGCGCTGTGCGGCAGCACGGCGGCGAGCGCGGGGCCGTCGCGCAGGTGCAGGTGCCAGTCGTCCGGGCGGGTGAAGGTGAGTAGCTGAGGTGGGAGAGTCTGCATAGCTGGCGCGATTATACTCGCCGCCCGAGCGGCGCCCGCATACTCGATCGCATGGCCCGCAGCGCACGCCTGCGCGCTGGCTTGCGATAGCGAGGTGACTACGCCATAATCTTAGCCTACTCCGCCGAGCAGGCACTGGTAAGCGGGGCCGTTTCTATTCAGTCCAAGGAGTAACGACGTGAGGCTACCTGGCAGGACCGCGGTCTTCGCAGCAGCGTTGTTGTCAATGGCGCTGATTTTTGCGCCGCGGGCGTTCGGACAGCCTTATCCCACCAAGCCGATCAGGGTTGTCGTCACTTTTCCAGTCGGCGGTGGCGCCGACTTCGCCGGGCGGGTGATCGCCGCCAAGCTCGCCGAGGCATTTGGGCAAGCGGTGATCGTCGACAACCGGGCAGGCGGCGGCGGCATGATTGGCAATGAAGCGATCGCCAAGTCGCCGCCAGACGGCTATGCGCTGCTCCTGGGCGCCGCCGGGCCAATGACCATCGTGCCGAATCTTTACGAAAATGTCTCGGTCAACACGCTCAAAGACTTCGAGCCGATTTCATTAATCGCGTCGAGCCCTTTTGTGCTGACGGTCAATCCATCCATGCCGGCAAATACACTCAGTGAATTCACCGCGCTGGCGAAAGCGAGTCCGGGAAAATTGAACTTCGGCTCGTCGGGGACCGGCGGCGCGCCGCATCTTGCCGGAGAACTCTACAAGAGGATGGCGGGCGTCGATATCGTTCACGTGCCTTACAAGGGGCTGGCACCGGCTATCACCGACCTACTCGGCGGCCAGATACAGGTTTTATTCGCCGATGTGGGCTTGGTCCGCCCACATTTCAAATCGGGCAAGCTCAAGGCAATTGCGGTCACCGGAAGAGAGCGTTCGCTCACGTTGCCGGATGTGCCGACGATGATGGAGGCCGGGCTCGCCGGATACCGGGCAGGAACGTGGTACGGCCTCCTCGCGCCGGCCGGTACGCCGAAACCCATCATCACGCGCTTGAACGCCGAGGTGCGCAAGGCGCTGGCGCTCCCGGATGTCAAGAGCCAGTTCATGACGCAGGCCGCGGATCCCGCTCCGACCACGCCGGAGCAATTCGCCACGTTGATCCGCGACGATTTCAACAAGTGGTCGCAGCTTATCAAGGACGCTAAGATCAAACTGCAGTAAAGGGTGCGTTGCCGGCGTGTACTGCGCCAGCCGCCGCCGCAGCCCTCTGCACGTCGGTGTTCCTTTGCGCAGTGCGCGACGCTTTCCACGCGTCGCATTGCTATTGTTGTGTTCCTCCACAAATACGGCGGACAACTGCGGTCCAGCCCTGCGCCAGGCGGGTCGGGTCGAGGTGCATCAGATCGTCGAACACCGGAACGAAATTCGGATACACCGATGCGGTAAGCGCTGCGATCTTGTCGATGAACACCGACAGCGGGAAAAGCCGGTCCGACCCTCCTTGCGCGCTGAGACACTCGCGGACGTACTCGCTGCCGTCGGCAAACCGGATGCGTACACGCGCAGGGCGATCGTTCGGCAAATCGGGCAGCGGCACATAGGGGGCGATGCGCACCCGTTCACGCAATCGTGCGATGGCCGGGTTGTCCAGGGTACGGCTGAGAAAAGCATCGGCCCCGCCGCTGCCGGTGACGAGCACCGCGCCAACCGCATGGGGCAGCGAGAATTTCGCGCCGAGCGTGGTCGTCGGCCGCGAGTTGGCAAGCGGCAGCGCAAGCGGATGGGTGTCGACGACAATTTCGGCAATGTCGTCAAGCGCGCTACCAGCCGGCAACTCCTTGCGTAGCGCGAGCGTCGCCTCGACCGTCGAGTGCAGGTGCTGACAGCAGGCAAAAACCTTCATGTAGCCATCGAGAATCGCCCATTCGTCGCCGAGGCGCTCGGTCAGCCGTTCCGGATGCGCCTCACCGCCGAGGACCGTCGAGTACACATCATAAAAACCTCCCTCGACGCCGCCGATGCCGCATTCCGCCCATTCGACGCTCATCATTCCGGACCATGCGCCCACCGCGGGCCACACGTTGCGCACGAGGGCGCCAGTAACGAGATGATCACGCGGTCCGGCGATGACCAAGGTCGCCGCCGCGGTCAATGCAGCGTGCAACAATTCGGCATCGCCGTGTCGAGCGAGCGCAACCGCGGCCGATGCACCGACCGCGCCGTAGCGGCCATGTGATTGCATGACGAAGGCGCGTGGCGTCCATGCGCGTGCAATACGCGTGGCAATCTCGTAACCCAGCACGAGCGCACGCAGCATTTGCGCGAGCGAGAGGCGGCGCGACTCCGCCTCCGCAAGCAGTGCCGGCACCGCGTACAGACCCGCATGACACGGAGCGTTGCGGTAGCCCTCGTCGAGTTCGAGCCAGTCGGCGGCGAGAGCATTGGCAACGGCGGCAGATACGCGATCTGTGCGTGGTCGAGCGCCGCGAAAGACCGTTGCCTCCTGCACCGTCGCGCGCTCGAGTGTGCGGGCGTGGAAGCATGCGACCTCGGGCTCATCGCGCGCTCCGATAATCGCCGCCATGTCGTCGGCGAGGACCCGTACCGCCCGCTCCAGCACCGCCTGCGGAATGTCTTTGCTGTCCATTCCGGCGGCCCAGCGCGCGAGTTCGCGTACGCCGCGTGCGCAGGCCTGCCTCACGTCATTCATCGCAATCCCCCGGTTTTTCGCCGCCCCTGCCCAAGCGAGGGCGCCGGCGCATCGGCCAGTTGCGTCGGCAAGCCGCGTGCGCGCCAATCGCGCGGCCCGATCACCGATGTCCAGTCATATCGTCGCCCCCCGAAGCGATATAGGCGTTCAGGATCTCTTCCCCCGTCGCCAGCCACACGCCGTCGTGCTTGCAGACATAGTCGAACGCAGCGTCTACGGCGCCGATACGGTACGGAGCGCCGCTGACGAAGGGGTGTAGCGCTACCGCCATGACGCGGCCTGATTCAGCGCCTTCGCGATAGAGCCAGTCGAACTGGCGCTTGATGACCTCGCCGAAACCTTCCGCCGTTGTCTTCTGGTCGAAGAAATGCGGCGTATCGTTGCAGTGCAGCGAATACGGGATCGAGTGGATGGTCTTACCATTCACGTTCATACGGTAGGGCAGGTCGTCGCTGACCCAGTCGGCGACGTAGCGGCATCCCTCGCCGATCAGGAAGTCGAGGGTGCTCCAGGTTTCCGCCAGCCCGGCGCCGAGCCAGCCGGCCGGCTTCTTGCCCATGGTCCTGGCGATCGTCTCGAGCGTGTCGTGGATTGCATCCTTTTCCTGCTCGGGGGGCATCTCGTTGATGCGGGTCGCGTTGGTCTGGCAATGGCCCATGAACTCCCAGCCAAGTTTCATGCCCGCTTCCATGATCTGCGGGTGATATTTGCAGATGTCGCTGTTCAAAGCCACCGTGGCGCGGATGCCGTAGCGCGATAATACGTCCATGAAGCGCCAGATGCCGACCCGGTTGCCGTAGTCGCGCATCGACCAGTTGCGCACATTCGGAATCTTGGCGTTCGCGGCCGCGATGCGCTCGTTGTTGGTGCCCGGCATCGGGTCGCTCAGATGAAAGTATTCGATGTTGGGGATCACCCACAACGCGACGCGCGCACCATTCGGCCATTTGAAACCCTTGCGCTGCGTGATGGGAGTGTACGTGTACGGCCCGTAGATGTTTGGTTGCATTGCGTTCCTCTCTTTATATTAGAGTGTGCGAATAGTATAAAGTATCGGTACGCTCTCGCAGCGTCAAAACGGGTGTGCGAGCACAAGAGTGTGCAGGCACGAGTGTGCGCGCACGAGGAAGCGATCCTGCCGACGAGGACCATTATGCATCTTTGTTCACGAACCGTATTGTTCGCGCTATTGTTCATCGCTGTCGACGCCGCGCTCGCCCAACCCTATCCCAACAAACCCGTGCGCTGGGTCGTCGGCTTCGCACCGGGCGGTGGCGCCGACATCCTGGCGCGTGCTGTAGCGCCGAAGCTCGGCGAAGCGCTTCGCCAGCAGATCATCATCGACAACCGTCCGGGCGCGGCCGGCAACATCGCGGTGGAGTACGTCGTGAAATCGCCGCCGGATGGCTACACGCTGCTGATGGGGTATCCCGGTCTCGCCGCCAATCCCAGCTTGTATGCCAAGCTCGCCTACGACCCCATTCGCGACTTGGCTGCGGTGGCCATGCTCGGCATTGTGCCCAATCTCATGGTGGTGCACCCATCGGTGCCTGCGACCTCGGTCAAGCAGTTCATCGCACTCGCTCGCTCGCAGCCGCGCAAACTCAACTTCGCCTCGCCCGGCACCGGCACTTCGCTGCACCTCGCGGCCGAACTGTTCATGTCGATGGCCAATATCGAGATGACTCACGTTGCCTACAAGGGCAGCGCCCCCGCGGTCGCCGATCTGATCGGCGGGCAAGTCGATGTGTTCTTCGACGTGCTGCCGTCCTCGGCACCGCATGTGAAGGCAGGCCGCATCAGGGCCCTTGCGATCACCGACCTGAAGCGCTCGACCCTGTTCCCAGACGTGCCCACCATGGACGAAGCCGGAGTGCCGGGCTACCGCGCGGTGACCTGGAACGCCGTGCTCGCACCCGCGGGCACGCCGAAGGAAGTGATCGCGAAGCTCAACGCCGCAATTACGCAGTTGCTGCAAAGCGCAGACATGAAGGAGCGCTTCGCCGCCATCGGCACCGAACCGATGTCGATGACCCCGGATCAGTTCGCGACCTTCCTGCGCGAAGAAACGACCAAGTGGTCCGGCGTAATCCGCAAAGCGGGAATCAAGCTTGACTGAAGGAGCGCCTGCGCTACAGAAGCGTGATGAAGTTGTGCACCACTTGCCGCACGTATTGACACCAGGTTGCAAGCGTTGAACGCGGCAAACTGCCAGCGCGCCGCCTTGCAACGCCCGGTCAGCGCCTGATCGATTCGCGCCAGCGCCAGCCGACGCCGATGGTGGCGGTGGCGCCGACGCCGCAATACAGCAGTATGGTCCCGGAAAAGCCGACGGAAGCGATCAGAACTCCCGCCGCCAGCATACCCACAGGAAGGCCGTAGATCGCAAGCATGCGCGCGCCCATGACGCGGGCGCGGAATCGCTCGTCTGCGTAGTTCAGCAGCGCCACCGACATGGAGACCATCGACAGACTCATGAAGAAACCGATGAACACCAGCACGACCATCCCGGCGATCTTGGTTTCGAACTGAACGAACACGGCCAGCGCCGCGTACCAGAGAAGCAGAGAGGTGAGTACGACGCGCGGCGCGTTTTTCGCCACGCCGGCGAAGGTCATGGTGATCGACCCCGCCAGGGCGCCGCACGCGAAGGCGGCTCCGATATGGCCGAGACCGATCGCGTCGATGCGATACACCTCACGCGCGACATAGGGCAGCAGGCCGATGGACAGCGGGTAGGCGGTAAGGTTGGCGATGAAGGCGAGCCACATCATCGCGAGCAACACCGGCGTATTCCAGACGTAGGCCATCCCTTCCTTCAGATCACGCCAAGCCGAGGCTGCGGCGGCCAATAGCGCATTGCCTGGCACGGTGCCTGCGACGGTGGCCGGCTCGCTGCGCGACACATGCGCCGCGGACACACCCAGGGTCAAGCCGAAACTCGCCAGATAGAAGCTCGCGACAATGACATAGCTGTAACCGATGCCGAGCAAGGCGAACAGGCTAGTGCCCACCAAGGCACCCGCGATCCTCGCCACATCCATGTTGATCCGCGACAGACCGATGGCTTTCATGAGGAGATCGTGCGGCATGGTGTCGCCGATGAGCGCCCAGCGTATCGCCAGATCCGAAGGGCGCACCAGGCCCATGGGCAGGGCAATCGCGAACACAAGGTAGGGCGTCAGCAGGTCCGTCAATCCCAGCGCCATCAGGATCAGGGCCAAACTCGCGTAGAACGCGCGCATGGAGCACAGCATGGGCCGCCGGCCGAAGCGGTCGCCCACCACCCCGAACATCGGCGCGATGAGAGTGCCCAAATACTGCAGCGAACCGAAAACAGTCAGCAGGACGACGGAGCGCGTTTCGACCAGCACATACCAGCCGAGTATCAGGGTCTCCATTTCAAAAGCCAGCGATGCCAGCAAATCGCTCGGCCATTGAAAGCGGAAACTGCGCACCTCGAACGGGACAAGAGGCGAATTCGCGGAAGAATTTTTCAAATTGAGGTCTTGCCTAGGAGAGTCAATCTCGATCATTTTCCGCCTTGCCTTGCGCCGAGCGCATAGCGAGCGCGCGCTCGTAGAGCTGGTTCTTGCGCGCACCGGTAATGGCGGCGGCGAGCGCGACCGACTGCTTGAGCGGCATCTCATCGAGCAGTAGGCGCAACACGCGCTCGGCCTCAGCCGGAAGGCCTTGCTCCTTCGCGGCCGGCGCGCCTGAGACGATCAGCACGAATTCTCCGCGTTGCCGGTTGGCATCCGCCGCTAACCAAGCGCCCGCCTCATCCAGGCGGCAGCGATGGATGGACTCGAACAGCTTGGTGAGTTCGCGCGCAATGACGATCTCGCGCGCGCCGCCGAACGTCGCTGCCAGGTCGGCGACACACTCGGTGACGCGATGCGGCGCTTCGTAAAACACCATTGCGTATGGCAGGCTTCCCAATGCATCGAGCGCCGTGCGGCGCGCGGCCGGCTTGGCCGGAAGAAATCCATAGAAGAGAAAATGCGGCGCGGCCAGCCCCGAAGCGCAGAGCGCGGCAATGGCGGCGTTGGCGCCGGGTATCGGGCAGACGGCGATACCCGCAGCCAGCGCACGCGCCACCAGCAGCGCTCCCGGGTCCGAGATGCCGGGCGTACCCGCATCGCTTGCCAGGGCGATGGTCTTGCCCGCCACGAGCTCGGCTACGAGCTCGGCTGCGCGTTCGCGCTCATTATGCTCGTGCAGCGCGACCAACTTGGCGCCGATGCCGTGGTGCGCGAGCAATTGTCCCGTCGTGCGTGTGTCTTCGGCAGCGACCAAGTCCGCGTGCGCGAGCACGGAGAGGGCACGCGCGCTGATATCCCCTAAATTTCCAATCGGCGTGGCGACGACATATAATTTCCCCGCACCCACCGAGGCTTTCTCCCCATGGTCCTGCCCGTGAACCTGCGTTGCGCGCTTTTCGCTGTTGCGCTGTTGTCTCATGGCATGGGATTGTGCGTTGCGGCCGACAATGAAGCAAGCGCCGCGCTCGCGCGCGCCGGAGAACCCGCGGCCGGAGAGGCTATTCGATTGGCCTTGCTGCTGCCGCTCGCGTCGCCCGACTTCGCCCGAGCGGCCGAGGCGCTGCGGCTGGGCTTTTTGACCGCGGCCAAGCGTAACGGCGATGATCATAAGGTCGGCGTCATCGCTACCGACGCATCGCGCGAGAAGATACTTGCCGGATACGACAGTGCGGTGAAGCGCGGCGCGCGCCTGGTGATCGGACCGATGACACGCAGCGGCGTCTCGGTGCTCGCTGCGAGCGAGCACTTCAGCGTGCCCACGCTCGGCCTCAACCTGCCCGAGGACAAAGCCGCATTGCCGCCCGGGTTCTATACATTCGGCCTCGCGCTCGAGGCCGAAGCGCAGCTGGCGGCACGCACGGCCTTCGCCGAGGACTTCAAGAGCGCCATCCTGGTAAGCGCAAAGACGCCGCTTGCGCAGCGCAGCCGCGACGCATTCGCCCAGGCATGGGCGCGCCTGGGCGGCACGATCAAGGCCGCCTACGAATTCGGTCCGCAAACCGACATGAACGCATTGCGACAAGCACTGTCCACCGCCGCGGTCGACATGATCTTCCTGTCTGCGGAGGCGGATGAGGCGCGCGCCGCGCGTCCTTACCTCAACAACAACATCGCGGTGTTCGCCACCTCGCAGGTCTATTCAGGCCGCAACGATCCCGTGGCCAACGTCGACCTGAACGGCATGCGCTTCGTCGAAATGCCCTGGCTGGTGCAGCCGGACCATCCGGCGGTGATGGTCTATCCGCGCCCGACGGGCATCACAGCCGATGCCGAGCGTTTCTACGCGCTCGGCATCGACGCCTTTCGCGTCGCCGCCGCGCTCCTGAAAAACCCGCGCACGCTCAGTATAGACGGCGTGACCGGCAAGCTCACGCTATATGGCAACCAGGTGACGCGCGAGCCGGTGCAGGCAGTGTTCAGAAACGGTGCGGGCATCGCGCTCGACGATGATGCGGCAAACGCAGACTCGCGGTAAGCTTGCCGAGGCGCTCAGCGCGGACTTCCTGCAGAAGCACGGGCTGCGACTGATAGCGCGCAATTACCGCTGCCGCATGGGGGAGATCGACCTGATACTGGCCGACGGCCCCACGCTGGTGTTCGCCGAAGTGCGCCTGCGGCGCAATCGCGATTACGGCGGCGCCGCCGCGAGCATCACCACCGCCAAGCGTCAACGCATCCTCAGTGCCGCGCGTCATTACCTCATGGGAAAGGCGGAGCAGGATTGCCGTTTCGATGTCCTGTTGCTCGATGCGCTCGACGCGGACCGTATTGAATGGATCAAGGATGCCTTCGGCGAGTAAGCGGGCATTTCAGAATTACCGAAATGGCCTCCGATTTAGGCTCTTATGACGCAACTGGTGACCAAATGGGCAAGAAATTGGGTTTGTATACGTCTCCTGATTTTGGGAAGTTGCGAGGTTGCAACTTCCCAAAATCAGGAGATCACTCGACGCCGAAATAAGGCACCCCGTCTGATTCCGACTCGTCCGGTTTGGGGGGAAGCATGGAATGTATCCTGCCATTTTGAAATGAGCTCTGAGCATGCCTTGGCGGCGCTGGCGCTCCTCAGCGCCTTGCTCGCGCTTCCCGGATGGGTGGCGGCGCAGCAGGTGCGCCTGCTGGTGCAGAGCTCGCCGCTTGCCGGGTTCAATTACCACCAGGCGCCTGAGGTATGGCAGCGCATGCGCGTCGGCGACGCGTTGCAGCTCGCGCGCGAACCGGACAACGCCCACGACCCCAAGGCAATAAGCGTGCAGTGGCAAGGGCACAAGCTCGGCTACGTGCCGCGAACGCAAAACGAAGCGCTTTCTTGGGCCATGGACCGCGGAGAAAGCCTCGATGCGCGCGTGAGCCGCCTGCGGCCGCACCGCAACCCGCGCCAGCGCATCGAATTCGAGGTGTACATTGATTAGTGGGCTCGATTGTCGAGGAAATTCGCGAAGCATCGGGTTATATACGTCTCCCGATTTTGGAAAGTTGCGATTCTGCAACTTTCCAAAATCGGGAGATCATCGGATGCCAAGTCAAAGTACACAGATTGATTCCGGCCCCACCGCTCCCAGAGAACCATGGAGCCATGCATCCCCTCATTCTTACGACTGACTCTAATGTAGAATGACCTTTTGAGTGTCGGAGCACAGATGGATCTCGTTGCACGCGTCAGTCAGCATTTCGCCGACAGCGTCAAGACCAAGCAGATGGCAGCGGAGTTGCTCGCAGCGCCGATTGCGCAGGCCGCCGAGCGCATGGTGAAATGCCTGCTCGCCAACGGCAAGATACTTGCATGCGGCAATGGCGGCTCGGCCGCCGATTCGCA
>ORMF011089177.1_pt1 | contig 10602 bp, 12 predicted proteins | sample 1779871 | NCBI WGS metagenome assembly ORMF01 (sample SAMEA104232316, study PRJEB22302) | groundwater metagenome | biome: forest; feature: aquifer; material: groundwater | place: USA | collected 2011-08-07 | depth 5.4 m
CGTGATAGCGGTCGAAGAAAAAGTTGTAGAGAATTTTCGTGAGCCAGGCCTTCATATTGGTCCCCTCGGCATACTGAGTCGAGGACTCCAGCGCGCGCAGATAGGTTTCCTGGACCAGGTCATGAGCCTCGCTGTTCTCTTTGGCGAGGTGAACGGCGACGCGATACAGATGGTCGAGATGGCTCATCGCCTCACGAACGAACCTCTCTTTCTCCTCCGCCCCACTTCTTGTCTCCCACGCCACGCGGCCATTGTAGTGAATGGGGGGGAGCGTGTCCAACCATACGAGACTCAAATTTTTCCCTCAGAGGAGTCTCTCTATCCTCTCCGTAAATTCTTTTTCGGGCATAGGCCCTGTAATTCGGTCAACGATATAGCCTTCTCTGGAAATCATCACGGTGAGAGGAAGCCCAATCAGCTTATAGGCGTTGGCGACTGTCATGTCCGGGTCGAGCCCGCTGGGAAAGACGAGACCGTATTCTTTCACAAAGGCGCGGGCATTATTTTCTGTATCTTGCACGAAGATCCCTATCCATTCGACTCCCCGGTGTCGGAGTTTATCATAAATCTTGGCTGTGGCAGGAGCCTCCTGCCGACAATGGGGTCACCACGAGGCCGTGAACCTCAAGACCACCACTTTGCCGATAAAGTCCGATAGTTCAACTTCGCCTCCTTTAAGTTGGTGGAGCACGAAATTGGGTGCTTTCTCCGTTCTGCTCTCCGTGTTTTTTCGCTGCCAAGAGAGAAGATAGAGCAAGCCTCCCAGAGAAAACAGCAGGACCAGGGAAAATAAGAAAATTTGATGCCGCGACATCTTGACCATAGGCATGGCCTCCACGGTTATAACCTCCAGATAGGCGGAAAGTTCCCGTCTTTGATTTTGAGTGAGCGGGCTCGAGGAGAGAGGCCGGCAGCGGAAGATGCCCGCAAGCCAAAAAGGAAATAAGCCGATCTATCTGTTCCAAAGGTGGAGAAAGGCCGGGGTTCTAGGATCCGTCTAGGGGAAAGGTCTGTTCAAAGAGAATATAAGAGCTGCGGCCAGACTCCTCCAAGGCCTTCTCGATCAGTTTCCTGCCTGCAGGGGAGAGGTTCTTGTCCTTGAGGTAGGGGGGGTAGAAGTGGACGTGGTAAAAGTGGTCGGGGTGAATTTCTACCCAGGCTCGAATCTTCCGGGCCTCAGGAGGAAGCTTCCAACGAAAGCTGTGATGAGAGGTTTCTCCAGGTAGGATACGGGTGTCGAAACGCTCTCTCCATTCTCCATTCTCGAAGCGGGCATCCCATCCGATGATCTCTTCTTTCCGCGTGGTGGAAATCATTCGTCCTCTACCGTCCAATAAGGCCGCCTTGACAAAAACCTTGGGCGTCGCATAGGTCGGGAACTTGTGCCCTACGGCGCCGTTTTTCAGCTCGATCACCAACTCGATACTGTCGTGGGGTTGGGCTGGGGGCCGGCTCAGTTTGGCCTCCATCGTCACTCCGCCGCGGACCCATTCGGCGTCATGGATGCCCTTCCACAGGTGGCGCCGGTTCGGCATGTGGCATTCCTGGCAGCTCGCCTCGCCTTGGCCCCAAATGCTGTTTTTCCACTCCCGGTAGGTATCCTGAAGCGGCTTCCCGTTCACCAGCACCGAAGTCTCCGGATCGAACTGGTGGCACCCCTTACAAAACTCCGCCCTCTCGAAGTAAGGGGTTCTCTGGACGCCTCCGTGGTTGGCCATCGTCGCCGGGTAGTTTGTCGCCGCAGTGTCCTCGGCTCTCGGCGGGCCAAAACGCTGGTGCTGCCGCACATGACAGGCAGCGCAGGTAATTCCTTGAAGCTGCAGTCGAGGATTGAAAAACGGGTTCTTTTCGTAAGACTGTGCGTTGCCTGACGTAGCGCTGGGAGAGAAAGGAAGCTGCTCGCTTAAGGGGGCGTGGCAGGTCTGGCAAAGAACTGCCTGGTCTTTGTCTGTCTTTTCCAGATCGATGATCTGTCCCCAGGGGCCTGGTCCCATCGCTTTGCTATGGAGGCTTTCTTTCCAGTCGGCATACTGTTGCGGATGGCAGCTCCCGCACGCTTCGGGGGCGAGAGAAATCTCTTTCTCGCTAAAAGACACGGGAGGTTTTCCCTGAAGAGGGATGGGTCTTTGCCAGTAAGCCGCGAAGAAGCTTTCTATTGTGTGATCAACGGATAGTACCGGCTTAAATTCCTGTTCCCGTTCCTGGGGGGAGTAGGCGCGGACGACCAGGATAAAGACAATAACTGCCAGGAGTCCCCCAAAGCCGAGGAACAACAACCATCTAGGTGGGTAGCGCAACACTAGTACCTTCTTGCACCGCTGCTTTATCTTAAAAACAGGCGTGGGTCAAAAAGTTCGTAAGCGGATATCCGACAAGATACGGCCTTAGCTGCGTGTAGCGATTTTCTGGGCTAGGCCAAGGAGCCTTTCCTGCGGCAGGCTGGAGGCCAGAATGCAAAGGAGATCCTTATCCTTCTCTTTCCAGGCTATCAGATTTACGCCTTCTCGGCTGTAAATGATGAAATCTTGGTTGGATCTTCGGACGGCTCCGGCACCGGAAGGGGGTGAAAAATCGCTCCGTTCAAATTCCTGCGCCACGACGTACTCGTTCTCTGTTCCCCGGTAGACAAAAACCCGCCTCTCTTTTCCTTTAACCTGCTGGGTCTGCCTCGCTAATAAGCGATATCCCCAAGGGCTCAAGTCAAGGAGCTGAGCCGGGGGGATAGGTGTAGAGGCTCTCTCTGGAGCGCTCGCGATTCCCTGCGCTAGCTGCTGATACTGTTCTATCGCATTTGTAAAGACCTCCTCCTGAAATCTGCCCTCCCAAAAGAAATAGGGAATGGCTACAATCAATAGGAGGACAAAAGCGGCCGCCAGCGCATGAGGCGTGTAGAACCGGCCGAAGAAGCCTTCCCTCCGAGTTTCTCCTACTTGGTCCAGGATTCGTTCTTTTAACCCGGGTATGATCGGAATACCGGAGAACTTCTCCTTCAGAGCCTTCTTCACCTGGGTTTCCCAAAGAAACCTTTGCGTGCATCGGGCGCATCGGTCAAGGTGAGATTGGACAGCCAACCCCTCCTCCGACGAAAGGGCTCCATCCACATGAGCCGCTATGATTTCTCTATATTCTTGGCAGTCCATCATGGTTCTCGCCTGCTTTGCAGCCTATCATCAGCCCTTTGCTTTCTTAACAAGAAACAAGCGCGGCATAGTAAAAAGTTCCCATGTAATAGCTAACCCTTTATCACTCCTCTTTTTAGGGCATAGTCTCTAAGGGCTACCTGTAACATCCGACGTCCCCGAGAGATTCTTGATCGGATCGTGCCAACGGCGCACTCCATGACCTTAGCCGCCTCTTCGTAACTTAGCTCCTCGATGTCCACAAGAAGGATGGCAGTCCGGTACTCTTCGGGCAGTCCCTTGAGGGCCTCCTCTACTTCGTGATCCATGAGATGGGAGAAAAAAAGACTTTCTGGGTTACCCTCTTTTGCCTTCTCACCCTGCTCCACCAGAGAGTCATACACCTGATCGATCTTTTCCCAATCTACCATCTCTGGCTCCCGCTTTGTTTTCCAATACCGGTTGATAAAGAGGTTCCGAAGTATAGAGAGGAGCCAAGCTTTGCAGTTGGTTCCAGGTTCAAATTTGTCAAAGAAGCGAAAAGCCCTTAGATAGGTCTCTTGGACCAGATCTTCGGCTTCGGCTTTGTCCTTGGTGAGGTAACAAGCCGCGGTATAAAGATGAGAGAGATGGAGGAGGGCAACTCGCTCAAACTCCGCTCTCAATGCCTCCTTACTTTCCTTGCTCTTCAGTGAAAAGGGCAATAGCCGTACTCCGGAAGATGTATCGGGTGCGTCACGCATAGGATTGGTGAACAAGCCTCTTTATCTTTCCTCACCCCAGCACATCCGGTGATTTTAGCACTCAGGGCGGATCGCCGAGCCTCGGTCTTTAGGAGTCAAACGATGGATTTTCGCTTTTATGCAGCTTGCCAGTTTCGTCTCTTTCCAGCGCAAGAGTCCCTGACGGACGTATTCGGGATTAAACCCCAAAACCTCGCAGATATTCTCGAAGGAAAAAAGCCGGTCGCTATTCCGCTCCATCATCCACTCCTCCGTCTCCCGGAATAAGGCCTTTCCCTTTCCGTCCCGGGCGAGGATGTACTTCTGGAAGCAGGCAACCGCATCTTCCAAAACCGCCAACATGAGTCTCTTTTCCGGCTCTAAGTGAACTTTGCGGCGAAAGGTTTCAAAATATTGAGCGGGAAGAAGCGTATCCAACTGAAACAGTGAGGCTACCCCTTCTTCCATGCTGAGACCTGCCTCATAAAGCAATGACACCCTCCCTACCCGGCCTAGATTCATACTGGCACTACGTTACGATCTACAGAATTAAAACCATTTTCTTCTAGGAAAAGTTCCTTAAATATTTCTTCCTCCGTGGGGAACTTTATTACGGGCAGTCCTTGTTTAGAAAGACAAAGGCCAAAGAGCAGAAAGGCCGGAAAGGAGGTGAGAAAAATGAAGACCATCAGAACATCGTTAGCATCGCTCGTTCTCGTAGGGACTTTGGTTCTTAGCACCTCGCCCCTGCGGGCGGGAGAGGTCCCCTCCAAGGTCCAACTCCAGGGAACCAATTACTGCCGCATGAGCTTCCCAGCGATTCGTGGGGACACCTTATTCACGGATAAGCCCGTGCTTAAGGATGCAGGGACCAACGACATCGTCGTGTTTTACGGATCTTGCGACTACGATCCGCTTGGGAAAGAGGAGGTCCGACGCCAGAGAGAGGACTACCATGACCGTTTCAGCGGCGTTAAGCACTGATCTCCTCATGGTAAAGCAAAGAGGGAGTTGCGCATCATCGGTCTAGTGAGACTCCCTCTGAAGGCTAGGGGGGACGAAAGTCCTCCCGGCCTTTTCTCTCGTGACAAACTGAAGAAACCTGGCCGAGAGGGGTTGCAGGGGGAACTTTTTCCATTCCAGAGCGGTTATACCTTACGATAGGAAGTACTTTTTAGAAAGGAGGATCTTTTATGGGAAAAAAGTCTGCAGGCTTCCTGCCGGCGATTTTGGCTTCCATGTTCTTGCTGACGCCTGCTTTGAGCTTCGGCCAGGCCAACCCGTGCGCGGCGAAAAATCCTTGCGCTGCCAAGAACCCTTGCGCACCCAAGGCGGAAAAGAAGGCCGCCAAATCGGAAAAAGCTAAAGCGGCTAAGCCCAAGAGCCAAGCGGCCAATCCCTGTGCTGCCAACCCGTGTGCGACGAAAAAGTAGCCGGGAGAATCGCCTTCCTTACAGAGCCGGATGGCAGAAGCCATCCGGCTCTCCGCTCTAAGAGGATCTGAGAAACTAAAAATTTCAGGCTCGCGGACGGTAAACGAACCCTACGACGCCTCCGTAGATAAGGTGGACAATCAGGCTCAACACCTGAGGCGGTATGCCACCTTGAGAAGAAGCCGCCGGGGCGCAGGGGTTGGCTGGCTTTACCGCGCAAGGGTTCGCCGCCGCTGGTGCGCAAGGATTTGCGACCTTTGGGCCACAGGGGTTAGCTGGGGTTTTCACGGCGCAAGGGTTCGCGGTCGCCTTCGACGCGCAGGGGTTGGGTGTCGCGCAAGGATTGGCCATGGGACCCGACTGTGCAGTCCCAAAAATCTGCGACGCCAGTTGAAGCGAAGGTCCGAGCAAGGTGATGGCAAAGAGCCAGGGAAGGAGAGAAAAAAGCGCGCCTCTTAACCAGCCCGGCCCCGGAAGCCAGCCGAAGAAGAAGGCCGCATAGATGAATGTTAGCCCGATCCCAATTCCGAAATGGACCAGAAATCCAAAGATGTATGGCGAGATTTTAAATGGAAAGACCGACCCCAGAGCGGCCATAATGTCCATGGGGGAATTACCCATTAGAGGAGGGAGACCGTACATGATAATCGTCATAATAACAGTCCCCAAAATCCCAGCCTTTGCGACGCTTACAAGATTGATCTGTCGGAGCATAGCAGGCCTCCTTTTGTCGTTTTAGTAATATCTCTGTATGTAACCCCCCTGACGCCTGGAAAGTTCCCAGGAAATAACTAAGATACAGCCTATTCGGCATTGAGGGCGAATAAGCAAGTAGTCGAATCGACCTTCTACGCCAGGGGGATCCCTTCGATCAGGAGCGGAACTCTTCGAGCATCTGTCACGTCGAGCTGGAAGCCGCGGGCTGTCTTCCGGACACAAGTAGATCTAATCACATTGGTGGCGAGGACACCTGCAAGTGATCTTGATCGGCTTAGATCATGTAGCTAACATCATCCGAGTGGCTCGGATAGGTGAAGCGCATTTCTTTTAATTGGTCCGTAGTGAGCCCCAGGCGCATGGCCAGAGCAAAAAGATTGATGGTTTCCTCGGCATGCGGACCAAGCAACTGGGCTCCGACTACGCGGTTGGTGCTTTCTTCGATGAGCACCTTGTACCCTGAGTATTTCACACCCACCCTGCGGGATGAGTACCAACCCGAAGTGTCTCCATGATTGACCGTCACTCTCAGGCCTCGCTCCTTAGCCGCGGCTTCTTGCAAACCGACGGAGGCTAACGGTGGAACCGTGAAAACCACCGTCGGAACCCCTGCGTAATTTGGTTTTTGGTGATTGCCGTTTAGGAGATTGGCGGCGACTACACGCCCTTCCATACTGGCGACGGGCGTCAATGGCAGGCCCTCAGTTGCAGCGGCATCACCTGCCGCATACACGGCAGGATTGGAAACGCTCTGAAGGAATTCGTTAACGGAAACCCCTTTCTTCTCGTACTGAACGCCTGCCTTTTCTAGATCCAGATCTTCCACCTCAGGAACGCGGCCAGCACCGTGGACGACAAGATCCGCTTCTAACTCTAACTTCTTCCCATCTCTGGCAGCATGGACGACAAACCGGCTGCCTTTCTTCTCGATTGCTTCGACAACGGTACTCAATTGGACCCGGATTCCAATCGCTTCGCTCGCCTGAACCAACGTTGCAACCAGATCCGGATCGAACCCCGTGAGCGGCCGGGCACCTCGGTGGAGTATGCTAACTTTCGCTCCGGCTCGCGCAGCGACATGGGCGAACTCAAGTGAAATATATCCCCCTCCTACGAAGATGATTCGCCGAGGCAGTTTTTTAAGCTCCAGAAACTGGTCACTAGTGATGAGATGTTTTTCACCTGCAACCGACAATGGCCCGGGATGCGCCCCGGTCGCGATGAGGACATGCTCTCCAATCAGCGTGTCCTTTCCTACTTGAACCGCGGTGCGGTCGACAAAACGGGCCCGGCCGTGAAATATCGCGACTCCAGCTTTGCCAAACCCTTCCTCTCTCCGCTTTGGAACCGGATCGGTGAAGGTTTTCTTGAAGTGCATCAATGCGGGCCAGTCAATTTTGACTCCTTTTCCTTTAATCCCCTTTCCTTCCATGCGGCGGATCCAGTCGAGAGCCTCAGCGGCGCCGACGAGGACCTTCTTGGGATCGCAGCCTCTTAGCGCACAGGTTCCGCCGAAAGGACGAGAATCAATGATGGCGACCTCCCACCCAGCGGCCCGACATCGTGAAGCGGCCACAGAAGCCGCCGAGCCAGTCCCAATGGCTATGAGATCAAACTTTTTTGTCATACCATCCCTCCCTTTCAATCAATAATTAAACCTCGCTAACTTTTTGAAAGATGGGTTACTTCATCAACCTCGCATAAAAGATTCAGGATTCGACAACAATAGGAAAGGGGGGGCGAGAATACTAGAAAGGCTGCCATTGTTCCACAAACCCCCCTTAGTTAGCCATTGATTCTGCGATAACGGACTTCCATGTTTCTCTTTTTTAGCTCAGCGAAAAAATGCTCGGGATCCACCGCGACTTCTGGAGGAACAGCGCCTCGTGTTGTGATCTCCCTCCGCGCCAGCATCTGCGCGGCGATAGATGGAGGAGAGCCGGTGTCGATGTCCAGGCCGATGCCCCACTTCGGCATACCACGGGTGTGGCAATCAACGATCCAGGTTTGAGACTGGCCGCCTCTTTTCCCTTTTACGACAACCCGAATGATTTCATATTCTTTTAGACGCCCCTTGACGACCGGCTTTGGCAGGGAGCGGACAAGCTGGACCAAGAGATCCCTCGGCGCCACTTTTACTCCTTTGACTGCCACAGGCCTCTCCGCGGCAAGGCCCATATCACGGAGAAAGCGGACCTTTTCGGTAAAATCGCGGTCGAAGGCGATTTTAAAACTGACCTCTCGTATCCCCTTTTGTTTGTAAGTCAGAGGCAGGGTGGCGATCTCCGAGTGGATCGTGTACATGGGGTACTGCCGCCCCACTGGCGCGGGGAAAACCGTCGCCTCTGCCCCGCTCATCGGCTCGACAAATTTCAACTTCCCCTTGGTGAAGACCGCAGGTTGGTAGGAGAACTCCTCAAGGATGGTTTGAATAGAGTAGGAGGAGGAGAGCGGTGGCGGATTGAGAATCTTCGTCTTGTCTATCGATCCTAACCGGATATGGATTTCTTGAACCCGGTCTAATCGATCGGCGGCAAAGCGGGCCAGGACATTGGTGATCCCTGGGGCAGCGCCGATACCGAGAATCGCGGTAAGTCCCGCGCGCTCAAACCGCGAATGGAGCTTGAGCTGCCTGCGGGTCATATGAAAGAGGCCGCCGAGGTCGAGGTAATGGGCCCCAGCCTTAAGCGCGGCCTTCATCACGTGGAGATTATACTCGTACTGGACGGAATTGATGACTGCAAAGGCGCCCCGCAGCAAACGGGTCGTGGCCTGAAGATTCAGCACATCGACAAAGGCCGCCTTGACTCTGGGGCTGTGGTAGGAGCGGGCGACGCTTTGAGCATTTTTGAAATTATAGTCCGCGATAACGATCTCTGAGTCACGCGCGGTTTCGAATAGATCCCGCACCGTAATCCGCCCCATCGCCCCCGCACCGCCTAAAACCACATAGCGCATGATAACTCCCCCTAGTTCAACTGTAGGGTGACATCTTCGAGGATACCTAGACCCTCCTGGAGTTGATTCTCAGTGATCACTAGTGGAACCAGGATGCGGATGATATTTCCGAGCACGCCAGCGGAGAGTAAAATGAGTCCCTTTTGTGCTGCCCTACGGATAATCTTCTCGGTCCTTTCTTTGTCCGGTTCTTTGCTCTTCTTGTCCTTCACAATCTCCATTGCGCACATGGCCCCAAGCCCACGCACCTCGCCGATCCTGGGGCTACGCGCCTGAAGGGAGCGAAATCCTTTCATAAGGATCCCGCCTATCTTGACCGCCCGCTCACAAAGCCGCTCCTGCTCAAGGGTCTCAATCGCCGCCAACGCAGCAGCGCAACAAACCGGGTTGCCGCCAAAAGTGCCGCCGATCCCGCCGGGCTGTACCGCATCCATGATCTCAGCACGGCCCGTGACGGCGCTTATCGGAAAGCCATTGGATAGGGACTTGGCCATCGTGATCATGTCGGGCACAATGCCGAAATGCTCGCTGGCGAACATCCGGCCAGTCCGGGCAAAGCCGCTTTGAATCTCATCGGCGATAAAAACGATCTTCTCCTCAGCGCAGATCTTCACCAGCTCTTGGACAAAAGCCTTGGGGGGAATGATAAACCCTCCCTCGCCCAGGACCGGCTCTAAAATGACCGCCGCTGTATTCTTTGGGCTCACAGTGGATTTAAAAAAGAGATGAAGCTCTTCGATGGCGTGGCGGACATACTCTTCTTCGGAAAGATGTGCCGGACGTCTGTAAGTGTAGGGGATAGGAAATTTGTAGACTTCAGGAGCGAAGGGGCCAAACCCCTCTTTATAAGGATGGACCTTGCTGGTAAGGCTCAAGGCGAGAAGGGTGCGGCCGTGAAAAGCATGCTCAAAGGCGATGATCGCAGGCCTTCCGGTATATTTCCGCGCAATCTTGATGGCGTTCTCTACGGCCTCAGCTCCGCTAGTAAACAGGGCTGTCTTTTTGGCATGGCTTCCAGGAGTAATCTGGCTAAGTTTTTTTGCCAGAGTGACGTAGGGTTCATACATGACCGCCATAAAGCAGGTGTGCTGCAGTCGCTGTGCTTGCTCAGAAACAGCCTTCACCACCCGCGCCGCAGAGTGGCCGGAGTTCAGACATCCGATCCCGCCGGCAAAGTCGATGAAGGTGTTGCCATCCACGTCATGGAGCAGCGCCCCTTCAGCCCGTTCGACAAAGATTCGGTTGGGAGGAACAGAAAGGCCCGCAGAGACGTAGCGCTCCCGCTCCTTGAAAAGTCTCAGGCTGCGAGGTCCGGGAATGGCGGTCTTCAAACGGACAGCTTTTGGTTGCGACATAGCTGAACGCTGCCTAGTACCAGGCGATCGGCTCTTCATTGAGATTGATATAGACCTGTTTTACTTCCAAATAGTTGTCGATCCCGTATTTTCCCAGCTCCCGTCCGATTCCACTCATCTTATATCCTCCCCAAGGGGCCTCAACATAGGTCGGCTGCATGTGATTAACCCAGAGAATACCCGCCCGCACCTGTTTGATCACTCGAAATGCCCTGTAAATGTCCCTGGTCCAGACTGCGCCGGCTAGTCCATAGGGAGTATCGTTGGCCAGCTCCATCGCCTCCTTCTCTCCGCTAAA
>ORMF010402080.1_pt1 | contig 10598 bp, 13 predicted proteins | sample 1779871 | NCBI WGS metagenome assembly ORMF01 (sample SAMEA104232316, study PRJEB22302) | groundwater metagenome | biome: forest; feature: aquifer; material: groundwater | place: USA | collected 2011-08-07 | depth 5.4 m
AGTGATACAAAAAAGGCTCAAGAAAAATTAGCTGAAAGTGGAGTGGATGAAGAACTAAAAGATGAGGTAGCAGCAGCTGAAGAAGAAGTAGAAAAAGTAACAGTACAAGAGTCAGAGAGAAAGGTGTAGTTAGTTTGTCATTGCGAGCTTTGCGAAGCAATCCAACCGAGATCCTTCGCTTTGCTCAGGATGACAATCTGCGTTTAGAAATTTTACGCAGAATTGTCAAGTAAGGATAAAAGATGGACATAAATCAAATTAAAAAATTAAGGGAGGAAACAGGTTCTGGAATAGCTGATTGCAAGGAGGCGTTAAGAGAGTCAAAAGGTGATTTTGAAAAAGCTAAAGAGTGGTTAAAAAGTCATGGTTTAGAAAAGAGTGCAACAAAGTCTGATAGAGAAGTAGGAGCTGGATTAGTAGAAACTTATTCTCATGGTGGAAAAGTTGGGGTAATAGTAGAGCTTCTTTGTGAAACAGATTTTGTAGCTCATACTTCCGATTTTAAAAACTTAGCTCATGAACTAGCACTACAAATTGCTTCCATGAACCCATCATCTGTTGAGGAACTACTTGCTCAAGAATATATTAGAGATAATACTCTTACTATTGATCAACTAGTAAAATCTACTGTTGCAAAATTAGGAGAAAATATCCAAGTAGGTAAATTTGAAAGAGTTGCTCTTGGTTAATAGTTAATAGTTCATCGTTAATAGGCAATAGAAAACTATTAACAGTTAACTATTAGCAATTATCTATTTAAATTATGGATCCACAACTTAAGCCACCAGCTGAAAAAATAGAAACTACGATACATCATTTTAAGATGGATTTATCTGGGATTAGAGCAGGAAGAGCAAATCCTGCTTTGATAGAAAATATCCCAGTTGAAGCATATGGGTCACATATGAAGTTGCTGGAACTGGGCAATATTGCAGCTCCCCAACCAAGCCTTTTAACTGTAAATGTTTGGGATGGCGGTGTTTTAACAAATGTCATAAAGGCAATACAAGAGGCTAATTTGGGTTTGAATCCTTCTAATGAAGGGACACTAATTAGATTAGCAATACCACCTCTGACAACTGAGCGGAGAGAAGAGTTTATAAAAATTTTGCATCAAAAAATTGAAAGTGCAAAAGTAGCTATCAGGCAGATCCGTCAGGATGCCCGTCAGAGTTGGGTAACAGAGAAAGAAAATGGGGCAATTGGCGAAGATGAACTTTTAAGACGGGAAAAATTATTACAAGATTTGATAGATAAAAAAATATTAGAGATTGAAGAACTTGCAAAATCTAAGGAAGAAGAGTTGATACAGTTGTAAATGTTTATAACTATTATTGTTTTTGTTCTTACATTATTAACCTTAGTTTTAATCCATGAATTTGGTCACTTCCTGATGGCTAAAAAGTTTGGAATAAAAGTTTTGGAGTTTGGTTTTGGCATACCTCCAAAAATCTTTGGAAAAAAATTTGGTGAAACAGAGTATTCTTTAAATGCTCTACCAATTGGGGGGTTTGTAAGATTGCTGGGAGAAGATGAGATAGACAAAAAAATTCTGGAAAACACACACTCATTTGCCTACCAAAATGTTTGGAAAAGAATAACTGTGGTGGTTGCTGGAGTTGTAATGAATTTCTTTCTCGCATTTTTACTTTTCTATATATTTTTAGCAGCTCAAAATTTCTCTATCAATGTGCCTTACAATAATAAATATAATTTTGTGGGAGCAGATCAAAAAATTGAGTCTTTCATTGTGGTAGGAAATGTTGCTAAGGATTCTCCTGCACAGCTTGCTGGAATAAAAAGCGGAGATAGAATAGTTGCTTTAAATGGAGTTAGATTGACTAATGCAGGTCAGTTACTGGAAAAAACTAAAACTTTGGTAGGAACTGAGGTAAAAATTAGTTTGCAAGGGGATAATAATCAAGAGAGGATTGTCAGTCTTATTCCAAGGAAAGATCCTCCAGTAGGGCAAGGAGCAATGGGAATTGCTTTTGGAGGTATAGATGTAGCAAATATTAACTACACAACTCCCTTACAGAAAGTCTTTTCTGGGCCTATTCATAGCTACAACTTGGTGGCCTATTCCATGATTACTTTAGGGGATTTGGTGAGTAAGTCTTTTAGGGAAAACTCTACTGCTCCAATTTCTGGAGCTGTTGCAGGACCTGTGGGAATTACCAATATAGCTAACCAGATTTTAACCACTATAGAAAATCCTTTAATTCCATATTTGGGTTTTGTAGCATTAATTTCACTTAATTTAGCAGTTTTTAATCTGTTACCTATTCCAGCACTTGATGGGGGAAGGTTATTTTTCCTTTTAGTTGAAGCAACAACCCGCAAAAAAATTCACCCAGTTTTTGAGAAGTGGGTTCACACGGCAGGGTTAGCAGCACTCTTGCTTTTAAGTTTGCTAATCACAGCTTCTGATATTAAGAAAGTACTTTGAAATAGTCTCTTGTTTGGTTTATGCTGTTTATATGGCCAAAATTTTGACTATATTAACACTCTCTATTGCCCTAGTTTTGTTTCCACCAGCAGTTTTGGCACTTGTTTCTAATAATGCTGTTCCAGGAGATGGAACGTATCCAATTAAAAGAAAGCTGGAAGAGGTAATTGTCCTAATTGCTTCTGTTACACCTCAATCCCGTGCTTGGTTTTCAGTTGAGAGGTCTAACAGACGTTTCTTGGAGGCAGCAGTACTTTTGAATAAAAATGAGCAAGCATCTACTACTTTAACTGAACTGGTAGATCAAACCTCAGTTGCAGCACAAGAGGTTACTAAAATCTCTGATCCAGTTAGAAAACAAGAGTTAATAAACCAACTGTCACAATCTATTACTACTTATAATGAGGGATTATCTGCGGCAGCTGGTTTGCCTGCACCTACCCCGTTGGCTTTTCAGGCACAACCTACCCCTGCGCAGCAGGGGCAAGCTCCGCTTACACCTAAACCATCACCTGTCTTGCCAACTATTAAGCCTACCTCTACCCCTATTCCCACCCCAACACCTACTATAGCTCCAACTCCGATCCCAACTATTACCCCAACATTACAGCCTAGTTCAACACCACAACCCACACCACATCCTATATCCTCAACTGAGGATGAGATAAACTCCTCTTCGAGTAAAAAAGAACAGGTAGATCAAACCAGAAAAGAGTTAGAAAAAATTAAAAAGAGATTAGAAGAGGAGAAAGAAAAATTAAAAGAGCAAAGGCAAAATCAAAATAATAAACAAGAAACAAAACAAGAGAATACTAAATTGACTCCTACAAATACCAATGTTAAAATAAATACAGAAAAGCAATGAAGGGGTTTCCCGCCCTGGAGCTGAATGCGAAAAGCATCTCCGTTGATAACGTCATAATCTATTTGAGAAGCAACTAAGGTGGTACCACGGTTCGGCAGGCTCACCGCAAGCTAGCACCGTCCTTATTTTTTTAAGGAGGTGCTTTTTTAATGCAAATAAAAGATCAAATTGCATATGAAGATTTTGATAAAGTTGATATCCGAGTAGGTAAGGTTATCAATGTGGAAGATTTTCCCGAGGCCAGAAGACCTGCTTATAAGCTGACTATAGATTTTGGTAAAGAGATTGGTACTAAGAAATCTAGTGCTCAAATCATAAAGCATCAAACTAAAGAAGATCTACTGGACAAACAAGTCATATGTGTAGTTAATTTTGCACCCCGTCAGATTGGTCCATTTATTTCAGAAGTTTTAACTTTGGGTGTGGATGATGGGACAGAAGATGATAGTAAATGGATAATCATTAGACCTTTGAAGGAGGCTCCCTTAGGGAGTATTATGAAGTAATGATAGAGACTATAACGAAAAAAAGTGAAGATATTTCCGGTTGGTATAATAATGTGGTTGAGAGAGCCCAGTTAGCAGAGCACGGTCCTGTTAAAGGGACCATGATTTGGCGCCCCAAAGGTTTTGCTTTATGGGAAGCAATACAGAAAAATCTTGATATCAAAATAAAAGATTTAGGAGCAGAGAGCGTATATTTTCCAATGTTTATTCCTTATAGTTTTTTTGAAAGAGAAAAAGAGCATGTTAAAGGTTTTTCTCCTGAGCTTGCTATTGTGACTCACGCAGGAGGAGAGAAGCTTTCTGAGCCTGTGGTTGTTCGTCCAACCTCTGAGACGATTATGTATGATGCATTTTCCAGATGGATTCAATCATTTAAAGACTTACCACTAATAGTTAATCAATGGGCTAATGTAGTTAGGTGGGAAAAGCGCCCTTATTATTTTTTGCGAACTACAGAATTTATGTGGCAGGAAGGTCATACTGCCCATGCAAATAATGAAGATGCCCAAAGATTAGCAGAAGAAGTCTTAAATATGTATGTAGATTTTTACCAAGATGTTCTTGGTCTTTATGGTTATGCTGGCAAAAAATCAGAGTCAGAGAAATTTGCTGGTGCGGACTCAACCCTGACTTATGAGGTATTAATGCCAGATGGTAAGATTGTGCAAGCAGGAACTTCTCATAACCTTGGTCAAAATTTTGCCAAAGTTTTTAAGGTACAATTTCAGGATCAAGCAGGAAAGATGCAGTATGTGCATCAAACTTCATGGGCAATCAGCACCAGATCTATCGGAGCAATGATTTTGGTTCATGGGGATGATAATGGTCTTGTGTTACCTCCAATGATAGCCCCAACTCAAGTAGTGATTATCCCAATTGTTACTAAATCCTCGGATAACAAAGCTATTAATAATTTAGCTAAAAAAATTTATGAGCTGCTTGAAAGTTATGATATCAGAGTAAAGTTGGATGATAGTGACCAATCTCCAGGTTGGAAGTTTAACAAATATGATTTAGAGGGAGTTCCTTTAAGGATAGAAATTGGACCGCAGGAAGTTTCAAAAAAAGAAGTCAGTATTAAAGAAAGGACTACTAAAGATAGGACAGTTTCCAAAATAGAACATGTGGCTCAAGAGGTAGAAAAACTAATCAGAGAGATGCAAGCGAAGATGTTGGAAAAATCAAAACAATTTACCCATGACAATACTCGACAAGCAGATAATTACTCTCAGTTTAAAGAAATTATGAAGACAACCCGTGGTTTTATAGAAGCTTTTTGGTGTGAAGATCCCAATTGCGAAGCAAAAATTAAGGAAGAAACAAAAGCTACAACTAGATGTTTGCCCTTAGGATCAATTGAGACTAAGGGAGAGTGTATTTATTGTAAAAAGAGTGCTAAATTCAGATGGATTTTTGGCCAGTCTTACTAGCTCTCATTGATTTTTAACCTCATTTCTGGTAAATTGACACCTGTGTCATTCTGAGTTAAACGAAGGATCTCTAGACTTGTTCTAGATTCCTAGGATAAACCTAGAGATTCTTCACTACGTTCAGAATGACAAAAAGATATGATTACAAAAAATATTAACAAACAGCCAAAATCTATAGTTGATGTGCAAGTTACTGTGCCTTGGGCTGATATGGAACCTGTCTGGAACCAGGTTTTACAAAAGTTAGCTGCTGACACAGAGATTTCTGGGTTTAGAAAAGGTACTGCTCCAGTTAACCTTGTAGAACAACAACTTGGTAGCAAACTGCAGGATGAGGTATTAAAAACAGTTATGCCACAATTTTTAATTGAAGGGCTTAAAGGTACAGATGTTGTACCAATAGATTACCCGCATTATCAACTAATTTCTTTTGTTAAAGGTCAGGATTTGCAGTATAAAGCAACTGTTACAAACAGACCTGCAGTTACTGTTGGAAATTATAAAACTATAAAAGCTGCCAGGCCTGCAATAAAAGCCGTAACTGGTGAGGAAGTAGAAAAAGTAGTCCAAGATTTGTTTAAAAGATGGCAGGTAAAAGGACAACTTTCTGGTAACAGTGGACAGGTTGCAGTTGGGGGACAGACTCCACAAGCTGGGTCATTAAATTTCCAAGCTGGAGCTCAAGCTGCACCTGCAACTTTACCTGATGATAATTTTGCTAAAGCCATGGGAGCAAAGGACCTAAGTGATTTAAAGTTGCAAGTAAGACGTGATCTTGAAGGACAAGTTAAATATAATAATGAACTAGATTATGAGGAAGGAATTTTACAAGAAGTAGAAAAAATCACTCAAGTTGAAATTCCTGATATTTTAATTTCTGATGAGTTAAATAGAATGTTAGTTTCTTTGCAAAGAAGAGTAGCTGATATGGGGCTTTTGATGGAGGATTATTTAAAAGGTCAGGGAAAAACCTTAGAAAAAATCAAAACTGAATGGACACCACAATCTGAGAAAAATGTCAGGATGGAGCTAGGTTTAGCAGAAATAGCAAGGCAGGAAAATGTAACTATCACAGATGCTGAACTGCAAGCAGAAATTGATAAAATTCAAGATGCTAAAGTAAAACAGCAATTTGAATATCAGGAACCAAGGCTGCAGTTGAGGCATTCTTTGAGACAAGTAAGAACTCTAGATTTACTTAAAAAGATGGTAGGTGGTGGGCTTTAATTAATATGGATTGTATCTTCTGCCAAATCAGAGACAAAAAGCTACCTGCTAAGATATTGTATGAGACTGATGATATTTTAGCTTTTCCAGATATAAATCCATCTGCAGACATACATATTATAATAGTTCCAAAAAAGCATATTGGTGGGGTACAAGACTTAACTGATGCAGATGGAATGCTCTTGGCAGAAATTTATAAAGCATCCAGTAAGTTAATTTCTGAGAATAATTTGCAGGAAGATTTATATAGAATTGTGGTAAATGGGGGTAAAGCACAGCATGTTCCGCACTTACATTTCCATCTATTAGGTGGTAATTTGAAGAAAATGGTATAGTTTATCTAAAGGAGGTGTTTTTAATTTAATGGCAATTATTATTAAAGCAGGACCAAACGACAAAACAGAAGATGTTATTAGAAAATTTCAGAAAAAAGTTTTACTTGAGGGGTTAATCCCAGAAATCAGGGCTAGAGAATTTCATAAAAAACCCTCTCAATTAAGACAAGAATATTTGGCTGAAAAAAGAAGAAAAATCATGCGTTATAAGCGATATGGAGGATAATTATTCTTCGACCGAGCGAAGCGAGTGGAGAAGTTACCGATGAAATTATTATAATTTTAAGGTAGGTTCTCGACTTCGCTCGAACAATATGATACTAGACCAAATCCAAGAAAGTTTAAAACAAGCACAGCTTGCCCGTGATGAGGTCAAGGTCTCAACTTTGCGTTTGCTTTTATCAGAAGTAAAAAATTCAGAAATTGCCCAAGGACATACTCTTTCTGATGAAGAAGTAAAAGAAGTGGTAGGCAGGGAGGCTAAAAAAAGAAGGGAGGCTGCAGCTGGTTTTAGGTCTGGTGGTAGAGAAGAGCAAGCTCTCAAAGAAGAAGCAGAGCTTAAGATCCTTGAAGGCTATTTACCTACTCAGTTATCAGATGAGGAGTTGACTAGTATGGTTGAACAAGCTATAACTGAAGTAGGGGCAAAGTCTTTAGCTGATATAGGTAAGGTTATGCAAGCTGTAATGGGTAAAGCTAAAGGTCAGGCTGATGGGAGTAAGGTTTCAAGTATAGTTAAACAAAAATTATCATGATAAACATCATAGTATCCTCAGATCCAAGATATAACGTTAATAAAGCAGATGTAAGAGCAGCAGTTGAGTCCTCCTTACAAAAACATAAAGTTTCAGGAAGAGTTGAAATTGGGGTAAATATTGTCGGTGATAGGAAAATGCATGAGCTAAACCGCACATATAGGGGGATAGACTCTAGTACTGATATTTTGTCTTTTGCACTGGAAGATTCCAATCCTATTAATTTAGCCCATTTGCCAAAAGTAGGATTTGTAGCTTCCCCAGATAACTGGTTGAGGCTAGGTGATATAGTAATTTCTTATCCACAAGCTGTAGAGGATGCCTCTTTGGACGGAGTGTCAGTGGATGAGGAAATTAGGCTCTTAGTTGAGCATGGGGTGGATCATCTGTTAGGATTACACCACAATTAAAGATTTATTATTATGGCACTCTACCTCAAGTACAGACCCCAGAGTTTGGATCAACTTATAGGGCAAGATCACATTAAAGAAAACCTGATCTCTTCTTTCCGCTTGGGAAAATTATCCCATGCTTATCTTTTTGTAGGGCCTAGAGGAACTGGTAAAACATCAACAGCAAGAATTTTGGCTAAGATGGTTAATTGTACGGGTAAGGATATTCCCTGTAATAAATGTGATTCATGTTTGTCTATTACAGATGGATCAAATCTAGATTTAATAGAAATAGATGCTGCTTCAAATAGAGGTATAGATGATATTAGAGCTTTGCGTGAGACTATCAAGCTGTCTCCAACATCTTCCAAAAAGAAAATTTATATTATTGATGAGGTTCATATGTTAACAACAGAGGCTTTTAATGCACTTTTAAAAACTTTAGAAGAACCACCCTCACATGCTATCTTTATCTTAGCTACTACAGAGGTAGTTAAAGTTCCTCAAACAATTTTATCTAGAGTTCAAAGATTGGATTTTAAACTAGCAACACATACTCAACTTTTAGAAACTCTAAAAAATATTGCTAAGAGAGAAAAAATTGAAATTGAAGATGAAGCTTTAAAACTAATTGTAAGAGGGGCAGAGGGAAGTTTTAGGGATGGGGTAAAATTACTTGATCAAGTATTTAATGGAAATAAAATTACAGTAAGTGATATTACAAAATCACTACAGAGTGTAGAGTTTGAGAGTGTTGTAAAAGTTTTGGAAGCCTTGGCAAAAAAAGATGCAACAAGTGGACTTTTGTTAATTAATGAAACTTTTGTTAAAGGAAGTGATGTTAAAAATTGGATGTATGTCTTACTCGATAATTTAAGAGCTTTGGTTCTAATAAAAAATGGTTTAGGAACTACTATTGTTGCACCAGAATATGGGGAAGATAAGTTTCAAACCCTGGCAAAATTAGCAGAAGAATTTGAGTTGGAACAGCTGATAAAAGCTTTGGATAAGCTGCAAGAGGCTTGGGAAAAAACAAAGTATTCATCAATTCCTTCTTTACCACTGGAAATAGCAGTGGTAGAAATTTGTAGTATTGAAATTCAAAATTCAAATGTCAAAAGTCAAAACTATGTAGCAGAAGTCCAAGAGGTAGTTCCCCCAATTGGGTCAACAAAAATAGATATGCCGGAATCTGTCCAAAAGAATGATGATGCAGCTATTCCTGAAGTTGCTATGTTAAAAGAAAAATGGAATTTTGTTTTGGAAACCGTTAAACCATATAATTTTTCACTGGAAGCACTTTTAAGACTGGTTAAAGTACTGGATGTTTCTGATGGAGTAGTACTACTTGAAGTTCCATATTCTTTTCATCAAAGAATTTTGGAAGCTCCAAAAAGTAGAGATTTATTAGAATCTGTTCTCTCTGAAGTTTTAGGGAAACCTACAAAAGTTTCTTGTGTTTTGGGAAATAAACCTTTGAAAGTAGAAGATATAGCAAATGTGGAGATAGCAGCAGATGATGAAGTTGTCAAAGCAGCTGCAGAAATCTTTGGCTCAGAACCTTCTAACTAATTTTCTTTTATATCCCTAATTCAGCTTCTAATTCCTTTGGTAAATTTCCTATAGGAGAAAATAAAGATGAAGGTTGGTCTGGGTTTAGAGTTGCTGTGGCAAGTTTTTGAAATAGTATTGGGAATGAAGGAAATTTTTGAATTGATGGAGCTACTTTTTCATAATCATCACTATTTGGTGAATATTCTTGATATGCATGAGTTACTATACCATCAGGACTCAGTTCTACAACATATCCTAATTTTTGAGTAACAAAGCGTAATTTGTATCCATCAACCACCCCGTTTGAAATGTCTGCGGAGCAACCGATACCTGCTATAAGTGAACCATTCTTAGAATAAATATCTCGTAATACCTGTAGAAAATCGCGTTCCAGAGTAAGGTTTATACTACTCTCATTTCCATTCACACCTTCTTTATGATCCAATTCTGCTGTAAGCACCGTATTATCGGGATTATCAGGTGAACCTTCAATTTGTTGAGGATCAACACTGACACCAAATCTAGCAAATATTTTTGAAGCTCTATCTTTATAATCGTCGTTTCCTACTTTGACCTCTTCATCTGGCATGTTTGTAGAATATCGTTTGTGTAACTTAAAGTCAATAAAATTTTCCTCTTGACGAGCACTTAAATTCCCAGTAGCATGTGGCATATGCCATCAAAAGTTTTTGATTTAATTTCAGAAGAAGCCCACAGACAAAAATATGGACTAGAGATGATCCCTTCAGAAAACTATACATCTGAGGATGTAATGAAAGCCATGGGTTCAATTTTAACTAATAAATATTCAGAAGGTTTTGCAGGTAGAAGATATTATGGTGGAAATGAAGTTATAGATAAAATTGAAAGTTATGCTGTGGATCTGGCAAAGAAATTATTTAAAGTTCCAGCAGCTTTTGTACAATCTTACTCTGGCTCTCCTGCAAATATGGCTATCACTATGGCTCTATGTGAACCAGGAGATGTAGTGATGGGATTATCACTTGCTTCAGGTGGACATTTAACTCATGGGGCAAAGCTTTCTTTTTCCAGTATTTTTTATAAAGCAGTTAATTATAATGTTG
>ORMF010221275.1_pt1 | contig 10597 bp, 6 predicted proteins | sample 1779871 | NCBI WGS metagenome assembly ORMF01 (sample SAMEA104232316, study PRJEB22302) | groundwater metagenome | biome: forest; feature: aquifer; material: groundwater | place: USA | collected 2011-08-07 | depth 5.4 m
ACAACAACTGGCTCCTGATCAAAGAAAACGACGATTTTGTAAACCTAGCTCCTGAAATCGTTTGGGACGACCACTCGGTCATTTCAAATCGCGTTCTGCGTTCTCGAAAGCGGAGTTCCGCCCGCGACGAGACCCGACATGCCGCCCGGCCCCTCTTAAAGCAAAAGTCCGCAAAGGTACCGGTTGAGTTTCCCGGCGCAGTGCGGTCGCCGATGCCCAAAGTCCCGATCCCGCCGATGCCCGCCACATTAACGGACCGAGCATTCACCGACCCATTGTGGATTTACGAGCCAAAGCTCGATGGTATGCGCATCCTGGCGCGAATTGAAGGGCATAAGGCGCGGCTCTTTTCCCGCACCGGTCGTGAGATCGGCCCATTATTTCCGGTATTGGTACGAGAGCTGTCCAAGATACGAGATGACGTACTGTTGGACGGGGAAGTGGTTGCTGCGGGACCCAACAACGCGCCCTCTTTCCAGCGCCTCCAGCGGCGCATCAACCTTACGAGGAGCCACGACATTGAGCGCTCTGAGACGGACGTCGCCGTTTCGCTTTATGTTTTCGACCTGCTCTACTACGCCGGGCTCGATCTGCGGAAGGTACCGCTGAGAGATCGCCGGACGCTTTTGGATCGCGTGATAGAGCCCCGTGGCCCGTTGGGGATTGTAGCACAGCTGGGTTCCAACGGTGACGATGCCTACACCGCCGCGATTCGAAGCGGGTTTGAGGGAGTAATCGCCAAAAGGCTCGACAGCAAGTACGAATCCGGAAGGTCGCGTCGATGGCTCAAGATAAAGGCCGTCTTAAGCGATGACTTCATAATCGGGGGATTCACCAGGGGAACCGGTTGGCGTGAGAAAACGTTCGGTTCCCTTTTGCTGGGTCAGTACGACGAGAAGGGAGAGCTGGTTTTTTCCGGTCACGTGGGAACCGGATTTAACGCCAGATCGTTGTCCACTGTTTGGAAGCTCCTCCATTCACGAGAGGTCGATGTTTGTCCGTTCGCGCGGAAACCATCAGTGAACGCTTCGACCACCTGGGTTCGACCGGAACTGATTGCAGAGGTAAAGTACATGGAGCGCACACATGATGGGATTTTGCGGGCGCCGGTCTTCCTGCGAATACGTTCCGACAAGGCGCCTGCGGAAGTAGAGCCGGCCATTACGCTTCCATCGGATGCAGCGCTCAAGTCAAACGAGAGCGCCGACGAACTCATGCAATCTCAAATCGAATCGGTGCTGAATCAGCTTACCGAGCCATCAAATGACATGCGGCTAGAGATCGGCGATGATTCACTGCGCGTATCTCATCTGGATAAGACCCTCTGGCCGACTTTCGGGGAGCGACGAGGGCTCACAAAACGCGATCTCCTCACATTTCTCGCCAAAAGCTCGCCCTTTTCCCTCACCCATTTGAAGGATCGTCCGATTACTTTCATCCGATATCCCGACGGTGTAGGGGGCAAGAGCTTTATTCAGCGACACTGGGCAACGTCTTTGCCTCCATTTGTGGAAACCGTCAAAGCGTATTCCGAGCAGAATGACGAAGACAGGGAGTTAATCCTGTGTAACAACCTTGCGACGCTATTGTGGTTTGGACAGCTCGCGACGCTTGAATTTAATACCTGGTTTTCCCGAATCAACGCGGAGCCCGACGGCGGCCAGCTGAGTACGACTTTTACCGGTTCAGCGACGAACATCGAGGAATCCCTGCTTAACTACCCGGATTTCCTGGTATTCGATCTCGACCCATATATCTATTCCGGCAAGGAGCATAAAGGCGCAGAGCCGGAGCTAAACCGCGAAGCATTCGCAATAACCTGCGAGACTGCCCTGCAGCTGAAAGAGATTCTCGTACAATTGGGACTTTCGCCTTTCGTCAAGACCTCCGGCAAGACCGGACTCCATGTCTACGCGCCGGTGATACGGAACCACCCATTTGATGTAATCCGGAGCGTCTGCGAAACCATTGGCCGCCATCTCATGGCAACGCGTCCGGACAAGTTAACGATGGAATGGACGACCGCCAAACGCCGCGGCAAGATATTCTTCGACCACAACATGAACGCCCGGAGCAAGACGATCATTGCGGCCTATTCGCCTCGAGCGGATGCCCAAGCCTCGGTCTCCTTGCCACTCGAATGGAAGGAGGTCGGTAAGGTCTATCCGACCGAATTCAGCATTCTGAATGTTCCAGAACGGCTGATGAAACGCGGGGACCCATGGGCGGGAATTCTCGACGCCAAACGCGATCTTGAGGTCACGTTGCTGCCGCGAGCTGTTTGAGCCCTATCGCTGCTCGTCGACCGGTCGGAGCAAGTCTTCGTATTGAGGATTCGCAGATGTACGGGCCGCACGCAGCAGCGCGTGCTCCCCTGAATCCACGGCCGGCCGCAGCAGTCGGTCTTCATTGCGTGGGGCTGCTTCACGCGCTTCCAGCACGGCGAGGCACGCGCGTGCCGCTACGCGTGCGGCCTCGATCTCACGCGTCGCAGCGAGCTGAACGTCGTGCTGTTCCTCAAACCGCTGATCCATACGGTACACTACCCGCGCGATCCGTCCGGCGTTTCAACTCGCTTGACTCCACTACATCCCGTGGGCTAGTATATCGATGTATATTGGCGTCGCGCGGGACTGGCGCTTGCGGGGATTACCCCGAGGGACCGCTCGACGTGGAGAGATGATTCTTGGGGGCGCATTTCCGGCCTCTTTCAGATATCAGCCGCGCGCCTGGGCAACCCAATTCAACCATTGGGCGGCTCGGGCGTTTGTTGATTCTTAAGGCTGGTACACCGACCGCTTCGCTAGAGACACGGTGACACAGAGGGATTCGCAGGAGGGATTGGCGATGAAGAGAGCGTTGATCAGTGTTTCGGACAAGACGGGGATCGTGGAGTTTGCGCGCGAGCTGAGCTCACTGGGCGTGGAGATCATTAGCACGGGCGGGACGGCGCGGGCCTTGGCGGAGGGCGGGGTTCCCGTGATCCCGATCGACGATGTCACCGGGTTTCCGGAGATGCTGGATGGGCGTGTCAAGACGCTTCACCCGGCCGTCCACGGCGGGATACTTGCCCGCCGCGACATGCCGGACCATATGGCGGCGATCGATTCGCACGGCATAAAGCCGATAGACCTCCTCTGTATCAACCTCTATCCGTTCGCCAAGACGATCGCCAATCCGGACGTCCATCTGGAGGAAGCGATCGAGAACATAGATATCGGCGGCCCGGCCATGATCCGCTCCGCCGCAAAAAACCACGACAGCGTGACCGTTCTGGTGGAACCTGCCGACTATGACGTCGTCCTGGACGAGCTCCGCTCGACCGGGAAAACCACGCTTGAGACGCGGCGGCGGCTTGCTGCGAGAGCTTTCGGCCACACGGCTAAATATGACAGCCTGATCGCGGGATTTCTGGCCGAGCGGTTCATCGGACGGGAGGCATTTCCTGCCAGCCTCGAACTGTCACTCGTGAAAGCGCAGGACTGCCGGTACGGGGAGAATCCCCACCAGCGTGCGGCGTTTTATCGCGATTCAGCCACTATCGAGCCGTCCGTCGCCACAGCCAGGCAGATCAACGGCAAAGAACTATCGTTCAACAATATCTACGACATAAACGCGGCGCTCGAGACAGTGAAGGATTTAACAGAACGGGGCGGCCGACTATTCGACCGGCCTGCCGCGGTGATCGTGAAGCACACTAACCCTTGCGGGGCCGCGCTGGCGGACACCTTGGCGGCGGCGTTCCTGAAGGCGAGGGAAGCCGACCCGGTCTCCGCATTCGGTGGAATTCTTGCGGTAAACCGCACCGTTGGCATAGAAACTGCAGAGGAAATTACCGGCAAGAATACCTTCTTCGAAGCGATCATCGCGCCCGGTTTCGACCCGGAAGCCATCCCGATTCTGACGGAACGAAAACGGTGGGGAGCGGACCTCCGACTGCTGGAAGTGGGTGATTTTTCGGGAGCGCGGAAGGAGGAGTCGGCCTATGACACCAAGAAGGTTGTTGGTGGCCTATTGGTCCAGGATCGAGACCTGCGCGCTATCGGTCGCGCTGATCTGCGGGTCGTAACCGATCGGCCCCCGACGGACGAAGAGATCGACGAGCTGCTGTTCGCTTGGAGAATTGTAAAGCATACTAAATCGAACGCAATCGTATTCAGCAAGGACCGGCAGGTCGTCGGGGTAGGCGCCGGCCAGATGAACCGCGTTCGATCGGTCCGGCTTGCCGTGGAGCAGGCCGGCGAGAAGGCAGCCGGCGCCGTGATGGCGTCCGATGCGTTCTTCCCATTCCCCGACGGCCCCGAAGCCGCCGCAGACGCCGGAATTACGGCGATCATACAACCGGGCGGCTCCAAGAAAGACCAGGAGACGATCGACGTCTGCAACTCCCGCGGGATAGCCATGGTCTATACAGGGATCCGCCACTTTCTGCATTGAAAGGGCGACAAGCGCTTGGACGGAGGAAATACCCGTCAGCTGACTCTCTCGGTGCTGACGCGAGACGAAGAGTGGCTGCAAAACCGGTTTCGAGGTATCTGGATCAGCTACTACTCGGATACACCCGCCGGTTACCCCATTTCCGTTCAATTCGGGCGGCCGGCGCGATACCGCTTCGGGTCCATCTGCGCTCACGGCAAGAATTGCCGAATCCTCATTAATGGCCTCTTCTCCGACCCGGAAGTGCCCGATTTCGTAGTGGATGCCACGATCGCGCACGAATTGGCGCATTACGTTCACGGATACGGTTCGGGTCTGCCGAAGCTACACGCGCATCCCCATCGCGGCGGAGTGATTGACAAGGAGATGGCGAAGCGCGGCTGTCTATTCCTGGAAGACAAGGCGTCGGCCTGGCGCAAGGCGAACTGGGCCGGCTTTTACGCGTTGAAATGCACCGAGGCGGCCATGCAAACGGCTGCCCGAAATACCAGAGCCGCCGAACAGTGGGACGCTTACTTGAAGACGCCGGGATTCCGCGCCGAATCGCAGCTTCAGAGCCATCTCTCTCGGATCGCCTCCAAGTTTGGGATGCGGCAGCCGGCATTCGCGATCTGCTGGCTCAATGCATCCCCGCGCCGGACCGGACTATCATATCGGACTTCCAGCACGGGACGGGTCAGCATCCATGCGCTTCTTGCAGACCCGAAGGTCCCCGACGAAGTTCTGGACTATGAGATATGCTACTGGACGGCGGTCGAGAAGGTGGGCTCGAACTGGAGGCGCGTCGAAGCGGCGATACGCGAGGCGGGACTCTGGGGCAGCGCGGAAAAGGCCATTCGGTGGAGACGGCGAGTCTGGCCGGGATATCGGCGGCGGGAGATGGGGAAAATGTAGGAGTGGAATGCTGCGGAAATGGATGAGGGCAGGACTGGCGGGCTGTACTACCCTCGTGCCGTCTTACTCTGCGCTTACTTTACTTCTACCGTTAGCTTTTCGACTGATTGCAGACTAGCGGCGTTGTAGGCTTTTACCTCGATGGTATGAGAGCCTTTGGACAACGGCGACGTGCTGAAGGCGAAGTTCTCAACCTGGCTGTCGAAGATGCCGTCGGCGGGTACTGCGGACTGCCAGTCCCCTCCATCCACCCGGCACTGCACGGCCGTAACCGCAATTAGCTTCTGTATCGACGACCCGCCAATGGTCACTACCCCGGTTGGCTCAACCTTTAAGGAATCCTTGAACAGGTAGATCGTCGGCGCGGAATTGCAGATTACAAACGATTCCGACATGGCCTGCGCCGTCTGCGAGTCCGTGGCGTTGCTCGGCCTATCGGTCGCAACGACCTTCAATCGATAGACTCCATCCGGCAATGTCTTCGTATCGAGCGATCTGGATGAATCCCGAGTAGGCGCCGCCGGCGAAGCGGCTGTAGGCGACTGAGCGCCAGCGGATGGGTTGGTCTGAGATTCGTATTCCGCAATCTGTGTTCGCGTCTGCTCTATGATTTTGTCTCTCAGCGATGCCGGAAGATCCGGGTGACGATCGAGCTCGGCTGTTACATCCGCAACAGACGGCGGCTTGATCTTCAAGATGAATGACGATGTTTCTAGTGGTTTCGCCGGAACCGAGCTTTCCGCGGGCTTAACAGTCTGAGCGTTCGGACTTGATTGGACGCTACCGCCGGGTAACGGCTCCCAGTGCGCGCCGTTATCGATCGAGTAGAACAACTCGTACGCAAGGGTGTCCTTGTCCGGATCGTTGGCGTCCCACTTGACGGTCTGCTTGTTTGCCCATCGCTCGCCGCCCGCCGGCGCCTGGAATGCGACACGCGGGGGCTGGTTCTTCGGCAGATAAGTGATCGCAATATCGCGGAGCGACGGAACGATATCCGGTTTGTCGGTAGACAGCGTAACCCGATACTGGATGAACCTCGCGGGCGGACTGGTTATCCGACCGCCGTCCGTGGAAGGCCGCGGTTTGGACCATTCGCTCCATGTGGAGTCGGGATCGGCTACACCTCCCGTGCGGGTCTCCAGTTCAACGCGCGTCTGCGGCGGAATATCGGCGTTCCAGCGGATCGTTCCCCAGTTGGACCGCTGCTTGGCATCATGGACTACCGATTCATAAGATCCGGATAAACTGTTTCCGGCCGAAACCGCCGCATACAGCTCCGCGACGTTGCCGGTGCCGGCGTATACCGTCCCGTCAGCAGTCACGGCGAGCGACAAAATGTCTACATCCAGTCGGTTTTCAAACGCCAACACCGTGTCGTCGGGATGCACGCCGTAAACGGCGCTGCCCGCGGAAGTGTAGACGACATCGCCGGGCGCCGCGTGAAGTGAGGTTATTGCGCCGGCGGCCTTGTCCAGCATAGTCTTCGCGGTCCCGTCCGCGTCGATCTTATAGACTATCCCGCGCGGAGCGGTTCCGGCGTAGACGTACCCTTTGGCATTGACGGCAAGGGCAGTTATACTCTGCTCGGGTGAGTCGTATAGTACGGTTCCCTTGCCGCCGGGTTGGATCTTATATACCAGACCGTCCGTGCTCGTACCGGCGTACAGGTTGTCTGAAGCATCCGTCGTCAAGGCAAGGACATGTTGCTGCGCGGTCTTGAAATAGACCGACGACTTCCCGTCTGGGGCGATGCGGTAGATATTGCCGCTTCCGCCCGTACCGATATAGATGCTGCCCTGGCTATCACGCGCGAGAGCAAGCGCGTACTTCTCCGGAGCTTGATGTGCAACAGAAAATGTCCCCGTAGGGCTTATCCGATACGTCCGTCCGTTGGGAGCGGTAGCAGCCCAGAGTGTTCCATCAGGGGCCAGTAAAAGACTGTGGACCGATAGTTCCGGCAGTTTCGCAAAGATGGTGATCTGTCCGGACGAATCTGCTCGGAGCACTTTGCCCTGAGTACCGGTTCCGAGAAATAGCCCGCCCTTTCCGTCCGGGACCATCGACCAGATGAAGCTCTCTGTGCTGGTCTGAACCCGCTTGAGCGAAGGCGCGAGCCTGAGATCGCCCTGTGAGGTCACGCTGACGCCGTGAGAGGTCCCGCCGCCGAAATCCGCCCGGCTCGTCTGGCGCCAGACCAGCGCGGCCCGAGTGACCGGCTTATCCGTCGGCGTTGGTTCTGATGCGCTGGGTACAGTCGTCGGCGCTGCCGTGGTGGGCGGCGTTTGCGTTATGGGAGTCTCTTTAGCGGGATTCTTCGCGTCCTTATCTTGCGTTGGAGTGGACTTCTTCTTTTGCGCCTCGAGTTCCGTCGCAAGAACGGTCGAAATGGCTGCATCATCTTCGACGCTACCGAACGCGCCGCTTCCGAATCTGCCTGAATTAGAAAATGTTACCGGCTGACCGCTAACTGGCGGAATTCCAGGCGGCGCTGAACCAGCCGGCGTCTCGCGTATCTCTTTCCGCTGGACGTTGATGGCGATCACCTGCTGCCCCGAGACCACCCAGTCCGTATGTTCGACCTGCTTGACCTCATCACGCTCGAGCCGCACCGCCGATGACTTGGCGGACCTCATGATGGCGTCCAACGAAGGAGGCAGGTTCGACAGCCTCTCGCCCTCCATGTTTACCGCACTGGTTGGAAGGAGAATGCGTACGATAATGTCGTTGTTCTTCTCGCGCTCCGCATAACGGCTGACCATCTGCCTGACATTGACGGGGGGGGCGAGATCAGGATTCTGCTGCACCGACGGCCGGAGAGTGAAGTTCCCGATCTGAATCCCGCCGGACACAGCGCCGCCCCTGACCTGCAGTACGTGCCGTCCGGAAGGCGTATTTGCCGGTATGGGAACCTTTACAATCCTAGTAACCGGCTGCTGCTTGTAAGGCCTGATAACCACGCCGATCTCTGCCGTCTCGCCCGGCTCGAACTTGCCCTCTTTGACGAAAACCCTGTCGATCAGTGCGGTGCGGTGGCCGGACTCGATATCGACCTTGATACTGGCGCTTCGAATTCCAATTGGATAGAACGGGTTCGACGTAAGGATTCCAAGCAGGTCATCCAGATCCGCGGTCGCCGGGCTGTCTATACCGCCCATGGAGAAGATCGTATTTGATCGCGTGACCTTGCCGACCTCTTCCGCGTCAACCGTGGTCGTGATTCGGGCCATGGTCCCGCCCGGGATGTTGTGGATTTCCGCGATCGCAGATTCGACAGCAGCAGAGACCATCGCGGGATAGAGATTCGGATGCGTAACGGACTTCGAATGGAAAACACCTCGCCGTCCCGTGCTCAAGTCGTTGACCTCCGTTGTGATCGGAATCATCGTCGACTTTGTACCGAGCGTCCCACTGACGGCGAAATTCCGGTCTTGCGCGGACGTGCCTACCTCCGGTCCGGGACTGAAGATCTTATGAGACATCCCGAGCAGCGGCTGGACATCATAAATATATGCGGAGGCCAGAGGGGCGGCGATCGGACCAATACCCATGAAAGGATGGCCGAAGCCCAGCATGCGATTGCCCCGACGGTAGGAGACGGTCCCATTGGCTCCGAGGGCAAAGTCACCGGTCACAAGCATCATACAGAAGGCCGAGCCCGGTACAAGCGGCGCGCCTTTGAAATCCGACCTCTGGCCGCCGATACCGCCGTTCATTACTTCCACGTTGTAAGGCTCAAGGGCTTTGGCGACCTTTGCTCGCGCAGATTGGGACAATCCGGAGAAGAACGCAAATGTGGTGCATGGATGGAGGACCAGCGTGTCATCATGCGACCGCAGTCCGCTCGTCAACGGGACGTTGTATACGATCTTGGCTATCCGCCTGTCGCCCACAAAAATGGGTGGGTCGAGTACTTGCGACCGGACCGTGGAATTGGGCAGGCGGGTCATGGCCGTCGTTGGAAGCTTGGGATCCCAGGCTTCGAGCATGTCTTCGATCGGCGTGGCATACCCCAGGGGCTCCTTGGACGTCGATTCGCCCATGGAAAACGCGCCGATGACTTTGCCATTGACATAGATCGGGCTGCCGCTCATCCCGGCAATCAGATTGGCCTTACGCTCAGTCATCGGCCCGCCGGCCATCCGAATGAGGATCGCGTCGTGGCCGGGGAAGAAGAAGTTTCCCTTCTTGACGACTCCGACCACTGTCACGTCGAACCGCTCGATGCGGGTACCGCGGAATACGGTGAGGCCATATCCTTTCATGCCCGGCCGCAGCCGGCTGGCAGGCATGATGTCATCGTAGCGCGGCCCCGCGGCGCGTGCGTCCATGCACATGGAAGCGGCGAGAACGCCGAGAATTGCGGTAATTACGATTCGAAACATTGGGTACATCCTTTAATTAAGCCATCGGTGCACAAATATACGGTAAATGTACTGCATTTGTTCGACTATGATACGGATCGGACTAATGGTTAGACGGTCTTCGTACGGTTTCGTTGCGTTTTGGTCTTAGGGGTGTATTGTACACGGACCAATGACATTTCGCCGGGGCACGTTATTTCGATGCTGAGCCATACATCTCTTCCGGCGCCCTCCAGCGATCCGCAACTATCTCCATGCTGCCATCCGAGCCGGACACCGCTCTGAAGAAACAGGAACGATAGCCTTCGTGGCATGCGGGACCTGTCTGACGCACTTTCACGAGGAGGCAGTCCAGATCACAATCGACCAACATCCGGTCCAGCTCCTGTGTGTTTCCGGATGATTCCCCTTTTACCCAATACTCCCTACGGGATCGGCTCCAAAAAGTCACTTGCCTGGTCGAAATGGTCCTGGCGATAGCCTCCCGATCCATATATCCCACCATCAATACATCCCCATTGTCGGTATCCTGGATCACAGCCGTTATCAATCCCGCGGTATCGAATTTGAGATTGTCGGGAAAAATAGACAATGTATGGTTCCTTCTAGTTCCGGACGGTGTGGGTAATGGCATGTGGATCACCGCTGGGAAGATCGATCTCATCTTGCTATCGGACGCAGACGCCATTTTCGCGCAGGTACGACTTTATGTCGGCAATGGTGTAGTGGCCGTCGTGGACGATCGAGGCGATTAGCGCCGCATCGGCCCTCCCGGCGGTAAATGCCTCCAGGCAGTGTTGCGGCGTTCCCGCGCCTCCGGAAGCGATCACAGGGATGTCCACCGCGTCCGCGACCGATCGCGTCAGATCCAGTTCGTATCCACGTTGCGTTCCATCTCGGTCCAT
>ORMF012370236.1_pt1 | contig 10597 bp, 12 predicted proteins | sample 1779871 | NCBI WGS metagenome assembly ORMF01 (sample SAMEA104232316, study PRJEB22302) | groundwater metagenome | biome: forest; feature: aquifer; material: groundwater | place: USA | collected 2011-08-07 | depth 5.4 m
AGGCAAAGTGGTTCAATGATGAGCTGCGGGTGGAGGGGTTCACGGTAGGGCGTCACCCGGTCGGGAGCAAAAGGTTTTTGGTTTCGGCCAAGAACGGCGGGGTCGGAATTCGCATCGTTGGATCATTAAATATAACAAACAACAAGCGGGCAACTAATAAGCAAAACTGGCGGCGTGTTTGCTAAACTCAAGAAACACTTATGGGACTGGCAAGGAAGGTCGGTGAGTGGAGGTCGGGCAAGAAAAAGTGGCGGCTTTGGCATTGTTCGGAGCGGGAGGGGACGCGGTGGGCGTGGTCGGTGCAAGTTGTTGACCTGAATTCGGGGGATGCTCGGGGGCGGCGGTACTATCGGGCAACTCAGGGGGCTGCTCTGGGTATCATCACGCGGGGTATATGGAAGTGTACTAATCCGAGGAAGGAGGCCGCATGAGTGGGGGGAGTTTGTGGAAAAGATTTCACGTGGACTGCGGATGTCCAACCCCCTTTGGTAGGGTGGCGGGGAGTAATGGTAAGCCGGGTGAACCTTCAACGAGAGGAGGCTTGTGAGCAAAACCGAAAAGGAGATCCAGACGCTTGGCGATGTGATCGATCGGAATGGTGGATTGGTGCCGGTGTGCGTGGCGGCGGCGCTGTGCGACGTGTCCAAGCAGCGCGTGCACGCTCTGTGCGACTCAGGACGGTTGCGGGTGGCGTTCATCTACGGTTATCGACTCGTGTCTGTGGAGTCTCTGCGGACGTGGCGCAAGTCGTGCGAAGAGAGGAGGGCGTCATGATGCGTGAGACTCGGCGGTACGTGAAGCGGGCTCCGATGTGGCAAATGGTTGACGGGCGATGGGTGACGCAAGAGGACCTCGAGGTTCTGGAAGCGCGGCGGGTGGCAGAGGAGAGGGCGAAGCGGGCCGATGATGCTCGGCAACTCGCCCTTTTTTCGTTGCCGGTACCGGCGCAAGGGGGTGCCCGATGAAATGGAACGGGGACACACCGGAGGAGCGGGAGGCCTGGGCGGCGGTGAGTCGGGCGGAACGCAACTGGCGGCGGGATCGGTCGGCAGACTGCGTGACGGAGTACGTGCGGGCGCGGGCTCGAGCAATCCGGATGCGGGAAGTGGTGCGGTGCCAGCGTCGGGCGCGTGCGGGCCGGGAGGTGGTCGAGTGAAGCTCGCGGTGCATTTTTTGCGGGGTGTTGAATTTTCCTGTCCGTGTTGCTCTGTCGGACGGGATCAGTGGAAGAGCGATAAACGCGGTAAATTAACATCATCTATGCTACTAATCGGACAAGTGATCAACGAGCGGGAAGAATCCTTCACGGGCAAACGTGGGCTGCAAAAAGTGACACGGCTCGACGTGGTTGACGTGGGAGCGGAGAGACCTCGCCTGACTTCGATGCTCGAGTACGGGCTGCGGGAAGATGAGTTGCCGGAGTACGGCGGCGGCAAACTGGAGGGCCAGCGGGTCCGGATCGCGGTGGAGGGCATCGAGGTCTGGAATGCGAAGTTCCGGGTCAAGGGTCGCATCCTGGGCCTTGCTGATGCGGCGGTTGCGGGCGTGCCGGCGTCTCCGGTTCAGCCGACGAAGAAGTAACAGTGGGTCGGTTTTAGGCGCGCCGTGTTAGGGAACATGCGGCGCGCCGAAACCATTTTGTTGTGATTGCGCCTGACGTTTACCTAATCGCTGATCTTCGCTGGCAGTTTTTCGTCACCCTGACTTTGTCGAGTGTGCGCGAAAGCCGGAAAAGGAAGATAGGGCGGCTCTTCGCGTGGCTGCGAGACGTCGCGTGTAAAGGTCGGGTGTCGTTTCAACGATTGGTGTGGTGCGTGCGCTGTGAGATGGGTGATCAGACCGGGCGCGAGCACTATCATGTTCTCATGGGCGGTTTACCTCCTTGGATGCAGTCGGACCGGACTCCCCTTGTGCTGATGGCGCTTTGGGAGTCACACGGCGGCGGCATCGCGCGCGCGCGGGCTTGCGTGGACCCACTGTTAGGGGTTGCGTACGTTCTGAAGGATTTGGATGAGCACGGGGCCAACGGCTACGAGCTCGCCAAATTTGGGTTGCCTACCCAGGTTCTGCTCTCCGAGTCTGCAAGCCGCATCCTACGCTCAAGGGTCCCGCTTGCAGGCGCTGCATCACAGGGGAGTACTCCTAACAGCCGCGTGGCACAAAATAGGCTCCAGCGGGCTCCAGCTCGTCGGTGTGCGTCTCTCAACAAATCGGCCGGTATGAACCAACGGGAACTAAATTGCCCGTCTCAAACGTCGATTTCTGAGGCTATAGCGCGCTCCCCGTCGAGTTGGATTACTCGCGCGTAAGGGTCGTTGGATTTTTCCAGCCGCGGAAGGCGTTACAGGCAATGGGCCAGATGAGGAGGGGGCGGCGCGAAGCGCCGCCTCCTCCTCAGCCGGACCTCGCTTGATTCCAAAGGTGTGCCCAGAAATTTCCAAGGACGAACGAAAAGAGCTTCCAACCTACTGGGGAAACCGTCTGAAGAAACGTAAAGGCGTCAAGGGGGGGGTCTGGTGGGGCCTGAGCCGTGGCGGGTATCCAAGCCTTGGATCGCAGGGAAAGGACTCGGGCGGCGGACGCGGTAACCTGCAAAAACCGTATCCGGATACTCGATTTTCTGCTCTGCGCTCCTCCCGGTACCGAAAAAGACTGCAGTTGACATGTCAACAATCTTGGAGGGGGGGGGTTGACAGGGGTCAACTGCCGGTCGGGCCGGAAAGGTGGGAGATTTTCGGGCTGCGTCGGGTTTCCGTAAAACGCGGAAGCTGAGGCGCTCAACTGAAAGGACAAATGAGAAGCGTGAAGAAATGGTGGATGGCGGGTTTGTTGGGTTTGGGGTTGTGGGGACTTCAGGGAACGGTGATGGCGGGCGGGACGATTCACTACACCAACCGGAATGATTACTTGACGAGAGTTCCGGCGGTGACAGCCACGCACGCGATTCTTGAGCTGGGCTGGCTGGATCGTCGGGAGCAACTCTATCATTGGGAAGGGGGTAACTGGATAGCTCAAGAGTCGTACTGGAGTTACGGCAATTATGGGTTCGCCCAGTCTCCGGATGATCGTTACCAGTGGTCAGTCTGGAATTACGAGGCGGACGAAAGCTGGGTGGAGTCTGATTCGGGTACGGATAGCGTCAATGTGCCCTTGAACGTGGCTCATCTCAACTCGTGGTGGACGGGTCCTTGGTTTCCTTATGATACGAATGGGGTTACGCCGGGTGTGGCCATCTATCAAACCAACTTCGTTTACTTTGTGACCGGGGCGGAAACTCCGTCTGTTCAACGGTACTACAACTTTACTTGGTTGGTGCGAGATGTTGACGCCTTCGGTCGGATCTCGTCGTCAACGCGGCAGATTGAGGCATATCGGCCTGTGGACTCCGGCGCGGTGATTCGTGTTGAAGGCGATTTTGGCGGGACAAACCAGGTGATCGTTGTTGCGGTGCATGTTGAGTGCGCGAGCGATTCGGCGATTTCGATCAGTGTGGATCCCAACCTTGAGCTTGGGGGTTCGGGTTCGGATTTTTCGAGTGCTCCGCCGTCGGGTTGGATGTTCGGTCCTGCAGGGCGCGTTGCTCAGTTGGACAGTCCGTGGGATGGGGTTCCCGAGTGGGCAGAGTCCACGTTGAACGGGGATTCGGGTAGTAGTGAATGGACAGACTTTATGAACTACATGGGTCTTCTTGGTGGTTATGTCGAGTCGCACTTTGCGGCGGGTGTCCGGCAGGGCGTTGCGAACGTGGCTATAACTCCGGAGATGGAAGGTTGGGAAACGCGCACGGCTACTACTGTGGGTTCCGTTGCGTCGAGGTGCTTGCGCTTGGGGCCTTCGGTGTTTGTGCTTGGTCTTCAGTATGACGTGCTTGGGGGTCAGAATGACGGTCCACCACCGATGGTTAGTTTTCCTCCGTTGGCAGCGCCTATTGCGGAGTATGCGCGTGCGGAGACGAATTGGTTTAGGAATGTCTCGCTGCGAGAAGTGGACAAGCCTGACTACCTTTATCTCGCCTGGGCGCGTGAGAAGAGCGTGACGTTGTGTAGGCGTCGGGGTTTTCTTGGGACGGCGGCGCATGGTGGATTGGACACTGACTGGGAGCATCGGACCTATACGGCGGTTGTGGGGTGGCCGTCGTGGTTGACTGTTACTGGTGGTCAAGACTGGAGTCCGTCGGTTGGGGAGGGTTACGAGGGTAACGGAACTTTCTACGATCGGAAGCCCTTGCGTTCGTACGCGCCGTATGAGCCGAACGTCGGCGAGTTGGATACAGATTCAACCAACGAGATGGGAATTGCCAATGGGCAGCGTCTTGGGTTCATGGGGTCCAAGCGGACGTGGATGTCAAAAGTGTGCTTCAGGAAACGGAGTCCTGGGATGGCAACGTACGACATAATCTTGGAGTATCACCAGTATGATTCGCGGCACTGTTCGATGAATAATGGGGCTCCGCTGACGGCGTCTTGGCGCGTGACGATGGTGCAAAACGAAGTGTGGCAGATGCCTCCGCTGGGGGTGAACTGGGCGCAGTATTCTTGGCAGGTGGTTCCGGTTAGTGGTGATCATGGGCCGATTGAAATCGATCCGTGTTTGCACCAGGTGCCGTATTGACAATCCCCTGGGGGTGTGCAAGGTCCGATCATGACAACAGATAAAGTGACATTGGTGGAGTTGAATACTCTTGATGAGTTCGTGGCGAAGTTCGCGGAGGGGCGTCAGATGAAGCGTCGAGGCTGGAGTGACGAAGTGGCTGGTGGATGGGTTGAACAGTTTCGAGGCCAGTTCTTGGCCCACGCGCAGCGTGGTCAGTGGGTCTACATCATTATGGCGTTGAAGCGGGAGTTGGAGTGGGTCTACCGGATCCGGCCTGTTACTGTGCGCCTTGGGGGCGAACTGCGAGCGTTCTTCCCTCTGGATCTCCACGAGTGGGATGGCACCGAGGTGGATGGCTGGCGTTACGAATTTATAGATTAGGCGCGTTGGTCACGCGTTGCACGGCGCTCTTGGCTTCGGCTGAGAGCGCTTTTTTGTTGGTGGGGGGGGGGTTGACAGGGGTCAACTCCCCAAGGGGCTTTGGAGGTGCGAAACTGAGTGTAGTTCGTTTCGGGAATTGCCTCCGTTTTTGCTCGGGCTGGGGCGCGGGCGCGGCGGCTCCGGAAGGACCTAGAAAGGTAAACTCGGTATGTTCAAGAATCGTTCGCTCGTTGGTTGGCTGCTCTTCACTCTCTGCATTTTCGGCGCGACGCTCGGTGTGTACGCTGAAGGCACGGCTGACGCCGACCTGAAGGCCATCGTTGACAACAGCACTGCGCTCTTCGCCGTGGTGAAGGTGCTGGGTCTCTCCTGCCTGGCGTTCTACGTCGGCTACCGGCTGATCCGCAAGCTCAAGGTTTAACCCTTTGGGGAACTCGCAAGGGGGCCGTCCGGTGTTTCGCTGGGCGGTCCCTCTTTGGTCTTGAGAGTCCGGAATCCTTCACCATCACACACAATGAAATATGTCATTCCTCGCGTTTATGCTCGGCGTCTGCTTGGCCTTCTTTTTGTTTTCTGTCTGGCGGCGGTGAACGCTACGCCGGTGAATTTGACCCTGGTGATTCCGGATGCGTCCATGATGGTCTTCCGGTTTCATGGGATGTGGGACGGTGGCCAGCGTTGGACAGACTACCAGGCGGTGGGGCCTGGGCCGGGGACATTTGTGATTGCCCAGGACATTCCGGTAGAGTCCGCGCTGTGGGCCATGGTTGACATGGCAGGGTACACCCTGGGTACGTTCTCGGCGGCGGGTAGCTGGTCCTTCCCTCCGGTCGAACCTCCGCCTCCCCCGCCTCCTCCTGACGATCCGCCTCCGGATCCGGATGATCCGCCTCCGGATCCTCCTCCTGTTGATCCGCCACCGCCTTCCGGGCCTGTGGCGGATGCGTCGTTTGCGGGGCTCCTCACGGGGAGCGCTGATTTGTGGAAACTGGTGGCGATTGCCGGGCTGGCAATGGTGAGTTGGTTGATAGGCGGCAAGGTGGTTCGGCGTGCAAGGTAATTCTATGAGGCGATTAATTCTCTTCCTGGTGGCGGTGACTCTCACAATGAAGGCGAATGCGACACTGGTCTGGTGCCACGTGATTTCGCCTCCTGAGTCGGTGTCCTTTCGGTGCAAGGTGCTGTGGGGCGGCAATCCTGACACGGAGACTTTTCCTTCGTTCGCCTGGTCGGCGGTCATGGCGACGCCTCCGGGCGGTGGGACGTACGATTTTCAGCAGAACACGGGATCCTCAACCGATACGTCGGGTTTCGAGGTGTGGCTGTATCCGCAGAACCTGAAGGTCGGTGTGATGATGAAGCTGTCCAACGGCTGGACAACGAGCATCGTTCCGGCGCCTCGATGCCTCGAGGGGAACATCAAGAATGAGACGTCCTTCTCGCAACTCTACCGGGTGCTCCGGAGCGGCGTTGAGCTGACTACGGCCATGCTGGAGAGCGGCGAGTCAACGCATTTCAAGTTTTGCGACGATGACCATACGGCGGTCTACACTTTCACGCGAACGTCGCCAGGGCACTTCCAGCCGGAGTACACCCGAACGGTGTTGCCGGATGATCCGGAGTGGTCGAGTCCGTTCGATTGGAAGGACACGGAGCGGCAGAACGGGGACACGTGGAGTTCGGACGGAACAAACGCCTGGAACCAGTTGAACTTGCCTCCGGTTGATTCGAGTCAAGGGCCATGGGCGCAAGACAAGACGTTAGGCGCGGTCGGCTCGGCGCTCTATCAGGTAAGCTCGGCGGGCTTCCAGCGTCTCTCCGACCAGCTACAGGGCTCCTCCGATGGGTCTAGCGGCATTCAATCGGCGGTCACGACGGGGTTTGTCAACATGGGCGGCAAGCTCACCAGCATCGAAAATGCTACGGTGGCGGCAAGCTCGCACGCGGCGGATGCGGCGGTGGCAACGCAAGCGCTGGCGGCTCGGCAACTGGCCATGAGTTCGGATGTTGCGGCGGTCAAGTCGGCGGTCGATGCGGGGGCGCTCAGCACCGTGAGCAAGTTGGCCGATGTGCTCGGGGCGGTGAACAGCGGGGCGACGAAGGTTTCGGACAGCGTGGATGCCTTCAAGTCCGACTTCAAGACGTGGGCTCAGACAGACTTCGCCACGCAGACCAACATTTTGGGGGCGATCGCTCGGGGCATGGGCGGGGTGACGAATTCGATCGCAGGGATCAAGGCAAGCGTTGACGTGGAGACGAACATTTCGGGGCAGGTGTTCTTCGTCCAGACGTTCACGACAAATCTTCTCGGTCAGATCAAGGGCGGTATTGACGCGGGAACGAACATTTCGGGCGAGATCTCGCGGGGAATCAAGGCGATGACCAATGTTACGGACATGACGAAACTCAACCAGGCGGCGGGCAAGGTGCTGGGCGAGGGGGCCGAGGATGACGCAAGCAAGTTGGTTCGGCTAACGGGGATCGCGCATGGCGCGGCCACGCCTGGTCTTACGGCTCTGGAGGGAATCTGGTTGCCGACGGATGCGCCTCCGGCGTCCTATCCGGTCGAGAGTAATCCATGGGAGATTCAGCTTTGCGGGGTGACGATGGATTTCAACCCTCTTCACATTCCGGGCATGGCAGAGTTGGCCTTCTGGGTCCGGAGTTTCCTCACGTGGATTCTGACGGTCCTGTTTGCGATGTGGGCCTGGGACTACTCCATGAAGGTTTTTGATTCGGCTTGGCAGACTCCGCAAGCTCGGTCCTCGAGCAATATTCCGATTGCCTCTTCTCTGACTGCGGAAGTCATGGCGGGGGCGATTGCGGCGGTGATGGCAACGGGGCCGGTCGTGATGGCGGCGTGGTGGACGACGTGGGGTATTCCTGGGGCTTTGGGCGGCGATCCGATGGCCTTGGCCAAGGGTGGCAGCGCCTTTATGCAGTTGGCGCTTGGTCTCCTGAATGCCTTCGTCCCTTGTCAGTTCACGTTTGGGACGGTCACGTGGGGCTTCACGTTCCGGGCCGTGATGGCGTTCTGGTCGTGGTGGGCTCGGACGTTCACCAAGCTCGCGGTGGGCTGACCTATGCGAAAATCACTCCTTCTCTGCGTCTTCCTCGCCGGGGCTTTGCACGGCGGGGAAATTGAGTTTCGCAACCTGTCGTCGGGCGCAGTCGTCGTGACTGCTGATGCGGGCCGGTTCCATGTGCCGGCGGGCGCGGCGGTGTCCCTCCGAGTGGTCGCCACGAACATCTCCGTTGCTCTGCCGGCGGGTGAGCCGCTGGGCGAGTCTTTCGTCGATGAAGAGTACGGCAAGGCGATCGTGACTTGCGACTTCGACCTTGCGCTGAGTCGTGAGGACGTGCTGTCCGACAAGATCATGTTCATGCGCGGTTTCGTCTTCGGGGCGACGATAGCGCTCTTCGGGATGGGGGTCCGGATGATCGGGAACATCGGGCGGACGTCTCCGGAACTATGAGCATCCATTTTGTGTCGGGCAAACCGGGCGGGGGCAAGAGCCTCTACGCGATGAAGCTGCTGGTCAACGAGCTGGTGCTCTCCAAGCGCGTGGTGATTACAAATCTGCCGGTGAATCTGGGGGAGCTTAACGCCTTTCTGCAGGAGAAGTACCCTACGGCGTCGATCAACCTCTTCGAGCGTCTTCAGTTGCTCGATGACGCTACGGAAACCGGCCGGTTTTGGCTCTATCGTGGCCCAGGGCGGACGATTCCGGAGAAGGCGGACACCCAGGGGATGCCCGATTACGACGGGGCTGGGCTGGTTCCTCCAGTGTTGTACATCATTGACGAGATGCACACGTTTTTCAACTCGCGGGAGTGGATGAAGACGGGTAAGGGAGCGTTGTTCTACGCGAGTCGTCATCGGCATCTGGGGGATGACCTGGTGTGTGTTACGCAGCAGATTGGGAATGTGGACAAGCAATTTCGCGGGCTGGCGCAGGACTTCACCTACTTGCGGAACCACGCGAAGGAGAAATTCATGGGGCTGCGGTCCTTGAATCGTTTCACGCGGAAGACGTTCCTGGAGCCGTGGACGGGTGCGCCTGGTCAACAGGCCTCCGAGTGGGGTTCCTTCAAGTTGGATGTGAAGGGGCTGGGGTCGTGTTACAACACGGCGGCGGGGATGGGCGTGTTGAATCAGTCGGCGGATACCAAGGAGCCGAAAAAGGGTTTCTCGGTCGTGTGGCTGATTCCGCTAGCGTTGGTGGCCGTCGTGCTGGCCTTCAAGGCTCCTGACTATTTCATCCGGAAGTTGGTCGGGCACGCGGTGATTCCTCCGGTGGCCACCAAGCCAGCGGGGCAGGGCGCCAGCGGGACGAATGGGACCCCTGCAGGTGTCGGTGGAGGGGTGCCCCCTTCTGCTCGGCCTAGGCTGCCTGCGGTGGCTCCTGGGAGCGTGGAGCCTGCTGGGGTGTCAACGAACGTGCCGGTCTACGTCAGCGCCTTGACGGTCTTGCCAGGCGGCAAGGCGATGGTGTTCCTAACGGATGGTCGCTCGTTCACTGAGCGGGATCCGGCTTTACAGGCTGTGGACCGTGACTTCGCGGTGATCTCCGGGAAGATCTACCGGTTTGGGCCGCTGGTACCGGCGCTTGCGGCTCCTCCTGCTCTTGGGCTTCGTCCGGTTGTGGTCCGGAACTTCTGAGGAATTGGTTACGAGGGTAGATGAAAAAGAATATCAAATGACTCTTGACGAGGAAAGGTATAGGGAGTGTCGCGCTCGTATGTCATTGGGGAGCAATAGGTTGCGTGTCGCTTCGGGCGGGTTTTGGGGTGCTTTTCTCGTTCTTTTGTTCGAGGGCCGCGAATGCCTGGATTCTGAATTCGATGTCGTTTGCCAGGGCTTTTCGGTGGTCTTGGGTGAGTGTTTGGGCTTGGACCAAGAGTCGGTACATTCGGGAGTTGGCGGTTCGCAGGTCGAGTTCTGGCGGCGGTTGGTGGCCGAGGAGCGTGTCGGTGGAGACGTTCAATGCTGTGGCGAGGGCTGTAGCTACGCTCGTGTATCCGATGTAGCCGCGGCTTTCGCAAACGTTGATGGTGCTCTTGGGAATCTTGGCGATGCGGGAGAGCTCTTCGATGGTGAGTCCTTGCCTTACGCGGATGCGCTGCAGCGTGGATTTCGGATTCTTGGGGTTTTTACGACCCGCTTTTTTTTCGGTCATAATCGTGTGTGGCTGTGGCGGTTGGGCCGTAGCCTCGAAAGAATTTACGGAAAGTTGTTGCATTGAATGAGAGTTTACAGTAGAAATCTCGTTAGATCAACTTGACATGGGATCGCTGAAACATCTTCCCGCCTCTGCTTCCAAGAATTTCCGCTTTTGTACAATGCCCGGCCATACCAACGTCGAGCGTTCCCTGGTGATGGCGGAGTTTCGGCGGTTGGCCCGGGAGGTTCGTTGCGGGGTCGAGTTGGTTCAAGGAGCCTTCGAGAGTCTGCGGCGGTTTGTGGAGATCGAGGGGCTCAAGGCAAAGTGGTTCAATGATGAGCTGCGGGTGGAGGGGTTCACGGTAGGGCGTCACCCGGTCGGGAGCAAAAGGTTTTTGGTTTCGGCCAAGAACGGCGGGGTCGGAATTCGCATCGTTGGATCATTAAATATAACAAACA
>ORMF010176053.1_pt1 | contig 10596 bp, 8 predicted proteins | sample 1779871 | NCBI WGS metagenome assembly ORMF01 (sample SAMEA104232316, study PRJEB22302) | groundwater metagenome | biome: forest; feature: aquifer; material: groundwater | place: USA | collected 2011-08-07 | depth 5.4 m
CACGGCTGAAGCCGTGCCCTTTCGGTTGCCACAAGAAGTCCATTTATGAGACAGCTTCTAGTCGTGCAGCACGACGCTAAGGAGTCCGCTATTGACTGTCAGCTCGCCGCTGTTCTTGTAGTCGATGAAACCCAGGTTTTTGAATTTATTCATGAAGTGACTAACCCGAGACCGGGTTGTGCCGACCATTTGCGCCAAGCTTTCCTGATTGATCCCGGGAACCACGGTCTCGGTCCTGCTTTCCTTGCCAAAATGGGACAGCAGTAACAGAATCCGAGCCAGGCGCTTCTCGCTGTTGTTAAAAAGCTGGTCGACCAGATCCCCTTCAAATCGGATGTTGCGCGAGAGCAGATGCGTGACAAACAATTCCGAGATGTCATGCTGTTCGTGGAGCATTCGCGTCATCACCGGCTTCGAAATCCTCATCAGCGTGCAATCGGTCACCGCGACAGCCGATGCTATGCGCTGCGGCTGACCGGCCAGGCATCCCTCGCCGAAGAAATCGCCGTCGCCCAGAGTGGCGACGATCGCTTCCTTGCCTTGTTCGGATGTAACCGAGAGCTTTACCTTGCCTTGCTGAATGTAGAACACGGAATCCGCAGGCTGTCCTTGCATGAAGATGTTGCGCTCCGCACCGTATTCCAGTACGGATTTCCCGCCGGCGATTCCACCGAGGAGGGCTTCCCAATCGACAGACGGAAGTTTCTTCTCCGCTACAACAGGCGCTTTCTGCTTATCGACAGACGGACGATTCTTTCCACGAATCATAACAACATCTTTACCCATAACCAACTCTTTCTGATTGCTGAAGCCAAGCCGGAGCGGCAAAAACAATTAATTCCTGCCAGCACCCCGGTGATGATCGCCGGTAACGCCCGATGTGTGGATAGCCACTTGTTGAAGCCATCCAATAAGATTCTTTTCCAAGCTACAAACATAGGATAAATCCAGATGTCAATAGTGTCCATCAGTGCAGGGGTTGTTGTTTGGTAGGAAGGCGGGGGGGGGGGGGTAGGTGTTTCTCCTACAGGAAGACGGCGGACGTGCGGGAAAAAGGTTGCCGGCTGGACGGACCCCGAATTGGGGACTCTCTCAAATCACCAGGCCGTTCCGGATGGCGTACTGGACGATCGCCGCGGTATTCTTAACGCCTAGCTTTTCCAGTAGCCGCACGCGATAGGTGCTGATCGTTTTTACGCTGAGCGACAGTTCTCCGGCGATCTCCGTAACGGTCTTTCCCGAGGCGATCAGGCACATGACTTCATACTCGCGGTCGGAGAGCGTCTCGTGCGGTGCGCGCGTGAGATCTTTTGATACCCCTGAGGCCAGTTTTTCGGCCAGCGAGGGACTTACATATCGCCCCCCGGCCAGGACCTTGCGGATGGCTTTTGACAACTCCTCGGGAGCGCTTTCCTTCGTCAGGTATCCTCCCGCGCCCGCCTTCAGGACGCGAATGGCAAATTGGTCTTCCGGGTGAGCGCTCAGGACCAGAACCGGGAGCCTGGGCCATTCGGCCTTTAATTCCTTGAGGAGCTCCAAGCCGCTTTTTTGCGGCAGCGCGATGTCGAGGAGCGCGACATCCCACTTTGCTTTTCGAAGCTGTTCCAACGCCTGCCTGGCATTCGAGGCTTCGCCTATGGCGGCCCCGTGGAATTCATCGGAAAGCAGCGCCCTCAATCCACGCCGGAGAATGGCGTGGTCGTCGACGATGAGGATTCGTATCATGGTTTGGACTTCGCGCCGGATTGCTCCGGAGATGGGAGTGGAATCCAGGCAGTGACGGTGGTCCCTTTTCCCGGAGCACTGGCGATATTCACCCCGCCGCCCAAACTGGCGGCGCGTTCCCGCATACCCAGCAGACCCAGGGATTTGGAAATGGAAGGGTCCTCCGGATCGAAACCCCGGCCGTTATCGCGTATCCGCAGAATCAGCCGGTCCCGTTGCTTCTGCTTGACCACCTCGACCCGCGTGGCCTTGGCATGGCGCGCGATGTTGGTCAAAGTCTCCTGAAGAATGCGAAACAAGGCGGTCGAAATATTCTGCGCAAATACTTCCTGCGTGAGCAACCGGACCTCGCACTGGATGCCGGTTCGGGCTTGAAATTCCTGGACCTGCCATTCCACGGCGGCCGCCAAACCCATATCCAAAATACCAGGCCTTAACTCGGTCGAGATTCTGCGAACGGATTGGATTAGACTGTCGGCCAATTTTACCGTGGAGCGGATCCTTTTTTTTGTCTGGTCGAGCTTCTGGCCGTCTCTCCGGGGCAGCCGTCCCGCCAGCCAGGCGAGGTCCAATTTCACCGCGGTCAGCGACTGTCCCAGCTCATCATGGACTTCGCGGGAGATCCTGGTCCGCTCCTCTTCGCGAACGGAGAGCAAGTGCGCCGAAAGCTTCCGCAACTGCTCGCTGGAAGCACGCAGTTCCCGCTCGGCGCGCTTCACCTCGGAGATGTCCGAAGCGATCAGGCAGATCGCCTGCGTGCCGTCCAGGCGGAGAGGGCTCAAGGAGAAATGGACGGGCAAAGGAACGACTTTTCGAGATTTCAAACGGATCTCGGCCCGGCAGTTCTTGCGGGCCGAGATCCGGAGTAAGGCATCCAGCCTGCCATGGTCGTCGGGCCAAACCAAGTCCTTCACGGAAGAACCGATCACTTTCTGGATCCCCATTCCCAGGAACCGGGCAAAACGCTGGTTACAGTGCAAGACGGTATGGTCGCTGCTGAGAACCGCGGCGCCTTCGTTCATCCTCTCCACGAAAACACGGTAGGTATGATCGGCCCCCTGCAGGGTGAATACTTTCTCGCCGGCTTGGCCGCTCACGACAATGGCATCCACTTCGCCGGAACGAATGGCGCGGAGGGTTTCCTCGGCTTCGCTCAGGCGGGCGACCAATTCCCGGCGCGTCAGGACCAGCGGTTCTTGCGGAGAGCGCTTTTTCTTATTGTTCGCCAACCTCTTTCCGCCTTCCGCCCGCTATTCCTCCCGCATCCTCAGGTCCAGTCCGAAGAGCACTTTTTCTACGTTCGACAGGTCCCCAACGAGCCTTCGCAGCGGGAGCGGGAGCCGTTTAATGAGCGTGGGCACCGCCACAATCTGCTCGTCCCTGGCCAGTTGCGCCTGCTGGTAAATATCGATGACTTCCAGGTCATACCGGCCCTTCAAGTGCTTCTCGCAAATCCGCTTGATATTTTCTATCGCCAGGGCCGATTTCGACGTGGATCCGCTTACGTACAAACGCAAGACGTACTTTGCCTGGCGAGTATGGGCGCTGGCCTGCTTCATTTCCCCGGCCAATCCGGGTTTCCGCTTTCCCGCCGGGCTGCTCCTCCTAAGCCGAGGCGTCGGAGGGCTGCTCTTCTTCGCGGGCTTCTTCATGCGTTCCTTCCTGAGTTGGGTCAGTCTATCTTTCGCAGGTCCAAGCCCACCAATGCTCGCTCGCTGTTGGACAGGTCTCCAATGATCTTTCGGACAGGTTCCGGAAGCTTTCTTACCAGGGTCGGAATTGCCACGATCTGGTCGCCGCGCGCCAGTTTCGGATTCTCCATCAGGTCAATCACTTCGATCCGATAGCGGCCCTTCAAGTGCTCTTCACACAGCATTTTGACGTTGGCAAAGGCGCGAATCGACTTGGGAGTCTGGCCTGCTACGTAGAGCCGCAACTTATAAATCTCCGGTTTGGGGGACTTCGGTTTGCGCGGCCGTGCCCGAGTTTTTGTCTTGGTTGTCGGCATTCAGCGTTTCCGCGCGGCTGGCGCGCGCCCTTCTTTTTTGTAGGAGGAGGAGTCCGCTTCCCGGCTCCGCCCCATCTGCCCGCGGTCCTGCAACACTTCCTCGCCAAGTAATTTCGATTCGGAGATGCTCTGCTGAATTATTTCTTCCTCCTCTTCAAACTCCGCCCGGAGCATGACCATGCGGGCCTCAAAGATCCGGCGCTTGCGCTCCAGTTCGCGCCGGCGGCCCTCCTGTTCTTGCCGGCGGGCCGTGCCCACCGCTTTCTCGCGCCCTTCCTGCGACATCCGGGCGGAACCGGTCAGCACGCCCTCGGGTCCGAGGTAAACGTCCAGCAATTGAAGGCCGTCGTCGGTGAGCAGGAATTCGCGAATCTGGTTGGAATGCTCCATGCCTCGCGATTTCAGCACGTAGATGGCACGGTTCCGCTCTCCCCCGATCGTGATGCTTTCCAGCAGGAGCCATGTGTCCATGAGGGAGGATACGTCCACCTCGCTGGCTTCCAGGGGGCCGCCTCCCGAAGTCAAACTGGTGAAAATCGAAGTGATCCCCGAGGTCTTCAGAAAATCGACCAGCCGCGTAAGCATGGACCGCACTTCGTTCGGGGTGCTGACCATGATCAGATTGGTAACCGGGTCCACCACCACGACGCTGGGCTGGAAGCTGGAGATTCGTTTGTGGGTCACCAACAGGTGCTCTTCGATCCCCCCGTAGGTGGGACGCGCCGCTTGGATTAGCAGCATCCCTTTGCGGACCCATGGCTCGAGGTCGATGCCGATCGAGCGCATATTGCGGATGATCTGCCGGGGTGATTCCTCGAAAGCGAAAAACAGGCAGCGCTCGCCGCGGCGGCAGGCCGCATCCACGAAATGCGCCGCAACGCTGGTTTTGCCGGTTCCCGAGGTGCCGGATACCAGAATGCTGCTCCCCCGATAAAAGCCCTTGCCGCCCAGCATGTTATCCAACCGGGCAACGCCGCTCGAGATTCGTTCGGGAGATGCCGCGTGGTCCAGGCCCAGTGAGGAGAGCGGCAGGACTGAAATGCCTTGTTCATCGATGAGGAAGGGATACTCGTTGGTGCCGTGGGTCGATCCCCGGTACTTGACGATGCGCAGGCGCCGCGTCGAGATCTCCTCCCGGACACGAAGGTCCAGCAGGATCACGCAGTCCGAGACGAACTCCTCTATGCCGTGCCGGGTCAGCTTGTCGGGCCGGTCCCGCTCAGCCGTAATGACCGCAGTCAATCCTTTTTGCTTGAGCCAGCTGAACAGGCGGTGGATTTCGGCGCGCAGGATACCTGGGTTGGGCAACTCGCTGAAGAGCGATTCAATGGTATCAAGGACAATTCGCCGCGCCCCGACCCTCTGGACAGCGTCGGCAATTCGAATGAAGAGACCATCCAGGTCATACTCCCCGGTTTCCGCAATCTCGTTTCGTGCGATGTGCACATGGTCCACGAACAGCTTTTTTTCCGCCACCAGCCGATCCAGGTCGAAACCCAGCGAAGCGGCATTCTTGGTCAGGTCCGGGATCGATTCCTCGAACGACATGAACACGCCGGGTTCGTTGTATTGTGTGGCGCCCCGAACCAGGAACTCCAGTCCGAACAGCGTCTTGCCGGAACCCGCGCCTCCGCTGATCAGCGTGGGGCGGCCGCGCGGCAACCCTCCCAACGTGATTTCGTCCAAACCCTGGATTCCGGTGAATGCTTTCGGCAGTGTCTTGGAAGATGGCTTGCTGGCTTTCTTCTTTTGTGCCATTTTCTTCATCCTTTTGCCCCACAGTGATCTACGCCGGAATGGCAATGGCGGAGTCATCGCCCTGCTTCGCGGCTCGTCCTTACTCAAGAGTGCCGCTCCATCCCTCCACTCTAAGCCGCTTCTCTAAGAAAACAGCTTAGATCTTATCAGGATACGCGCAATGATACGCGCAATCGCGGATACGCGCAATCGCGCCAGTAAGCGGGGGAAAAGTGCGGGCGATGGCGAAGCTGGGCAGGAGAGAGAACGAGACCAGTGCATGGGGTCCGAGAGTCGCTCGAATCGCGGCTTTCTTTGGTATACTACGGGAATGGAAATCACCTTAAACCTGCCGGAAGACATCGCCCAGGGATTACAAGCGAAGTGGAAAGACTTACCGCGGGCAGTCCTGGAGAGTCTGGCTCTGGAAGCGTATCGCTCGGGCGCGTTGACCACAGCACAAGGACGGCGACTGCTCGGTTTCGAAACGCGATATGAAGTGGACGGATTCCTCAAGCAACATGGAGTGGATCTGAATTACGGCGTGGAGGACCTCCGACGCGACGCCGAAGTCAGCGGTGAGTTCAGCAGCCGGCGATGACGGTCGTCGCGGATACCTCGCCGCTGAATTACCCGATCCTGATCGGTGAGGCGGATCTCCTTTTCTCGTTGTATGGCCGCGTACGGGAGCATTTCTCCTCATAGTGTAGCTGTTGCGCGGGAAAGAAAAGCAGGTCCTTCGCTCGCCCCGGCGTCCGACCCGTCGGCCAGAGCCTCTGGGCGGCGCGCCGAAGCCCCAGGACTCTGGGGCGCAGGTCGCTCAGGATGACAGCGTTAGGGGCAGCGCTTCCCTCAACATGGGCGCTTGATTACATCATCAGAAGAAATGCTCCATAGCGTTTTCCGAAAAGGTGTATCCTTTCCGATCGGCCCCGGAATCGAGGTAGGGATTCTGCCGCCCCTCCGGGGCTTCGAGAAGTACCTTTCGTGAAAACGGTGTAGCCCGCAACCGGCAGAGAAACTAACGAGAATAGAAGGTGACGATTGAGCGAGCCAATCACAGGCACAGATTCGAAACTAGAAACGAAGTCGAACGCAGGCTTGCGCCGCGATTTGGGGTTGCTTCAGGCGACCTCGCTGAACATGACGGATATGATCGGGATCGGGCCGTTCATCACGATCCCGCTGTTTCTTTCAACCATGGGCGGGCCGCAGGCGATGATTGGGTGGCTGGTGGGGGCGCTGCTGGCGTTTTGCGACGGGCTGGTTTGGGCGGAGTTGGGCGCGGCGATGCCGCAAGCGGGCGGCAGCTATTTTTATTTACGCGAAGCGTATGGGCCGCGGGGCGCGGGGCGGTGGCTGTCGTTTCTGGTGGTGTGGCAGATCATGTTTTCGGCGCCGCTCTCGGTGGCTAGCGGGTCGATCGGATTTTCGAACTACCTGCACTTTCTGCTGCCGGGACTGGCGGCGCCAGTGGTTACGTTGGGCGGGCATAGCGTTACGGGGACGGCGTTGCTGGCCTCCGTGATTCCGCTGGCTCTGGTGGTGCTGCTCTACCGGCGCATACGGATCATCGGAAAGGTTTCGGTGGTGATGCTGGTGGGAGTGCTGATTGGATGCTTTTGGATCGTGCTGGCGGGGCTGCCGCATCTGAATTTTGGGCGCGTCTTCGATTTTCCGCCGGGGGCGTTTCGGTTGAACTGGGTCTTCTTTGCGGCGCTGGGGCACGCTACGCTCTATGCACTCTACGATTATTTTGGTTACTACAACGTGTGCTATCTGGGCGCGGAGATTCGCGATCCGGGGAGGGTGATCCCGCGGGCGATTCTGTATTCGATCTCGGCCGTGGCGGCACTCTATGTGATGATGAATATCACCATCCTGAGCGTGGTGCCGTGGCGCGAGGCGCTGACGAATACGTTTATCGCATCGACCTACATTCAGCGGCTGCACGGGGCGGTGGCGGCGAACGTCATGACGCTGTTAATGCTGTGGGTGGCGTTTGCGTCGGTCTACTCGGTGCTGCTGGGGTACTCGCGGATTCCGTATGCTGCGGCGGCGGACGGAAATTTCTTCCGCGTCTTTGCACGGCTGCACCCGAGCGGGGAGTTTCCGTACGTGTCGCTGGTGACGCTGGGGGGGACGGCCTCCGTCTTCAGCCTGCTGCGGCTCTCGGACGTGATTGGGAGCCTGGTCGCTACGCGCGTGCTGGTGCAGTACCTGCCGCAGGCCATTGGATTCTTCGTGCTGCGATACCGCCAGCCGAATCTCGTGAGGCCGTTCCGGATGTGGCTCTACCCGGTGCCGGGGATCATTTCGATTGCGGGGTGGATTTATATTCTGTCTACCTCGGCGCGGAAATCGCTGCTGTTTGCGGCGGGGGTGTTTTTGTTAGGGTCGGTTGCGTTTGCGGTGGCGGAGCGGGTTCGGGTGCGGGGGTAGTGCGGGTTGGGTGTATACTCCCTAGCATAGCGGGGCTATTAAAAAACAGTTCCGGCGGGAATGGAGGAGGGCTTCAATGTCTCGCTGGGACTGGGATCGTAAGAACTCCGGGGCGCGATCTGCGACTGGGGCGGCGGTTTTTTCCCGGAGGAGGATTGGTGGGGGGACGGGCAAGAATGCCTGGCCTGCTGGGTGGATTGTTTGTGGTTTTGCGGTACTGGTGGGCGTGATGGGCGCTGGGCGGGCTTACGGGCAGAGCGGCGGGCCGCCGGGCGGCTTGGTGCAAGCCCTGGCGATTGATCCCTCGAATCCCGCCACGCTCTATGCCGGGACACAGAGTGGTGGGGTGTTCAAGAGCACCAATGGAGGAACGAGCTGGACCGCCACCAACTCCGGCCTCACGGCCACAGGGGTCTTTGCCGTGGCGATTGATCCCTCGAATCCCTCAACGCTCTACACCGTAGGCGGCGGCGTGTTCAAGAGCACCAACGGAGGGGCGAGCTGGACCGCCGTTAATTCCGGCATCCCAATCGGGTCTGTTTTTGACTTGGCGATTGATCCCTCCACTCCCTCCACGGTCTATGTCGGGACCTATAGCGGCGGCGTTTACAAGAGCACCAACGGAGGAGCGACTTGGACCCTTTCCGGCCTCGGTAACCGGGAGGTTCGTACCCTGGCGATTGATCCCACCGCGCCCACCACGCTCTATGCCTGGACCACTTTCGCTGGCAATCCCACTGGCGTCTACAAGAGCATCGACGGAGGAACCAGTTGGACCGCCGTCAACTCCGGCCTCCCGAACACAGTTGTTCGGGCTCTGGCGATTGATCCCTCCACTTCCGCCACGCTCTATGCCGGAACCTTTGGCGGCGGCGTCTTCAAGAGCACCAACGGAGGAACGAGCTGGACCTCCGCGAATTCGGGCCTTTCGAACACAAATGTTTTTGTCCTGGCAATTGATCCCGCCACTCCCGCCACGCTCTATGCCGGAACTGATTTGGGCGGTGTCTTCAAAAGCACCAACGGAGGAGCGAGTTGGCAGCCGACCGGCGCAAGCGAGGGCAATGGCACGCCGCCGGCGACGACAATCACGAAGGTGGGCGGAGACAATCAGAAGGGCGGTGCATCTCAGACGCTGCGCTATCCATTTGTCGTCGTAGTGACCAACGCGAGTGGGATTCCCGTGGCGGGAGTTACCGTCAACTTTGCGGTAACAGCGGGGGGCGGGACCGTGTTGCCGACTTCCGTGGTTACGGACGATCAGGGAGTGGCCTTGAGCGGCCTGACCCTTGGGCCGAACCTCGGGACCAACACAGTCACAGCGAGCGCTTCCGGCCTCATCGGCAGTCCCGTGACCTTCACCGCCACGACGCCGCCGACGGTGACGATCAACCAACCGGCGGGGCAGGCCGATCCGGCTAACACTTCTCCCATCAACTTCACGGTAGTCTTCAGCGAAGCTGTGACCGGCTTTACCGCAGGCAGTGTGACGCTGAGCGGGACGGCCGGAGCGACCACAGCCACGGTGACGGGAGGACCGGCCACTTACAACGTGGCCGTCAGTGGGATGACCGCACTGGGGACGGTGGCTGCCTCCATTTCGGCTGGCGCGGCTACAGGCGTGACCTCGGGCTCTGCCAATTTGGCGTCCACCAGCACGGACAACACGGTCACCTTCGACAACGTGCCGCCGACTGTAACGATCAACCAAGCGGCCACGCAGGCCGACCCGACTAGTTCCTCGCCCATCAACTTTACGGTGATATTCAGCGAGCCGGTGACGGGCTTTACCAGTGGGGATGTGACTATCACTGGGATCGCTGCGGGAGCCGCAACGGTTACGGTCACAGGCGGCCCTTCCACTTACAACGTGGCGGTGGGCGGATTTTCCGGAAGCGGAACTTTGACTGCGACGATTGGAGCCGGGGTGGTCACGGACTTTGCGGGCAACCCCAATTCAGCGTCGACTAGCAACGATAACCAAGTCACATTCGGCGTGCTGTCCGTGACCATCAACCAAAAGACGGGGCAGGCCGACCCGACCAACAATTCGCCCATCAATTTCACGGCAGTGTTCAGCGAAGCCGTAACCGGCTTTACCAACGGGGATGTGACCATAACCGGGACCCTTCCGGGAACCAAGACGGTCACGGTGACGGGCGGCCCCGCCACATACAATGTGGCCGTCAGCGGGATGACTGGAGTGGGGACGGTGATTGCCTCTATTCCGGCTGGCGTGGCTGTAAGCGGGACCTCGGTTCCCAATTTGGCATCCACCAGCACGGACAACACGGTCACCTTCGACAACGCACCGCCCACGGTAACAATCAACCAAGCAGCCACGCAGGCCGACCCGACCGCCGCTTCTCCCATCAACTTTACGGCGGTCTTCAGCGAGCCGGTGACCGGCTTTACTAGCGGGGATGTGACCATAACCGGAACTGTTTCGGGAAGCAAGACGGTCGCCGTGACGGGCGGTCCCACCACTTACAACGTGGCCGTCAGCGGGATGACCGTAGAGGGAACTGTGATCGCGTCGATTGGAGCCGGGTTGGTCACCGACTTGGCGGGCAACCTCAATACGGCCTCGACCAGCACCGACAACCAAGTCGCGTTTGGCACGCCGCCGACGGTGACGATCAACCAAGCGGCGGGGCAGGCCGATCCGACCGACACTTCTCCCA
>ORMF010286313.1_pt1 | contig 10594 bp, 10 predicted proteins | sample 1779871 | NCBI WGS metagenome assembly ORMF01 (sample SAMEA104232316, study PRJEB22302) | groundwater metagenome | biome: forest; feature: aquifer; material: groundwater | place: USA | collected 2011-08-07 | depth 5.4 m
GCTTATTCGAAGCTGAAGCGCTTGGCGACAGCAACCAGGGCGTTTTCCAGCAGCAGGCCGACGATGCCGATCACGAAGATGGCGATCAGGATGTGGTGCACGTTCAGGTTGTTCCACTCGTCCCAGACCCAGAAGCCGATGCCCACGCCGCCCGTCAGCATCTCGGCGGCGACGATCACCAGCCAGGCGACCCCGATCGACAAGCGCACGCCGGTCATCATGTAGGGGAGCACGGCGGGGAACAGGATCTTGGTGAACACCTTCCACTCCGACAGGTTCAGCACCCGCGCGACGTTGAGGTAGTCCTGCGGAATCTGACGCACCCCCACGGCGGTGTTGACGATCATCGGCCACAGGCTGCAGATGAAAATGACATAAATGGCCGCCGGGTTCGCCGCCTTGAACACCAGTAGGCCGATCGGCAGCCAGGCCAGCGGCGACACCGGCTTGAGCAGCGCGATGATGGGCGAGGCCATGTCAGACAGAAAGCGGCAGCGCCCGAACATGAAGCCCAGCGGAATGCCGATCAATGCGGCGGCGCCAAAACCGATGCCGACCCGTCCGAGCGAGGTCAGCACGTTCCAGCCGATGCCCTGATCATTGGGGCCCTTGCGATAGAACGGGTTGCTGAAGACCTCCAGAGCGGAGCCCCAGGTGGACATGGGCCCCGGCAGCCCGCCGCCGAGCTTTGCCAGCAGCGACCACAGTGCCACGAACACCGCCAGCCCGCACACCATCGCCGCGACGCGCGGCAGCCACTCCGGTGCCCGGGTGCGCACGTACAGCGGCGGTTCTGCGATCACCGCCGCCAGCCGCGCGCCGCTGCGGCGCGCGGCGCACGCCGTGTCTTCGTTGGACGCCGCCACTTCTTTCGCGGCGCGCGATTCATAGGTTCCGGAGGTCGCCGCACCGGGCGATGCAGCACCGGCCGTCGCATCCGCCATGACCTGCTTCAAGATCGTTGCGGCCATGGCTCATGCCACCTTGATCTTGAACGATCCGGCATATTTCTTTGCGTCCTTGCCATCCCAGACGATGCCGTCGATCATCCTGGCCGTCCGCATCGGGTCCCTCGGCGCCGCTGCTTTCACGGCGTCGGCCGCCTGCCGATAGATATCCAGCCGGTTCACCTGTTTTGCCACCGCCAGATAGTCCGGATCGCTTTTCAGCAAGCCCCAGCGGCGATGCTGCGTGAGGAACCACATTCCGTCGGACAGGAACGGAAAAGTCACCAGGCCGTCGTTGTAGAATTTCATCGAATTCGGATCGTCCCAGGTGCGGCCGATGCCATTGTCGTAACGGCCCAGCATGCGCGCCAGGATCACCTCGCGGTCGGTGTTGACATAGGCCTTGCCCGCCACCGTTTCGGCCGTTTTCTGCCGGTTGGTCAGCGAAGCGTCGATCCAGCGTCCGGCATCAATGATGGCCGCGGTCATGGCACGCGCCGTGTTCGGATACTGCTGCACGAAGTCGCCGGTGCAGCCGAGCACTTTTTCCGGATGGTCCTTCCAGATTTCCTGCGTCGTGCTGGCGGTAAAGCCGATCTTGTCGACGATGGCGCGGTTGTTCCATGGCTCGCCGACGCAGTAGCCATCCATGTTGCCCACCCGCATGTTGGCCACCATCTGAGGCGGCGGAACGGTGATGGACTTGACGTCGGCAAAAGGATTTATTCCGTGCGCCGCCAGCCAGTAATAGATCCACATCGCATGGGTTCCGGTCGGAAAAGTGTGCGCAAAGGTGTAGTCACCCTTCTCCCTGGCGATGAGCGCAGCCAGGCTGGCGCCGTCCTTCACGCCCTTGTCGTACAGTTTCCTGGACAAGGTGACCGCCTGGCCGTTGTGGTTCAGGCTCATCAGCACCGCCATGTCCTTCTTCGGACCGCCCAGTCCCATGTGCACGCCGTAGATCAGGCCGTACAACACGTGCGAGGCGTCCAGTTCGCCATTCACGAGTTTGTCCCGCACACCCGCCCAGGATGCCTCCTTGGAAGGAATGATCCTGATGCCGTACTTCTTGTCGAACTCCATCACGGAGGCCATCACCACCGAGGCGCAATCGGTCAACGGAATGAAGCCGATCTTCAGCTCCTTTTTCTCCGGCGCATCCGATCCCGCCGCCCACGCCGCGGTGCGTATCGCCATGGGAATGAGGCTGGCCACGCTCACCGCGCCGGCTTTCTTGATGAAGTCGCGGCGGTCCGCAGCAGGCGGGGTTGCGGGGGATGGCGTTTCGCTGGCGGGGCTGTCGTTCATCGCTTGCTCCAGGATTCATGAAACAAAAAAGGCATTCGATCCGCGACAAGCTTGATCGCCCGGAATGAACGCCTTCGCTCAATGCCGCAACCGCCATTGGCCGCGTACTCGCGCAGCATGATGCAAGCGTCATGCCAATTCACATGGCAAGCCACTGCCGCAGGATGTTGACGGGCTCGCCCCGGCCCTGACCGCAATTCGGGCGAAAGCGTGAACGCACCCTCACGGTGCGGATTTGCGCCGGCGCGCACTATCTTCGCCCGGGAATAAGCCGAGCAATCCCGCCATGTCAATCACTTGTCCGGCGATTTCTCCGATGCGCTTGCCGCGTGCCATCGCCATGCTGCGCAAGACCTGATAAGCCTCGTCCTCGCTCATGGTCCGGCTTTTCATGAGAATGCCCCTGGCGCGCTTGATGAGACCGCGGTCCGCCAACTTCTGCGTCGCCTCGGCCAGTAGCAGCCGCAGCCGGTGACACTCGTCGAAGCGCGCCAGGGCGACGTCCATGATGGATTTCACGCGCGATGGATCCAGGCCGTTGACCACGGAAGCGGAAACGCCTGCGCGCACTGCGTGGCGAATGGTGGAAGCTGCGTCATCGCCGGAGAACATCACAATGGGGCGCGGCAGATCGCGCGTGATCGTGATCAGGTGCTCCAGCACATCGCTGACCGGCGATTCGATGTCGATGATGATGAGGTCGGGTTCGGTATCGGCGACCTCCTCGATCAGCCTCAGCGGCGATGACAGAGAAGAACTGACCTCGCAGCCGGCGCGCTCCAGGGCGGCGTGCAGAACCGCGGCACGCTCCGCCGACTCATAAACGATGAGCGCCCGCAGGCGTTGTTCCCGGCGTTTTCGCACTCACTCCCGTCCCTGTATCCTGCGCGATCCTCATCTGGGTGAAGGGCAACATGCGTGCAGGTTCAAACCGTCTTCTGCACCAACAGGGCGCCGCGCCGTACTGCACGCAATCCTGCGGCGCCTACTGCGTCGCCTATAATCGCAGGCCTCCGTCCAATGATGACGCGCCATGAAGGGAATCGTTTTGTTCGCGCACGGTGCCCGCGATCCGGAATGGGCTTTGCCGTTCCAGCGGATTCGCGACGGCTACGCCCTGGCCCATCCGGAGCGCCCGGTGGCCCTCGCCTATCTGGAATGGATGCAGCCGGAGCTTGCGCAGGCCATCGGCGACCTGATGGGCCGGGGGGCGACGCAAATCGTTGTGGTGCCGCTATTCATGGCGCAGGGCAATCACCTCAAGCGCGACCTGCCGCTGCTGGTTGAAGCCGCACGTCAGGCAAACGGCGGGGTCCGGGTACAGGTGCTGCCGGCACTGGGCGAGGCAAACGACATGGTGAAGGCGATTGTCGAATGGATAGAGGCCGTCACGCGCTGAGAAGGCAGGCGCGAGGCCACCGGCGGCGCCGGCAAAGGGAAGGCCCCTTCTGAGAATCACCGTACGCAAGGAAAGACGGCGACAAAGCCGCCCCGGATCAGGCAGGCACCTCACTGACCAGCTGCCTGAGTTCGGCGGTCAGCGCGGTGATTTCAAGTTCAAGCAGGGCGTGGGCGGCCTCGATCCGGGCAAAGTCCTTCTCAAGGGCCATCGCCTGCATGCGGCCGACCAGTTCCTGGGCCGATTCGGCCGACAGGTTGCGGAACATCCCGCGCATGGTGTGCAGGGCGTAACCCAGTGCCGCAACGTCGCCTGACCGTGTCGTCGCGCGCACCTCGTCCATGAATTTTCCGCAATCGCGAAGGAACAGGTCGGTTACCTCACGAACCAGTTCGAGATCTCCGCCGACCCGTTCCAGCAGGCTCGGGCGGTCGAGCACCGGTTTTTCCGCCGGCCGGACCGGCGCGTTGCCCGCGGAATCGAGGCGCAGCCGCTCCAGCGCCTCGAGCAAAGTGGCAGGTTGAATGGGCTTGATGAGATAACCATCCATCCCGGCGCGCAGACAGCGCTCGCGGTCGCCGGTCATGGCATGCGCGGTCAGCGCAATTATCGGGATGTGCGCGCCGGTCAGTTCCTCGATTCTGCGGATCGCCATGGTCGTTTCTATGCCATCCATCTTCGGCATCTGCACGTCCATCAGAACCAGATCGAACACCTCCTTCTCGAGGATGGCCAGCGCGACGAGCCCGTTTTCCGCAGCCGTCACCGAATGCCCGGCTTTCTGCAGCACGTGTTCGGCCAGCTTGCGATTGATCGGGTTGTCCTCCACCAGCAGAACGTCCAGCTTCTGCTGCGACGCCGCGACCCGCTTCGAGGCGGCGAGGCGGACATCCCCGGCGCACGCATCGCGCGCGCTCGCCACGGAATTGACTGTCTCGAGCAATTCTGACTGTTTGACGGGCTTGGTCAGGCAGACAAGCCCGCGCACATCGGTTTGAGCGCCGTTCTCCTCGCGCCGCATCGGTGCGCTCAACACCACCACCGACTCGACCCCGAGCGCGGCATTGCAACTGATCGATGATGCGAGCGCATGGCAATCGGCGCCGGGCAGCGTCTCGTCGATGAACACCATGCGAAACGGCCTGCCGGCGGCGCTGGCGCGGGCGATGGCCTGGAGCGCGGAGGTCGCATCGGCGGATTCAGCCACTTCCATGTGCCATCGAGCGAGGGTGCCCGTCAAGATGCGGCGGCTCACCGGGTGGTCTTCGATGACCAGTGCACGCATTCCGCCGAAATCGACATCGCCCTGCGGGCGCGGGGCGGGCTGGACGCCGAGGCAGGCGGTAAAGTGAAACACGCTACCCCTGCCGGGCTCGCTTTGCACCCAGATCTTTCCCTTCATCATTTCGACCAGCCGCGAGGAAATGGTGAGCCCCAGCCCGGTGCCGCCGTAGATGCGCGTGGTCGAGGTATCTGCCTGAAGGAACGGCGCGAAAATCATCTTGGTTTTCTGCAACGGGATGCCTACCCCGGTATCGCGCACCGTGAAATGGCAGTTCGCCTCGCCCGCTTCCCGCGACTCGGCGCTTACCTGCACCACCACTTCGCCGCGTTCGGTGAATTTAATCGCGTTGCCCACCAGGTTCAACACGATCTGCCGCAGCCGCGCCGGGTCACCGAGCAGTGCATCGGGCACGCCGGGATCGATGTCGTACGCGAGTTCCAGACCCTTCTGGTGCGCCTGCAGGGCGAGCGACTTCATGGTGTCCCCCATGCTGTCGCGCAGCAAGAACGGTATGGTCTCCACCTCCATGCGTCCCGCTTCTATTTTCGAAAAATCGAGAATGTCGTTGATGATGGTCAGCAGCGACTCGCTCGACTCCTTCACCAAACCCAGGTACTCGCGCTGCTCCGCAGTCAGATTGGTCTGGAGCGCCAGTTCGTTCATGCCGATGATGGCGTTCATCGGCGTGCGGATCTCGTGGCTCATGTTGGCGAGAAATTCGGATTTCGCCTGGTTGGCTGCCTCTGCCGCCTGCTTGGCCTTATGCAGGTCCATTTCGACCTGCTCGCGCATGCGAACCTGGGTGCGCAGCAGATCGTTTGCCGCAAGGAGGCTGGCAGTGCGCTCGCGCACCTTCTCCTCCAGATCGTCCTTCGCCTTTTGCAATTCGCGCTCGGCGGTGCGCCGCTGCACGATCTGCGTGCTGAGCTGCACGCTCTTGTGGTACAGATCGACAAAGATCGCGACCTTCGAGGACAGCACCTCGGGCTCGACAGGCTTGGGAATGTAATCGACCGCGCCGACCGCGTAACCGCGGGACATCGATTGCGTGTCCTCGTACATGGCGGTGAGAAACATGATCGGCGTATGGCGGCAGCGCCGCAGCTTGCGGATCAAGGTGGCGGTTTCGAACCCGTCCATGTCCGGCATGCGCACGTCCAGCAAAATGATGGCGAAGTCGGTGCGCAATACCTGCCGCAGCGCCTCCTTGCCTGACTGCACGCACACCACGTTGCGTCCCGGACCGCCCAGCAGATGCTGCATCGCCACCAGGCTTTTCAATTCGTCGTCAACCACCAGCACATTCGCCTTGTGCAGCGGCAGGGGCGCCTCGGTGGCGTCCCGTTCGGCGGCGTCCCGTTCGGTGGCGTCCCGTTCGGCGGCGTCCCGTTCGGCGGCGTCCCGCTCGTGGCCACGCTGTTCCGGCCCGGGCGCCTGCCCGCGCCGTTCCCGCCCGCCAGCGCTGGCCGGGGTCGCGGCGGCTCCGCCCAACGCGGACGCGGTCGCGAAGGCAGCACCGTTGCCGCACTGCTTGAGGATCGAAGGCATGGAAGACATGGTCTGGTAGGCGCCGCTTGGTGATGGTTTTAAGCCGCTCGGCGATACTGCGCGAGCAAAACACTCGGGTCCGGCGCGGCACGCGGTAGGTTTATGACTGTCATGTTGATAGGGAAAGCCGCAAGCCCGCTGACGAATCATAGGGCCGGATCATTGACGGCTGTATAGCCAAGCGACGATCTTTTTGTAATGAAGCAGCGCACTGCGTAGTCGATCGGCTACACGCCGTAGCGCTCGTTGGCTCCGGGACCGCGGCGCCGGCATCAGGCGACGCGGTCGGCAGCGCGCCCGAGGAACAGGGCGCGCAGTGGCGCGCCGATGCCGAATGCTATTCGCGCGCCATCAAGCCGGCGGGCGCCAATAGGGTGAATTACCGGAGGACCGAAGGCTCAAAGGCGCCGCGGTCGGATGTTCGCCTCTCCGATGGCGGTGCACGATGCCGTCCAGGGAGAGCGACATTCGATGTAGTATTTCGATTCGTCATACGATTCGGAATACAATGATGAACGCCATTTCGATGCGCCTTCCCGACGACGTGCTGCGCGAGCTGGACCGGCGCGCGGCGCAACTCAAACTGAGCCGGACCGAGTACATCCGGGCGGCCGTGCGGGCGATGAACCGGGCGGTGGACGAAGAGCGCCGCAAGGCGCGCATCCGCGGCGCGTCGCTGCGCGTGCGCGGCGAAAGCCTCAGGGTCAACGCCGAGTTCTCGCGCATCGAGCATGCCCCGGATTGACCCGGGCTCTGTCTGGCTGGCCGACCTCGAACCGCGGCGCGAGCGTCGGGTATCCTCTGGTTTGGTGCTCGCGCTATGAGATGACGCCGCTGTCATTTGCCGCCGGCGTTTCCGCCCGCCCGGTCGGGCGGGGCCGCTGCGCAGGACCGTCTCCGTCCGGGCCTATCCGGCGCGAAGCCGCCCCGGCAGCGGGGTATTACGGTGACGAGCGCGTGTCGGATGCGGCGGCGGCCGCTCTGCGGCGCGCGGAACGCTTCCCCAGGCGATCGGCGATCAGCACCGGCAGCGGCACGAGTGAAACCCCGATTGCCAACACCCCCGCGGCCGGCAGACCGGCATACTCGATCAGCGGCCCGGTCACCAATGCCATCAGCACGCTGACGGCGCCTCCCAGACTCTCGCTCACCCCGATCGCCCGGCCCCGGTGGGCGGTGGCGGCCCGATCCGCGATCAGCGCCGTGGCCGCGACATTGGCCGCCGCCCAACCCAGCCCGACGAGGAATACGCCCAGCGTGATCGACCAATAGCCATCGGTGAACGTGACGAGGGCGGCGCCCGCCAGTGCGGTTATGACGCCAGGATGCATGACTTTCCCGCGTCCGAAGTCGTCCGCCAGCTTCCCGAGCGGAATGGTGAATGCGAACATGCCCAGCGCGTGCAGCATGTTGGAGAACGCGATCCAGCTCAATGAGTGGCCGTGGTGGGACAGCACCAGGGACATCAGCACCATGACCATCTGCATGTTGGCGACGCCGGCGCAGTTGGCGGCGATGGCGAGCCGGCTGGGAGGGTCGCGCAGCAGCCTGCGGATGCTGAACGCCGAACCGTGTCCGGCGAGCGGCTCGGCCGGGGGAACATAGCCGGGGTAGTAGCGCGCGAGATTTCTGCCGATATCCTTCGGGTCGGGATGCACCAGTTTGATGAGAACCATGCCCGCGATGATCAGCACCGGCAACCACAGCCACGGCAGGGCAAGCGCCCTCTCCGTGTCGCCGCGCGCGACCGACTCGGCGAGAACGACCATCGCCGGGCTGATCAGCACGCCCCCCACCGAGCCCAATGCGGCGTAGCCCAGCGCCTGCCCCCGGTGATGCGGCGGAAACATGTCGGCGGCGCCGACCCGGATCTGCTGGGCGGCGTCCATTCCCAGGGCGAAGATGAACATGGCGCCAACCAGCATCGGAAAGCTGCGCCAACCCATCGAGAGCCCGACCAGTATCGTACCGGCGAGGCCCAGAGCGAGGCCGAGGAGCACGCCGATCCTGCGGCCATACTTGTCGGAGATTTTGCCGGCGGGGTAGGCGACCAGGAACCGGCTGATCCCGAGCAGGCCGACGGCCAGACCCGCGAGGGATGCGGAGCCGGTGAGCGCAACCACCATCAGCGGCCCGAGAGCGTAAGCGAAGTTGATGCCGGTGCCGGCGAACGAGAGGGAAAGCGCGAAAAACGCGGTGTTGCGCTTGATCAGCGGCGGAATGCGGAAGTCGGGGGGACGATTTGCGGGCCTGCGCACCGGCGCACCTTACCAGAAGGCGCGACGCAGGGCGACACGATTCGTTGCCGGCCGCGCGCCCCTTGCAGCTGCCGGGCACGAACGCTGCGGAACCTGCGAAAATGCGCGCCATGCGCGACCAGGCAACCCACCACCCATGCCGACGCTGAACTGGGATCGACAAGGAATCGGTGGTGAAGCGCAACGCGGAGCGGTTCCCGGAGGATTTCATCTTCCAACTCAGCGCGGCGGAGAAATCCGAGGTGATCACAAATTGTGATCACCTCGCGCGCCTGAAGTTTGCGAAAAGTCTGCCTTTTGCCTTTACCGGGCGCGGCTCAAGCAGATAGGTCGCGGCGCGCAGGTCGCTTTCGGCCTTTGTGACCCACTCGTGCGCGACGGCCGCCGCCGCGCTACGCTCGGGCATACAGTACCTTCCCTTCGAGCGCGGCCGGGCGTTCAATCGTTCCGGGAGTCTCCTTCCTCCACTCGAAATCCTCGGGCGTCGTCACCACGATATCCTTCGACACGCCAATACCGTGCAGCGCGACACCGATTTCGACCGCCTTCTCCCGCCGGGATCCCGCGAAGGACATCACCACCAGCAGGTCCACGTCGCTGTCCGGGCCGGCCGTTCCCCGCGCGTGCGAGCCGAAAAGAATCACCTGCTCGGGGTGAAACCGCTCGACGATCCTCTTTACCATCCGCTTGATGGTCTTTTGAAGTTCTCGTTTCGTCATCGGGGAACTCGTCGGTGAGCCTCCAAAACGGCGTGCGCCGTGCGCAAACCCCAGCCAGCGTCTTATGGTACCCCGTGTCGTGATTCTCTGGAGCACCCGCCACAGCGCCGAACTCGAATTGCTGCTTTTTCGCGGCGGCGAGCGCGTGGGCGTGGAGTTCAAGCGCGCCGATGCGCCACGCATGACGCATTCGAATCATGTCGTTCTGTGCGACCTGAAACTGGACCGGCTGTACATCGTCTATCCCGGCCGGCAGCGCTATCGGCTCGCCGAGAAAGTCGAGGTCGTGCCGCTTACTGCGTTGCTGGCGTAAGCAGGCGGATCGGGTAGCCGCATGAGTTGCACAAGCGCGCACGCTGCGAAACCTGCGAAAATGCGCGCCATGCGCGACCAAACCACCCGCCTCGCATGCCGACGCTAAACTGGATCGGCAAGGAAGCGGTGGTGAACCACCACCTGCAAGTCCCGTTCCGCCTGCTCAAGGACGTGCCCGCGCTATCCTGCGGCGATCCGGGTTCTGGAAATCTCATCGTGCAGGGTGACAACCTCGTTGCACTTAAAGCACTGCTGCCCTACTACGCGGGACAGGTGAAGTGCGTCTGCATCGACCCGCCGTACAACACCGGCAACGAAGTGCGCCGGCTGCCTGCCGGGGCGCGGCCGGCTCGCGGCAGAGCGCATCATCGTGCGGCGGACACCCTACGAGATCAGGGTGTCATGAAGCCATCCATCGACCCCGAGGATCTGGTCCGACGGTTCAACGAAGACGAGGCGGCGTGGCGCAACTACGGGCGCAAACTTGAACTGCGTCATATGCTCCGCCCGGACTCGCCACTGCCGGAGGAGGTTCTCGACTATCTCGATTGGCTGGAGGCGGAGCGTGAGTGCCGGGAGATACCGTGCATCGGGAGGGTCATCCGATGAAACGCGCTAAACCTCTCGAATCACTTATCCTGAACATCCATCCTGAACATCCGCAAGTGCTAGGTTTTGATCGATGCCGACCTGGCCGCCATCTACGGGGTTGAGACCCGAACCCTCAATCAGGCGGTGAAGCGCAATGCGGAGCGGTTCCCGGAGGATTTCTTCTTCCAACTCAGAGCGGCGGAGAAATCCGAGGTGATCACAAA
>ORMF011165154.1_pt1 | contig 10593 bp, 10 predicted proteins | sample 1779871 | NCBI WGS metagenome assembly ORMF01 (sample SAMEA104232316, study PRJEB22302) | groundwater metagenome | biome: forest; feature: aquifer; material: groundwater | place: USA | collected 2011-08-07 | depth 5.4 m
GAAAATAAGGATCTTGATGTCACAACAGCAGTAATTACTGTGCCAGCCAGTTTTGAGTCACTTCAATGTGATGCAACGGTGCGGGCTGCAAGACTGGCGGGCGTTATGCATTCTCCGCTCTTGCAGGAACCAATAGCAGCATCAATAGCTTATGGGTTAGAAGAAAAATCGACAAATAGCAAATGGCTTGTTTATGACCTTGGTGGCGGGACTTTTGATGTGGCGCTTATTTCGCTTGAGAATGGCCGATTGAGCGTTATCGATCATAGCGGGGATAACTATTTAGGAGGAAGCAACTTTGATGAAGGAATCGTTGACTCTATTGTAATACCAGCTTTAAAGAAAGAATTTGATCTGACTGATTTGAGTATCAGTAACAAAACAAAATATGGATTATTGTTTGCCAGAGCATTGCATGCTGCTGAGCGAGCCAAAATTGAAATTACCCGGCGCGACGAAGCAATCATTGAAATTCAATTTATTGACAAACCTGTAATGGATAATTCAGGCAAACCGATTAATGCTAGGATTTCTCTTCGAAGGCCGGAATACGAAAAATTAATTAGTAAGTATTTAGAAAAAACAGTTGCCTTGTGCCGCGGCCTTTTACAACGGCAACATCTTGACAATAAAGAGATAGAAAAGATTATTCTTGTGGGCGGACCCACAAAGACACCTTTTTTGAGACAAATGCTTAAGGATTCATTCGGTATACGTCTTGAGTATTCAATCGATCCCATGACGGTGGTTGCTCAAGGAGCGGCGATTTTCGCAACAGCTCAATTTATTCCAGATTCACTCATCCCTGTAGATAACACAAAAACGCTAATCAATCTTCAATATGATCCTCTAACCACCATTCCAGAACCTTTGATCGGAGGCAAGATTGACAATTATGCGCGGTTTTCAAAGCAATACGGGCAAATGTATGTTCAAATTAAACGTGCCGGTGGTGATTGGCAATCTGGAAAAATATCTTTTCAGCCTGAAGGAACTTTTGCTTCACAACTTCATTTAAATGAAGGCAAAATCAATGTTTTTTATATGTCTCTCTTTGATGAAAAAGGAACAGCGCTTCCCGTAGATCCCGACTCTTTTCAAATTATGCACGGATTGTCTGTGGCGGAAGCACCGCTTATTCGATCTATTGGAGTAGGCCTAGAAGATGGATCTTTCGAGAAGTTAATTGAAAAGAGTGTACCTTTACCTGCTAGAGGGCGAAAGGATTTCAAAACCACTCGTGCTATTAGATCTGGAGATGAACAGGCGAAGGGACTAGACATTCTTGTGTACGAAGGAGAGCATAATAATGCGGAGACTAATAGATATGTCGGGCATTTGATGATCACGGGAAAAGATCTTCAGAGAGATATCCCCGAAAATACCCGAATAGAAATTTTGATGAAAGTGGATGAACAAAGGCATGTGACAGTTGAAGCGGAGATGGCGGGTCAGAAAATAACAGGTTTCATTTATGATGAATCCGGTTCAAAGGGCGCACTTCACTCCCCAAAGCCAGATCCGGAGTCCTTAGAAAGTGATATAGAAGAACAGAAAATACGATACGAAAGGTTAAAAGCTGAAAATGAAGCAGCTCAAGAGGATCCTGCTGTCAAAGAGCAATTTCTGATTGTTAAACAGGAGTTTGCTAATGCTGACTATGAGAGAGATATTGAAGCTGCTAAAGGTGGTGACCAAACAGCTTGCGAAAAATTAGATCGACAAATTAAAGAATTGAAAGCAAAACTTGATGCCGCTGAATATCTAAATCAGTGGCCCAAGACTTGTTCTGATTATCGGGATATATTGAAAAGCTGCCAATGGGCAGTTAACAATTATGGAAATGAAAAAGACAAAGAGAAAATAGACGCAATATCTTCAGACGCGGATCCTGCGCTTGCAAACAAGGACCAAAAGCGTCTTATAAAATTAATTGAGAATTTACAGGGTTTATACTGGGCTATTCTCATGCGCCTTGACGAATGGTGGATAGGCCAATTCCAAAATCTGCTCGAAGGACAGGTTAGCTTCAAGGATCCAGTAAGGGCCAAACAATTAATTCAAGAAGGATCGACCTTCTTGCAGAGAAGCGATATCGAATCCCTTAAAACAATCATGGCGGAACTGTGGCACCTCATGACCGACAAAGAACGAAAAGAAGCCAGTAAAAAACTGGAACATTCTGGATTACGGAGATAACGATCTTTGAAAGATGCCGATTTATTATTCAAAAACTGGGATGTTATCCGAGAAACTTACACGATAGTTAATTTTCTTGGGCGCGGGGCTTTTGGTGAAGTCTATAAAACAAGACATCGCTTTTTAGGTCTTCACGCTATGAAAGTTTTTTATTCGGGCGTCTTTTCGGATAAAGAAAATGATTTGTTTAATGAAGCATGGGTATTGTCCGAAATAACCCATCCAAATGTTGTGCGTGTTTTTGATGCCAATTCGTTGAAGATTAATGGGAAAGATTTTTATTACGTAACAATGGAATTCATCAATGGCCAAAGTCTAGCTGATTTTTACCTCGGCAATGCAATTCCAATGGCAACAACTTTGAAATTGATGTGCGACATTTGCGATGGTCTCAGTCAGGCGCATTCCAAATCGTCCCCAATTATTCATAGAGATATTAAACCTCAAAATATTTTAATTAAGAAGGACGGAAATGCATATCTCGCAAAGGTGTCTGATTTTGGTTTAGCGCAGCATGTTAATCCTCAGGTTAGACTCTTGAATGCGGCAGGCACTCTTCCATTTATGGCTCCGGAAGGTTTTTGGAATTACGTATCCCCAGCGAGTGATATTTTTTCGGTAGGTATTGTATTTTATCTCATGCTCACAAAAGAATTTCCTTTTCATATTCCCGAGAATGGAGCCTCCTCATACACACGAAGCAACCTTGAAAGCACGCTGATAGAAACGCGACGGGTCCCTCCTAAACGGCCATCAAGCATTAATAAAGAAGTGACTACGGATATTGATGAAATCATTCTCAAATCATTAGCTTTTGACGTTAAAAAACGATATCAAACAGCGATGGAACTAAGCGCAGCTTTGATAAATGCTTGTCAAAATTCAGTCGTGAGTAGCAAACAAAAAAAAGAAGCCGAAGCTCTTGTTGGCGAGGCGCTTGAAATGGGCAAACAGTTTTCAAATTTACCCGCAGCAATTCTCAAAATGGAATCAGCTTTTGCTAAGGACGCGGGTTTGATTCCCCGATATGCCAAACTGGTTGAGCAGTGGCGGAAGGGGATCTTAATGTGACCAGAATTGTATGTCTTGTTGTTAAATCTGGCCCGCTTAAAGGACACAAATATTTCGTTAAAACAGACTCCTCGATTTTGATAGGTAGGAGCGAAAAAGCTAATATCAGAATTTTTGACAAATTTTGTTCCAGAAAACATGCTCTGGTTTTTTGGGAAAATGACGCATATTATGTTCAGGATTTACATAGTACTAACGGGACATGTGTTAATCAATCGCGTGTTGAAGGAAAGTCAAAACTGAATAACCATGATGTAATTAGTTTCGGTAGTACAGAAGTAATTGTGGCGATGGCAGAGCAAAAAAATAAATGATAGATATGCGGAGGCCGGTTAGTTGTCTAGTTTTATTCCTCATCACTTTTATTTCTTCGGGCTATTTACATGCCCAACCTCCAGCTAAACAAGCTTATTTTTCGCCGCGTGGCGGTTGCACGCAGGCAATCGTTGATAATTTGAGTCATACCGAAAGAACAGTTTTGATTCAGGCATATTCTTTCACGTCAGAGCCTATTGCTGAAGCCCTTATTGATGCGCACAAGCGCGGCGTGAAAGTAAAGATTCTCCTAGACAAGAGCCAGAGACATGGGAAAGGAAGCAAGGTCGACCTATTGGTTAATGATGGAATCCCTGTAAGTATTGATACAAAGCACGCGATTGCACATAACAAAGTCATGATCATTGACGGAGTTATTGTGATGACGGGTTCTTTCAACTTTACAAATGCAGCCGAAGACAGAAATGCAGAAAATCTTTTAATCGTCAGAGATAAATTTCTTGCTACTAAATATCGAAATAATTGGAATAAGCATCAAAAACATTCGACGCCTTATACGGCGATAGAGGATTTAAAACAGTAACCGTATCATTTCCAAAAGTGTCGGTTTCATATTTTGAACCCAGCACCGTCGGAAATTGTACCCAGAGTTTATGAACTTTGACCCCAATAATTTTGAAATGGTGCCGTATGGAAGCGGGCTAAGGCTTTGCTTCGATAAAGACCATAGCTTTCATGCTTATTTTAATCATAAGTATAAAACAAAAACATTTCGCTACTATCGAAATATTCTACAATTTCTGGCTGAAAATCCTGATGCCAAGCTTTATTTTACCCTCAATGAAGACATAGGAACTTTCCAAAAGGTTGATGGTGGCTTTTTAATCAATATGATTGCCTATCAGCAATTTTGTCGAACCATAGGGAGTAAAACAGGGGGAAGACTAAAAGCATTCCTCGGACAAAATCTGAGTTTGCAAAACGCTAGCGCTACCGATACAGAAAAAGCCGACTTTATAAAAACCAATGCTACCGAGAAGAATATTTTAGAGGCAATCAAAAGCCTTAGTCCGGAAGCCCAAACAAATATACTCAATTCGTTGAAGGCTCTATATCCATCGATTAATACGACCTCATTGGTTGAGGTCAGCAGCGAAGATTTTATAGCTTTATTTTCCAAATTCTTGATTGATAAAAATGTACAAAATGCTTTTTATTCCAACCTGCCGAAAATTCAAATTGACATCTTGAAGTCTCACATTTCTTTTTTAAAAGCCAATTTAGATAAAAGTGAAACATTTATTCAAGATTGGATCGATGAGGATAATGGGAAATTCCGAAAGCAGCGATGTCTCATTTTTGGCCTTGAGTATGTTGATCCTAAAAGAGAAGGGCAAGTTGCAGGAAAGAAATTTGATATCCTTGCAGAACACGATTTGGAGCATTACGTCATATTTGAATTGAAATCGCCTAAAGACGATGTTTTTAAAATAATTACGTCGGACACTGTGGCTGGAGGCACTACGACTGAATATCATTTATCACCACAATTGAGTCGGGCTATACCGGAAGTATTAGGCTATAGGAAAATGTATGAAAATGCCCAAAGCGAGGAATTAGAAAAGTTCGGAGTGAGCATTCAAAAACCGATATCAAAGTGCGTTATTATTATTGGGACAAGACAGGACGACCCAGTGTGGAAGGAAAATTTTGAACGTATTTCAAGCTGTCTTCAAGGGATTGAGTTACTGACCTATAACCACTTAATTGATCGGCTTGAGAATACCGTTAAGAATCTTGAAGAGCATACGGCTGTAATCCAATCAATAGCTGGCTAACAAATGAACATCACGGCACTATTTGAATCCGTATCAAATATCAGAAGGACGCAATTCATCCACGGGCTCCACTAAAAGGCGGCCAAAAGATCAAATTGCACAGTTCTGAAAATACGCCAAAATTATACAAGAGCAACGGGTATTTTACAGACTTAAGAAAAAAATTTGAGGAGAATCTCGTCTTTTCTCGATTGCGAGATCAAAGAACTGAAATTATACTTTTCGACCGCCTTAGATTAAATGAATGTACGAATTGAGAGATGTCGCGTGACCAGTAGAGTTGCAAAAAACACTAGGAAGTACAAATGGGTTTTAGCGAACAGTTAAAAGCAAATATTAGACGAAAGTCTCATTTTTTATGTTGCCTTTGTAAGGCCCTTGGTGTTGAAGTTCATCACATAATTCCTCAAGAAGAAGACGGTCCTGATACAGCAGACAATGCTGCTCCATTATGTCCCTCTTGCCATGAAACTTACGGTGCAAATCCGCAAAAGCGTAAATTTATCCGTGAAGCCAGAAATCTTTGGTATGAAATATGCCAAAAGCGTTTTTCTTCCGACGCAGATCGATTGGATGAAATTAAAAAATTATTGAAAAATACCGTATCCTATGAAGATTTTAAAATGTTTAGAGATGAACTATTATCTCGTATTCCTTCTCTCTCAGCAGACCGGGTTCGTTCTGAATTGAGAGGAGAAAATAAAATATTATTTGTTGTCGATGAATTATTTGACAAAGTTTGGTATAATCGCCATCTTTGTTTACGTGAAGACGTAACTGTTGGTAAAACAAAGGTTGATCCTAAAATATGGAAAGGGGCTCTGAAAGCAGCGCGTAATATTGAAAAGAAGTATCGAAAAAAAGAATTAGGCCCTTGGGATGATTTTGAGTGGGGAATGATCAACGGAAAGCTTTCAGCTTTAAGATGGGTTCTGGGAGAAGAATGGGACATGTTAGATACTTGAAATGACCAGGTTGCTCCACATAAAGCCGATCGAAAATTAAATCTCGCTTTATACCTAAATTACAAAATCCTTCCTGTTCATTTCGGGTTGGATAGTTCGGTGCCTCCCCAATGATTCTCTAGTTTTCCGCTTCTTCGTCTCTTTTATCTGCAAAACCGCTTCTTCCAATTTTATGTCACCTCAAGGCCTGTTTTTGCACTATATCTAAGGAGAGACTATTTGGATTTTAAAGTGATCGAGCTTTGCGGATAAAATTAACTCAGCGCCCGACATAAAAATCTTTATTCAAATCTGCTTCTCAACCCGCTTAACAAATACGCACATCTTCATCCTGAGCCCTTTGCAGATGCGCCGGAGGGTGCTGAATGAAATATCGGCCTCACCTTTTTCTATTTTGGCGTAATAACTCCGGTCCAACCCTGCATGTTTCGCAAAACCACGCTGGCTAAAGTCCTTTCTAAGCCGCCGTCCTTTTAACATTCTCCCAAGCATTTGTTGAATGCGTTTATCTTCGTCCATAAGTGCCTCAAAACAAGTCTACCCGATGAATCGGATAAAATAAAGTGAAAATGGCTGGTTATAAACTACATGGGTGAATCGTTAGAAGCATTCATAAACGTTTTGTGATTAAGCATTTATAAAATCATCCTTATCGGATCATGCGGCAAAAAAAGTGCTTTTGCACCATATCAGTGAGAAGAGTGATTGAATTATAAGGGGAGATGGCTCTAGAAAAAGAGAGGCTTCCGTTCGTAGTGACAAAGTATTTTCACCTTATTTTAAAAATAGTTTGTCACGGGACTGTCAAAGTACATGTTTCGGATCCTTATAGAGTAGAGGGTTCTTTGCATTTAGACCTTATCAGTTCGTTGAACGATTGATAAGCCGGGCGCTTTGCGGCGAATCGGAAGCGCCACCATTTTTGAAAGGAGCATTGCGATAAAAATGAAATCAAACAATACTTGTCCTGATTCCAGATTTTGTGAATTTGAGCGTCAGCGTGGTTGGGGAAAAGTGGTGGGGAAGCACCTTTCCCCAAACAATTTATTGCAACTCCTTCACCTGCCTCGCAAATCGTTTCCTTTTTCTTTCCCGACAAATCTCTCTCTTCCATTATTTATTTGGGTTGTTGTTCGTGAGATAGATTTGTCGGGAAAGCGTGATGTGATTGCTCGGCAGGTTTCGGAGGTGATTGAGTTATGAAGTTACAAGATCGTGATTATGAATTATTGAGTTGGCTCGTTCAGATGAAGTTTATGCTTTTGGATCAGATTACGAGTGTGTTCTTTAAAGGTTGTAATTCGCATAGAGCTCCTTATCGTAGGATGCTTAAACTGATGAAAGCAGGACTGATTGAAACGAAGAGGGTGTATATAGAATCAAAGGATTTGTACATCCCAACGAAGAAGGCGGCTAAACTGCTCATGAGACGAGGAGGCCCCTATGCGCTCGGCATTTCGAAAGATAAAGATTTTGCCAATTATGAGCATGATAGGACATTAATAGATTTAAGAGTTCTTTTTATGGAGCTTGGGATTAAAACTTGGATTCCGGAACGGATTCTGAGATCGGCTAGACCTACCGGCTCGTGTCCGGATGCCCTGCTGGTGACCTCAAATTATCTTTACGCCGTTGAATATGAGCGGACCGAGAAGAAACTCACCCGATACAAGGAAATTGTTGAACGCTATAACAGGGGAAACTACCATGCTGTGCTTTTTATTTGCCGGACCCAAGCGTTAGTGAAAAAGATCAAGAGCGTTGCTTCCTCCAGAAGGTTTTATTTTATTACCCTTGAGGATTTAATGAGGGCGAGGGAAAACGCAACTTTCTTTTCATGGTCAGACGGCCTTCCCATGCAATATTTGATAGAGACGTCAAGTGAGCGTGATTTAGACGATCTTCCAAGGGAAATTCTGCAATATCTCGTAAGCCCTAAAAAAGATCAAAGGGTTGAAGCGAGTACTCCGTGGATTTCGATACCGAAGACGCTTGAAAAGAGCCGCGACGAACATGAGTTTCGTGATGCGGAGGAAGATGCTTATTGGGAGAAGGTTAAATAATGATGGAAAGACAAAAAATAATTGGCATCAAAGAGGCAGCGAATGAACTGGGCATCAGTGTTCATACGCTCTACACGTGGGTATGTCTTCGCAAGATTGAGCACGTTAAAATTGGCAGGTTGGTCAAATTCAGGCAGAGCGCTATTGATGATTATATTAAAAAACATACAGTTCCGTTGTATGAATAAAATGGTTTGTCTATAGAGGTAAACTATGGTAAAGTTTGCCACATGGAAAAGCGGTATCTGATCGAGGACATTGAACAAATTTTTAAAATTACCCGTAAGACTTATTACAACTGGGAACGGGCGGGAAAAATACCAAGGGCGAAGCGGGATCCTATGAACAATTACCGTTATTGGACGGAGTCTGACCTCAAGAAGCTTCAGAAGGTTACAAAGAGAATATAGAATGGGCACTTTTCCAAAAGGCAAGAATTGGTACATTGATTATCGGTTTAAGGGGCGCCGCATTCGCGAGATGGTTGGCCCAAGCAAGGTGCTCGCACAGGCAGTGCTTCAAAAGCGGAAAGTCGAAATCGCCGAGAACAAATTTTTGGACGTTCAAAAGGACAGCAAAATTAAGTTTAAAGATTTTGCGGCGACTTATTTGGAAATGCATTCCAAGCCCAATAAGCTGTCTTGGAAATCCTCTGACTTTTACATTCTTAAAAGTCTTGTTTCTTTCTTTGGCGAAAAATGTCTTTCCGAAATCGATTCCCTCATGGTTGAAGAATATAAAATTGAAAGAAGAATGCAGGTGTCACCGGCCACGACCAATCGTGCTTTGGCCTGTTTGAAGAGCATGTTTAACAGAGCCATTGATTGGAACATGGCAAAGGACAATCCGGTCAAGAAAGTTAAATTTTTCAAAGAACAAACGGGGCGCCTTAAATATTTGGAGCAAGAGCAGATTGCAAAACTGCTTCGAGTTTGCGCTCCGATGTTGAAAGCGATTGTGACGGTTGCGATCCATACGGGCATGCGTAAAAGTGAAATTAAGTTTTTGCACTGGAATGATATTGATTTCAAGAAAGGCTTTATCTGCCTGCTTCGAACTAAGAATAATGAGAAAAGGTACATTCCCATAAACACCGCAGTCCGAGAAGCCTTAATGAGTGTTCGTAAACATCCTGACAGTTCTTATGTGTTTTGGGGTAAAGATGGCGAGCCTTTTAATTTTAGAAAGTCGTTTGAGACAGCTTTAAGAAAATGTGATATATTTGCGATTCGTTTTCACGATTTGAGGCATACATTTGCTTCCCATTTGGTCATGGCTGGTGTTGATTTAAATACGGTTAGAGAACTTCTCGGTCATAAAGACCTTAAGATGACACTTCGGTATTCGCATCTTTCCCCTGACCACAAAACCCGCGCGGTTGACCTTTTGTACCAAAAAATGGACACCCGTTGGCCCCCGGACGAGAAAAGTGGAAAAGTGTCTGATTTAGAATTTATCTATAAAGCTTTTAAAAAAAATAGGTTACACACTTTCGCCCCTATAGCTCAGGTGGATAGAGCACCGGACTCCTAAGCCGGGGAGACTGGTTCGAGTCCAGTTAGGGGCAAATTCAGTGCTGGCTTTCCATATCGACCAATTATTATTAATAGGTTGTCAGTACAGTCCTGATTGCTATTAATTAAATTAAAAATTGGGACAGAGAGCACTCTTCAAATTTAGGAAATGGAGATATAATCTTGAGTAGTCTTTCCATTGAGGCCGAAAAATCAAAAATTCGCCAGACAATTCTGAATCAATTGAAAGAACAGCCGCTTTCTGAAAGACGCCGAAAAAGCAATCTCATCAGAGACCGGATTTGCCAATTCAAGGAGTTCCAGCAAAGTCGCGTCATGATGTTTTATGTTTCGATGGCTGAAGAAGTGGACATGTTGCCGCTGTTAAACAAGATGCTTGAAGAAGGCCGCCAAGTGAACGTTCCGTGTGTGGATCAAAAAAATAATTCACTTCTTTCGGTCCCCATTACAAATCCGGAAACAGATTTAATTCCAGGAACGTACGGTATTTTGGAGCCCAAGAAACATTTAGTGAATCATTTTGATGTCAACCAGCTTGAAATTGTTTTGGTTCCCGGAATTGCTTTTGACCGACAGGGCCACCGACTAGGGCGAGGAAAAGGTTACTACGACCGATTTTTAAAATCGCTTCCGAAACAAATCCAAA
>ORMF010997699.1_pt1 | contig 10592 bp, 4 predicted proteins | sample 1779871 | NCBI WGS metagenome assembly ORMF01 (sample SAMEA104232316, study PRJEB22302) | groundwater metagenome | biome: forest; feature: aquifer; material: groundwater | place: USA | collected 2011-08-07 | depth 5.4 m
CACCCCGGTGCTGATCGCGCGCGACCGGACCGGGGCGACGACGGATGCCGTGCTCGAAAAGGTGGATACCGCGAGCATCACGGAGCACCTCGGGCCCATCGTCCAGAAAGACACTCTGCTGATCAGCGACGGTGCCAAGGCGTATGGCGCGTTTGCGGCGGCGCGCGGATTTCTGCACGTGTGGATCATCGCGTCCAAAGGCGAGCACGGCTGGCAGGGCTCCCCCATCCAAAACGTCAACGCCTACACCAGCGGGCTCAAGACAGAGGCGCACAATCAGTTCTCGACGCAGCCGGCGCCTGGACATTGCTTCGGTACGCGAACGGGCTCGACACGGTCAATGTAACTTTGTTCTCTGACGTAGCAAGATGTTGCCCGACACGGCAAGGGAGTGCCAAGAGGCGACACGGCAGCGCATGATGGTCAGAGCCAGTTTTCGTAATTTGGCCAGCGCCGAGCGTTACAGCGCGGCAGCACCTACTTCCTCCTGGTCTTGGTCGTGTAGCGGAAGGCAAGCTGGTGCGTCGTCCGGCCATTCTGAGCGGCCCTAAGGCGCTGTAGAGGTTGAAGCCTGAGCAGCGTCAGGCCGCGATCGCCGATCGAGCGAAGCGCCATCAGAGAAGCAGGTCGCGAAAACGGAGATCGTCGACAACCAGAAAGGTACGCCCCAGATTGTTCCACCAGATTGACTATTTGAAGCGCTGCTCCCTCCAGCGGATGGCCGCTTTGAGGCCCTGCTCGCGCGCAATCTTGCGGAACTCCTGGCCCTCCGGCGAGTGCGCCATCGCAGTCATGCAGAACATCTCCTGGCCGTACTCGAGGGTGGCTACCAGCCCGCGCATATCGTAGGCGCGATTGATCGCCTCCTTGTTCTGCTTCATGGCGATGGCGGGCATCCTCGCCATGCGCACGGCCACCTTCTTCGCTTCGTCCATGAGCGTGTCCGCCGGCACCACCCGGTTGACGAGGCCCATGCGCAAGGCCTCCGTCGCGTCGACGCGCTCACCGAGGAGAAGTAGCTCCTTCGTATGCTTCATACCGAGCACCCACGGCATGATGAGAAAGGGAGGGGCTGAGCAGAATTCAATTTCCGGCTCGCCGAATTGCGCCGTGTCCGCGGCCACCGTGTAGTCGCAGCTCATGGAGAGGTCGCAGCCGCCACCAAGACAATAGCCGTTCACCGCCGCCACAACCGGCAAGCGCGAGCGCCAGACACGCAGCCACGTCTCGTTGCCGTCCTTGGCGTGGTCGCGCCAGTCCTGGACGGTCGTGCGCGGCTTTTCCCGAGGCGAAATGTCGAAGCCGGCACTAAACGCCTTGCCGGAGCCGGTGACGATCATTGCGCGCACGCTGTCGTCGCGCTCGCACTTGTCCATGGCGGCCCGGAAGTCTGCGAGCAGCTGGTCGGAGAGGGAGTTCATTTTCTCCGGCCGGTTCAGAGTGAGTATCGCGAGCGCGCCGTCGTGCTCGAGCTTTATTGTTGCGTAGGTCATGGCGATCCCTGGCTGGTTGGTTTGCGGGGAATAACGAGGGCGTCGAGTACGAGGGCGCCGCGGCCCGGAGGCAGCACGGCAACAGGGTTCAGATCCACAGCCTCGAGCAGGTCGCCGTACGCGGCGCCAAGTTGCGACAAGCGCGCAAGGAGTGCGGCGAAAGCCTCCGCGTCGCCCGCAGGCCGACCGCGAAAGCCCTGCAGCAGCCGGCTGGCGCGCGTGCGGGCAAGAAGTGCATGAGCTTCCGCATTGTCCATGGGGCAAAGGTCCAGCGCCGTGTCCCGCATCAGTTCCACGAGCACTCCACCCGCACCGGCGACCACGCCCATGCCGAAAGGCTCCTGGCGCGAGAGCCCTGCGATCAGCTCGATCCCCCCGGAAACCATCTCCTGCACCAGCACACCCTCGAGCCGCGCCGTTGGGGCGTGCCGTCGCGCTGCGGCCATGACCTGATCAAAGGTCGCCTCGACTGCGGCAGCATCAGGGAGCCCGACGCGCACGCCGCCCACCTCGGTCTTGTGCGGCAGGTCTGGCGACTCGATCTTCAGCACCACCGGGTACCCGATCTCGGTGGCGGCCTGAGCGGCGGCTTTGGCATCCCGCGCGAGCGTCTCGCGCGTGACTGCTATGCCGTGCGCGGCCAAAAACGCCTTCGATTCTCGCTCTGTGAAGGGCGCGCCGGTCGCCAGTCGGTCGCGCCAATCCAAGGCGGGCGCAAGCGTTTGCGGCTCCGCCGGCGGTGCGAAGCGCGCGTGCACGAGGAGACGACTGATGGCCAGGAGACTAGCGCGTGCGCCCTGCATGACGGCGACACCGCTACCTGCGAAGGGCTCGATCACATGCGCATGCATGCCACCCGCCGCCGTGTTGAAGAAGACAACCGGCTTGGCGATCTCGCGCGCGGCGTCAGCGACGGTTTGTGCGATGCGTCGGTAGTTGTTCGCACCACGCGTCGACAGACCCGGCGAGCAATCCTGCACCACCGCTATGAGCGACACCGACGGATCGTCGGCCAGCGCGCGGATCGATCCGCTGTAAACGTTCTGGGCGTCGTACACGCCGCGGTCAGTAGTGTCGAGCGGGTTGCCGATGCTGCCGAATGCGGGCAGCACCGCCCTCAACCGCGCCACCGTCTCGAGCGCGAGGTCCGGCAGCCGCACATTCGCGCGCTCGGCTAGGTCCGCCACAAGCGCGGTTTCGCCGCCGCTCACCGCGATCACCGCCACGCCATCACCCTGCGGCGGGGTATGGACCTTCAGTGCGAGCTCGACCGATTCGGCCAGCTCGTCGAAATCGTCGACGGCGATGACGCCGTGACGGCGGAAGTAGGCTTGGTACGCGTCCCAGTTGCCGGCGAGCGACCCGGTGTGCGCGGCGGACGCCGCCGCGCCCTTCGCCGACCGGCCGACCTTCAGCGCGACCACGGACTTGCCCGCGTCGTGCATCGCCCGCATTGCGCGCGCAAAGGCCGCAGGATCGCGCAACGTTTCGATGAAAAGCGCCACGGCCTTGGTCTCGCTGTCATCAGCGAGGTACTCCAGGTAGTCCGCCACGTCGAGCACCGCGGCGTTGCCAACAGAGACGAGGTAAGAAAGACCGAAACGCCCCAGTGTGGAGAGCGCAATGCACGCGGAGCCGCTATGGGAAACGACGGCGAGGCCGCCGTCCCTCATCCCTTCAGGTATACCCGAGCTGTAGAGGGACACGCGCTTGCGCACGTTGACGAGACCGAGGCAGTTCGGCCCGCACAGCACGATCCCGGTGCGCGCGCAGAGTGCTTGCAGCTCGCGTTGCCGCGCGCGCCCGTCCTCGCCGAGTTCTGCGAATCCACTCGCAAACACCACCGCGGCCCGGAGGCCGTGCGCGGCGCCTTCCTCGAGTGCCGCGGCGATCTTGTCAGCCGGCACAGCGAGCACCGCGCACTCCGCGGGCTCGGGCAGATCAACGAACGCACGGTACGCCGGCAGGCCGGCCACTTCCGGTGCGCTTGGGTGCACCGGCAAGATACGGCCGGCATAGCCGAAGCGGCGCAGGTTCACCACGACGTTATTGCCGAGCGTGTTCTCGCGCGGCGAGGCGCCTACGATCGCGACGGAGCGCGGCGCGAGCAAAGGTGAAAGTCGTGATACGGGAAGCGCCATCTTCGGATGGGCCAGCTAAGTGGTCGACGCAGCACTCAAACTCGGCACGAACAAACAATCAAGCCGTTCGCCGCCTTACCCGGTCCCATCGAACCCCAACTTTTTCAATGTTGCCCTGCAGCACGTCGCGGCGAGTACGGCAATTCTACTCCCGGATAGCTGCCGAAGTTGTTGCACTGCCGAAATCTTCAGCCGTGTGCCGTGGGTGGGACCACAAGACCTAGGGCCTTGCCGGTCTTGAGAAGATGCCGGTTAGTGCCCATCGAATAGCGTGCCAAATTTGCATCTACCCACCGACCAAACCCGCCCTGCCAATGAGATTTCTCCTGCCCGCCGGCACGCTCAGGGCTACTAAATCGAAGTCGGTTCCCGTGCCTGCCAATGGTGCTCCGTGGGCCAATGTTGTGGGGGGTACCCGCTGAGATGCGGGAATTCGTAGAGGAGCCCCGCTTCATGCCCAGGCGTCTGATCATCGTCGCCGTCGCGTTGATCGTCATTGGCACGCTGCCGACGATTCTCGAAATCTACTTCAATGTACATATCGGCTGGCCGACCACGCCGCCGGATGTCCCGTGGGTGCCTTTGCAGATCCGCCAATGGATCGTCGACTACGGCAGCTTCCGCGCCATCGCCATCGTCGGCGTGGTCTTGCTGGTCGTCTGTGCGGCCTTGGCGGTGCGGAGGCTGATCGAAGAGCAGTCGAGAACCAATCCGATCCGCACCAGCGACGTGCTCGTGCAAGAGGCGGAGACGATCAACGGTGCGATTGCGGATGCGGAGTTGTTGCAGGGCGCGGAAGCCTTCTATGAGGCGCTGAAGGCCAGAGAAAAGGCGCAATCTCGGCTGGAGCGAGAGAGCCGGGCCAGCAACTGGGGCGAGCTGAGCGCGGTCAGCCCGCGGGTGTTCCGCTGGCTGAACCGCATGAACCGGACCGCCCTCTGCCTGTCGGGCGGCGGCATCCGCAGCGCGTCGTTCGCGCTCGGCGTGCTGCAGGCTCTGGCAATACATCCGCGCGGGGGCAGCGATCAACGCCCCGTGGCAAGCGCCGACAAATCGCTGCTGTCGGAGTTCCACTATCTTTCGACCGTATCAGGCGGCGGCTACATCGGCGGCTGGTTCTCGGCCTGGGTGCAGCAATCGGGCTATGCCCGAGTGTGGCGCGATCTGGTGCGACATCCCGACCGCGAGCGGGACCCAGGCGAGCAGGCCATGCCCATCAAGTGGCTGCGCGTGCACGGCAACTACCTGACGCCCAAGCTCGGGCTCAGCGGGGACACACTTGCCGATATCGCCATCTTCCTGCGCAACTTGCTGCTGAACTGGCTGGTGCTGTTGCCGCTGCTGTGCGCCGTCCTGATATTCATGAAGCTGATGGCACTAGAAGTGTTCCAGCTCTGGAAGCTCAAGGGCGACTCGGGCGCCAAGTACTGGGTACCGCTGCTAGCCTGGCTGGTGCTGCTGGTGAGTGCCCTGTCGTTCACGCTGCGCAATCGGCCGACCCGGACGCATGATCAGGAGCGGCAGGCTACCGAAGCCGAGTTCCTGAAATGGGGTCTGGTACCCTCCATCATCGCCGCCCTCGCCTTCACGCTGTTCCTGGCGCTGGCTGTCCTGCACGTCGGCTCGATTCCGGACACCTGCGTCAAGGGCGGCCCGCTCACGGGCAGCAATCCGTTCTCCGACTGCGAATTGCGGGCGGTCAAGAATCCGGGCTTCGCCGACTTCATCGGCGCCGCCGTCGTCGGTGCGCTCATCTATGCGCTTAGCTACGCCATCAGCTGGATCAGGGCGTGGCCGAAGGCATTGGCCCGGGCGTGGAAGCGGGTGCGCGCTCTGCTGATGAAGGAGCCGCGCCCCACCACGTCCGAGAGGGGCACCGGCGATTTCTGGCGCTGGACCCTGTGCGGGGCGATCTATGGCGCCCTCGTCATGGTCATCACCTTCGTGTTCCTCAACAACGATACGCCGATCGAGCGGCTGATCTTTTTCGATTTCGACTTTTTCAATCGTACGCGGGGGTCGACCGATCTCGCCGGCCCGCGGCATCTGCTGGCGCTGATCTATCTCGGCGTGCCGCTGCTGCTGGGGGCGCAGCTGATCGCCGAGATGATCTTCGTCGGCGTGACGAGCGGGGAGCCCGACTCCGAGGAGGATCGCGAGTGGCTCGGCCGCGCCGCCGGCCTGTTCTTCCTCGCCGGCCTCGGTTGGCTCGTCGTCATGCATCTGGCCTACATCGGCAGCGACATCACCTACAACCTCATCGAGTTTTTCTTCAAGCATCCCCTGGAGTCGCTGGGTGTGCTGGCGGCGCTCTATGTGATCGGCGCGGTGGCAGCCGGCATTGGCAGGAGCAGCCGGACCCCGGCGCGCGGCGAGCAAGCCGGTGCCAAGGCGAAATCGGCAAGCGCGACTTTGTCGCTGGTCGCGGCGCTCCTCGGTGTGACGCTGGTGATCGGCATGTCGGCGCTAGTCGACTATGTCGTGCTCGGGCACGCCATTGCCGAGGATGTAAAACCGAACCCCGGCGCGGGCCTTCTGCAGGACGATCGGTTCAAGCTGTTCGTTGCCCTCGTCACCATCGTGCTGGTGGCATTGGTGTCCTCGCGAAGCATCAACATCAATCGCTTTTCCATGCATGCGCTGTATCGCAACCGGCTGATCCGCACCTTCCTTGGCGCGTCAAACCCGAAGCGGCGGCCCAATCCGTTCACGAACTTCGCTCCCGACGACAACCCACCCATGCACACCCTGTGGCCGAGCCGGCATGCCTGGAGCGGGGAGGAGGTCGGCGACGATCAGGCGGCCAGAAAACGCAGCTGGCGACCGTTCCACATCGTCAATATTGCGCTCAACGTCACTTCCTCGCGCGAGCACCTCGAATGGCAGGAGCGCAAAGCCGCGTCATTCACCGTCAGCCCGCTGCATTGCGGCAGCTCGATTACGGGCTTTCGCAGGAGCGAGGTGTACGGCGACGGCATCTCGCTCGGCACCGCCATAGCGGTCTCGGGCGCGGCGGCGAGCCCCAATCAGGGCTACAACTCCTCGCCGTCGGTGGCCTTCCTGATGGCGCTGTTCAACGTCAGGCTCGGCTGGTGGCTCGGCAATCCAGGGCCGCGCGGCGCGCTGACGCACACCTACGACGGCCCCAAGAACGCCATCGTGCCGTTCCTGGCGGAGATGCTCGGCATGACCAGCGACGACAACAAGTACGTGTATCTCTCCGACGGCGGCCATTTCGAGAACCTCGGGCTGTACGAGATGGTGCGTCGGCGCTGCCGCTTCATTGTGCTGGTGGACGCCGGCTGCGATCCCGAGTTCACGTTCGAGGACCTCGGCAACGCGGTGCGCAAGATCGAGATCGATCTGGGCGTGCCGATCACGTTCCGCGACCTCGACCAATTGAAGGCGCGGCAAAACCGGGAGGCCCTGGAGGAGCTGTTGGGCGGCTTACCGCCGCCGCGCGCCGATCGGGCCGATAAGAAGCCGCCGCCCTATCACGCGGTTGGCGTGATCGACTATCCCTCAGCCGACGGCCACGGCTCGCCGGGTGGCATACCCGTCACCAAGGGGGTGATCCTCTACATCAAGCCTGGCTTCCACGGCACCGAGAGCTCGGCAGGCATCCGCAGCTATGCCAGCATGAACCCGCATTTTCCACACGACGACACGGCTAATCAGTTTTTCGGCGAATCGCAGATGGAGAGCTATCGGGCGCTCGGCTTTGAAATAACCGACACTCTGCTGCGCAAGGCGCTGACGGATCTGAAGCCCGGCACCGAGCCGACGCTGCGGGCCCTGATCAACGTGCTGGCCGGGCCCGACGCGGTGGCCGAGCCGGCGCAAGGCGCATCCTGACGAAAATCCGGCCGCGATCGGGGTTGGAGGAAGGTCGGCCGCTACGTCTCGACGAGGGCTCGCGCCGGAGAAGGCAGCTCCGCGACTCGCATTCCGCCACGGACAGTCCACTCGCGTCGATCGATGGGTTGATCCAATGAACGCAAGCGCAGGATTGCAGCCGCACCGCCGGTCCATACTTGTGGGTCATCAGCGTTGATTGACCGATGTTCGGTCTTGGTCGGCTTGACCCCCGATCGCCACCGTCATCGCTGACGTCCCGGCATTCCAGCAACGTGCCACGAACCGACTAATGCACTGCAAAACCGTCCGTTGACGGGTTGCCCAACGACGACAACTTCAGCCCGCTCAAGACAACGCTCCAAGTGCGTACCCGCGCTTCTACGGGGTTACAGCTTTCGACCACAACGTCATTTTGGCGGGCCCGTACCTTGACGCGTCCTGCAAAATCCGCTTCGTACACTGTCCAGCGAGTTCGAAATCCATTCGCAACCCTTAGACGGGGATAGACAGGTTCCTTCGTTAAAATTCTCGAAACATGACTTAACTGGCGTGGGAGAGGTTGTCTTGGCCACGCCCGTAAGTTTCTCTCGAGCTCTGCAGAACCCGCCGCGTGCACTGTCGAGCAAATTCGGGACCCATTCACAAGCGCCGGCTTTGGTCACACAACTCCCTTCGTCTGAGTTTTCAAAGCATGTAGTGACTGGTGCCAAAGGGGATGCCTTCGGTGGCGTCCCCACGGTGACCTGCTGCGTCTTTAATTCATCACCCGAGGGCCCGAGCGTTCTGACAACTCGAAAGCCAAAGCCATCGTACCGCTTGGTTGAAGGGCCCCTAGCGCGGAAGGCTGCGCGGAGTACCCTCGGACCGAAGCTCCAGGAACCGCCGCGACGGACGCGATTGCTGCAATCACCAGTTGTCCAAGCCGACCCATCCGTTGGTGCGCCTCGGTAGCTGTCGTGATAGCAGTCCTCGACCCACTCCCAAACATTACCGTGCACGTCGTGCAGGCCGAATGAATTTGCAAGGAATCGACCAACGGGCGCCGTGTAGGCATATCCGTCATCGCAATCCGCAATCGTCCACTTCTCAGTACCACCGATTTTTTCCTTGGCGGTGCGGTCCGCTCCGTTTGCGTATTGGCACAGCTTCTTATCATCGTCGCCGAAGTGGTACCGTGTGGTCGTGCCAGCTCGCGTCACGTACTCTCGTTCCGCCTCGGACAGTAATCGGTAGGGCTTGTCGGTCTTCTTAAGGAGCCATGCTGCGAACGTCTTGGCATCATCCCAACTCATGCACACTACTGGATGCAGGTCATTCTGCTCGAACCCGGGAGAGCGCCACGACCCGTCCTCACGTTCCTTCCACTCGGTGCCAGTCCATACCCCGCATCCGCCCTCGCTCTTGTGATCGGTATCCTTGACGAATACTCCGAACTCGCCTCGCGTCACCGCGAACCGTCCGACCGCGAGAGGGTTGACGATCGCTACCTTGTGCTGTGGGCCTTCGAAATTGGAACGGTCTGCCTCGATTGCGGACGACCCCATTATGAATTCACCGCCCGGCACGACAACCATCTCGGGGCATTCCGGGCAATCCTTAAAGCTCTCCTTCGGCTTCAGGCATCGCTTCTCGTTGCCGACCAGCGCCTCGACCCCGTCGCATCGCGTGGGCGGTCGTGCTGGCGCCTTGGGCGGCGCAGCGGCTGCGACTTCCTCCTTCTTCCTCAGGTCCTCCAGTCGCTTCTTCTTCAATCCCTCCTCGAATATCTGCTTAATCCGTTCTTCCCGCGAAGGCGGAGGCCGCTGCTTCAACTCTTCCAGATGCGCTCGTGCGTACTCAGCCTCCGGACTGCTACCATGCCGCCGCACGAACGTATTAAGCTCAACGACACTCGCTTTGTCCACGCGCGCCCACTCACGCGCCGCCTCGCTCACCGGCGGCACCTTCGGCTCGGGCGCAGGCTGAGGCTTGGCCGGCACCAGCGCAATCTCAGCACCCCCAAGTGAGCCGTAGTAATGCGGCTCCTGCTTTTTGGCGGTGCTCTGTAAGACCTCATCACGAACCTTGCCAAAGGCGATCCGTAGATCCAGACCCGGCGTGGTCAGATGCTTTACGATCGCGGTCGTGTAAGGGCTATTCGCCCCCTCCCCATCCGCAGCAGTCGAACCGTGTTTAGCCGCAAAGGCGATCAGGGTATCGGAGGACAAGACTTCGACTTTTGCGAGCCCCCGACCGATTGAGCGGCTAGCGACCGTTCGCTTCATGGAGCGTACGAACGGATTGTCGCGGCACGCATCGAGGATGATGAGCCGCAGCCGCTTCGCGTGTTCGAGCATCTGGGTGACGCGCTCGAGGGAGACGGTCTCAACCTCAACGTCGGTATCGCGCTCGAGTGTGGCGTCCACCGGAATCAGATAGTTGGTGCCGTTCACCTCGATGCCGTGCCCAGCGAAGAAAATCGCAGCAATATCGGCGTCGTGCACCCGGTCGGAGAAGTCCCGCAGCGCACGGTGCATCGCGGGCAATGCAAGATCGCGCTTGGTCTCGACGACGTCGAAGCCCGCCTTGCGAAACAGAGCCGCGATCGCGTCAGCGTCACGCGTAGGATTTGCAAGCTTGCCGACCTTGGCGTAGGCGCCATTGCCTATGACCAGCGCCACGCGTTTTTCCGCGGAGCCTACCGACGGCACAAGCGTTATCAAGAGCAGCGCAGCTGCCACCCGCACCAGCATGATGGTCTCCCCCCTCATGCGAACGCTGAGCATCCTAGCATTGCATCTCAGATCAGAGGAAACCTGCTGCTGAGCCACGACCCCCTGCTTGCTCCGGACCAGAATTCTTCTTCTCCTCATCATTGTGCAAGGCGGTCACACTTGTAGTTGCCGGGCAACTTCGACCGGATGTGGGTCAACAGATCCTATGGGGCGAGCGGCGAGGAAATTGCATTCATCGGTACTCTGATGTTAACCGAGCGATGGCATCCATCCGCGCTGATGTTAACCCAGCGATGGAAGCCCCCCATGCGAAAGCCGAAGCAGCGCAAGCCAAATGACCTGAGCCGATCCCTTACAACGGTGGATGTATATCACACCTTAATCGC